>Ga0209813_10000049_pt1 | contig 48800 bp, 56 predicted proteins | sample EndMethybrTD3033_FD_187596 | JGI IMG/M metagenome (GOLD analysis project Ga0209813, IMG submission 187596) | Populus endosphere microbial communities from Tennessee, USA - Endosphere MetaG P. TD hybrid TD303-3 (SPAdes) (version 2) | ecosystem: Host-associated > Plants > Roots > Endosphere... | reverse complement strand
CTGAAAATTACACCAATGCCGGGGGGAGTGGCCCTCGGGCTACGCCCTCACGCCACTCCCCCCGGCATGTAACACGATGGCCTGGTTTTACGCCGCCGAATGGCCGACTTTTGCTCCGCCGTTGACACTCGAGGTAGCGCTGCGCCAGGGTGCCCTCGACAGGCTGCGCTTCAGCCCAAAGACGTTCGACATTGCCGGCGTGGGGCAAGGGCCCGTCATTGTAGGTAAACGGCCCGCGGTTTGGTACACGCCGGAGCTCGCGCAGGACATTTTCTCGATCACACCCGGCAAAGCAGGTGACGAGGATTCCGCGATTGCCTTGGCGCAAGGAAAGGCTCGGCCTGTTGTCAGCATGGGATGGGCAACGGCACATGGCGACCCGGCCATGCCATTGCCCGCCGAGGGATCCGACTAAATCGACCAGCTCCTGGCTGGGCTTGAGAGCGACTAGGGACATGAGCTCATCCTTTCGCTGCTAGCCCTCCCCCTCCCCTCTTTCCATGCGCCCACAGTGAAGCAGCCGTGGCGTCAGCGAGGTGCCGCCGTCTTTCTCTTCGCTTTGTATGAGCTTCGGGGGGCATCTCTACGCGGCCTGAACTGTTCAGATGAGGAACTGGGGGCGTGCACAGTGGCTGGCCTGGGCAGCGTTGCACCTTGTGCCGGACCCCTAGCGAAATGCTATGGAGTTCAAGGGATTAGCCTGAATCTCGGGCGAAGGACCAACAAGGACCTGCAGATCAGCGTAATGCCGCCGGTGAAGTCAACGCTGCTGTCTATGTGAGTTTGCGGGGGTTGAGCCAGCTACAACTGGCGAGCTACATCTTCTTCTTATGAGCCTTGGGGGGCACCTTCGTAGCGGCCCTCTAGGCTTACCTTGGATGGCGACGGCAGGGTTGCTCCCTCCCCCGCTGCTGTTCTCAGGCAGCATCGGAAACGCACGGAGATCATCGGTCATTCGCTGCCGGATTGAGATCGCCGCTCGGCATAGCGGATGACGAACGCCTCCCAGACGCGTAGCCATTCGGTGTCGGTCCGTGGCTGCTTGATCCCCGGAAAGCCTGCCCGGAACGCTGTCGCCATATCATCGACCGACCAGGGTTTGCCTTTTTCGAGGCCAATCGCTCTAAAGGCTGCCTCTCGTGTTCCGTAGCTCATCGAACCTGCAGGGAAAGCCTGCTTGGGCTCGTCCTTGCCGACCTGAGCTTTCGCTCTTGGCGCGCTGACCGATGATCTCGGTGCCGTTTGATCCGGCTGAGCACCGATGAGCCGCAAGTGTGACCCCACGAGCTTGCGCTCCAGCGGCGCCGGGGACGGGTGAAGCACGACCTTGCGTCCCGAGAGATCGACATTTGCGTTCGGATAGACAGCCGACACGAGCTGCATTGTCTCTCGAACCGTCTGACGAAAGCGCTTGCTGTCGGCATCGTTGCCGAGGTGCTTGGCAAGCTGATCCCAGGATATGACCTGACCCTTGCCTGTGATCCGCGGTAGCCGATATGCCAAATAGGTATAGAGATCGAGCGCCGTAGGGGTGCCCTTCAACTCGCGGATGGCGACTTCGTTGAGCGGTACCGCATGATCCACCAAATGGCTATAGAACGCTTCGGACATCCGGATCTCGCGGGCAAAAGCACCGTTCGCGCCCAAGCTTCCGGCATATTCGTTGGAGATCTTGACGTCTCGGACGGCGAAGGCGTTATCGCCGGCATCCGTCCCGTCCCACCGGATCTGCCACTCGCAAGCGAGCAGACGGTCGACCTGCTCGCGCATGAGGTTGGCCGTGCCGCGCGGTCCGTAGGACACGGTCTGATACCCGAGCCGGCGCATCCACTCGGTGAAGTTGCGGCCCAGATAAACATCACGCGAGCGCTTCGTGACGGCCTGGGAAAGCAAATAAATCAGCGCGACTCGCGGATAGGCTCCGTACGGAACTCCCAAGCTACGGAAGACGGGCTTTCCGTCCACCGTCTGAAGAATAGGCTTGGGATTGATGGCGAGAGCATACCTGCCGTCTTCGCGTAAGATCGGCTGGGTGTCGTCCTTCGGCCGTTTTGTGGGTAGGCTCATGGCGCAGAGCGCGGAATGGAGGAAAGCCGGAACCGGTTCTTCGTCATGAACGCGTAGGAAGGCGTCCATCGTAAGTTGGGTGCCAGCGGCCTGGGCGACCCGGCGAACCCGGTCCTCGCCGCCGTCGAGCATGGCCAGAGCGTATTGATGCCCTATCGGTTTATGGCTGTCACCGCTCATGCCTTTGCCCTTCCCCGACTCACGGGCTCTGATTGGCTCCTTTCAACAGCTTCGGACGGCTTTGGCAAGCATGTTGGCAGTTTCAGCGCCGGCAGCAGGGCGAAACCTCCAAATTTACCGATGATGTCGGTGCGGTTTGCCCCCTCCCCTTTTCAAAATTGAAAAACGATTCGCCCAATCGGATTTCTATAGGGATTCGAGTCTTTAGGTATGGGCTCCGAGATCATCGGTCGGGTCGGAACCGAGATCATCGCTTTCCGGCACCGAGTTCATCGGCTCGCACCGACATCATCGGCGGTTATCCACAGCCCTGATCCCCACAACGGCCTGAGCGCTCGGGAACGCACTGGCCGCGGAAAACCGCACCGAGATCATCGGTCGCTGCCGCAAGTCAGGAGCCGGCGAACTCTCGAAGCCCCAGAACGGCTCGGAGATCATCGGTGAAGTTGCAAGGTTGGTGGACAATTCTTGCTCCAAACTGCCAACGACGGTAGAGATTGGCTTCAATCTCACAAAGTGGCGGCCATGGCGAGCGAACAAACCTTAGAAGCACCTCAGGACGAACTGCTGGATGACGGTCTCGGCCTATTGCACCGGCGCGCGCTCACGATCCTGAAACGGATCCGGGACAACGCAATTGATCCAGAGACTGGCGCGAAGAAGGGGCCGTCCTTCCCCATCTCGAAGGCGGCGGCGCTGGTTAGCCGCACGGCTTCTGCAATCCGCGAGGCCGAACGGGACGGCCGCCTGCCGGCGCGGGGGCGGACAGCGTCCGGTCACCGGGTGCAATATTCACTCGAGGAACTCGACCATATGCGCGAGGTGTTCGGTACGCGGCCGTGGCGCTCGCCTGAGGACGTGCCGGCCATCATTTCCGTGTCGAACTTCAAGGGAGGTGTGGGCAAGTCGACGATTGCACTTCACCTAGCGCAGCATTTCGCCATTCGTGGCTATCGCGTGCTGTTCATCGACTGCGACAGCCAGGCAAGCTCGACGATGATGTTCGGGTATCGACCTGATATCGACCTGTCAGAAGAAGACACGCTTTACGGACACTTCCACAACCCCGAGCTGCTCGGGGTTCGTAAGATCATCCGCAAGACGCATTTCTTCGGACTAGATTTGATCCCTGCCAACCTCAAGCTCTACAATCTCGAATACGAGATCGCGGGCTATCTGGCGCAGAACCAGAGCTTCGACATCATCGACATGATCGCGCAAGCGATCGATGACGTGGTCGACGACTATGACGTCGTTGTCATGGATCCACCGCCAGCCCTCGGCATGGTCTCCATGGCCGTCCTCCAGGCGGCGAACGCGATGGTGATACCGGTTCCGCCGAGCGTGATTGACTTTGCGTCAACCGTTTCCTTCATCGACATGGCGCGCACTACCATGCGGCAGCTGGAAAAGCTCGCGGGGAGGGTGAAGCCGGCATACAATTTCATCCGCCTCGTCGGAAGTAGGGTGGACGAAAGCAAATCGATGCAAAGCGAAATCCTGACCATGATGCGTCAGGTTTTTGGAGGTTCGATGATCAGTTCGGTGCTGCGTACGAGCGCCGAAATCGACAACGCAAGCTCTCGCATGAAGACCGTTTTCGAACTGGATCGACCGGTCACTTCCCACGAGGTCCACAACCGCTGTGTGAAGTACCTGAACGAGGTCTGCCTCGACATCGAGAAGGATGTCCTGCGCACCTGGCAGAGCCGGGCAGGGGAGGTGGCGTGACATGAATTGCCACGTGGCAACAACTCGAAACACGTCAGTATATGAATATGTTACGTCTGGCGCGGCGAGGCACACGCAGTGGATCACCCGCGACGATGAACGCCGGTTGCCACGTGGCAACGCAACCCTCGCCAAGCGGCTTTCAGGCCAAGTTGCCACGTGGCAATCGCGGCAGGGTGGAACAATTTCAAGTGGGATAAGCGATGATGTCCAAGGGTAACAGAGGCTTCGGCAGCAGTCTTACTGAGGGTCTCGACGAGGCAACCGACGTCGACACCGCTGCGCCGGCCGAAGGCATTATGGCGAGCCGCAGCCAAGCCTTGGCCCGCATCGCATCGGGCAAGGTGGTGACAGACCGTACCGAGTGGGTCGATCCTGCGAGGTGCCGGCCGTGGCGACTTCATAATCGCGATCTCGACCATCTCAATGAAGAGACCTGTCGCGATCTCATTGACGCTTTTCTCTCGGCGAAGAAGCAGCGCATTCCGGCAATCGTCAGGAGGCTGCAAGGCGATCCCGACTTCGATTTTGAAATCATCGCCGGGGTGCGGCGCTGGTGGACGGTCAAGTGGCTTCGTGAGCATCACCATCCTGAATATGACTACCTCATCACGATCCAGTCGGTTTCCGACGAGGAAGCATTCCGGGTCTCGGACATCGAGAATCGTTCCCGCAAAGACATCTCCGATTGGGAGCGGGCGAAGGAATATTCACGTGCCCTGGCGGAGTTCTACAATGGCTCGCAGGCCGAAATGGCAGAGCACCTCAAAATATCTCGCTCGTGGCTCAGCCGGCTGCTCGACGTGGCGCGCCTGCCGCAGTCCATCGTAGCCGCCTTCAGCGATCCTCACGATATCACCGTGCGGATTGCCCGCGACGTTAAGCCGCTCTCAGTTGACGCGAAGATGTTGCCGTTGATGGAGGCAGAGGCGCGGCTGATCGAGAGCGAGCGAGCCGATCTCGGAGCCAAACTGCCGGGCGCCGAGGTCGCCAAACGGCTCGTGCGCGCGACTGTCGCCCCAAAGCAAAAGGGTGGCGCGGAAGTGGAGCTTAAGGCGAGGAACGGGAAGGCGATGTTGCGCTATACGCGGGGCAGCCGCGGCGGCCTGTCCTTGAAGGTACTGCCACGCTCGGGTGCTTCGACCGACGAGGTTCTGGAATCGATCCGCAGCCTGCTTGAACCTTGAGCAAAACCGGCGGACTGCGACTCCGGAAGCGCTAGCCAATGCGACCGGAGTGGAGGTCAGCGGCTCGCAAGAAGCGCGTCTATGCGCTCCATCTCCTGGTCGAAGGCGACAAACGCCTCGGCCAGGTCCCGGCGTGGGGGCAGGGGAGGGGGCTCCTTTGGAGGTCGGCCGCGTTTGGGCGCCACAAAGCCAAAGTCGACAGCTAGATCTGCGGCAACGAAGATGCGCCAGGAACGCCGCCGCGTAATCTCGACGAGAAGCTTGGCCGAGGCGGCTCGTGCTAGGAGCTTGCTCGCGCCAGCAAGAGTCAAGCCGAGCGCGCCAGCCACCGATTGCGGCGAAAGCACCGGATGATGGCAGCTTAGCGCAGCAAGGGCGGGAAGCATGCCTGGCCGATACTCGGCCATAATCTTGCGCTGCGCATCCCGATAAAGCCTTTCGAGTCGATCGAGGCGATCAAGCCCGGCAATGGCGGCCGCTTCAACCGAGCGAACGGCCGCTTGCCAGTCATGGTCCGCTGGCATGCGTTTGAGGCGCAGCGCCTTGGCCCCTCCCGCGAGGCAAGGCAGCGGCGTCGTCGTCAGATCGTAATCGCGCAGCGCGAAGGCCAGGCCTAGCCATGGCTCGATGGTCGCGTCGATGCGGGCATGCTGGCGAACACGCTCGAGGGCCCGGACGAGGGCTGGGTGCTCCGTGACAAAATGCGGTTCCGTTACAGCTACCGGCAGTTTGTCACGCCAGGCGAGCCGATCAGGCTCGCGCAGCGCCTGCGCCCACGCCGGGAAGCCGTCGAATACATCCACGTTGGTCGCGCGCCGCGGCCGTTCTGGAATATGGATGCCGCAGCCCCAGGAAAATACGTCGATTTCGTCGATCTCCGCCGCCTGCAGGTGGAGCGCCCGCGCATAGCCCGACCAAGCAGCTCGGCGCGCCCAGGCGGATGCGGCTGAACTGACGCAAATGCGGGCATCGAGGCGCGAAATTGCCGCTGTACACGACGCTACGCTTGCAACCATCCGCGGGCTGTAAGTGGGGCCGAAGCGGGCCGGCGAGGAAGGTGCGGGCATAGCCAACAGTAAACCGAACAGGCATCTAAGTAAATCGTGCCGAGATACACAGTGGTGATAATAGGTCGTTATCAACACTGGTGGGCTGCGGACCGATCGTGTAAGACGCCGCAGCAATATCAAGGCGCCAGAAGGAAACCCGTGAATTTCGATGATGATCCGATCCGCAAGGCGATGCGGGACCTGAACGGCACGTCCGATATCATCCGCGCCGCAACGCAGGCGGGAAGGAACGCCGATGTCCTCGCTAGGGCGCTGAAAGGGCAGCGACGCCTTGACGAGATGCTTAAGCTTCGACCGACGATCTTCGAAGAGATGGCGGCGAATCACAAGCGCATCACAGACATGCTCGAGCGCCGTCCCAACATCATCGAGGAGATGGCCCGCCGACAAAGCGAGTTCGATAAGTTCGTTTCGAGCGGCGGCTATGCGCAAGCGACCGGTCGCCTTTCCGCCTTCCAAGAGGCGCTCGCGAGCGTCGAGCGGCTCGACAAGCTCCTGCCGAAGGCTGACGTTTATCAGCGCATGCTGGGTGCGCGCCCGCTGATCCCCGATACGGTGGCCGATGCTCTGGCGCGTGGTGGCGCGCTTGCGCCCATGCTCGAACGGCTCGGCACCGCGGCCGCGCTGGACCGATCGATTGTAGAGCAGCTTGCCGGTGTCGAGGAGTTCATTGCTGGCACGAATGCCGCGCGCCTTTCCCGCGCCGCGCTTTCGTCGAACTTCCCGGACCTCGTGCCTGAGCTGCGCTTTCCCACCGCGGCCGAGATCGCCGCAGTGGACCTTGCCGGAGTTGCGGGGGTGGGTGATCCGGCAGGGGAGTGGGCGCGTGCGACCGCCGCGCAGATGGCGGGCATTGAAACCCCCTGGGTGCGCGATGATCAGCCCGAGCTTTCAATCGAGGGTTATGCCGCTTTCAAGGGCATGACCGAGATTGTGGCGCGCACCAGTCCTGCCGCCCCTCGAGCCACCCAGCTGGTGCGCGCCGAGCTTGGCGACTATCGGCGCGAGGATCAGGGCGACGAAGCGGTCGACGACGCGATGCTGGCCTCAGGCCTGCGCATCGCGCGGGGCTTCGACATGCGCTTGGCCAGCCTGCCGATGGCGCTCGTGGGCAATATATTCGTGCCCTTTGGCATGGTTCCGGAAGCACCACCCGAAGCCGACCCCGATGAGCTCGATGCGGTCATCTCCTTGATGTTCCGCCAGCTCGAGCGCCGGCTGCGGGCCTTCATCGATCGGTCGATGAAGGCCGGGGTAGGGGAGAAATGGATCCGCCAGCGCGTCCACAAGAATATCCGCGAGGAATGGGAAAGACGGCGCCAGGCCGATGTGGACGCGCAGCGCGCACCTGGAGAGCTATTCGACTATGCCGATTTCGGTGACTATCGCGGCATCATCGAACGTGGCGAGAATTGGCGCGACGTGTTCCAACCGTTCTTCAAGGTGAAAACGTCAATCGGCGAGACGCTCGGCCGCCTCAGCGTCATTCGCAATCCAGTCGCGCACGTGCGGCCTTTGACCGTCGAGGATCTGCTCGTGCTGCGTGTCGAGGGCAACCGCCTGTACCGCTGGATGGGTGAGCCCGTGCCATGATCGATAGCGCAATCCTGGCACCCCAGGGCGAGACCGATCGCCATGGCAGTCTGGCGGTTGTCGCGGACGTCCGCGAGCTGGTGGGTCCAAGAGCACCGATCGACGAGGCGCTCGTTGCCGCCGCCGTTCGAGGATGGTCTGCGAACACGCGCCGCGCCTTCCGTTCGGACCTGACTCTCTGGGGCAAATGGTGCCGTCAGAACCGGATCGCGGCCGATCGCGCCGATGCCGCGCTCGTGGCGTCCTGGATCCGCGCTCTCGCCGGCATCGACGACAGCAGCGAGACTCAGCGGGCGATGGCGACGATCGAGCGCTACATCGTCAATGTCGGTTGGGCTTACCGCATGGCTGGTCTTCCCGATCCAACGTCCATGCCGCTCGTTCGGCTTGAGAAGAAAGCGGCGCGCAAGGCTCTCGGCGTCAAGCAGCGACAGGCCCGAGCCATTCGCTTCAAAGGCGAAATATCGGACCTGGACAGCCCGGCCGTGGGGGTCTGTCTCGCTCATCTCGTCAGAGCGTGCCGGCGCGACGAACTGGGCCTTCGCGATGAGGCATTCCTGCGCGTCGCCTACGACACCGGGGCGCGGCGGTCTGAGCTCGTGGCGATCGATGTCGACCATGTCGAAGGGCCAGATACCGAGGGGGCGGGCATTCTCTTCATACCTTCGTCGAAAACCGACCAGGTGGGGGAGGGGGCCTACGCCTATCTTGCGCCCAAGACGATGGCGGCGATACGCCGCTGGCGCGACAAGGCCGATGTTCGAAAAGGCCCCCTATTCCGGCGGGTCGAAACCCATTTTGACGGGTCTGTAGCTGCTATAGGCCGAAACCGTCTCCATCCCAACAGCGTCACCTTGATTTACCGGCGGCTGATACGAGCGGCCTGGGAACGCAAGCTTCTGGGTGCGATGTCTGAAGCCGAGCTTGAGCGCTGGGTGGCCGCGGTTTCGTCGCACTCGATCCGTGTAGGCGTGGCCCAGGACAATTTCGCGGCCGGGGAAGGCTTGCCCGCGATCATGCAGGCTTACCGCTGGCGCGACCCGAAGACGGTCATGCGCTATGGTGCGCGTCTCGCGGCCAAGAGCGGCGCCAGCGCTAGACTGGCCAAACGTTTCGCTGATTGAGCGAGCTGATCGACCCAGCCGAACGACGTTCTGGTCGTGGTTGCGCTCTCGTCAGGCAGCCTTGAGCCAGCTTACATCTTTTGCATCGTCGCTCGGGCCAGCCGTGAGGCCGCCGGTCATTTGATGCCCGGCGGTCTCAACCGGCTCGGGTCAACCCGTGGCAGGCAGGCGAACCTCGAAGGTGCTCCCTTCGCCCACCGCGCTTCTGGCCAGCACGATCGAACCGTCATGAAGCTCCACCAGCTGTCGAACCAGCGCGAGGCCGATGCCGAGACCGTCTTGCGTTGCACGCGCGCCACCTTCGATCTGCTCGAAGATCTCGAAAATTCGGCTCTGCTGCTCGGCCGGTATGCCAACGCCGTTGTCGGTGACCTGCAAGAGCGCCGAGGACCCGTCCCGGCCGACACTGAGATCGATCCTTCCGCCCGGCGGGGTATATTTCACGGCATTGCCTACGAGGTTGTTGATGATCTGGGTGATCCGGGCCGGGTCCGCATCGAGCCAGATGGGCTCCGGCGTCACGTCGAGATGGAGCGCGTGCTCTGCCTCCTCGAGGGCGGGCCGAACCGCCTCCATTGCAAAGCCGAGAACCTCCTGAAGATGCAAGCGCTCCTTTCTCAAGGATATCTTGCCCTGATCGATCCGCGCGATGTCGAGGAGATCTTCGACCAACCGGGTCACATGCTTGAGACTGCGGCGCATGCCGCTGCGGATTTCGCGCGCCAGCTCGGTTCCTTCGCGCTTTTCGAGGAGCTCGAGTCCACCGCTCAGCGCCATGATCGGATTGCGGAGCTCGTGACCAAGCACGGCGAGGAAGCGGTTCTTCTGCCGGTCGGCTTCCTGAAGCGCTTTCGTGAGGCCTGCGAGTTCGTCCCTTTGTGCGATGATCTGCCGCCGCTGACCGTAGAGATCGAAGAAGACATTGGCCTTGGAGCGCAGCACGTCGGCTTCGATCGGCTTCTGGATGAAGTCTACGGCGCCCGCTTCATAGCCGCGGAAGCGCCGGGTGACGTCGGCGCTGCCTGCGGTAACGAAGATGATCGGGATATGACGCGAACGCTCGTTGGCGCGCATGATTTCGGCGAGTTCGAACCCGTCCATGCCGGGCACGCGAGCGGTGTCCGCCGTTCACGCGCTCAGTTTGCGGACGTCGATTTGTTTGGACGCAGCTTCAATGCTGATCTCGAAATGATCGGTCTGGACGACATCGATGATTCCAGCCGGCCGATATCCAACGACGTTCGTGCCGCCCCGATGGCGCAAGCTGTCATAGGCAATGCCGGCTGAGGCCGACGCGCGAATTGTCTCGCCGAATGCCTGTGCTCCGGCATAGCTGTTCGGGAGATAGGCATCGGGATAGGCTGACTGCTGGCCGCAGATATCTAGGTAATTGCCGACCAGCGTGGCGCTGTAGGAGCGATAGGTCCGTGCCATGGCCTCTACCGAGCGCGCCACCGTTTCACGCCGCAGATGATGTCCGACCTCGGCCGCAGCCGTGACGATCGAGGCCGACGCGTACCAAGCGCCAAGATCGGGACCATTGAACCGCATGCCGCCGGGCGCGACATGGAGAAAGGATGCCATGATGATGCTCGCGTTGGGACGGCCATAAACCCACTGATCGCGAGGCAGGCGATCGATCCGTTCGGCCACCAGGCGGTCGTTCGTCCAACCGGCAAGCTCCATTACGGCAGCCGCGTCGGCGGCTGTCGCCACCGTGTCGAACAGGCCGATGGGGGGAAAGCGCGACGGCACAAGTCGATACGCCGGCCGAGGCGCGGGCCTGTAGTCGGTCACCCGAAGACGATTTCGCTGTCGCTGTAGGGAGCGAAGCCTTCGTCGGCGGCGTTCGGAGCCATGTAGATGCCGCCGCGCGCACTATCGAGGAAACGGCGCACGGTCATCAGCCCGTCCTGGGTGCCGCTCGTCAGCAGATCAATCGGCGGATGGCCGCCGAACACCGGAGCGTCGTGAGGCTGGCGCAGCCAGTCGATGCCTTCATGCTCGTCGGCGAACAGCACGCCCAGCGCCTGATGAATGCCGAACAGTGCCGAGATCCGGGTAAGCACGTCGACATCGAGGGTGATGGTCCCATGTTCGCGCGCCTGCTTGCACCAGCTATGATAGGTCGATCGGGAGGGATAGCCGAGCACCAACCGGCGCTGTTCCTCGTTAAGCCCCCACAGGTCGGCAATCGCGACGAAGGTCCGCATGGCAGGTGCGCTCAGGCGGCGTCGATTGGCCGGCGCGAAGCGGGACAGGTCCAGGCGCGGCGGAAGTTCCGCCGTCTGGCCGCCGCCTTCAATCGCGTTCCTCGCCATTTGCGCCTCCTGAACGGATTTGGATATAGTCCAAATCTGGACAGTTCGCAATTGCGCGAGTGCTTGTCGCGAATGGCTGGGGGGAGGGGCGACGGCACGAGCAACCAACGCCCGTGCCGCTCCATCCATCGATCCAGCATGTCGGGCGACACGCGCAGTCGACACAATACCAGAACAGCGCTGAACGGCATCGAGACCGCTAAGCGGGACAGGTTTCCGCCGCCATAATAGCGCCCGTTGCCGATGGCGATCTGAAGGGTGCGAACCCTGACGGTCTGTCCATCGTGCGAGACGGTCGCCCGGAACGGACGGACCGCGCGCAGCGCCCGGAGCGCCGCAATGATGTAGCTCCACCGGCCAAAGCGGCGTTTCGCCTCGCGAGTCAGCGCCTGCGCCAGGTCGGCGCTGAGCCCGATGCTGGCCACGTTGAAGAAGAGGTGTCCGTTTGCTTCACCCAGGTCGATCTTCGATGTGCGCCCTATGGTGGGCAGCGACACGCATTGCTCCAGCGTGCAACCGCCAAGGCCCAAGGTCCGCGCGAGATCGTTCGCGGTGCCGGCCGGCAGCAGGGCGAGCGGCAGGCCCGTTGCGAGCAGGCCTCGCGCGGCCGCATTCATCGTTCCGTCGCCGCCTGCGACCATCACGAAATCCGCGGCGTCGCCCTGCTGGGCGATCCAGGGGCTGACCTCCTCGGATGTCCTGCTGTCGAGCCGAGTGACCGTGCAGCCCTGGTCGGCGAGCAACCGGTGCGCTGCCTCGCCCATCGCTGCGCCCGACCGGCTCAGAGCATTGATCACGAGCAGTGCGCGCGTTGGACGAGACGCCAAGACCATTCCTTTCCAAATGAGCGGCGCTTGCATGCGGACGAGGCAAGGGCAGAAAAAAGACGCCGGCGGGAAGGCAGGGGGGACGTCCCCGCCGGCAAGGTTGTTCAGGCCGGGTGCGCGGCCTGGTCCCTCGTCTTCCATAGCGACCAGCCGATGCCGGCCGCCAGGATCGCGAAGGTGACCGAAAGCGAAGCCACGGGCGGGATCTTCGCCAGCCCCAGAGCGTCGGCGACGAAGATCTTGGAGCCAATGAACACAAGCAGGATCGCCAGCGCGTACTTGAGATAGTGGAACCGGTCCACCATCGCGGCCAGGGCGAAATAGAGCGCCCTGAGGCCGAGTATGGCGAAGATGTTCGATGTGTAGACGATGAACGGATCGGTCGTGATGGCGAAGATCGCCGGCACGCTGTCGACGGCAAAGACCACGTCGACGATTTCGACCATGAGCAGGGCCAGCATGAGCGGGGTCATGAACCAGGCCTGCTTGCCGGTGGCGGGGTCTGCCTGCTTCACCCAGAAATGCTCACCATGCAGGCGGTCGGTCACGCGGAAATGCCGGCGCACGAACTTGAGCACGGGATTGGCCGCGACGTCATATTCCTTGTCGGCGAAGAGCCACATCTTGACGCCGGTGAAGATCAGGAAGGCCGCGAAGACATATAGCACCCAGCTGAACTGCTCGACCAGCGTTGCTCCGACGCCGATCATGATCGCGCGCAGGACGATGACGCCAAGGATGCCCCAGAACAGCACGCGATGCTGGTAGAGGCGCGGTACGGCGAAATAGGTGAAGATCATGGCGATGACGAAGACGTTGTCCATCGCCAGGCTTTTCTCGACAACGAAGCCGGTCAGATAGTTCATGCCCGCGGTTGCGCCCATGTACCACCAGACCCAGCCGCCGAAGGCGAGGCCGAGCAGGATGTAGGCCGCGGACGTCACCAGGCTTTCGGTGACGCCGATTTCCTTCGACTTGCGGTGCACGATGCCGAGATCGACCGCGAGCATGACGATGACGATTCCCAGGAAGCTCAGCCAGAGCCACAGCGGCTTGCCGAGCCAATCAACAAACAGGAAATCCATGTGTCTCTCCTTTCGCGGCCGGCAAGCGGCCGCGTTTGTCCCTCCGACATCGCAGACGGTCAGTCTGCCAGCGGGGCCCGGCGGGAAGAGTGACGGCGGCCGCGCGGGGCGGCGCGCCGCCGATCAGTCGAAGAGCTCTTCGAGAAAGCTCTTTCGGCGCTTCTGATAAGGCGGGTGGTAACCGCTTTGATGGGGCGGACCGCTCCAGCCGGGCGACGTCTGGGCAGCCGCGGCTGGTGGGGCGGGCGGGGCCGCACTGCGCTCGATGATCTTGTCGAGCTCGCCGCGGTCGAGCCACACGCCCCGGCAGGAGGGGCAATAGTCGATTTCGATGCCTGAGCGCTCCGACATCTGGAGCTCGGTTCTGCACGAAGGGCAAAGCATGATCAGTTCTCCTGGCGCTGGCCGAAGAAGGTCAGCAGCAGCTGGAAAAGGTTGACGAGATTGAGGTAGAGCGAGAGCGCGCTCATCACGGCGAGCTTCTCGGCGGCTTGCGTGCCGCCATAAGCCAGATAGTCCGACTTGGCGCGCTGGGTGTCGAACGCGGTGAGCGCGGTGAACACGATCACCCCGACGATGCTGAGCACGAGCTGCAAGACGCTCGAGGCGAGGAAGAGGTTGACCAGGCTCGCGATGACGACGCCGACCAGACCCATCAGCAGGAAAGTCGACCATTTCGAAAGGTCGCGGCCGGTCGTGTAGCCCCATAAGCTCATCGCGAGGAACATCGAGGCGGCGATGAAGAAGGTCGTCGCGATGCTCTGCCCGGTAAAGACCAGGAAGATGCTCGCCATGGAGATGCCCATGACCGCGGCGAACGCAAAGAACGCCGTTCGGGCCCCAGCCGTGCTCATGCGCTCGATGCGGAAGGAGAAGAAGAGGACAAAGGCCAGCGGCGCGAACATCGCCGCCCATTTGAGCGGCGTATTGAAGATCGGCTCATAGATCGCCGGGCTCGAGGCGACGCCGAGTGCGACCGCGCCGGTGATGGCGAGGCCGAGGCCCATGTTGCGGTAGATGCCCAGCATGTGCCGGCGCAGGCCGGCGTCAAAGGTTGCCGTCGCCGCGCTCGCGGCATGCGCGTTCGCAGATGGGTAGGATCTGTAACGCTCCATCGTCACACTCTCCTCGGTGTTCGCGCGAGGGCAGCGAGCCGGTCCTTCAGGGCCAGCTTGAGCTTCTTCAGGCGCATGATTTCGAAGGGGTTGGGGACCGTATGGCGCTGCTCGGCGCGAAGCGCTTCATCGATCCGCTTGTGCATCTCGTGCAGACGGAAGGCACGCCAGTTCATTGTATATCTCCTCTAGTCACAAACCATGGGTTCGATCGGAGAGCTGACGGCATTTCGGCGATGATAGGGCCCGCTTGCATGCCATCGGAACGTCCGATGTGGTCCGACATCGCACGACAGGACTTCTCGCCGCTGCCGTGCCAGAGGGGCCCGGGCCACGTCATGTAATTAGCGAAGGAGCGGTGTTCTCGCCAATCGATCTCTCCCCTCTCGGTGATAGGATTAGCCTATCGGCTTACGCGCCTACGATTGTCAGCGCCTCGCATCGGACGCATTCCGCGATACGGGCATAGGCGTCGGCAAAGGCGGCGCCGTGCCGCCAGGCCGCGGCGATGCTGCGGGTCGGTTGCCAGTTCTTGACCTCCAGCACTTTGACTCCGGCGCTGCCGCCTACTTCCGAGCGGATATAGAGATCGGGAAGTATGGTGAGCGCGAGGCCCGTCGCCGCCATCTGCCGCAGGCTATCGAGGCTAGTGCCCTCGTAATCGCGCAGCAGCTCCATTCCGAGTTCCATGCAGAAGCCAGCGACCTGCCGATGGAGATGGTGCGCTGAATGAAGGCTCAACACCTGCGCGCCCTTGAGGTCGCTTTTGCGAAGGACCGGCCGCTGCGCAAGGGGGTGGTCCGGCGCGGCCACAAGCCGGAGCCGTTCGCGAAAAAGCGGCTCGACTATCGCCCCTTCGCCGGCGATCGGCAGCGGACCGAGCAGCATGTCGAGCTGACCGCGCGCCAGCTCGAGCGCCTGTTCATCCGGAATGCCCTCGCGGATATAGAGCCGCAAGCCCGGCTGTTGGCGGTGCAGCGCCAGGATCACGTTCGACATAAGATAGGGCCCTAAGGTGGGCGTGACGCCGAAGCGGATCGTGCCGGCGTTGCCTTCCTGCGCGCGCCTGGCGAGCTCGCGCATGTCTTCCACGGCCACCAGCACGCCGCGCGCGCGTTCGGCAAGCTCGCGGCCGATGGGCGTTAGTTCGACACTGCCCTGATTGCGTTCGACAAGAACGGTTCCGAGGCGCTGCTCGAGCGCGCGCAGCTGCTGGCTGAGCGAGGGCTGAGAGACGTGACTGGCCTGCGCGGCTCGACCGAAGTGGCGCAGGTCCGCGAGGGCGACGAGATATTCGAGCTGGCGGAGTGTCGGCATGACAGGACGATAGAGCGAAACTATCGCGTGGCTCAATCCTCATTGGCGCTGTCTCTTCTCGTCAGCTAGGTCCCCGCTTCCAGTTCCACTGGAACTTCCCGGGCTGCTTCGCCGCGCGACACGGTGAGCTTGACGACATTGCCGACCTTGCGGTCGTCGAGCTTCGCCAAAAGCGCGCCGAGGCTGTCGACATCTTCTCCGTCGATCGCGGTTATGCGGTCTCCCGGCACGATCCCGCCCGGTGTCGCCGTGATGCCGACAAGGCCTGCGCGGGCCGCGGGCGATCCGGGGCGAACGCTTAGGACATAAACCCCTTCCCGTCCGGTGATCGCTTGCAGGCGTTCGTTCACCTGCTCGTCCGCTTCGACGCCGAGAGCCGGCCGAACATAGCGGCCGCTTTTGATAAGTTGCGGGACAACGCGCATGACGGTGGCGACCGGGACCGCGAAACCGATGCCTGCCGATGCGCCTGACGGGCTGAAGATCGCCGTGTTGATCCCGATCAGGCGTCCGCTCGAGTCGAGCAGCGGGCCGCCCGAGTTGCCGGGGTTGATGGCGGCGTCGGTCTGAATGAGATGTTCGATGCTGGGTCCGCCGCGCTCGCTTGGCAGCGATCGGTCGAGCGCAGAAATTATGCCGGTGGTGAGCGTCCAGTCGAGCCCGAACGGATTGCCGATGGCAAAGACCTTCTGTCCGACCTTCAGATCCTCGCTGGTACCGATGGGAACGGGTGCCGGGCGGCGCAGCGCAACGCCGATCTTGAGCAGCGCAAGATCGTGGCTCGGGCTGGCGCCGACCAGCGAGGCGCGGAACTTGCGACCGTCGGCAAGTTGGACCGTCGCCTCCGAGGCGCCCTGGATCACGTGGAAGTTGGTGACGACGTGCCCGGCGCCGTCCCAAATTAAGCCGGACCCTGTGCCGCGCGGGACGGAGAATACATTGCGCGACCAGGCGTCCTCCACCAGCTGGGATGTCGAGATATAGACGACCGATCCGCGGGCCTTTTCGAACAGGGCTATGGTCGCCTTTTCATCGCCGGCAAGGTCGCCCCGCGCCGTTACAAGCCGGGATGCGGGATCCGCTGGAGCCATCGGCTGCAGGACGCGCCACAACAGGATCAGTGCGGCGGCGCAGGCAGTGACGAGAAGACAGCGGCCGATAAAGCCGAGTTTCGCTGTTTCAGGGCTCATTCCTGAAGACATGTTGCGCCTCGGGGAATTGCGTCAAGTATCTCAGATCCCGATTGTTGCAGGCGAGCTGCCGCGAGGCTCGCGACTTGCGGATGGTGGCGGGGTGAATGGCATGCTCCTGCTATGAGCGAACGTTCCGCGCCGCTCGGACGATCGACGTCCATGATACGCTTGATCGTCGTAACGTCTGTGCCCTGACCTTGACCCCATGGTGAAGCAGCGTTCGCTATCGGCCCACTGCCGCGTACTTGTGAAATCGTGAGGTGTTGGTCAGAGGATCTGCGACGTAGATCTCGGCTTCGAAGACAGAGAAAGGACGATCATGATCGGCAAGATTCTGGGTGCGATTGCGGGCGAACGAGCGGCCAAGCACGTGCGGGGGCTCGGGGGCCCCGGCGGAGCGCTCCTTGGCGCTGGCGCAGCCGCGCTGATACGGCGTCTGGGGCCGCTCGGCCTCGTTGCGGTCGCTGTCGGCGGATATGCGCTGAAGCGGCACCTCGACGCCAAGAACGCCGAACAGCCGGGGGCAGATGGGCAGGACAACGAGATGCCTGCCAATAAAGCCAGTCAGCCCGGTCAAGCGTAAGCTCTATATCGCGCCTCTGGCGGCCCAGAGATCAGGCGCAGCCAGTGACTCCTGTTCCCGGTCCGCGAGAGCGATAACTTTCGTAAAAGCCTCATGCTGCGACAGCCAGACCTTGCCTGAGAGGCCGTCGAGCAGATGCGAGCGCTCGAGCGCGTCCATGACCGGGCCTTTGACTTCCGACAGGTGCAGGCAAACACCGGCGTCGGCAAGACGCCGATTGATCATCTCGAGGCTCTCGAGTGCGGAGGCATCGATGGCGTTGACCGCCGAGCACATCAAGATGAGGTGCCTCACGTCACGTTTTTCGGCGATTTGTTCGAGAATAAACTCCTCCAGCCACCGAGCGTTGAGATAGGTCAGGCTCTCATCGATGCGGATCGTGAGCACCCGGGGGTCTGTGAAAACCCTATGGCGCGCGACATTGCGAAAATGCTCGGTTTCAGGAACGCGGCCGACGATTGCAGCGTGCGGTCGTGACGCCCGCCAGAGATAGAGCGCCAGGCTGAGACCGACGCCGGCGATGATTCCCGCCTCGACTCCGACGGCCAGCGTCAGAAGGATCGTCGCCAGCATCGCTGCGAAATCGGGTTTGGAATAGCGCCAGATCTCGACCGGTTTCCTCAGGTCCACCAGACTGAGAACGGCGACGATGATCGTCGCGGCGAGCGTGGCAATCGGAAGCGCGGCGAGGAGCGGCGTCAGGAAGAGGGCGGCGACGAGAATGCCGGCGGCAGTGTAAACGCCGGCGGCCGGCGTTTGCGCTCCGGCGTCGAAATTGACGACCGAGCGTGCGAAGCCGCCCGTCACCGGATAGCCGCCGGTGAACGCGGCCGCGACATTGGCGGCGCCCAGGCCGATCAGTTCCTGGTCCGGATCGATCTTCTGGCGCCGCTTGGCGGCGAGTGTCTGGGATACAGATACGCTCTCGACGAAGCCAATCACCGAGAGAAGAAGCGCGGGAATAGCGAGCTGCCGCCAGAGCTGCGCGTCGAACAAGGGCAGCGTGAGGGGCGGCAGGCTCTGGGGAATCTGGCCGACCACCCGGACGCCCTTGTCCTCGAGTTCCAGCGCGAGGACGGCGAGCGTTGAAGCCGCGACAGCCGCGATCGGACCGGTCTTGGCGAGAAGATCGGCGACGCGAGGCGCGATGCCGAGGCGGATCAGCAGAGGCTTTGCTCCGCTGCGCACCCAGAACAGGAAAGCGCAGGCGCTGACGCCGATTGCGAGCGTGGGCGGATGGATCGAGGCGAGATCGCTAGCAAGTCCGGCAATAAGCTCGGGCAAGGTGGCGCCCCCGCCGTCGACGCCGAGCAGCGACTTCATCTGACTTGCTGCAATGAGAATGCCGCTCGCGGTGATGAAGCCCGAGACGACTGGATGCGAGAGAAGGCTGGCGAGGAACCCCAGTCTGAGAAGGCCCATCGCCAGCAAGATCAGTCCTGATAGCAGCGCAAGTATGAGCGCGGCTGCGATGAAGCGCGGGCTTCCCGGCGCTCCAATCGCGCTGGCGGCGGTCAGCGTCATCAAGGAGATTACGGCGACCGGCCCCACCGCCAGAGTTCGGCTCGTGCCAAAGGCGGCATAGGCGAGGAGGGGCGCGACCGAGGCGTAAAGCCCGATTTCGGGTGGGAGCCCCGCGAGCATTGCATAGGCGAGGCTCTGGGGGATGAGCATGATCGTGACGATCGCCGCCGCGGTCATGTCGCTTGCGAGCGTGGCCCGGTCATAGCCGCGTGCCCAGGCGAGCGCCGGCAGGTAATGCGCAAGCTTCGCCATCACGCGCCGATCGGCTGCGGCCTGACCATCCATTCCCGGCCTTTGAGCATCCCATGCCAGTAGACCGGGGGCAGGATCGTGTCCTTGAGGAGCCAGGAGAGCCGCGAGGGGCGGGAGCCGTCGATCAGCCATCCTGGGAAGCTCGGCAGGAGCTTGCCTCCATAGCCGAACTCGGCGAGCACGATCTTGCCGGCCTCGACCGTCAGGGGACAGCTGCCATAGCCATTATAGGCCGCGGCTGGCGGCCGGCCGTCGAGCGCTGCGAGCGCGTTGACGGCAACGACCGGCGCCTGGGCCCGGGCGGCCGCCGCGGTCTTCGCGTTCGACGCCGAGCAGGCGTCCCCGAGGGCAAAGATGTTCGAGTATTGCGGGTGACGCAGCGTCGTCTCGTCGACTTCGACAAAGCCCGACGCCGCGGCGAGCGGACTTTCGCGGATGAAGTCGGGCGCGACCTGCGGTGGGACGACATGGATCATGTCGAAGCGCTCGGCCGCGCGCTGCGTGCCTTTGCCGTCGGCTCGTTCAAATACCGCCGTCTGTCGGGGTCCGTCGAGCTCCACCAGCCTCGAGCCGAAATGCAGATTTATGCCGTAGCGCTCGACATAGTCCATGAGCGCTGGGACATAATCGGGCACCCCGAACAGGACGCCGCCGGCTGTGTGGAAATGCACGTCGGCGGCGCCGAGCACGCCGGCTTTTTCCCAGCGATGGCAGGAGAGGTACATCGCCTTTTGCGGGGCGCCGGCGCATTTGATCGGCATCACAGGCTGAGTGAACAGCGCCCTGCCGCCCTTGAAAGCTTTGACGAGCCGGTGCGTATAGGGTGCCAGGTCGTAGCGGTAGTTCGACGTGACGCCATTACGGCCGAGCGTTGCGGCAAGACCGGGGATGGCGTCCCAGTCGAGCTTGATGCCGGGGCAGACGATCAGGACCTTGTAGCTGAGCCGCCGGCCGTCCTGCAGCATCACCTGATTGGCATCGGGCTGAAAGCTGCGCGCCGCTGCCTTGACCCAGTGCGCGCCTTTTGGAATCAGCCGCGCTTCCTCGCGCCGGGTGACCGCGGCGTCGAACACGCCGGCCCCGACCATTGTCCAGCCAGGCTGATAATAATGGTCTTCATTGGGCTCGACGACCGCGAGGCGCAGATGGTCCCGCCGCTTCAGGATGCTGGCGGCAGCAGCTATTCCCGCGCTACCTCCGCCAACCACCACGATGTCATAGTCCTCTTCCGCCGCACGCTGCCGGGCCCGCCCCGCCATTTCCGCGAGCTTTTCCGACCGTGCTCCCGAGCGGCAGTAGGCCAGGACGGGCGCCGGAAGCCTGTCGAGCGCCTTGGCCATGGCCTCGGCATCCGCATCGGTCAGCGCGCCGGCGACGGCGGGAACATGGACGAAGGCCAAGCCGGCGCTTGTCGCCGCCTGCTCGATGCTGCGAGCGGGCGGCTGGCCGGGTGCTTCACCGTCCGGGCGATTGCAGATGATCGAGCGGAACCCCGCTGCGGCTATGTCGGCGATATCCGCTGCGGTGAGCTGCGGCGCGACGCTGAGCGTCGGAGAAAGCTGCTTGATGGTAATGCGGACGTTTCCCAAAAAAGGCGTGCTTACCGCGATGTCAGGCGATGCAGCGCCATGCCCGCGAGCATGGCGAGCAGGAACGGCGCGGCTGCTGCAGGCGCGAGCGCGAGATTGGCCACGGCGGGGCCCGGACACAGGCCGGCGATACCCCAGCCCACACCGAAGAGAATGGAGCCGATCGCCAGCCGGCGATCGATGCGGCCAGTATCGGGGAGGTTGAAGGTTTTTGCCGCGAAGGGCCGGGCCATGCGGCTCTGGACCCTCCAGGCCATGGCCATCGGCACGATGGCGCCGGCCATGACGAAGGCAAGCGTCGGGTCCCAGGGGCCGAGCAGGTCGAGAAATGCCCGCACGCGCATCGGGTCGGTCATCCCCGAGACAGCCAGGCCCGCGCCGAACAGCGTGCCGCAGAGGAGGGCGATGAGCGCGCGCATCAAAGCGTTCCTGTCAGGCGCATCGCCGCCACGGTCGCGAAGCCGCTAGCCATGAAAAGCGCCGTGGCGACGAGCGAGCGGCGCGAGAGCCGGGAGAGGCCGCATACGCCATGGCCGCTGGTGCAGCCTGAGCCGAGCCGCGTGCCGTATCCGACGATCAAGCCGGCGACCAGCAAGAGGGGTGTTGTAGGGAAATGCGCCGGAGCCACTTCCGCGGTCGCTGCGAGAAGCCACGCGCCAAGGGGAAGGCCGAGGACAAATGCGGTCGCCTCGGCCCAAGGCGGCCCGGCGTCGGATAGTTTCAGAGCGCGGGCCGCGAGGCCGCTTACGCCCGCGATCCGACCCAGCGCCAGCAGCATGACGGCTGCGGCCAAGCCGATCATCAGGCCGCCAATAAATCCCGCCAGCGGCTGCGCATGGGAGAGGGCCGGAATCATAGCTGATTCACCGGGAGCTTGAGATAGCTGACGCCATTCCCCTCGGGGGGCGGCAGATGCCCCGCGCGCATGTTCACCTGGACGGAGGGAAGGATCAGCCGAGGCACGGGGAGCGTACGGTCGCGGCTCTCGCGCATTGCGACAAATTCGTCTTCGGTAATCCCGTCATGCGCGTGAATGTTCGCGCGCCGCTGCTCGGCGACGGTCGTTTCCCAGACATAGTGCCCGCGGCCCTCGGGCAGGTAGTCATGGCACATGAAAAGGCGGGTCTGCGGCGGCAGCTCGAGCAGGCGCCGAAGCGAGCGGAACAGGGTGCGCGCGTCACCGCCGGGAAAGTCCGCCCGAGCCGTCCCATAGTCGGGCATGAACATCGTGTCGCCGACGAACACGGCGTCGCCGATCACATAAGCGACGCAGGCTGGTGTGTGGCCCGGGACATGGAGAACCGTCACCGAGAGCTCGCCGATCAAGAAGGTGTCACCGTCTTTCCACAGCTGGTCGAAATCGGACCCGTCCCGCTGGAAGTCGCTGCCGGCGTTGAACAGCTTGCCGAAAGTCTCCTGCACCGTGCAGATGTGCGCGCCGATCGCGATTTTGCCGCCGAGCTTCTGTTGGAGATAGGGGGCCGCCGAGAGATGGTCAGCATGGGCGTGGGTCTCCAGGTGCCAGTCCACGTGCAGCCCGGCCTCTTGCACATGCGCGATGATCCGGTCGGCTGCTTCATGCGACGTGCGTCCCGACGCGGGGTCGAAGGTCAGCACGCTGTCGATCACGGCGGCGCGAAGCGTCTCCGGATCATGGACGACGTAAGTGACCGTGAAGGTCGGCTCGTCGAAGAACGCCGCGATGACGGGAACGCCCGCTTGCGCAGCGGTGATCTGCGTTGCGGCATGGGCAAGAGCGGGGTCGGTCATGCGACTCTCCTTGATTTCAAAGTTACAATAATCATGTATGTAACCGATCATAGATCGTCAACGGCTTGCTTCGTCGGGCGGGCATCTGCAGGAGGACCTCATGATTGAAGCAGCTGCCAGCATGCCGTCGGCGATCCGGATCGGGGATGCCGCGCCGGATTTTCAGGCGCGCTCGACAAGGGGCGAATTCCAGCTTTCCAAGCTCCGCGGCCATTGGGTGCTGCTGTTTTCGCATCCGGCCGATTTCACGCCGGTCTGCAGCACCGAATTCGTGGCGCTGGCGCGCCGGCAAGCCGAGTTCGAGGCGCTGGGATGCAAGCTTGTCGGCGTGTCGGTCGATAGCCTCTACGCGCATATCGCCTGGGTGCGGGCGTTGAAGGACCTCTTCGAGGTCGAGATCGGTTTCCCGATCATCGAGGATCCCAGCATGGCGGTGGGCCGCGCCTACGGCATGATCGGCGAGAACGCGGCCGACAGCATGGCGATGCGCTCGACCTTCTTCATCGATCCTCAGGGGGTGGTCCGTGCCACAACCGCGTATCCGCATAATGTCGGCCGCTCCGTCGACGAGCTCCTGCGGCTCTTGCGCGCTCTCAAGTGCGTCGATGAGAAGGACGTGCTTACGCCCGAGGGCTGGACAGAGGGCGAGGCCGCGCTCCTGCCGGTCGACGATCAGACGAGCGGCGCGCGCGACTGGTTCTGCCGTTTCGAGCCGCAGCCATGACTCCACTCTTCGAAAACAAGGATGCTGCATCGGCCGCAGCCGACAAGCTCAAGGTCTTCGCCCAGCCGCAACGGCTCATGATCCTCTCCTGTTTGCTCCTCGGTGAGCGTAATGTGGGCGAGATTGCTCAGGCGACGGGGATCGGGCAGCCGGCGCTGAGCCAGCAGCTGGCCGAATTGCGCCGGGCAGAGCTGGTGAAGGCGCGCAAGGCGGCAAAGCAGGTGTGGTACACGCTTGCCGATGAAAGCGTCGAGCAGTGCGTCAGCAATATCGAAGCCATGCTCGGCGGCGCCGCGCCGACAATCCGATCCGGTCAACAAAGCAACAGCGCTGCTCCTCACGGCGTGGCGAGCTTCGCTCGAATCCTTTAGCGAGCTGCCCGGTGATCCAACCTCGCAAGTGCTGAGGAAAGACCAGATACCGTTCCGCCAGGAGCTGTTTTCCTATAGGCCCGGGATGCAAGAGCCAAGGCGATGAACTTTCTTGCGCGGACCTCCATATTCTCGGGCACCCGTATTCACGGCTAAAGTGTCGATCGCGAAGATATAGCTCACGGCGTTGCTTCTGAACCTGAAGCTCCTGCAGACAGATATTGGACCGCTACGGGCAACCTACTGTCACTCGTCTTCGGCATGCGCTTAAGCAGATATATTCTCTTTCTTCCTTATCTGCTACGCGGCAAGGGCGCGCTCATGCGAGGCTGGGCTGCAGCATTTGTTCTTGTCGAATGAAGGGGGAAGTCGGCTGATGGTGCGATCGGATTTGCTCAGGTGCTTGGGTCAGGACAATCCCGAGCTTGCTGCTGCCGATATCGAACGTCTTGTCGACCTGTTCTTCGACGCAATCGCGCGGCAGATGGCTGCCGGTGGGCGTGTCGAGCTGCGCGGGTTCGGCGTCTTCGAAGCGCGGTGGCGCCGCGCGCGTGCGGGCCGAAACCCGAAAAACGGGTCGACCGTCGCGGTGCTTGGCAAGCGTGTTCCCTTCTTCAAGGCGGGTAAGACGCTCCGCGCGCGCTTGAACGGCGATGCGCATGCTGACTGAGCGACGAAGCGCATTTAGGATCGGTTTTCAGCCGATTGTCGCTTGATCGCCATGGCAAAACAGTGACAACGGGCGTCGTTTCTGAGGAAGGCACGCCCCTGCCGCGAGTCCGGAAAACAGAAACACCAGGTGGGGACTGGCCCGACCTGGTGCTCGATATTCCGTGTCGAGGGCGCTTGGCGATGCCAGTGGGGCCGATTCGACTGCTGTTATGGTCTTGCGCGTGAATGGCTGAAAGTCAAGTTCCTTATCCCTATCTCCCGGCGCAAGTGGACGCGATTCGCGCCTCGCTGTCGGAACCGAGGTTCGGCGCCTACCTTTCCAAAGGTGGCAATGACACGGGCTACGCGCTGGCGCTCTACCTCTACAATGCCCGGCTCGCCAAGGCGTTCCTCTATCCGCTGCACGTGGTCGAAGTAACGCTGCGGAACGCGATCGATGGTCTTCTCGTAAGTCGCTACGGCCAGACCTGGCCGCACGAGGCGGCGCTGCGCGATGGGCTCCTGACAGATGCCGGACGAGCGACGCTCGACAAGGCGATCGGACGCGCGGGCGCCGGCGCATCGCGGGGGCAGATTGTCGCGGAACTCACCTTCGACTTCTGGTCGCATTTGCTCCGACCCGAATACCACGCCCTCTGGCGCACGGCGCTCAACATCGTCTTCCCGCATGCGCGGCCGCCGGTCGGCCGGCACGAGGTCCAGGGCCTGGCAAGGTCGATCAACCGGTTTCGCAACAGGGTCGCGCACCATGAGCCGATCCTCGACCAGAATGTGGGTGACCTGCAGGCCAAGATCGTCGAGTTGATCGCCTTGCGTTGCCCGGAAACGGCAGCCTGGACCCGCCACCATACGACCATCGGACAGGTGCTCCGGACGCGGCCGCGAAACGGCCGCGGGCACGGCGAGCTTCTGTCGTCGAAGCTCGCGCCCGAGTTTGTCCCGGCGACGCTCGCCTCGAGCCTCGAGGACGTGATGCGCGCGCTCGATCGCGGCCGTCCGGTTGCGATCTGCCTCGACGATGACGGGCGTCCCGTCGCGGCTTTTTCGGCCCTAGACATTACCCGCTACATTCTGGCCGACGCGGACCGGAATGCCGGCCTGTTTGCGCCGGCCGAGCGGACCGTCGCGGACATGCTCGCCGGGATCGACGCGCCGGCGCGCACGGCGGTCATGCAGGAGGACGAGCCCCTTGCGCTGGCGGTCGATACGCTGCGGCGGCCGCGCGTCGACATCCTGGTCGGGGTTGGGGCTGGCGATGGGCGTCCCACGGGGACGATCATGCGCGCGCATCGGCGCTATTAGCCCATTCGCCCGTCGCGCGGGTGACCGCCGCCAGCTTTATCCATCATCCGGGGCAGCGCTGCGGCCGATCGCGTCACAATTGCTTGAAGCTCATGCGGCCGATCTGCATGCTGGTGACAAAGCGGCATTTGCAAGCAAGGAGGCATGCGTCATGCACAGGGTGATCGAGGCTGGCGATGATGTCATCGCGCTCGAGGTTTCCGGAAAGATCACGGGCGCCGATCTCGACGCCATGATGGACCGGCTCGACCAAGCGATGGCCCATCACGAGAAAATCCATATATTTGTCGAGACGCGCGGCATCGACGGCATCGAGCTCACCGGCCTTCCGGGCTATGTGGCGCGCGCCATGCCCCTTTTCGGCAAGCTGACACGGTTCGGACGCGTGGCGGTCGTTGCCGACCAGACATGGGTGCGGATCGGCACCCGGGTCGAGAGCGCGGTTCTGCCCTTTATCAGCTACAAGACTTTCGAGCCGGCGCAGCGCGAGGAAGCACTCGCCTGGGTCAAGGGCGCGCCTTCCGCGGCCTAGCAGGATGGCTGATCGCGCTCGAGGCAGCGTCGGCCACTCAACGCGCGGCTGTGGGTCGGCGCCTCGCGGCGGTCTCGCAACGGGTCGGAGCGCTTGAGATGCACTGCCATCCGTACAACTCCTAATGATGCACGAGAAATGATCCTTTTATCCGGCGGCTCGACGATCACGTCGCGTTGGAGCTGGTACGGTGCCCGATCTGGAGTTGAACGAAGAAGGTCTCGGCGAGCTCGTCGATGCGTTCTACGCCCGCGTGCGGAAGGATCCGGAACTCGGTCCCATATTCAATGACGCCATTGGCGACTGGCCCGAGCACCTGACGAGGCTGCGTGCCTTCTGGTCCTCGGTCATGACGGGCAGCGGGCGGTACAAGGGCCAACCGGTGCCCGCTCATCTCAAGCATCGCGACCGGCTGTCGCCCGCCTTGTTCGAGCGGTGGCTCGCGCTCTGGGCGCAGACCAGCAACGAGCTGATGAGCCGCGAAGCCGCGGCCGCGCTGCAGGCCAAGGCCGCGCGCATCGCCGAGAGCCTCCAGCTCGCCATGTTCTTCCGGCTGGAGCGCCAGCCGGACCACCATTCCGCCTGAGCCGCGGTTGCAAACAGGATTGAACCAATGACCGAGATTCCCCTCGTCGACCTCAACGTCCATCATGCGCCGCGCGACATGCGCGATCGCGTCGCTCTGGGCTTTACGAAGATGCTTCGCTTCTGCGCCGACACCTTCTTCGCCAAGCGTTATGGCCATCGGGCCATCGTTCTCGAGACGGTGGCGGCCGTGCCCGGCATGGTGGGGGCGACGGTCAATCACCTCAAGTGCCTGCGCCGAATGTGCGACGACAAGGGGTGGATCCGGACGCTCATGGAAGAAGCCGAGAACGAGCGCATGCATCTGATGACCTTCATCGAGGTCGCCAAGCCGACGCTTTTCGAGCGACTGGTGATCCTGGCCGTGCAGTGGGTGTTCTACCTTGCCTTCTTCGCGCTTTATCTGGTGAGCGCCCGAACCGCGCACCGGGTGGTCGGCTATTTCGAGGAAGAGGCGGTGATCAGCTACACCCTCTACCTCAAGGAGATCGATGAGGGGCGTAGCGCAAATGTGGCAGCGCCTGCGATCGCGCGGCACTATTGGAAGCTGCCCGAGGGCGCGACACTGCGCGATGTCGTGCTGGTCGTGCGGGCCGATGAGGCACATCACCGCGACGTCAATCATGGGTTCGCGAACGAGCTCGCGGGCTTGGCGCCGGCGGAGACGGTCGCGCCCTATCCCGAGCACGCCGAGCAAATCCGGCTGGCCGCCTGAGATGAGCGCTCCGACGCCCTATCGCTCGACCCCGGTCTTCGATCAGGACACGCTACCGGCCGCGCTCCGCGCCCGCCATACCACCAAGGCGGGCGTCTGGGGCGTGATCCGGGTGCTGGAAGGTGAGCTTCGGCTCACCATCCTCGAGCCGCCATCGGAAGTCGTCATCACGCCCGGCAATCCGGCCGTGATCATGCCGCAGCAGCCGCATCTGGTGACGCCGCTCGGGCCGATGCGGATGCAGGTGGACTTCTACGACGAAGCGCCGAACTAGGCGTCCCCGCCACCGTCACCGCCTCTCGGCGGGGCATATTGCTGAGCCGGCAAAGATGATCAACCAGCGGTTGGTAGAGCGGCGTCTCGAATGCGAGGCCGGCGGCACCATATTCGGACCAGATGACCGTCGCGCAGAGGCCCTCGAAACCTTGCGGTCGAACGACGACGCGCTGGCCTTCAGCGAGGTGGATGCCCATTGCCTCGATGCGGCAGCCGGCGGACGAGAGATCCACCAGCATGACCGGCTCCTTGAGCGTTGACGTCCTGAACTGGGCAGGGTGGCGCAAGGGCTGGCGGCTTTGTCGCCGGCGAGATCTATGAGGCGTCGTCATGGCCGCAACTTGCGCCGGAACGTTTTCGCAAAAGTTGAAGGGCACCGATAAGCCTGTAAAATTATGTAAAGCCAGAAGAGTAAAGCCTCGGAGCGGGCGTGAGCATGATCGATGTTGAACCGGATTAGAGCGGTTTTCGATCAATCTGGGTCATATCCGCACGAACTGAAGTAGTTGGCGCATTCCTTGGGCTGGAAGATGTCGACGAGCTTGCCGATGAGGCTCCACAAGCCGCTGACGGTTCTCTCACCTGCCTTGCGGAGCATGGCCTTGAGGCGGGAGAAGGCCTTCTCAATCGGGTTGAAGTCGGGGCTGTAGGGTGGGAGGAAGCGCAGCGTTGCTCCTGCCGCCTCGATCCGGTCGCGGACTGCGGGACGTTTGTGGCTCGACAGTTTGTCCATGATCACGACGTCGCCTGGCCGCAATTCGGGCACGAGTACCTGCGCCACATATGCTTCAAACCAATCACCGTTGATCGGGCCGTCTAGCACCATCGGCGCGACCATGCCGGTCATGCGTAGGCCGGCGACCAGCGTGGTGGTCTTGCGGTGACCATGCGGGAAGCCCATTCGCAGGCGCTGACCTCTGGCGCAGCGCCCATGACTACGGGTCATGTTCGTGGCAGTCCATGTCTCGTCAATGAAGACCAGGCGTTCCGGATCGAGATCGATCTGGCCGTCAAACCAGTCGTGGCGCTGCCTCAGGACGTCGGGCCGGTCTTGCTCGATGGCATGCCCAGTCTTTTTTTGCGCGTCATGCCCCGCCGCGCGAAAAACCGATGCAGCCCGGCAACCGAGATGGCGAGCCCCTCCTCGACCAAGGCGAGGCGCAGTTCTTCAAGCGAGATGTCCTTGCGCGCTTCCCAGAGGGCGAGAATGTCGGCAGATCGCTCCTCGACACGGCGCGAGCGCATATCTCCGCCTTGAGGTTTGGAGGCAACGCTGCCGGTTCCGCGCTGCTGCGCATGCCACCGGATCGCCGTCGACGGTGCTACGCCGAAACGCGCCGCCGCTGCCCGGCAACTCAGCCCGCCTGCAATCGCAGCCAGAAGCCGAACCCGCAAATCCATCGAGAGAGCGTGACCCATCCATGCCGGCCTCCTTCACCAGCACGGATTCTGAATCAGAAATCACGCGGAGAGGGAATCCCTCATCGATTCAAAGCGGTCGAAAAACGCTCTAACAGTGATCTTGCTATGCGATCCGACCTCTCATCTCACGGATCAACATGGCGGGCCGAAGGCATCCACCTTTACATGTTTTTACAGTGAAGAGGGTTTCTCGAGCGAGCGCGAACTATCCGATTGCGCCATAAGCTTTAGAGTGGGTCTTGGAACGCGGCGCGACGCGCTGCAGTCGGGAGCATGGATTTGATCCTCTATTCGCGCGGCTTCGCATCGGCCGGACGAACAACCGTGGTCACGATGACGAAGCGCTTGCGTCCTGGCGGTCAGGAGACCGCCTATGACAGGGGGGCCGGCAGGAATTTCCGCCCATGAGCGCAGGTCCTCTCCTCACCAGCGCTTCGCGTGTGCGCAACGTCGGCCTCGAAGGCGAGCATCCCGACAATATTGTCGCTGACATCGCCAGGCGCGGGAAGCTGCCAGCACGGATCATCGTCGTCGCCAACGAGAAGGGCGGGGTGGGCAAATCGACGATCGCATTTCACCTGGCGGTCGGCTTGCTCCATCGCGGCCACAGCGTCGCGGCGATCGATCTCGATCGACGACAACAGACCTTGTCCCGCGTCCTGGGCTATCGGGACGGAACGATCTGCCGGCTTAAGGCGCCGCTCAAGAGCCCGAGGCATGCCGTTCTGCAGGTCCCGAGCGGCGCGATGCTATGTCAGGAGATGATGCGCATCGGGTCGGCTTGCGACTACATCGTGATCGACGTGCCGGGGTATGACTCGGCCATCGCCCGCCGTGCTCTGGCGCTGGCTGACATCCTTGTCACGCCGATCAGTTCCAGTTTCGTCGATCTCGACCTCCTGGCCCGCGTGCACCCCCTCACGCTCGACATCGTGTCACCGGGCTGCTTTGCCACGGCGGTGAACGAAATCAGGCAAGCGCGTCTTCGGCAGGGGCTCGGCGGCATCGATTGGATCGTGCTCGAGAACCGCCTCCGGCGCGAAACCAGCCATAACCGTGACCGGGTCGAAGCGGCACTGCGGACTATCGCCCCCGAAGCCGGTTTTCGCATGACCAAGGGCCTTGCCGAGCGAGTCGCCTATCGCGACCTCTTCCTGATGGGGCTGACCCATCTCGATCTTAAGGCATTGCCTGCGCTTCCGTTTCCCAATTCGCGCGTCGTGCAAGAGATCAGGAATCTGGTTGCAACGGTGGAAGAGACGCCGGCGGACCGGCGGTGTCTGGTGAATGCCTGACGGGCACGGCGCCAGCATGTTGTGCTGAAGAGAGGCGCTGTTTCACTGACCCTACGGACTATCACGGATGGCCCGAGAGTGCCCGCGCGTGGAAACGGTCCTCATGAACCTGTCTTTGGAACTTGCGGTCGCCACTGCCTTGGTGGTGCTGACCATCTTCATCCATCTTGGCGGGATCGCGCTTCTCCTCGCGCTGCTCCGCCGTCATCGCGGAAGGCGAACCGTTCGCACGCTCTGGCATGAAGGATTGGGGATCCTGGGCGCGGCCGGCGGCCTGTTCGTTCTCCATGCCCTTGAAATCTGGCTCTATGCAGGCTTCTACATCGCCGTCGAGGCGCTCAGGAGCTTCGAGGCGGCGCTCTACTTTTCAACCTCTTCCTACACGACGGTGGGATATGGGGATGTCGTCCTCGACGAGCGCTGGCGTCTGCTCGGCGCGATCGAGGGAGCGAACGGCCTCATCCTTCTGGGATGGTCGACCGCGTTCTTTGTCGCCATCGTCGGCCGGATCCGCGGGCTTGAGAACGAGGTTCAGGCGCTGCCATGAAGGTAAAAACGCGCTGGCTTGCAACCGCCCTGCGCCTTTGCTCATGAAGGAAGGCGCGGGTTTCACAATCAGACCCTTGCAGCTCGGCCCGCCGCTCGGGGCGGGAATGCATTGGCTCAAGATCAATCAAGAGGGAAACAGGTGACCCATCAGCTCACGATGAAGTTCCACGGTGCGGCAGGCACTGTCACCGGCTCATGCATGGAGCTCGCGCTAGGCGCCCGCTCGATCCTGGTCGATTGCGGTCTGTTCCAAGGCTCGCGCAGTCTCGAGGCGCTCAACCTCGGCAGCTTCGGGTTCGATCCGCGGAGGATCGACGCGGTGATTCTGACCCATGCGCATATCGATCATTGCGGCCTTCTCCCCAAGCTTGCGGCCCAGGGCTATGAGGGTGCGATCTGGTGCACACAGGCCACGAGCGACCTTCTCGAATTCATGCTGGCCGATGCCGGCAGGATCCAGGAATATGAGGCGGAGCGCCGGAACCGACGGCGCGACCGCGCCGGCGACGCGCTGTTCGAACCTCTCTACACCGAAGAAGATGCGATCAGCGCGTGGCGGCTTTCTCGTCCGGTCGCGCTCGGGAACTGGTTCGAACCCGCCCCCGGGTTCAAGGCCAGGCTCTGGAACGCGGGCCATATTCTCGGCTCAGCCTCGGTGGAGCTCTATGCCGGCGGGGCACATATCCTCTTGTCGGGCGATCTCGGGCCCGACAACAAGGCGTTCCACGCCGATCCCGCCGCGCCCAAGGGCCTCGATCACGTCGTCTGCGAATCCACATACGGCAATCGCGCGCGCGAGAAGCTCACGATCGACGAGCGCCGCGCGCAGCTCGAAGGGGTGGTCAAGGAAGCCATCGCGCGCGGCGGCAACCTCGTCATCCCGAGCTTCGCGCTCGAGCGGACACAGGAGCTGCTCCTCGACCTTGCGCGACTTTCGGACGCTAACCGCATCCCGAACGTGCCGATCTTCGTCGACCCGCCGTTGGCGAGCCGGGCAATCAAGGTCTTCTCGAGTCATATCGACGAGATGGAGGATGTCGACGGTCGCGACATCTTCCGCCATCCGAGCATCCGTTACGTCGAGGACAGCCTGGAATCGATGCGCCTCAACACCGTTTCGGGGGCGATCATCCTGGCCGCGTCGGGCATGTGCGAAGCCGGGCGCATCCGCCATCACCTCAAGCACAATCTGTTCAGGCGGGAGTCGACTGTCCTCTTCGTCGGTTTCCAGGCCGAAGGAACGCTTGGCCGCGTCATTCTGGACGGCGCGCAACGAGTACGGATCTCCGGCGAGGACGTGAATGTGCGCGCGCAAATCCGCCGCATCGACAGCTATTCCGCGCATGCGGACCGCGACGAGCTGCACGACTGGATCCGCGACAGAGGCAAGCTTGGTGGCAGCCTGTTCCTTTCGCATGGCGAGGGCCAGGCGGTAGAAGGGCTCCGCGCGCTCGTACAGGGCGACGACCCGGCCGCCAGCGTCATCGCGCCGCAGATGGGCGAGCGGTTTGCGCTTCCGCCAGGCGCGCCAGCCAAGCGGCTCGAGACCGGCCGCGTCGATCTCAACCAGCTGGCGGGCGAGGATTGGCAGAACGACTATGCCGACTTCATCACCAACCTGAAGCGCAACCTCTATTCGATCAAAAGCGCGCGGGCGCGCCGCGAAGCGCTCGACGACATGCGCCGCGTCCTCGACAGCTACAATGCGTTACGCGAGGAACGTAAGGCGCGCGCGTCCGCCGGCGCGAAGCCGTCGGGAAGACAAGAACGCTAGGGCAGGCAAAGCAGGTTGCGAGCTTCCAGCGCGTCCGCGAGCAGGGGCGCGAGATGCACCTGATTCGTGCGGTGAGGAATGCTGTCGCTGCTCGCCAGGCGCTCGATCCCGCTTGCCGTCAGTCGCGCGAGGTCCTGGTCCGATGCGAGACAATGAGTGACGATCGCCTCGACGCGGGCGGCACCCGCTGAGAGCAGCAGCTTCGCGGTCTCGACCAATGTGTGACCGCTCGAGACAAGGTCGTCGACGAGGATGACCCGGCGCCCTCGGGCGCGTTCCGCGCCGTCTAGCGCGAGCGATACGGATCGGTCGCCATGCCGCTGCTTCGTCCCGACCAGCATGTCGAGATCGAGCGGCTCGGCAATCGTCCGGGTCCACTGCAGCGATTCGCTGTCGGGGCCGACGATTAGCGGATTGTCGTCACGACCAACGAGCTCCGCCAGGAGCGGCGCGGCCGAAAGAGCAACGGCGGGTATGCCCGGCACCGCGTCGCTCAGGCTCGAAATACGGTGCAGGTGCGGATCGACGGTGAGCAGAGCGTCGAAATGGCTGGCGAGGAGCCCCCCGATAACTCTCTGGCTCACCGCCTCGCCGGCGCGGAACGCCTGGTCCTGCCGCATATAGGCGAGATATGGCGCAACCAGGACGACGCGCCGGGCGCCAAGCTCGCGGGCGGCCGAAGCGGCGAGGAGCAGTTCGACGAGCTTGGCGTCGGGATCGTCGAGCGAACGGTGAAGGATCACCACGGGGGCGGCGGCCGGCACGCGCACAAGGGCCTCGTGATCGGGGAAGCGGCGCACTTCAACGGCCGCCGCTTCAATGCCAAGCGCGTGGGCAAGTCGTTCGGCTGCCTCCAGGCTTTCGGAAAACCCGAGTACGAGCGCGTTCATCGCACAATCTCGTAGCCGGCGTCTTCCCTTGCCAGGTCATGGGCGAAGCCAAGCCCGGTCGCCGATTGGGCGTGGATCCGATAAAGAGCCTGGCCTTTGCGCACTTCGGCGCCGACCTTGCATATGAGGTCGATGCCGGCGCCCTTGTCCATGGGCGCTCCGGCAAGCCGGGCGATACGCGCGATCCGGTGGCAGTCGATCGCGATGACACGGCCGTCGCGGGGGGCACAGATTTCCTGGATGTGCGCGCCCGGCTTGAATTCCGCGGGCTGTCGGCCCTGGGCAGCGATCAGCCGCTCCATGGCCTCCAGTGCCGCCCCCGAGGCGAGCAGCTCGAGCGCACGGGCGAACCCCCGCCCCCCTTTGAGCGCCGGATCGAAATCGAGGACACGCCCCGCCAGCATCAAGGCATGATCGCGCAAATCTTCCGGCGCATCGGCGTCGTTGCGTAACACGGCCATTACGTCGCGGGCTTCGAGCACGGGTCCAATGCCCCGGCCGATGGGCTGCGAGCCGTCGGTCAGCACGATGTCGATGACGAGCCCCAGCTTGTCGGCGACGTGCTCGAACAGCTTGCGCAGCCGTACCGCTTCACTTTGCGAGCGGACCTTGGCGGTAGGACCAACGGGGATGTCGAGCACGAGATGGGTGGACCCCGCCGCCAGCTTCTTCGACAAGATCGACGCGACCATCTGTTCGAACGTGTCGATGCGCAAGGGCCGTTCGACCGAGATCAGCACATCGTCCGCGGGAGAGAGGTTCACGCGCCCGCCCCAGGCGAGCACCGCCTTCTCGCGCGAGACGATCGCGCGCAGCTCGTCTTCGCGCAGATCGACATTGGCGAGCACTTCCATCGTGTCCGCCGTGCCGGAAGGGGATGTGATCGCGCGCGAGGAGGTCTTGGGGATGATGAGGCCATGAGCGGCGACGATCGGCACGACGATCATCGACGTGCGGTTCCCGGGAATGCCGCCAATGCAATGCTTGTCGACGACGAGCGGCGCGTGCCAGTCGAGCCGGTTGCCGACGGCCGCCATCGCGCGGGTCATGGCGAGCGTTTCCTCGGTGCTCATGAAGCCGGCGCAGGCAACCAGAAAGGCCCCGATCTCCATCGGTGAATAGCGGTGGCCGGCGACATCACGAATGATGGCGGCGATCTCGCTTTCATCGAGCGTGTCGCCGTCGATCTTGCGCCGGACCGATTCGAGGCTCGCGGGAACGGGCGCCTGCTCGATCGAGACCGCAGCCCCCTCAGGCAATCCAAGGCGGCGAAAGGCCTGCTCGCCGAGGCCGATTTCACCAGCCTCGACAAGGGCAGGCTCGTCGACCAGAGCCAGGGTCGCCAATATCTCGGCGCTCTCGCCCGTGATGCGTAAGCGCTGTTCTGCCCCCACCTTGCGCGTTTGAAGCGTAGCGCCGAGTTTCCGCGCCCTGATTGGGCTGGAGTGCGCTGCTACTATGATAATCTCGGGTGATGATCCTGTGAGCAAGGGCGCGCAGCGGTTCGAGGTGTTTACGGGCGCGGGCAAGCGGCGAGAGTGGCCGCCCGAAGTGAAGGCCTCGATTGTTGCAGAGTGCTATTCGGGCCGGGACGGGGTCAGTGCCGTGGCTCGCCGGCATGGGCTCGATCCCTCTCAGGTTTACGCGTGGCGGCGGGATTTGCGCAAGCAGCTCGAGGCCAAGGGGGGGATCCTGCCTTCGGAAGAGCCGGAAGCGGTCGCGTTCGTGCCTGCCGTAATCGAGCCCAGCGCGGTGTCCGGTCCTGCTCCCACGCGGCGTCCCCGCCGTCGACGTTGCGCAGCAGCTGCAGCTGTCGAGCTGGAGATCGACGGTGTGGCAGTGAAGATCGGCCGCAGTGCCGACGTCGGTGTGATTGCCGCGGTGATCGAAGCGCTCAAGGCGACGCGATGATAGGACCTGGGGCTGGCGCGCGCGTGATGGTCGCGACGCGCCCGGTGGATTTCCGCAAGGGACCTGACGCCCTGGCCGCGCTGGTCGGAGCCGAGTACGGCGGCGATCCCTATTCGGGCGTGATCTACGTGTTCCGGGCGAAGCGTTCGGACCGGATCAAGCTGGTCTGGTGGGACGGCACGGGCCTGTGTCTGATGGCCAAGAAGCTCGAGACCGGTGGCTTCAAGTGGCCGGGCATCCAGGACGGCGTGATGCGCCTGACCTCGGCGCAACTCGGTGCCCTTCTGGAGGGTCTGGACTGGCGCAGAGTGCACGGTGGACGCCGTCCCATTGTCCCGCAGATTGCCGGTTGACGGGGCCTTCGCCTACTGATTCACTGCCTGCCATGCTCATGGAAGCGGACCTCCCCGACGACGTTGAAGCGCTGCGTGCGCTCGTCCTCGAACAGGCCCGCGAGCTCGACACGCTCAAGGTTTTCCAGGCTGATGTGGAACGCCTGAAGGCGATCATCGAGGCTCTGCAGCGCCACCGTTTTGGACGCCGGTCAGAGCAGTTCGATCCTGATCAGTTCGAGCTTGCGCTGGAAGAAGTCGAGACGGCGTTGGCTGAAGCCGAGCATGCCAGGGACAAGGCAAGCCGGACTCCCGCCGAGCGCCCCCGCAAGAGCAACCGCGGTTCGCTCCCTGCCCATCTCGAACGGATCGAGCAGGTCGTCGATGTCGAGGACAAGGCCTGTCCGTGCTGCGGCGGCGCGCTCCACCAGATCGGCGAGGATGTAGCCGAACGCCTCGACGTCGTGCCCACGACCTTCCGTGTCCTCGTCACCCGCCGCCCGCGCTACGGTTGCCGCTCGTGCGAGAGCGCCATTGTGCAGGCCCCGGCACCGGCGCGGATCGTCGAGGGCGGCATTCCCACCGAAGCGCTGATCGCCCAGGTGCTGGTCGCCAAGTACGCCGATCATCTACCGCTGTACCGCCAGGCGCAGATCTACGCCCGGCAAGGCATCCAGCTTGATCGATCCACCCTGGCAGACTGGGTCGGACGGGCAGCTTGGTATCTGCGCCCCTTGCGCGATCACATCCTTGAGCGATTGCGACGATCAGAACGACTATTTGCGGACGAAACTACGGCGCCGGTGCTCGATCCGGGGCGTGGGCGAACCAAGACCGGCCAGCTATGGGCCTATGCCCGCGATGACCGACCTTGGGGCGGCGATGATCCGCCGATGGTCGCCTATGTCTATGCAGCCGATCGCAAGGGCGAACGGGCAGAAGCGCATCTCGGTGATTTTGCAGGTATCCTGCAGGTCGATGGCTATGGCGGCTATGCCGCGCTCGCCAGGCGCCGCCAGCAGATCAGCCTCGCTTTTTGCTGGGCACACGTCCGGCGCAAGTTCTACGAGCTGGCCGACAACTCGCCGGTGGCAACGGAAGTGCTGCGTCGCGTCGCCTTGCTCTATGCCATCGAAGATGAGGCGCGAGGATTATCGGCGGAGCAACGCCGGGCTGTTCGCCATGACCGCAGCCGCATCATCGTCGATGATCTTCGCCAGTATCTCGAGGCCCGCATCCGCCAGGTCAGCGCCAAGAGCAAGCTCGGCGAAGCGATCCGCTACGCGCTCACCCGCTGGGATGGGCTGTCACGCTTCCTCGAGGATGGCCGCATCGACCTCGACAGCAACACCGTCGAACGCTCTATCCGGCCCCTCGCGCTGAACCGCAAGAATGCCCTGTTCGCCGGTTCCGACGAAGGCGGCGACAACTGGGCGGTGATCGCCACGCTCATCGAAAACTGCAAGCTCTCCGGCATCAACCCGCACATCTGGCTGACCGATACGCTGAACAGCCTGGCCAACGGTCATCCTGCGAACGGCGTCGCCGAACTCATGCCTTGGACCACCGTGGGCTGAGAACACCGCTTACCGTGATGCGGATCTTGCGCAGCGCCTGAAATTGTTCGGCCGAGTAGCCATTACCCTGCCGCGGCAGAAAAGCGGTATTCTCAGGATGGGTGTCTATCGCCAGGCGTCGGATCTTCAGCATGGCCGGCCTCAAACCCTTTCGGGCCGCATGCGATCAAAGTCCTGCGGCGTGATCTGCCGCTTCGCGGGTACCGTCTGCAAGGGGCAGCGACCTTGCGCGTCAGGTGTGGCAGCGCCCCGATCGCGGCGATAGATGTCGGGAAAGTAGCGCACGCCGCCAAGGCTATCGGGTTCGGCGGTGAAATAGGTGATATAGACCGGCAGAGCAGCGGGCAGCATCGCGCTCTGCGTGCGGCCGGAGCCCACGACTGTGTCGACCCTGGCACGGTCCCATCCAGGGCCGAGCAGGGTTGCAGCGAGTCCGAGGGCATCGCCCACGCGCACGCAGCCATGGCTATAGGCCCTGACCTCCTTTTCGAACAGCGCCTGGGCAGGGGTGTCATGAAGATAGACGTTGAACCTGTTGGGCATGACGAGCTTCATGCGCCCCAAGGCGTTCTGGGGTCCGGGACGCTGGCGGTAGCGCCCGTTCTCGCGCACATAACCGCGTCGCGCCGCCTCGGCGGGATTGTGAGCGACAAGACGGGCGATCCCCTCGGCGGCGATGCTCGGGGGGATTTCCCACCAGGGATTGAAGATGACGCCGGTGACCCTGGCTTGGAACACAGGTGTCGGCGACCCCGTCTTGCCGACAACGACCCGCCACCGGCCGGCCAGCTTGCCGTCCTCCCACAGGCTTGCCTCGAAAGCGGCGGTGTTCACCAGCAGGTAGCGCGCCCCGAGTTGCCGCGGCATCCACCGCCATCGGTCGAGATTTGCGGCAAGGATGGCCCGGCGGTTGGCGTCCCTCTCTTGCGCATAGGCCTGCGACAGCGCGTGGTAAAAGGGATGGGAAGGCCGTGTCGTACGGAAGAGATCGTCGAGCCGATCCTGGGCGAGCGCTGTGGACACGCTGGCGCGAGGATCGGGCCAGGCGGACGGCTCGGCTATGTGCCAGTTCGAGCGCAGCGCGGCATTGCAGCAGCCATTGCGGTGCGCTTGCAGAAGCCGGACGGCGGAGGCAGTCGCGAGTTCATCGCGGCGGGCGTCGTCGCCACGGTTGACCGCGGCTTGCAGCGCCGGAAGGCCGACCGCCGCGGCTCCGAGGCCTTCGGCGTCCGCCGCTTTCATCCAATGGATCAGGCGCTCCGTCTGCGCCTCCGTCCATTGCGGCTCGGAAGCTGCGAAAGTGAAGCTGGGGGCAAATATCAGGAGGAGGAGGAGGAGTATGGAGAAAGTGCGCTTCATGCGTCCGCCATGTGCGAAACCGGGCGAAGGAGACCATGCGGAATGTTACGAGGGTGAGCAATGGTTGAGTAACACGGGGCTCGCCGGGAAGTCGCGAAACCAGGGCCCACCGCCGTGCGCCGATATTTTAGCGAGGCGTGCAGAGCCGACGCGCGAGCTAGCGGCTTTGTGCCTGCGCCCAGCGCGCCGCGTTAGCGTCGGCGCAGATGCGGTCCGCCGTTTGCCGGACCTTTTCGAGTTCCATCGCGCCGCGATCGGCGGACATGCCGTCCACGATATTGTCGAGGGCAAGTCTGTAGGCGCGCTCGGCGCCGAGAACGTCCGAAAGATATCGGTCGAACAGCGTATGCATGGCGCTTTCTACTCCCTTCTCGGCCAGCCAGGCGCTGCTTGTCGAGGAAGTCGAGATCTGTACGAGCCGTGTGCCGTTCAGCGGACGCTCGTGGGGCTCGTCCCCGACATAGCGCGCGGCGTTGCCGAGCACCCGCTCGAGATAACCCTTGAGCATGGCGGGCATGGAGCCGAACCACATCGGATAGACCAGCACGAGGACGTCGGTTCGAGCGAGCCGGTCGCACTCGGCAAGAATCTCGGGGGGCGGGGCATAATCAGGCTTGCCCGGCCGTTCGTTCGCCTTGAGGATCGGGTCGAAGCCTTCCGCATAGAGGTCGAGCACCGTGCCGGTCTGATGATGCTTCTGCGCACGTTCCAGCCAGCACCGCGCCACGCTGGCGCAAAAGCTGTCCTGATCCGGATGGGCCAGAACGATTGTGTGGTCGACGGCGGGTGGGGCCATTGTCACGCTCCTCGCTGAATTTCACATCCTGTTGCCACGGCATTGCGCGCGGTTGTCCTTGCCATCGCGTGGATCAATTCCTCGACGACACGCGTAGGACGATCGGGCCGCAAGCGTTCGAACTGAAGATCGATCCTTCCTCCGCAATCGGCTAGCGCAAAAACGATTACTCGCTACCCGCTCAAACCTGCCAGGGGCTGTTGAGTTTCCAAGACGATCGCCAAAGAAGACCGGATCGCAGCCGGTTCGTCAGGCCGATAGTGAGGCGAGTTCACCGGTCAACTTCGCAGGACCGGCCCGCTCTGTCGTTGCCTGCGGCAAAATGTCCGCAAGGCTGTATCTCTCCAGCGTGCGGCGGAAGGCCCGTCCCGCCTCGTCGAGCACGGCAGGAAGACCGCAGCGCCGGCGGAGCCGGCAATCCGAACATTCGACAAGCGCGCATTGCGGCTCGGTCGTGCGGAGAACTTCGCCAAGATTGATGAGGGCGGGCTCGCGCGCGAGGCGGACCCCGCCGCCGCGGCCGCGCGTCGCTTCCACGATCCCTGCTCGCGCGAGCCGATTGACGACCTTCATCAGATGTGTGCGCGAGATCGCCTGAGCCTGCGCCACCTGCGCGATCTGCGTGCGCTCGTCTCCCCGGCCGGCGAGATCGATCAGCAGGCGAAAGGCATAGTCGGTGTGGCGGGTCAGTTGCATGCGAAATGGCCGTTGAGGACCGCATCGTTATGCCATCTTATCCGCGTCGCTGTTTTGATTCTGATCAAATTCAACTTTGCGAGTCGGGTCTAAGCGGAATTGTACATTCCACTTATCGAGAGGTATCCGATGTATTGCGTTCAATGCGAACAGTCGAACAAGGGTGGCTGCGCGGTCAAGGTCGGGTCCTGCGGCAAGACCGCCACTGTCGCCGATCTCCAGGACGTGCTGCTGCGCGTGATGCAGGGCGTGTCCGCGGTCGCCGCCCGCGCGGCGGACAAGGGCGTCCGCGACGCCGAAGTCGATGCCTTCACGCCCCATGCCTGGTTCACCACGCTCACCAACGTCAATTTCGACGAAGCGCGTTTCCTGAAGCTGATCGCGACGGCGCTGCGCATGCGGGAAAAAATCCATGCGGCGGCGATGGCTGCCGGCGCTGACCTCTCAGACCTGCCTGAGCCCGCGACGTGGGAGCCTGGCGCGACACTGGCCGAGCTTTCGGCGGCGGCACCGATGGCCAGCATCCAGCGTTTCGTCGACCGCGACGGGCCCTCGATCGTCGGCCTGCGCGATCTGATCCTCTACGGGCTCAAGGGCACGGCGGCATACAGCGAACATGCGCGCGTTCTCGGCACTGAAGAAGCCGAGGTGGTTGCCGAATTCCATCGTATCTCCGCCTTTCTCGCCACCGATCCAACGGACGTCGACGCGCTGCTGCGCGAGGCCCTGGCGATCGGCGCGCTCAACCTGAAGGTCATGGAGCTTCTCGACGCGGCCAACACCGGCCGCTTCGGGCATCCGGAGATCTCGAGCGTGCGCATGACCCCGAAAGCGGGCAAGGCGCTTCTGGTGTCGGGGCACGACCTCGGCGACCTCGAGATGATCCTGCAGCAGACCGAGGGCAAGGGCGTCAACGTCTATACGCACGGCGAGATGTTGCCGGCGAACGCCTATCCCGGGCTCAAGCGCTATCCGCACCTGGCGGGGAACTACGGCGGGGCATGGCAGGATCAGCAGAAGGACTTCGCGGCGTTCCCTGGCGCCATCGTCATGACGTCGAACTGCCTCATCAATCCGGAGATTCGCGGCTATGCCGATCGGCTGTTCACCGCGGGGCCGGTGGGCTGGGCCGGCGTGCGCCACATTGTCGATCATGACTTCTCGCCGGCGGTTGCACGGGCGCTGGAACTGCCGGGCTTTGCCGAAGATGCGCCGGAAGAAGTGATCACCGCGGGTTTCGCGCGCAACACCGTCATGGGCGTAGCCGACACGCTGCTCGGAATGATCGGGCGGGGTGAGGTGAAGAATCTCTTCCTGATCGGCGGATGCGATGGGGCGCGTCCGGGCCGCAACTATTTCCACGACCTCGCCATGGCGACGCCGCAGGACAGCCTTATCCTGACGCTCGGCTGCGGGAAGTTCCGCTTCAACCGCGAAGAGCTGGGCAACATCGCCGGCGTGCCGCGTGTGCTCGACATGGGTCAGTGCAACGATGCCTATTCGGCGATCCAGGTGGCCGTAGCGGTCGCCAATGCGCTTGGCTGCGGGGTCAACGACCTGCCGCTCCACTACGCCATCAGCTGGTTCGAGCAGAAGGCGACCGCCGTCCTGCTGACGATGCTGCACCTCGGGATCAGAAAGATCCATCTCGGCCCGACCTTGCCGCAGTTCCTGACGCCGGAGGTTCTCGAAGTGCTGGTGGAGAAGTTCGACATCCGGCCGACCGGCGAAGTGGCGAGCGACCTCGACCGCATGCTGAAGGCAGCCTGAGCAATGCTGTCGCCCCCGCATCGCGGACCATGCGGGGGCGACATCCTGGCGGAGATATTCAAGTCTCGTCGGCGTTCATCGCATCGATGAAGCCTTCAAACAGGCTGATGACCTTCTGTGAGGACAGTATGTCCTCGAAGTCGCTGGGATGGACGAACTGGTCCCGGAACCACGGGTAGAGCTCACCGGAAAAGCATTGCTGCAGCCAGGCGAGCGCCAGCCTCACTTCCGGGACGGCTTCGCGCGCCGGGTTGATGACGCATAGGATCTCGCGGCGCAGCTGCAGGTTTATGTCGAGCGGCTTCACCCTGCGGCTGACGGCGCGAGCGTAGGTCGGCAATATGCCGATGCCGCCGCCGCCGGCGATAGCGCGGAAATGGGCGGAGCTGCTGTTGGTCCTTATGCCGATAGGCCCGTCTATGTCGGTGGTGCCGAGAAAATAGGGTAGCAGGTGCGAGGCGACCTGGTCGGCCTCCTGCCAGACAAGTCTGTGACGCGGCCAGTCATCGACGGAACGGGGCATGCCGGCGTCGCTGAGATAGCGCTCCGATGCGAAAGGCATGAGGTGCAGGCAGCCGAGCCGGCGGCAGATCGTCGTATTTCCCTCGCTGGGGTGCTCGAGCTGAATGGCGATATCGCACTCCCCGCCGGCCACGTCGCTGCGCTGCATGTCGCAGTGGAGAACGACATCGATTTCGGGGTTTGCATTCTGGAAGTCGACCAGCCTCGGCATCAACCAGTATGTGCCAAGACCTTCGGTTACCGCGATGCGCACGCAGTCCCGGGTGCCGGAGGCCGTTTGTTCCTGCTCCAGAAACTGACGGGAGCGGCGCATCTCGCGAGCTACGTTCAGGAGCCGATCGCCCGATGAGGTGAGCTGCAATCCGGCGGGATCGCGGTGCGCGATGATATCGCCGAGCTTGTCCTCGATGCGCGCGAGCCTGCGCCGGATCGTGCCGACGGCGTGGCCGGTCTTCGCCGCTCCGGCGCGCAGGCTGCCGGCTTCCGCGACTTCGAGGAACAGCTCCAGGTCCTGCCAGTCGATGCGGCGCAGCCTGTCCTGAAAGCTTGTCGCGCTGCGCCGCGCGGCTGAGCGAACCGGCGGTGCGGCGGGATTGGCGGGAAGGGCTCTTGTCCGGGATGCAGCGTCGATCGGCTTCTTGCGTGACGTCATCAATCGCCTACCCCGCCTCCGCTCCAATTATCGATTGTCCTATCTCATTCCATTTGTCGCTGGCGGCAACAACTTAATCGCTTCGAAACGGATGTTTGTGCGCTCAGGCTTCCAGCCATCGCTCGCGGGGTGTGTTCATAATGCTCCCGCCCGGGCGCGCGATGAGATCGCCACGAGACGAAGCGCCTCCAATATTTGGGAAACCCTTCAGACGCGGAAGGGAACACCATGTATCACGAGACGATCGGAGCAGAAGCTGTCGAGGGCTATGGTCCCATGGCCTTTACGGTGCGCATGATGAAGGCCGTTGCCGGGACAGGCGAGCTCCCGACCAGCCGGGCCGCAGGGATCGGGGAGGCGTTGCGCGCCTTGGCGATAGCCCGCGAACATGTCCATGGCCTGGTCCCCGACGAGATCGTCGCGCGCGCGCTGGCCCACAACCGCGAGATCATCCAGTTCGTCGAGGCTCCGGGTGCGCGACCCGACTGCCAGGCGTTCCTGGCTTTCCTGCCGCTCACAGCTAAGGGCGCCAAAGCGCTTGTGGAAGGGCGGTTCAATGCCAGCGATCCCGACCTGTCGCTGGTCTGCCGGCCGGGCGAGCAGCCGAGCGCCATCTACATCTGGCTCATCTTCGCGCCGCACGCGCTTGTTCCCGCGCTCCGCGCGCTCGCTCCCCTGCTGGGCCGGCTCGCCCCCCAGGGCTGCCCGCTCTTCGCGCGGGCAGCGACAGGTCACACTGCCCGGCTGTTTCCGCGGATGGGTTTCGCCCCGGCGCGCAGCCACTACGAGGCGGCCGGTGCCGACCTGCTCGTGCTGCCGCCGCGCTCGGGCTGCCCCGCCTTCGAGGTGACACCGGCCGACAGGGCGTCGGGACAGATTGCGGTGCGGGTCGCGCGAACGATGGAGGACATGATGAAGTGCTTCTCGGTGCGGGCGGCAACCTACATGTCGGAGCAGGAGTGCCCGTCCGATGAGGAATTCGACGGCAATGACTTTTGCGCCACGCATTTCATCGGAGAGATCGACGGCGAGCCTGCTGGTTGTCTCCGGGTGCGCTACTTTGCCGACTTCGTCAAATTGGAGCGCCTTGCCGTACGGAAGGAATTTCGCACGTCGCGGCTGTCGTTCAGGCTGGTGCGCGAAGCGCTGACCTATTGCCGGCGCAAGGGGTATGGCCGCGCCTATGGTCACTCGCGCAGTGACCTGACGCGTTTCTGGGGGCTCTTCGGGTTCAAGGCTGTCCCGGGCCGACCCAGCTTCGTCTTCTCCGATGTGGAATATGTCGAATTGGAGGCGGCGCTTGCGCCGGAGGATGCGCGGTTGGACATCGGCGAGGATCCTTATGTGCTGATCCGCCCGGAAGGCGAGTGGGACCGGCCTGGACCGCTCGACCGCTCGAGGTGCCGCGCGCCATTGCGTCAACCCGGCCCTCGGCCGAACCGGCGCCGCGAGGAGAGCGATCATCCCCAATTGCAGTCCGGAGGAGCGGCCGCATGAGCGAGGAGGCCTCCAAACATCATGGGAGAGACAGGTTCTTTGGTAACGAAGGCGGCGACAGTCGGGCCGATCCGGCAGCAGAGCCACAGCCGGAGGCCTTCACGGCGCTAAGCCAGACGCCGGGGACGCCTCCGCCCGGCGCCGAACTGGCGGCCTGGCTGTTCATGGCGCGCCGCTTGCGCGAGGAGGTGCTGGGCGCGCACCTCTTCTCCGATCCCGCTTGGGACATCCTGCTCGACGTCTATGCGGCCGATGCGCGGGGAGAGAAGATCCAGATCAGCAGCCTGTCGCCGATGAGCAATGTCCCGTCCAGCACCGCGCGGCGCTGGGCGCACAAGCTGATCGAGCTGGGCTTGCTTGAGCGCGAGCGTGACGAACGGGACCACAGGCTGACCTATATCCGGCTGAGCGGAGAAGGGCGCTGGCGCATCATGACCTTCATCGGCCGGCTGACGGCGAAAGGGCCGCCGCCGCCGATCGTGCGCTAGCTCTCCTGCGCGCCGTCTGTCTGCTGCATTCGCCGGGGACGGTCGCGAGGGCCGACGGACGACCTGGCGCGAAGCGAATGCCGGGGCGAAAGCCAGGGAAGGGGCGCAGCGATCGAGCCCGATCGCAGCTCACGCTTCGCGCGCTGAACGGCGCGTTCGATATAGGCGGCGCTATCACTGTCGCCGCGATCCATCTTGTCGAGCAGGCGTAGCGCTTCCTCGAGCCGCCGGACGACGGCGATCATGTGTCTGTGCGTGTCTGACCCTGCCTTCATCCCGTGCCTGTCACCGTCTTCCGCCGATCGTCGGGAGGTCCCGATGCCCCCGCGTGGGACGCGGGAGCCGGGGCTGGTAACATGCGAAACGACATGCGCCTGCGCTTTTAGCCGCAAGCGACCTGGACATATGCACAGGCACCCCGGCGGATCTCTCCACCGGAGGGGCATCGCGTTTCGCGGGATTACCAGTCCCGGCGCTGCACTTTGCAGCGCGGGGCGTGCAGTAGCACAGGCATGGGTGCCGGCCAAGCGAGGGGCGATAGCTCGTCGAAGCTCGCTGCCGTGGCGGGTGGCTTTTTCCTCAAACTGCCGCCGCAAAAATCGTCGGCATTGTTGCCCGCATCGTCGAGAAAGGGCAGACTGGCGTGATGGAGATTGGCTAGGCGAGCTCATCCGGATCGCGGCAGAGGAGGTTTCGACCATGCATGGCTGCGCGTTCGTGAAGAAACTGTCGTTCGGACTCGCGACAGCGCTGGCCTGCGCGGCGCCGGCTTGGGCAGTCCCGTTGAACGGGCTCAAGGGACAAGGCCTCAACGCGATCTACGGAAGTTATGCGCCGCGCGGCGACTGCACCGCCGAGCCGCGGCTTTCCATCGACGATAGCGGATTCACGTTCCGCGCTAACGGCCGCGTCGTGAAGTCGGTACGGGTCGAGCAAGCGCTGAGCTACCTGGGACCCGATTACCGCGGCATCAGCCTCGTCTTCTTTCCCTTCCCGGTGAGCGACGATGATTTCGGCCCGGTCGTGATGACGGTCAATGATGGCGAAAGACGAGGGGTCATTCGTCTGGAGGCGGACTTTGCGCCCGGCCGGCGTGTCGATCCGTTCCAGGTAGCACTGACCCGGTCCTCACCCTACTCCCGGTGCGCGGCCGCCAAGCGCTAGCCTATCAGCAGCCAGTCGACCACCAGCGGGCGCGGCAGCCACCCGAATTTCCGTTATCGCCAACGACCTGCATTGCTTGATCTTTCCGACATGTGGCCTCGCCGACTATCGGGCTGCTCGAAGCAACGAGCGAAACCGGCTGTCGGCGAACCTCAGCCGATCGCGCATGTCCGCCTTGGTTCATCCCGGCACACGCGCTATGAGACGCATGGGCCGGGGCCAGGTGAATCGCGCGAACCGTACGGATCTTGCAGCTTACGCCAGCGACTCGGTCGCGTAATGGGGTGAGCTTCGGGGTGGAATGGCTGGCGAGATACAAAAGCACCTCTGGGCGGATCTGGCGAATGCGCCAGATGGGCCAGGCGTTTATGCGTGGTACTATAGCCCAGAGATCACAGACTTCGACCTCGACCGCACCATCGAGGCTGCTCGATCCGCATCCGATAGGGTTGAGGCTGGATGTATCTGTCGACCGTGCTCGACGACTTCTCGCGCTACATCATCGCCTGGAAGCTGTGCACCAACATGCGAGCCGAGGACGTCACCGACACGCTGGACCTCGCCCTGGCGGCTTCTGGTTGCGACAGCGCCACGGTGCTGCACAAACCCCGGCTACTCAGCGATAATGAGGGCATGGCGTGGATGGTACGCTAAACAACGCTAAGGGCGAACAATTAACGAACGCTTAGGCGACGCGGCTATCCGGCGGGAGATTTAGGGCCTTACGGCCAGCGGAAGCGGCGGCGCGATCCCAGAGGAAATCGCCGGAAAATGCAATATGCTCCCAGCCAACAGGGGAAGTATGGGCAAGAAGATCATCAGGCACCGCGACCGATGTTGATCTTAGATGCTGGGCGGCGGCGTCCATGTAGATCGTATTCCAATAGACGATCGCGGCGATGACCAAGTTGAGCCCGGATGCCCGATATTGCTGCGCCTCATGGCTGCGGTCGATGATACGGCCCTGGCGGAAGGTGTAGATCGCCTGCGTCAGGGCATGGCGCTGCTCGCTGTTGTTGAGGCCGGCATGGCATCGCCGGCGCAGATCGGGATTTTCCAGCCAGTCGAGCATGAACAGCGTTCGCTCGATCTTGCCGATTTCCTGTAGCGCGACGTCGAGCTGGTTCTGACGTTCGTAGGCGGCGAGCTTCCGGAGCATGACCGACGGCGCGACATGGCCGGCCTGGATCGATCCCACGACGCGCAGCACGTCGTCCCATTGTTCAGCGATGATGTCGGTGCGGATACGCTTGCCCAACAGCGGGGCGATGGACGGATAGGCCATGACCGGCGCCATCGGCGCGAGCCGCCTGTCGGGAAAGTCGCGCAGGCGCGGGCAGAAGCGAAATCCCAGCATGGCGCACAGGGCGAAGACATGATCGGTCGCTCCGCCGGTGTCGGTGTAATGCTCGACGATTTTCAGGTCGGTGCCATGGCTGGTGAGGCCGTCGAGGACAAAGGGTGCCTCATGCGTCGCCGCTGAGATCACGTTGATGTGATAGGGCGCGCGCTGATCGGAAACATGGGTATAGAAGCTGAATCCATGATCGACGCCATAGCGGGCGTTGATGTCGCCGCCCGATGCGCCGCGCTTCGCACCCCTGAAGAACTGGCCATCGGAACTGGACGTGGTGCCATCGCCCCATACCCGCGAGAATGGCAGGCGGTGGTGCGCGTTGATGAGGACAGTCAGCGCCGCGCGGTAGCTGTCGTCGCGGATATAGGCGTCATGGGTCCACAGGAGCTGGTCGCGCGTGCTTGGCCCCGATGGCATCGTCCTGCGCATTTCGTCGAGCGCGGATGAGATCGCGTACCGCCTCATGCGCTTCGTCCGGCACCCAGATCGCCGTGAGTTCGCCAGCGCGTAAAAGCCGCGCCAGCGTCATTGCGTCACGTCGGTCCGTCTTCACATGGTCGCCCGGGCGTCGCGGCATCATTGAGGGGGCGATGACGATGCAATTCTGTCCCAGCTTTGTCAGCAGTCGATGCAAACCATACCCACAGGGACCCGCTTCGTAACAGACATTCAACGTCACGCCCGGTGACGTCAGCCGCTTGACCAGTTTCCTGACCGCATCGTCCTCATTGGCGACCGTGCCGACGAAACGCACCTCGCCTCCGCGTTCCCCTTCGGCAACTGCGACCGCAATGGTCTCCTTATGAACGTCCAGACCAACATATTTCACTGCCTTCACCATGACTCGCCTCCGCTGCTGAAAAATCCATCATCAGCATCTCAGATTTGAGCCACCGAGGCTCTGGCAGTCATGGGGTCTAAGCGTCTCTGCGCGCACTTATGGGTCGACTCTATGCGTCGACGACTCCAGCATTCCAAAGGCATCCATCGGACAGTTGTAGCATCGCCTCTCGTCGCAGAGCCGGCATATCGTCAGCGCCGAGA
>Ga0209813_10000047_pt1 | contig 49657 bp, 56 predicted proteins | sample EndMethybrTD3033_FD_187596 | JGI IMG/M metagenome (GOLD analysis project Ga0209813, IMG submission 187596) | Populus endosphere microbial communities from Tennessee, USA - Endosphere MetaG P. TD hybrid TD303-3 (SPAdes) (version 2) | ecosystem: Host-associated > Plants > Roots > Endosphere... | reverse complement strand
GATTTGTCCGAAGCGACAGAACCGGTCGGCGCGGGCCTGGCCTTCGCCATTTCGAAGCGTCGCCGTGCCGAGGGCGGTTTCCCCGGCGCGGATCGCATCCTGGCTTTGCTGCAGGACGGCGCGCCGCGCGTGCGCGTGGGCCTTGCGCTGGAAGGCCGCATGGCGGCACGCGAGGGCGCGCTGGTGTTTTCCGGCGAGCGGGAGGTTGGAACCGTCACTTCGGGCGGCTTCTCGCCCAGTCTCCAGCGGCCCATCGCCATGGCCTATGTCGATGCCGACCTGGCCGCCGCCGGGACCGCGCTCGAACTCGACAATCGCGGGCGGCGGCTGACCGCCAGCGTCGTGCCGATGCCCTTCGTCCCCCATCGCTATAATCGCTGAGGAGCGTTTCATGACCCGTTATTTCACCAAGGATCACGAGTGGATCGACGTTGCCGATGGCGTCGGCACCGTGGGTATCACCGACTATGCGCAAGGCCAGCTGGGCGACATCACCTTCGTCGAACTGCCCTCTTTGGGCCGCGACGTGACGCGGGGCGAGGCGGCTTCGGTGGTCGATTCCGTCAAGGCCGCGTCGGACGTCTACACCCCGGTGACAGGCACGGTGACCGACATCAACGGATCGCTGGAGGGCGAGCCGGAACTGGTCAACACCGATGCCGAAAAGGGCGGCTGGCTGTTCCGCGTGCGCCTGTCCGAACCGGCGGAGCTGGACGCCCTGATGGATAAGGCCGCTTACGACGAATATGTGGCGGGCCTCTGACCGGAGCAATCGATGCGCTATCTCCCCCTGACCCCTTCCGACCGCGCCGAGATGCTGGCCGTGATCGGCGCCGCTTCGGTGGACGATCTGTTCGTCGACGTTCCCGCCGAGGCGCGCCTGTCCGGCCCGGTCGCGGGCCTGCCGATGCACGCCAGCGAACTGGCGGTGGACCGTCACATGAGCGCGCTCGCCGCCAGGAACCTCAGCGCCGGATCGGTGCCGTTCTTCCTGGGGGCAGGGGCCTATCGCCATCATATCCCGGCTTCGGTCGATCACCTGATCCAGCGCGGTGAGTTCCTGACGGCTTACACGCCTTATCAGCCCGAGATCGCGCAGGGCACGCTGCAGGTTCTGTTCGAGTTCCAGACCCAGGTCGCGCGGCTGCTCGGCGTCGATGTCGCCAACGCCTCGATGTACGACGGATCGACCGCCTGCTGGGAAGCCATAGCGATGGCCGCGCGGATCACGCGGCGCAAGAAGGCGGTGCTGTCCGGCGGGCTGCATCCGCATTACGTCGCCACCGCGACCACGATGGCGCGTTTCACCGGCGATGTCCTGGACACGCGCACGCCGGTATTGGACGCCGAGCCGGATGACGATGCGCTGATCGCGGCGATCGACGGCGAGACCTCCTGCGTCGTCGTGCAATATCCCGATATCCTCGGCCGTATCCCAGACCTCGCCCGGATCGGCGAGGCGGCGCAGGCGCAGGGCGCGTTGCTGGTGGCGGTCGTGACCGAGCCGGTGGCGCTGGGCCTGCTCGAAGCGCCGGGACACCTCGGGGCCGACATCGTCGTGGGCGAGGGGCAGTCGCTGGGCGTCGGCCTCAATTTCGGCGGGCCGTACCTGGGCCTGTTCGGCTGCCGCGAGAAGTACGTTCGGCAGATGCCTGGCCGGCTTTGTGGGCAGACGGTGGACGCAGATGGGCGGCGCGGCTTCGTGCTGACGCTCTCCACGCGAGAGCAGCATATCCGCCGCGAGAAGGCGACGAGCAATATCTGCACAAATTCAGGTCTTTGTGCGCTGGCTTTCAGTATTCACATGACTTTGCTGGGCGGTGAGGGGCTGGCGCGTCTCGCCGAGGTCAACCACGCCCGCGCGCAGGCGACGGCGCGGCGGCTTGCCAGAGTGCCGGGCGTGACGGTGCTGAACCAGGCCTATTTCAATGAATTCACGGTGATCCTGCCCGCCGACGCGCGCGAGGTTGTGCGGCTGCTGGCCGACAGAAATGTGCTGGCCGGCGTTTCGCTCGGCCGGCTCTATCCCAGCGCGTCCGAACTCCATCGCGGACTGCTGGTGACGACCACCGAGACGACCACCGACGACGATATCGAGGCGCTGGCTACTGCTCTCGAACAGGTCCTTGCGGGAGAACCGGCATGAACGCGCCCAATACCGCTGGCTGGCGGCCTGAGATGGGGCCGGCCGGCACGAGCGAGGATCGCGCGACCGCCAGCGGCGATCGCGGCTTGACGCTGGAAGAGCCGCTGATCTTCGAACTGAGCGCCGGCGGAAGCTGCGGCGTGGATCTGGATGAGCCGGATACGCCGCCGCTCGCATCCCTCTCGCGTTTCCTGCGCAAATCGCCCCCCGCGCTGCCCGGCCTGACCGAGCCGGAGACGGTGCGCCACTATACCCGCCTGTCGCGGCAGAACTATGCCATCGATCTCGGGCCGTTTCCGCTGGGATCGTGCACGATGAAGCACAACCCGCGCCTGAACGAAAAGGTCGCCCGTCTGCCGGGCTTCGCCGATGTCCATCCGCTTCAGCCGCAGCAGAGCGTGCGCGGCGTGATCGAGGCTATCCAGCAACTGGCAGACTGGCTGATCGCGCTGACCGGCATGGAAGCGGTGGCGATGTCGCCCAAGGCCGGCGCGCATGGCGAGCTGTGCGGGCTGCTCTGCATCCGCGCCGCGCAGGATGCCCGCGGCGAGAAGCGCGATGTCGTGCTGGTGCCCGAAAGCGCCCACGGCACCAATCCCGCCACGGCTGCCTTTTGCGGCTATCGGGTGGAAAGCATTCCGGCGACGGCCGATGGCCGCGTCGATCTGGCCGCGCTCAAGGCGGCGCTGGGGCCGAACGTGGCGGGGGTGATGATAACCAACCCCAATACCTGCGGGTTGTTCGAACCCGACATGAAGGCGATTTCCGATGCGGTCCACGCCGCCGGGGCCTTCGTCTATTGCGACGGCGCCAACTTCAACGCGATCGTCGGGAAGGTCCGCCCGGGCGATCTCGGCATCGATGCCATGCACATCAACCTGCACAAGACCTTCTCCACCCCGCACGGCGGCGGTGGGCCGGGCTCGGGGCCGGTGGTGCTGTCTGCCGCGCTTGCCCCGTTCGCCCCCTTGCCCTTCGTGGTGCGTGACGCAGACGGTTCGGTGCGGCTGGTCGAAGAGGAGGACGCGCCCGTCGACGGCCCGCAGGCGTTCGGCCGCATGGTTGCTTTCCACGGCCAGACCGGCATGTTCACCCGCGCGTTGACTTATATCCTTAGCCACGGCGCGGACGGCTTGCGGCAAGTGTCGGAAGATGCAGTGCTCAACGCCAATTACGTGCTGCGCAGCCTCGAAGGGCTGCTCGACGCCCCGTTCGGCAAGAGCGGGCCCTGCATGCACGAGGCGTTGTTCAGCGACGCCGGGCTGGCGGAAGGGTTCTCCACCCTGGATATCGCCAAGGGGCTGATCGATGAGGGCTTCCACCCGATGACGGTCTATTTCCCGCTGGTGGTTCACGGGGCGATGCTGGTCGAGCCGACCGAGACGGAGAGCAAGTCCGGGCTCGACCGGTTTATCGCCAGCTTGCGCAGTCTGGCCGAACGCGCGCGGGCAGGTGACGAGCGGCTGAAGTCGGCGCCCCATTACGCCCCGCGCCGGCGGCTCGACGAGACGCAGGCGGCACGCAAGCCCACGCTCACGTGGAAAGGCGGCGCGCCGGCCTGATCTTCACGTTCGGTAGTCCCCCGCGAAGGCAGGTTTGCCTCAGCCTTCGCGGGGGTGACGAAAGAGCGTCAGAGCGCGCGGTCGGCGGCTTCGCCAACGGATTCGACATCGCGGCCGGCGCCCTTGACGGTGTTGCAGGCGGTGGCGCCCAGCGCGATGCTGCCGGCGACCAGGGCGAGAATGACTTTGCGGATCATGGCGTTTTCCTTCGAGGGCGGACCGGTCACAACGACGGGCCACTCGACTGAGCTAAACTCATGTCTTCCGCGCGGGTTCCGTGCTGTGCGCAGTAGTGCGCTCTGACGCCGCCTCAGCTCTGCGTTTCTGCCTGGGCCTTCGCTTCCAGCGCGGCGATCTTGCCCAGCTTGTGTTCGCGCCAGGCGATCGTGATGCCGGCGGCGATGATAGCGGGGGCGCCCAGCCAGGTCGCGGTGGGGGGCAGGTGGTCCCAGATCAGCCAGCCATAGAGCGTTGCCCAGATCAGAGCGGAATAGTCCATGACGATGACGCTGGCGACGCTGCCGAAGCGCAGCGATGCGGTGAGGAACAGCTGGGCGATGGTGCCGATCACGCCGACGCCGAGCAGCAGCAGCCATTGGAAGGCTGTGTGCGACGTCATGACGAACGGCAGGAGAGGGGCCATCAGCAGGCTGCCGAAGGCAGCGAAATAGAACACCACGGCGATCGGCGGCTCGCTGCGGGCAAGATCCTTTATCTGGAAGCTGACCACGGCGACGAGCAGCCCCGATCCCAGCCCCGCGGCCGCGCCCAGCAGGGAAATCGGCTGGTGGCCGGGCTGGGCGATGATGAGCACCCCGGCAAAACCCAGCACCACCGCCAGCCAGCGCCAAGGCCCGACCTTCTCGCGCAGCACCAGCGCCGTCAGGATCACGGCGAACAGCGGGGTGGTGAAGCCCAGGGTGGTCGCTTCGGCCAGCGGCAGCAGGATGGCCGCGCCGAAATTGCATACCATGCCGCCCATGCCCACCGCCGCGCGCCGGGCATGGGTGGGCAGACGCTGGGTACGGAGCATGGAAAGCTTGCCGTTCATGGCCAGCCAGCCCAGCAGAAGCGGCACGCAGACCGCCTGACGCCAGAACATGATCTCGGGCAGGGCCACGCCGCTCTCGCCGGCATATTTGACGATCATGAACATCGTCGAGATGAGGAGCATCGCCACGATCCGAAGAGCGAGGGCGAAAAGAGGGCGTTGGGCAATCGGCACACGGGTGCTTTAACTTCCCGCGCAATCGAGGCAAGGGGCGACGATGATGCCGATTTCCGCCCTGCCGCTGATCGGCGGCCTGATCGCCGTGGCCGTTGCCGTCGTCGCCTGGCTGGGCGATTATCGCCGCGCGAGGCGCAAGAACCCCGATGCCGTGGGCTTCATGCCGTGGACAGGCGTGTTCTTCTTCGCGCTGTTCGTCGCATGCATCCTGCTGGGGCTGGCGGGACGGGAGTGGCTGGCGGGATAGCGGCGCCAAAGCGGCATTTAGCAAAGGTGTCCGCCAAGCGGGCCGCCCCCGCCGGACATCAGGGCACGCGCACGAGCATCGCCTGGATACGCTGGGTCGCGCTGCCGCCGATCTGCAGCGTGTGGCGGCCCGCCGTCAGCGGGAAATCGACGATCTTGCGGACCGTCGTGCAGGCGGGGCCATGGCCGTGGGCGATCGACGCGATCGTGCGGCTGCCCGACACCATGTCGACCCATGCCCCCGACCCGAGCGCGACGCGATAAGTGCCGGCCTGGTGGACATTGAATACGATCATCCCGCCGTAAGTGACGGGGCCGCCCGGTTTTTCCGGTTGCACGCGAAAGCGCACGCGCGGGGTGGGCTGAAGCACGAGGTCGACCGCGCGGCCGATCGGCAAGGCGGCGGCAGGCAACTGATGCGGCGCGCCGGCAGCAGTGAAGGGGGCCGTGCGTGACCACGGCGCGAGTGCGCCGGTCGGCTCCGCCCGCACGGTGCAGGCCGGCGCGGCCGGCTGATCGGCGGCGAAAGCGGACGCGAGGGGAAGCGCCATGCCCGCAAGCAGTGTCGCCGGGACCACAGCAGATTGCAAAAGTAGTCTCACGGATGCGGTTCCTCGCTTGCATAGCTATATTTTCAGAAATACAGACGCGCCATATTTCTCGCGATATAGCCTAGCCCAGGCGAGGCGTCGCAACAATGCCCCAGGGAGTTTTCATGCGTCTTTCCGTCAGCCTAGCGGCGACCCTTGCCATTTGCCTGTCCGCCCCAGCCTATGCGCAGGACGAGGAGCAGGCCGGCCCTGCGACCGACGGGGCGGGGGAAGGGGCGTTCGCGCTTGGCCAGATCACCGTCGCCGGCCGGCGCCCCGAAGGCATCGAGATCGGCGGCGATACCCTGACGGCGGAGGCGATCTACGCTTTCAACCGCAACAGCCTGGACGACGCCGCCAATCTGATCCCCGGCGTCGTCGCGTCCAACAGCGGCGGATCGCGCAACGAACGGCTGATCTTCGTTCGCGGCTTCGATCGGTTCCAGGTGCCGCTCTCGGTCGATGGCATTCGCGTCTACCTGCCGGCCGACAACCGCCTGGACTATGGCCGCTTCCTGACGCCCGACATCGCCGAAGTGCAGGTGGCCAAGGGCTATGCCTCGGTGCTCGACGGGCCGGGCGCGATGGGCGGGGCGATCAACCTCGTCACCCGCAAGCCGACGAAGCCACTGGAGATCGAGGCGCGCGCGACGCTGAACCTCGACAACGACGTGGACTATGCGGGCTATACCGCTTTCGGGTCGATCGGCACCCGTCATGACAACTGGTATGCCCAGGCGAGCTTCGCGCGCAATTTCCAGGATCACTGGAGCTTGCCCGGCGATTTCGCGCCGACCGCGAACGAAGACGGCGGCGAGCGCGATTTCAGCCGTTCGCGCGACTGGCGTGTCAATCTGAAGGCCGGCTACACGCCCAACGCGACGGACGAATATGCCCTGAGCTACACCCGGCAAGAGGGCGCCAAGAATGCGCCGCTGCACATAACCGACACCAGCAATGTCAGCTTGCGCAACTGGTCCTGGCCGTACTGGAACATCGAAGGCGTCTATTTCCTGTCGACCACCGCGCTCGGCGACCTGGCGACCCTGAAGACCCGCGCCTATTACAACACTTACGAGAACATGCTGCGCTCCTGGGACAATCGCCAGCAGAACAGCCAGCTGCTCGCCCGCGCGTTCGACAGCCCATATGACGACACGGCCTATGGCGGCTCGGCCGAGCTGGCGGTCAAGGTGAGCGGGCGCGACACGCTGAGCCTCGCCTTCCATTACCGCCACGACGAGCACCGGGAGAGTCAGACCAGTCGCCCGGGACTTTCCACCAGCGTGCCCGAGCCGGTCCAGACCAGCAGCGAGCGGACGTGGAGTGCGGCCGCCGAGAACCGTTTCGCCTTGAGCGAGGCGCTGAGTCTGACCGTTGGCGGCAGCTTCGACTGGCGCGACCTCGATCGGGCGGAGGAGTTCGGCGTGCCGCTGGGCCAGACAGGTGCTAGTCGCCTGTTCAGCTTCCCGCTGCGCAACGCCAGCGTCTGGAACGGACAGGGGCGGCTCGACTGGGCGAAGGGCGACAGCGCCGCGCATATCGGCATATCGTCCCGCGCCCGGTTTCCCACGCTGTTCGAGCGGTTCAGCAGCCAGTTCGGCACGGCCGAGCCCAATCCCGACCTCAAGCCCGAACGCGCCACCAATATCGAACTGGGCGGCAGCCAGGCCTACGGGCCGATCCGCGTAGAAGGGGCGATCTTCTATAGCCACCTCACCGACGCGCTGGTCTCGGTCCGCACGGCGGCGAACCTCAATCGCCGCGAGAACTTCGGCAGCGCCGATTATTACGGCGGGGAGGTTTCGCTGACGGCGCAGCTGACCCCGGCATTCCAGGCGGGCGTCAACTACAGCTACATCCACCGCGAGTTCGGTGTCGGCACGCCACCCGCCGGTGGCTTGATCCGGCCCTTTCGCCTTACCGACGTGCCCAATCACAAGGGCTTCGCCTGGCTCTCGTGGCGGCCTCTGGCCGGGCTGGAATTCGTGCCCAGCCTCGAATTCGCGTCGAGCCGGATGACCGTCACGCCGGCTTCGGCCAATGGCCTGGCGCCGGTCTACTACCGGACCGGTGGCTACGTCACCGCCGGGCTGCGCCTCGACTATGCCATCACCGAGCAACTCACCCTGGGGCTGGGCGGGCGCAACCTGCTGGACCGCGCCTATACGCTGACGGACGGCTTCCCGGAACCGGGCCGCAGCTTCTTCGCCAGCGTACGGGCGCGGTACTGACGTCGGCTTGCGCGGGGAGGGCCGGCTTGACCCTGCGGAGGGAAAGGCCCATCTCCCCGCCATGGCTGCAGACCCCAACGCCGTCGCCGAATTCCGGCGGATGCTCAAATGGATCGCCGTCGTTGCGGTCCTGATGGTGGCGGGGGCGCTCGCCTTCCTGGCGAAGATGGGCAGTCTCACCATCCACATGGTGATCGCCACCGTCGCCGGGACATTCGTCTCGGTCATGCTGGGCTGCGGGCTGTTCGCCCTTGCGTTCTTCAGCGACAAGAGCGGCCATGACCAGACCGTGTCCGACGCCACCGACCGCAAGCCCGGCTCCGGCGAATGAGGCGGGCGCCCGCCGGCGCTTGACCGCGACGCGGAATCCCACTAGGGGCGCCAGCTTCCGGACAAGGTTCGAACCTTGGTCCGGTCATAGAGCTGAACATTGCCGGTGCGGCCAGATGGCCCATCCGTCAAAGTAACCCGGCGTCAGCGTGCGGGTGGAGGGTTTCGGTTCATATGCGCGGGCGGTTCATTCCGCCGGCTCGTTCGCTTCATCTCCTTCGCGGAGAGGGCGTGCCGGCCTTTCGGGCGCATCTGAACACTTTGCCTTGCCATCCGTCAGCGGCGCCACACCGGCCCGGCAATTCCGCCGTTCCGGCGCATGACAAGGTGAAGAGTACTTCATGCCGACTATCAACCAGCTGATCCGCAAGGGTCGCGTGCCGCAGAAGGCCAAGTCGAAGGTCCCTGCGATGGAGCAGAACCCGCAGAAGCGCGGCGTTTGCACCCGCGTTTACACGACGACGCCGAAGAAGCCGAACTCGGCTCTCCGCAAGGTCGCCAAGATCCGTCTGACCAACAGCCGCGAAGTCATTTCGTATATCCCGGGCGAGGGCCACAACCTGCAGGAGCACTCGGTCGTGCTGATCCGCGGCGGTCGTGTCCGCGATCTTCCCGGCGTGCGCTACCACGTGCTGCGCGGCGTTCTCGACACCCAGGGCGTCAAGGACCGCAAGCAGTCGCGTTCGAAGTACGGCGCCAAGCGTCCGAAGTGATGGCGCGCGGCGCCTCGCGCCGCTGCTGCCTCACGTTGGTTTACAGGGGCCCGGTTCAGAAGCGGGCCTGAGATAAGGAATTCAAGCGATGTCACGTCGTCGTCGTCCCGAGAAGCGGGAAATCCTGCCCGATCCGCAGTATGGGGATCAGATCCTGTCGAAGTTCATGAACAACCTCATGCTCGACGGTAAGAAGTCCGTTGCCGAAAGCATCGTCTACGGCGCGCTCAGCACCATGGAAACCCGCGCCAAGGCGGATCCGGTGCAGCTCTTCCACAACGCGCTCGACAACGTGCGCCCGCAGATCGAAGTGCGCTCGCGCCGCGTCGGCGGTGCGACGTATCAGGTGCCGGTCGAAGTCCGCCCCGAACGCGCCCAGGCGCTCGCCATCCGCTGGCTGATCTCGGCCGCGCGCAACCGTTCGGAAACGACGATGGCCGCGCGTCTCTCGGCCGAGCTGCTCGACGCCGCCAACAACCGCGGCAACGCGGTGAAGAAGCGCGAAGACACGCACCGCATGGCCGACGCCAACCGCGCGTTCAGCCACTATCGTTGGTAACTTTGGCGCCGGCGACCGCTGCGGCGGTCTTACGGCTGTCATAAAGCTCACTATATGGGCGGGGAGCTTCGAACCGGCTCCCCTCCATTACCACTAAGGAAACCACCATGGCACGCGGCCATCCGCTCGAGAAATACCGCAACATCGGTATCATGGCGCACATCGACGCCGGCAAGACGACGACGACCGAGCGTATCCTTTATTACACCGGCAAGTCCTACAAGATCGGCGAAGTGCACGACGGCGCCGCGACCATGGACTGGATGGAGCAGGAGCAGGAGCGCGGCATCACGATCACGTCGGCCGCGACGACTTGCTTCTGGAAGGCCGACAGCGGCCAGGGCGACGAATACCGCATCAACATCATCGACACCCCGGGCCACGTCGACTTCACCATCGAAGTCGAACGCTCGCTGCGCGTGCTCGACGGTGCGGTTGCGTGCTTCGACGGCGTTGCCGGCGTCGAGCCGCAGTCGGAAACCGTGTGGCGCCAGGCCGACAAGTACGGCGTGCCGCGCATGTGCTTCATCAACAAGCTCGACCGCACCGGTGCGAACTTTAAGTATTGCGTCCAGTCGATCATCGATCGTCTCGGCGCGACCCCGGCGGTGCTCTATCTCCCCATCGGCATCGAAGCCGATCTGAAGGGCCTGGTCGACCTGGTTCACAACCGCGCGATCATCTGGAAGGACGAGAGCCTGGGCGCCGACTTCTTCTATGAAGAGATTCCCGCCGACCTGGCCGATGAGGCCGAGGAATATCGCCAGAAGCTGATCGAGCTTGCCGTCGAGCAGGACGATACGGCGATGGAAGCCTATCTCGAAGGCAACGAACCCGACGTCGCGACGCTCAAGGCGCTGATCCGCAAGGGCACGCTGGGCCACGCATTCGTGCCCGTGGTCTGCGGCTCGGCGTTCAAGAACAAGGGCGTGCAGCCCCTGCTCGACGCCGTCGTCGACTATCTGCCTTCGCCGCTCGACATCGAAGACGTCCAGGGCGTCAAGATGGACAGCGACGAGAAGGACAGCCGTCCGCCCGAAGACGGCGCGCCGTTCAGCGCGCTGGCCTTCAAGGTCATGAACGATCCGTTCGTCGGCAGCCTCACCTTCATCCGCATCTATTCGGGCACGCTGTCGAAGGGCAGCTACCTGAACTCGGTGAAGGACAAGAAGGAAAAGGTCGGCCGCATTCTGGAAATGCACGCCAACGACCGTAAGGACATCGAAGAAGCCTTCGCGGGCGACATCGTCGCGCTGGCGGGCATGAAGGAAACCACCACGGGCGACACGCTCTGCGCCGAAAAGTCGCCGATCGTGCTTGAGCGCATGGAGTTCCCCGAGCCGGTCATCGAACTGTCGGTGGAGCCGAAGACCAAGGCCGACCAGGAGAAGATGGGCGTCGCGCTCAACCGTCTCTCGGCCGAGGATCCTTCGTTCCGGGTGTCGACCGATCACGAATCCGGCCAGACGATCATCAAGGGGATGGGCGAGCTTCACCTCGACATCATCGTCGATCGCATGCGTCGCGAATTCAAGGTCGAGGCCAACGTCGGCGCGCCGCAGGTCGCCTATCGCGAGTACCTCGCGAAGCCGGTGGACATCGACTACACCCACAAGAAGCAGTCGGGCGGCACCGGTCAGTTCGGCCGCGTGAAGGTGAAGGTCACGCCGGGCGAGCGCGGTTCGGGCATCATCTTCAAGGACGAGATCAAGGGCGGTAACATTCCGAAGGAATATATCCCCGCGATCGAAAAGGGCTTCCGCGAAACGGCTGCCTCGGGTTCGCTGGTCGGCTTCCCGATCATCGACTTCGAGATCCTGCTCTACGACGGCGCCTACCACGACGTAGACTCCTCCGCCCTGGCGTTCGAAATCGCCGGTCGCGGTGCGATGCGCGAAGTCGCCCAGAAGGCCGGCATCAAGCTGCTCGAGCCGATCATGAAGGTCGAAGTCGTTTCGCCCGAGGAATATCTCGGCGACGTCATCGGCGACATGAACAGCCGTCGCGGCCAGATCCAGGGCACCGACAGCCGGGGCAACGCCCAGGTCGTCGAGGCCATGGTGCCGCTGGCGAACATGTTCGGTTACGTGAATCAGCTCCGCTCGTTCACCCAGGGCCGGGCCAATTACTCGATGTTCTTCTCGCACTACGACGAAGTGCCGGCGAACGTCGCGGCCGAGGTCAAGGAGAAGCTTGCCTAATCGGCAAGATGATACTAGGGGCGGCGCCTGTTCAGCGGGTGCCGTCCTTCCCGCAGATTCGATTTCAAGCGAAAAGAAGGTTTGAACAATGGCGAAGGCAAAATTCGAGCGGACTAAGCCGCACTGCAACATCGGCACCATCGGTCACGTCGACCACGGCAAGACCACGCTGACGGCCGCGATCACCAAGGTTCTGGCGGAAACGGGCGGTGCCACGTTCACCGACTACGCCAACATCGACAAGGCTCCCGAAGAGCGCGAGCGCGGCATCACGATCTCGACCGCACACGTCGAGTACGAGACCGCCAACCGCCACTACGCGCACGTCGATTGCCCGGGCCACGCCGACTATGTGAAGAACATGATCACCGGTGCGGCGCAGATGGACGGCGCCATCCTCGTGGTGAACGCTGCTGACGGCCCGATGCCGCAGACCCGCGAGCACATCCTGCTCGCCCGCCAGGTCGGCGTGCCGCAGCTCGTCGTCTACATGAACAAGGTGGACCAGGTCGACGACGCCGAAATCCTCGAGCTCGTCGAACTCGAAATCCGCGAGCTGCTCAGCTCGTACGGCTTCGATGGCGACGCGATCCCCGTGATCCCGGGTTCGGCGCTGGCTGCTCTCGAAGGCCGCGACGACAACATCGGTCGTGATTCGATCAACGCGCTGATGGAAGCTGTCGACAGCTTCATCCCGCAGCCCCCGCGTCCGACCGACAAGCCGTTCCTGATGCCGGTGGAAGACGTGTTCTCGATCTCGGGTCGTGGTACGGTCGTCACCGGCCGCGTCGAGACCGGCATCGTCAAGGTTGGCGAGGAAGTCGAGATCGTCGGCCTCAAGGACACCCGCAAGACCGTCGTCACCGGCGTCGAAATGTTCCGCAAGCTGCTCGATCAGGGTGAAGCCGGCGACAACATCGGCGCGCTGGTTCGTGGCGTTGCCCGCGAAGACGTCGAGCGTGGCCAGGTTCTCTGCAAGCCCGGTTCGGTTACGCCGCACACCGAGTTCAACGCCGAAGTCTACGTGCTGTCGAAGGATGAAGGTGGCCGTCACACGCCGTTCTTCGCCAACTACCGCCCGCAGTTCTACTTCCGCACCACGGACGTCACCGGCGAGGTCATCCTCCCCGAGGGCACCGAGATGGTCATGCCCGGCGACAACGTCACGATCGGCGTCAAGCTGATCGCGCCGATCGCGATGGACCAGGGCCTGCGCTTCGCCATCCGCGAAGGTGGCCGGACCGTCGGTTCGGGGGTTGTCAGCTCGATCACGAAGTAATATAGGCCGCGCTCCGCCGGGGGATTCGCCAAGAATTTGGCAAGACTCCGGCGGCCGGTTTTTCAGCGATCGCTCCGCTCTTTCACGCCCCTTCCAGAAGGTGGGTGACGCGGGAGAGGGCGGGTCGATCGATTTCTTTTTGCTCTTTCTCATCGGTAGTAGGACATGGAAGCTCAGAATATCCGCATTCGCCTCAAGGCATTCGATCACCGCGTGCTCGACCAGGCGACCGGCGAAATCGCGGACACCGCCCGCCGCACCGGCGCGCTGATCCGCGGCCCCATTCCCCTGCCGACGCACATCGAGAAGTTCACGGTCAACCGCGGCCCGCACATCGACAAGAAGTCGCGTGAGCAGTTCGAGGTTCGCACCTACAAGCGTCTTCTCGACATCGTGCAGCCCAACGCCGCCACGGTCGACGCGCTGATGAAGCTCGATCTTGCCGCCGGCGTGAACGTCGAGATCAAGTTGGCGTAAGCTGACTGGCTCCGGTTTCCGCGAAAGCGGGGGCAGGGGCCGATACCTTCCGGTTTCGGCCGGTTTCGCGAGATCGTTCTCGCGCGGACATAGGGATACCTCCGGTTTTGCCGGGCAAGCGTCCCCCGTCTCGCCATCCTGACCTTACGGGGAAGGGGTGGCACTCAGCCCGGACGGGGCTCGCATCACATTTTGGGCTGAACACGCCTGCGGGGATGGTCCTCGCAGGCCTCTGTAGGAGTATGGATCATGCGTACCGGCGTGATCGCCAAGAAGGTGGGGATGACCCGCCTCTTTCATGAGGACGGTCGGCATGTGCCGGTCACCGTCCTGGCGCTAGAAGATTGCCAAGTAGTTTCGGTCCGTACCGAAGACCGTGACGGCTACGTTGCCGTCCAGCTCGGAGCGGGTGTCGCCAAGCAGAAGAACGTGGCCAAGCCGCAGCGCGAGCACTTCGCGAAGGCGCAGGTTCCGCTCAAGCAGCGCGTTGCCGAATTCCGCGTCGCCGACGACGCCGTTCTCGAAGTCGGTTCGACGATCGCCGCCTCGCACTTCGTGCCGGGTCAGCTGGTCGACGTCGCCGGTCACACGCAGGGCAAGGGCTTCGCCGGCGCCATGAAGCGCTGGGGCTTCGGGGGCATGCGCGCCACGCACGGCGTTTCGATCAGCCACCGTGCGCACGGTTCGACGGGTAACCGCCAGGATCCGGGCCGCGTCTTCAAGAACAAGAAGATGGCCGGCCACATGGGTGACCGCGAGCGGACCCAGCAGAACCTCGAAATCGTCCGTGTCGACGACGAGCGCGGCCTTCTCTTCGTCAAGGGCTCGGTCCCGGGTGCGAAGAACACCTGGCTGACCGTCTGCGATTCGGTGAAGGTCGATCGCCACGCCGAGGCTCCCTATCCCGCCGGCCTGAAGCAGGCCGCCAACAGCAATGACTCGGCCGCCGCCGAGACGCCCGCCGAAACGGCTGAGGCGCCCGAGGCGACCGAAGGTCAGGAGGGCTAAGTCGTGAAGGTCAAGCTCCTCAACATCGATGGTTCGGCCGCTACGGGCGACATCGAGCTCTCGGATGCGGTGTTCGGCGTCGAGCCGCGCGCAGACATCCTCCACCGCGTCGTCACCTGGCAGCTCGAGAACCGTCGTGGCATCGCCCGCGCCACTCGCGAGCGTTCGGAAGTTGCCCGCACGGGCAAGAAGTTCGGTCGCCAGAAGGGCGGCGGCACGGCCCGTCACGGCGATCGTGCGGCTCCGATCTTCATCGGCGGCGGCAAGGCCCATGGCGCCCGTCGTCGTGAGTTCGACGTGTCGCTGAACAAGAAGATTCGCGCGCTCGGCCTCAAGATGGCGCTCTCGGCAAAGGCTCAGAACGGTCTTGTCGTCGTCGACACGCTTGAGCTCAAGGACGCGAAGACCAAGGCCCTCGCCGGCCAGCTCGCCAAGGCGGGTTTCGGCAAGAAGGTCCTGGTGATCGACGGCGAGCAGGTTGACGCAGGCTTCGCCCGCGCCGCCGGCAACCTCATCGGCATCAACGTTCTCCCCGCCGTCGGCGCCAACGTCTACGACATCCTGAAGCATGACACGCTGGTGCTGACGCGCGCCGCTGTCGAAAAGCTGGAGGCGCGTTTCAATGGCTAAGGCGAAGAAAGCGGACGGCGCGATCGACACGCGCCACTACGACGTGATCGTCGCGCCGCACATCACCGAAAAGTCGACGCTGCTGAGCGAACACAATGCCGTGGTCTTCAAGGTAGCCGACAGCGCGACCAAGCCGGAGATCAAGGCTGCGGTCGAAGCGCTGTTCGATGTCAAGGTGGTTGGCGTGAACACGCTGACCCAGAAGGGCAAGACGAAGCGTTGGAAGGGCCAGCCCTACCGTCGCTCGGACGTGAAGAAGGCCGTCGTGACCCTGGCTGAAGGCCAGTCGATCGACGTCACCAGCGGGATCTGAGGCGCACCATGGCACTCAAAAGTTACAATCCGACCAGCCCCGCACGGCGCGGCCTGATCCTTGTCGACAAGTCGTCGCTGTGGAAGGGCAAGCCGCTCAAGGCGCTGACCGAAGGCAAGCACAAGACCGGCGGCCGCAACAACAAGGGTCATGTGACCTCGCGCGGCATCGCCGGCGGCCACAAGCAGAAGTACCGCTTCATCGACTTCAAGCGTCGCAAGTGGGACATGCCGGCCACTGTCGAGCGTCTGGAGTATGACCCCAACCGCACGGCATTCATTGCTCTCGTCAAGTACGAGGACGGCGAGCTGACCTACATCCTGGCGCCGCAGCGCCTGGCCGTGGGCGACACCGTCGTCGCCGGCGAGAAGACCGACGTGAAGCCGGGCAACGCGATGCTCCTGTCGCAGATGCCGGTCGGCACCATCATCCACAACGTGGAGATGAAGCCGGGCAAGGGTGGGCAGATCGCCCGTTCGGCCGGTACGTATGTCCAGCTTGTCGGTCGTGACCGCGGCATGGTCATCGTCCGCCTGAACTCTGGCGAGCAGCGTTACCTGCGCGGCGATTGCATGGGTACGGTTGGCGCGGTGTCGAACCCCGACAACCAGAACCAGAACTTCGGCAAGGCCGGCCGCACGCGCTGGCAGGGCCGTCGCCCGCTGACCCGCGGCGTCGCCAAGAACCCGGTCGACCACCCGCACGGCGGTGGTGAAGGCCGGACCTCGGGCGGTCGTCATCCGGTCACGCCTTGGGGCAAGCCCACCAAGGGCGCTCGCACCCGTCACAACAAGCGCACCGACAAGATGATCATCCGGTCGCGCCACGCGAAGAAGAAGAGGTAACCCCACATGGCACGTTCCGTCTGGAAAGGCCCCTTCGTCGACCTGCACCTGCTGAAAAAGGCGGAAGCCCAGCAGGATGCCGGTGGCCGCGCCGCTCCCATCAAGACCTGGTCGCGTCGCTCGACGATCCTGCCGCAGTTCGTCGGCCTGACGTTCAGCGTTTACAACGGCCAGAAGTTCATCCCCGTCTCGGTCAACGAAGACATGGTCGGCCACAAGCTCGGCGAGTTCGCGCCCACGCGCAGCTTCCCCGGCCACGCCGCCGACAAGAAGGGTAAGCGCTGATGAGCAAGCCTAAAGCCCCCCGCCGCGTAGGCGAGAAGGAAGCCCTCGCTGTCGCCACCACGATCCGTGGTTCGGCGCAGAAGCTCAATCTCGTCGCCGGCCTCATCCGCGGCCGCCGCGCCGAAGATGCCATGAACATCCTCGCCTTCTCGAAGCGTGCGATGGCGGTCGATGCCCGCAAGGTTCTCGCTTCGGCGATCGCCAACGCGGAAAACAACCACAACCTCGACGTCGACGCTCTCGTCGTCGCCGAGGCCAGCGTTGGCAAGTCGATCACCATGAAGCGCTTCCACACGCGGGGCCGTGGCAAGTCCACGCGCATCCTGAAGCCGTTCTCGCGCCTGCGTATCGTGGTCCGCGAAACGTCCGACGAAGCTGAGGAGGCCTGAACCATGGGTCATAAGTCAAACCCGATCGGCCTGCGCCTCCAGATCAACCGGACCTGGGACAGCCGTTGGTACGCCGAAGGCAAGAACTATCGCCAGCTGCTTGAGGAAGACCTCAAGATGCGCAAGTTCATCATGGAAACGCTGCCCCAGGCGGCGATTTCCAAGGTGGTGATCGAGCGTCCGGCCAAGCTGTGCCGCGTGTCGATCTATGCCGCCCGCCCGGGCGTCATCATCGGCAAGAAGGGCGCCGACATCGAGAAGCTGCGCTCGCAGCTCGCCAAGATGACGGGCAGCGAAGTGAAGCTGAACATCGTCGAAATCCGCAAGCCGGAAATCGACGCGAAGCTCGTCGCCCAAGGCGTCGCGGACCAGCTGATCCGCCGTATCGCTTTCCGCCGCGCCATGAAGCGTGCGGTGCAGTCGGCTCTGCGTCTTGGCGCAGAGGGCATCAAGATCACCTGCGGCGGCCGTCTCGGCGGCGCCGAGATCGCCCGCGTCGAGTGGTATCGCGAAGGCCGCGTTCCGCTTCACACGCTGCGCGCCAATATCGACTATGCCGAAGCCGAGGCGCTGACCGCCTATGGCATCATCGGCATCAAGTGCTGGATCTTCAAGGGCGAGATCCTGGGTCACGACCCGCTCGCGCAGGACCGGCTGATGATGGAGGCTCAGACCTCCGGCGTGCGCCCGGCGCGCGATGACCGCAGGAACTAAGCCATGCTGCAACCTAAGAAAACCAAGTTCCGCAAGACCTTCAAGGGTCGGATCAAGGGCGACGCCAAGGGCGGCACCGATCTGAACTTCGGGTCCTACGGCCTCAAGGCGCTGGAACCCGAGCGGATCACCGCTCGCCAGATCGAAGCGGCCCGCCGCGCGATCACGCGTCACATCAAGCGCCAGGGTCGTCTCTGGATCCGCGTCTTCCCGGACGTGCCGGTGACGAAGAAGCCGGCCGAAGTCCGCCAGGGCAAGGGCAAGGGCGCGATCGAATACTGGGCAGCTCGCGTGAAGCCGGGCCGCATCCTGTTCGAGCTCGACGGCGTTGCCGGTCCGCTGGCCGCCGAAGCGTTCAGCCGCGCGGCGATGAAGCTGCCGATCAAGACCAAGGTCGTCGCCCGCCTCGGCGACACCTCGCACCTCGGAGGCGAATGATGGCCAAGAATTCCAACAAGATTGGCGATCTGCGCGCTAAGACCGACGATCAGCTCACCGGCGATCTCGGCGATCTGAAGCGTGAGGCGTTCAACCTGCGTTTCCAGGCTGCGACCAACCAGCTCGAACGTCCGGCCCGCATCAAGGAAGTGCGCCGCGACATCGCCCGTATCAAGACGCTGCAGACTGAGCGCACTCAGTCGCCCAAGGCGTAAGGAGAACACGATGCCCAAGCGTATCCTCGTCGGGACCGTGGTTTCCGACAAGACCGACAAGACTGTGGTCGTGAAGGTCGAGCGCAAGGTGAAGCACCCGCTGTACGGGAAGATCATCCGCCGCTCGAAGAAGTATCACGCCCACGACGAAGAGAACGCCTACAAGGCCGGCGAGACCGTGCGGATCGAAGAGACCCGCCCGCTGTCCAAGCTGAAGACCTGGAAGGTGATCGAACGCGTGCTGGCCGGCAAGACCGCCGCGGTCGAAGCGGACGTTTAAGAACGTCCTGAATTTGTGGAACTGCCGGACTGGTTCCGGCAAGCCGATTGAGAAGGAACCGGATCTATGATCCAGATGCAGTCCAATCTCGACGTCGCGGACAACAGCGGCGCCAAGCGCGTCCAGTGCATCAAAGTGCTGGGCGGGTCGAAGCGTCGTACCGCTGGTGTCGGCGACATCATCGTGGTGTCGATCAAGGAAGCGCAGCCGCGTGCGCGTGTTAAGAAGGGCGACGTTCACCGCGCGGTGATCGTGCGTACCCGCAAGGACGTGCGCCGTGCAGACGGCAGCGTCATCCGCTTCGACAGCAACGCCGCGGTGCTGATCAACAAGAACGAGGAGCCGATCGGCACTCGTATCTTCGGCCCGGTGGTTCGCGAGTTGCGCGGCCGCGGGTTCATGAAGATCATCTCGCTCGCGCCGGAGGTGCTGTAATGGCTGCCGCTAAGATCAAGAAGGGCGACAGCGTCGTCGTCCGTTCGGGCAAGGACAAGGGCCGCACCGGCACCGTCGTCCAGGTGATGCCGAAAGATGGCAAGGTGCTGGTTTCCGGCGTCAACGTCGCCACGCGGCACCGCAAGCCGACCCAGGAAAACCCGCAGGGCGGCATCGAACGCCGCGAAGCGCCGATGCACATCTCGAAGGTGAGCCTCGCCGATCCCAAGGACGGCAAGCCCACCCGCGTGCGCTTCGAGGAGAAGGACGGAAAGAAGGTCCGCGTGGCCGTGAAGTCCGGGGAGACGATCAATGGCTGACAAGTACGTGGCGCGTCTGCGCAAGAAGTACGACGACGAGATCGCCGCGGCGATGACGGCGAAGTTCGGCTACAAGAACGCGATGGAAGTTCCCAAGATCGAGAAGATCACGCTCAACATGGGCGTGGGCGAGGCGAGCCAGGACAAGAAGAAGGTCCAGACCGCCGCCGCCGAGATGGAACTGATTGCCGGCCAGAAGCCGGTCATCACCGTCGCGAAGAAGTCGATCGCCCAGTTCAAGCTGCGCGAAGGCATGGCGATCGGCTGCAAGGTCACGCTGCGTCGCGAGCGTATGTACGAATTCCTCGACCGTCTCATCACCATCGCGATGCCCCGCATCCGCGACTTTCGCGGCCTGAACCCGAAGAGCTTCGACGGGCGCGGCAACTACGCGATGGGTCTGAAAGAGCAGATCATCTTCCCGGAGATCAGCTACGACCAGATCGAGAAGGTGCGCGGCATGGATATCATCGTGACCACCACCGCGAAGACCGACGACGAGGCGCGCGAGCTGCTGCGTCTGTTCGGTTTCCCGTTCCCGCTGGATGCTGCTGAACAGCAGCAGGCCGCCTGAGCAATTTGAAGAAGAGAGCTTAAGTCCAATGGCGAAACTGAGTTCGATCAACAAGAACGAGAAGCGCAAGAAGCTCGTTCAGAAGTATGCGGCGAAGTATGCCGCGCTGAAGGCGATTGCCAACGACAAGTCGGCCGACGACACCGAACGTCTGATGGCGCGCCTCAAGCTGGCCGAGATTCCGCGCAACGGAAATCCGACCCGCGTGCGCAACCGCTGCGCCACCACCGGCCGCCCGCGCGGCTATTATCGCAAGTTCGGCCTTTGCCGTATCGAGCTGCGGGACAAGGGCAACAAGGGCCTTATCCCCGGCCTGACGAAGTCGAGCTGGTAAGGATCAAGCGATGGCACTGACCGATCCCCTGGGTGATATGCTCACCCGCATCCGCAATGGCCAGCGGGCGAAGAAGGACTCCGTCCTGTCGCCGGCCTCGAAGCTGCGCGCCCGCGTGCTCGAGGTGCTCCAGCGCGAGGGCTATATCCGCGGCTACAGCGAGGACGCCACCGGCGCCCACCCGCAGCTGCGCATCGAGCTCAAGTATTTCGAAGGCGAGCCCGCGATCAAGCACGTGGCTCGTGTGTCCAAGCCTGGCCGCCGCGTCTATTCGGGCAACCGCGATCTGCCGGTGATCCGCAACGGTCTTGGCATCACCATTGTCTCGACGCCGCGTGGCGTGCTTTCGGATGCCGAAGCGCGCGCCCAGAACGTCGGCGGCGAAGTGCTCGCGGAGGTGTTCTGATGAGCCGCATCGGTAAACGTCCGGTAGCCATTCCGAGCGGCGTCTCCGCCGACATCGCGAACGGCACGCTGACCGTGAAGGGTCCCAAGGGCACCCTCACGCTGAGCCTGCGCGACGAGATCAGCTACACCGTCGATGGCGACGCCATCGTGGTGAAGCCGGCCAACGACACGAAGCAGGCTCGCGCTTTCTGGGGCATGCAGCGCACGCTGGTGGAAAACCTCGTCACGGGTGTGACCGAGGGCTACACCAAGGTTCTGCTCATCACCGGCGTCGGCTATCGCGCCGCGGCTCAGGGCAAGAACCTGAAGCTGCAGCTCGGCTACAGCCACGACGTCGACTTCGCGATCCCCGAAGGGATCGAGATCAAGACCCCGGATAACACCACGGTCGAGATCAGCGGGATCGACAAGCAGAAGGTCGGCCAGGTGGCCGCAGAGATCCGCCGCTGGCGCAAGCCTGAACCCTACAAGGGCAAGGGCATCAAGTACCGCGGCGAGTTCATCTTCCGCAAGGAAGGGAAGAAGAAGTAATGGCCAAGCTTTCTCTTTTCGCGCGCCGTCGCCGGCGCGTCCGCACCGCCCTCAAGGCGCGTTCCGGTGGCCGTCCCCGGCTTTCCGTGCACCGTTCGGGCCGCCACATCTACGCCCAGATCATCGATGACGCCGCCGGCCGCACGGTCGTTTCGGCTTCGACGCTGACCAAGGGCGGCAAGAGCATCGGCGCCAACATCGACGCCGCGGCGAAGGTGGGCAAGGAGCTCGCCGAGGCGGCGAAGAAGGCCGGCGTGACCACTGTCGTGTTCGATCGCGGCGGCTTCCTGTTCCATGGCCGCGTCAAGGCGCTGGCCGATGCCGCGCGTGAAGGCGGGCTGGAGTTCTGATGATGGCAGACGAAAACACCAATCCCGAGCAGATCGCCGACACCGCCGTCGCCGAGCAGCCCCAGGGCGAAGCGCGCGAGGGCCGTGGCCCCCGTGGTGGCCGTGGCCGTGGCAACAACGATCGCGGCGGCCCCGGTGGCAATCGCGGCCGCGGCGACCGTGACCGCAACCGCGGCCGTGGCGGCGATGAGGAAGGTGGCGAGGAGCTGATCGAAAAGCTCGTCAACATCAACCGCGTCTCTAAGACGGTGAAGGGCGGCAAGCGCTTCGGTTTCGCCGCGCTCGTCGTGGTCGGCGATGGCAAGGGCCGTGTTGGCTTCGGCCATGGCAAGGCCCGCGAAGTGCCGGAAGCGATCACGAAGGCGACCGCTTCGGCCAAGAAGAAGATGGTCCGCGTTCCGCTGAAGGAAGGCCGCACGCTTCACCATGACGGCAAGGGCCGTTTCGGTGCGGGCAAGGTCAACGTTCGTTCGGCTCCGGCCGGTACCGGCATCATCGCCGGCGGCCCGATGCGCGCCGTCTTCGAGAGCCTGGGCGTTGCCGACGTGGTGACCAAGTCGGTCGGCACCTCGAACCCCTACAACATGATCCGCGCCACCTTCGACGCCCTGGTCAACCAGACGTCGCCGAAGTCGGTGGCCCAGCGTCGTGGCAAGAAGGTCGCCGACCTTCTCGGCCGTGGCGGCGCGAACGTGGCGGAGGCGGAAGCCCTCGCCGACGCGATCACGGAGTAAGCGACATGGCGAAGATCAAGATCAAGCAGATCGGCTCGCCGATCCGCCGCCCGGCGAAGCAGAAGGAAATGCTGATCGGCCTCGGCCTCGGCAAGATGAATCGCGTCGTCGAGCTGGAAGACACCGCGGAAGTCCGCGGCGCGATCGCCAAGCTGCCCCATATGGTGGCGGTGATCGACTAAGCTTTTGCGAGCTTGGAGCTAGTAAGAGGCCTCGGGGTGACCCGGGGCCTTTTGCGTTTGCAGGATAAAGGGGGAATGGCGGCACCGAGGGCGAAAGGCTGCGGTGCGGATGGTGGTGAAGGGAAACACCAGGTTACCCCGATGACGCCTGATGATATGGAGAGACAGCTTTCCAGTGGACCCTGTCAACAGTGTCAACTCGGCTGCGCTATCTCGAATCAGGGGTGACATCGCCCCCCGCTTCGATTATGGGCGCCGCTTCCCATCAAGCGCGACAAAAGCGAAAGCGAGTGCACTGACATGAATCTCAACGATATCCGCGATAACGAAGGCGCCCGTCACCGCCGCATGCGTGTTGGCCGTGGCATCGGCTCGGGCAAGGGCAAGACCGCCGGGCGCGGCCAAAAAGGCGCCAAGGCGCGTTCGGGCGTCAGCGTCAACGGCTTCGAGGGTGGCCAGATGCCGCTCCACATGCGTATCCCGAAGCGCGGCTTCAACAACATCTTCGCCAAGGACTATGCCGAGGTTAACCTGGGCCTGATCCAGAAGGCGATCGAGAACGGCAAGCTCGACGCTTCGGCCGTGATCGATCACGCGGCGCTGAAGAACGCCGGTCTTGCGCGCGGCGGCAAGGACGGTGTCCGCCTCCTCGCCAAGGGCGAGTTCTCGACCAAGGCCAACTTCGCCGTCACTGGCGTTAGCAAGGGCGCGCGCGCCGCGGTCGAAGCGGCCGGCGGCACGGTGGAACTGCCCGCCGCACAGCCGAGCGAGCACGAGAAGAAGACCGCCCGTCGCGAAGCCAACAAGGCCGCCGCGAAGAACTAAGCACAGGAGGTCCCCGCGAGAGCGGGGACCTTAGTGTTTTGGGTGCCCTCCCGCCCGCCTGGGCGGGGTCGCGGAACTTTCCCGACGGGGGTTCGACAACCGCCGATCCGCACTATATGGGCGAAGGCTGACCGCTGGACCGGTCTTAAAGCAAGGCTCCCAATTCCGATGGCATCACGCGCCGATAATATCGCGAGCAATCTCAATCTCGCCAATTTCAGCAAGGCGACCGAGCTGAAGAAGCGGATCTGGTTCACCATCGGTGCGCTGATTGTCTTCCGCTTCCTGAGTTTCGTGCCGCTGCCCGGCGTCAATCCGTTGATTCTCGAAAGCCTCTACGCGCAGACGCGCGGTGGCATTCTCGACTTGTTCAACACTTTCTCGGGCGGCAGCCTTGAGCGCATGAGCCTCATCGCGCTCGGCGTCATGCCCTATATCACCGCTTCGATCGTCGTTCAGCTTGCCGCCTCGCTCCATCCGGCGCTGATGGCGCTGAAGAAGGAAGGCGAATCCGGGCGCAAGAAGCTCAACCAGTACACCCGCTACGGCACCGTGCTGCTGACCGCGGTGCAGGGCTGGTTCATCGCCACGGGCCTCGAAGCCTACGGCGCGTCCAGCGGCCTCCAGGCAGTGGTGATGCCCGGCTACATGTTCCGCGTCGGCGCGGTCATCAGCCTGATCGGCGGCACGATGTTCCTGCTGTGGCTGGGCGAGCAGATCACCTCGCGCGGGATCGGCAACGGCGTATCGCTCATCATCATGGCCGGTATCGTCGCGCAGATGCCCACGTTCATGGCCAACCTGTTCGAAGGCGGCCGTTCGGGTTCGGTCAGCGCTTTCGTGATCGTCGGTATGGTCGTGCTGATCGTCGCCATGGTCCTGTTCATCTGCTTCATGGAGCGGGCCCAGCGGCGGTTGCTGATCCAGTATCCCAAACGGGCCAGCCAGCACGGCATGATGCAGGCCGATCGCAGCCACCTGCCGCTGAAGATCAACACTGCGGGCGTTATTCCGCCGATCTTCGCCAGTTCGCTGCTGCTGCTGCCGCTGACGATCTCGCAGTTCGCGGGCAGCTCGCTGGCGCCGGACAGCAAGCTCGGCGCCTTCGTGGTCACGCTCAACCAGTATCTGCAGCACGGGCAGCCGGTCTACATGGCGCTCTATGCCGCCGGCATCATCTTCTTCTGCTTCTTCTACACGGCTGTTGTGTTCAACCCGGAAGAGACGGCGGAGAACCTGAAGCGCAATGGCGGCTTCATTCCGGGGATTCGGCCGGGCAAGAACACCGCGACTTATCTGGACTACGTGCTGACGCGCATCACCGTGATCGGCGCGATGTACCTGACCGTGGTCTGCGTCGTGCCCGAGTACTGGATCGCGCAGACCGGCATGAAGACGATGTTCCTGGGGGGCACCAGCCTGCTGATCGTGGTCAACGTCACCGTCGACACGATCACCCAAATCCAGTCGCACCTGCTGGCGCACCAGTATGGCGATCTCATCAAGAAAGCGAAGTTGAAGGGCCGCCTGCGCTAGCAGGCCGGCATCCAAGGGCCGCATGCGCGGAGCGCAGCAAAGCGAACGGGGAGTGATTGCGTGAATATCATCCTGCTGGGGCCGCCGGGGGCGGGGAAGGGCACTCAGGCACAGCGGCTCGTTGAGCGGCACGGCATGCGCCAGCTTTCCACGGGCGACATGCTGCGCGCCGCGGTCAAGTCCGGCACGCCGGTGGGCCTGCAGGCCAAGGCGGTGATGGAACGCGGCGAGCTGGTGTCGGACGAGATCGTCTCCGCGCTGATCGGCGAGGAACTCGACGCGATGGGCGCTGAGACGGGCGCGATCTTCGACGGCTATCCCAGGACCGAGGCGCAGGCCGCTTCGCTCGACACGATCCTGTCGGAGCGCAATCGTTCGCTCGATCACGTGATCGAGCTCGAAGTGAACGAGGATGCGCTGGTCGAACGGATCACCGGTCGCTTCACCTGCGCCAGCTGCGGCAAGGGCTATCACGACAAGTTCGAGCAGCCCAGGCAGGCCGAGACTTGCGACAAGTGCGGCGGCCATGAATTCAAGCGCCGTCCCGACGACAACGAGGAAACCGTGCGCACCCGCATGACCGAGTATCGCGCCAAGACTGCGCCGATCCTGCCGATCTACGAAGCGCGCGGCATCGTGGCGCGGGTGGACGGCATGGCCGACATGGACGTCGTGACCGAAGCGATCGAAGGCGTGCTGAAAGGCTGAACGGAAGTGGGGATGGAGAGAATGCGCCAGGTCCTGCTAGCCGCCGCTCTGGTGCTCGTTTCCGTTCCCGCCCATGCCGAAGTCTTCGAGCGTTCACCGGGGGGCTTCGTCATCCGGCGCATGGCCGATGTCGAGGCCAATATACCGAACACCTGGCAGGAACTGCTACAGCCCGCCGATTGGTGGAACGCTAAGCACAGCTATTCGGGCGACGCACAGAACCTGTCGATCGATCCGCGAGTCGGCGGCTGCTTCTGCGAAGTGCTGCCGGCAGAGGATGGGGCGGCTCGCCCCCGTCCGCGCGGCGGCGTCGAGCATATGCGCATCGTCTATATCGAGCAGAACCGCGCGCTGCGGATGAGCGGCGCCCTGGGGCCGCTCCAGGCGGAGGCCTTGCAGGGCACCCTTTCCATCGTCCTGAAGCCGAACGAGACCGGCGGCACCCGCATCCTGTGGGAATATGTCGTGGGCGGCTACATGCGCCAGAAGCCCGAGCAGATGGCGCCGCTGGTCGACGCCATGCTGGGCGATCAGATCGGGCGGTTGGCCGCCCGGCTAAACGCCCCGCGCGAGGGTGCGACCGTGGAGCACCCGGCCACTCGGCCGATGCTGGAGGGACGTTGATCCGCGCCCGATTCCGCAGGTTTTGACGTTCCACGCGCGATAGGCTATAAGCGGCGCCAGCGTGGCATAGCTCGTCGACCGGTTTCGACGGGCCATGTAGACTTTCTCATTCGTGGCGTTGACAGCGCCGGCGAATCGTCTTAAGCGCGCCCTTCACTAGACAAAAGCGGTTCAGTCCGGCAGGCGACAGCGGCTTCGCGCGCCCGGCGGGCTTTTTGCCATTGCGGCGAAGTTTTTGCCTGAGTGTCAACGCGTTGAGATGGGGGCAGGCCAGGCCAGCCTCCGTGGAGCAGGAGATTTAAGTGGCTCGTATTGCCGGGGTAAACATCCCCACCAACAAGCGCGTGATTATCGCGCTCACCTACATTCACGGTATCGGCCCCGCCAAGGCGAAGGCGATCGTCGACAAGCTCGGTATCGATCATGCCCGCCGTGTCCAGGACCTGAGCGATCAGGAAGTGCTGCACATCCGCGAAACCATCGACGCCGATCACCGCGTCGAGGGCGATCTTCGTCGCGAGACCGCGATGAACATCAAGCGCCTGATGGATCTGGCCTGCTATCGCGGCCTTCGTCACCGCAAGGGCCTGCCGGTCCGCGGTCAGCGCACGCACACCAACGCCCGCACCCGCAAGGGTAAGGCGAAGCCCATCGCCGGCAAGAAGAAGTAAGCCGCACCGGTCTTTCCGGCCGACGGCTTTTACCTTCCGCATCAGGACAGGATACGAATTATGGCACGCGAACCTCAGCGCATTAAGCGCCGCGAGCGCAAGAACATCTCGAGCGGCATCGCGCATGTGAACGCCAGCTTCAACAACACGATGATCACCATCACCGACGCGCAGGGCAATGCGATCAGCTGGTCCTCGGCCGGCATGATGGGCTTCAAGGGCAGCCGCAAGTCGACGCCTTACGCCGCCCAGGTTGCCGCCGACGATGCTGGCAAGAAGGCCGCCGAGCATGGCGTCCGCACGCTGGAAGTCGAAGTGAAGGGCCCGGGTTCGGGCCGCGAGAGCGCACTGCGCGCTCTGCAGGCGGTGGGCTTCACCATCACCTCGATCCGCGACGTCACGCCGATCCCGCACAACGGCGTGCGGCCTTCGAAGCGTCGCCGCGTCTGATCGAGCTTTCGGTGGCGTCCCGCACGCCGCCGCTTTTCGGATCGGCCGCGGCCCTCACGGGCTCGCGGCCGCTGCCGCAAGAACAGGCCCCAGTTACACCGATCGGGGTCCAAATCATTAGGGGACGTCCATGACTGTCAATATCAAGAACTGGCAGGAACTGAAGAAGCCCAACAACCTCGAGGTGAAGCCGGGCAACGACCCCAAGCGCCGCGCGACCTTCATCGCCGAGCCGCTGGAGCGGGGCTTCGGCCTGACGCTCGGCAATGCTCTGCGCCGCGTGCTGCTCTCGTCGCTCCAGGGCGCCGCGATCACGTCGATCAAGATCGAAAACGTGCTGCACGAGTTCTCGAGCCTCGCCGGCGTGCGCGAGGACGTGACCGACATCGTTCTCAACGTCAAGCAGATCGCCCTGCGCATGCAGGGTGAAGGGCCGAAGCGCCTTCAGCTGTCGGCGACCGGCCCGGCCGAAGTCACGGCGGGCGATATCGCCGTCACCGGCGACATCGAGGTGATGAACAAGAGCCTCGTGATCTGCCACCTCGACGAGGGCGCGACGCTCAACATGGAACTGACTGCCGACACCGGCAAGGGCTATGTCCCGGCCGTCGGCAACCGTCCCATCGACGCGCCGATCGGCCTGATCCCGATCGACTCGCTCTACTCGCCGGTTCGCCAGGTTTCCTACAAGATCGACAACGCGCGTATCGGCCAGGAACTGGACTTCGATAAGCTGAACCTGACGATCGAGACCGACGGCACCGTCACCCCCGAGGACGCTGTGGCCTATGCCGCGCGCATCCTGCAGGACCAGCTCGCACTGTTCGTCCACTTCGAGGACGCGGCGCCGATGGGCTCCTCGCCGATGATCGGCCTTGCCGCCGCTCCGGCCGAGGAAGGCGACACCAACCAGCTCAACCGTTACCTGCTCAAGAAGGTCGACGAACTGGAGCTGTCGGTGCGTTCGGCCAACTGCCTCAAGAACGACAACATCATCTACATCGGCGATCTGGTCCAGAAGACCGAAGCCGAGATGCTGCGCACGCCGAACTTCGGCCGCAAGTCCTTGAACGAAATCAAGGAAGTGCTGTCGTCGATGGGCCTGCGCCTGGGCATGGACATCCCTGGCTGGCCGCCCGAAAATATCGAGGAAATGGCCAAGAAGCTCGAGCAGGAACTGCTTGGCTGATAGCCGAAGGGTTTAGAGTTCCACCCCTCGCGACGGCGGGGGGTGGGAACCGCAAGGGTATTGGCGGCCACCCGGAGCGCCGCCTGGTCTGGGCTACCTGATACGGGCCCTTAACGAACGGAGTACAAGAAAATGCGTCACAAGTCCGGCGGCCGCAAGCTGCAGCGCACCTCGGCCCACCGTCGCGCGCTTCTGCGCAACATGGCCTCTTCGCTCATCAAGCATGAGCAGATCACCACGACGACGCCGAAGGCGCGCGAACTGGCCCCCTATGTCGAGAAGCTCATCACGCTCGGCAAGCGCGGCGGCCTGTCCAACCGCCGTCTGGCGCACGCTCGCCTGCTCGACGACACGCAGCTGGTGAAGCTGTTCGACGTGCTGGCGACCCGCTACGCCTCGCGCGAGGGTGGCTATACCCGCATCATCAAGGCCGGCATCCGCGCTTCGGACGCCGCCCCGATCGCCATCATCGAACTGGTTGATCGCGATACCTCGGCCAAGGGCCAGGATTCGGGTCCGGTGCTGACCGACGACGATTACGAAGGCTGATCTTCTTCGCTTCCCAAAGGGGAGCGAGGCAATTGCAAAGGCGGTCGCGAGTGCTAGGCTCGCGGCCGCTTTTGCATGTTGGAGAAGAGGATGTCCCGGTTCGCGCTCGCGCTGCTCGCGGCGGCGTGGCACTTGTTCCTTCTTCCGCCAGCCTTTGCCCAGGACATGAAACCCATCGTATATCCCGAAACCCGCAAGGGAGACGTCGCCGAAACGCTGTTCGGCGAACGCATCGCCGATCCCTATCGCTGGCTGGAGAACGACGTCCGCGGCGATGCGGAAGTGGCCGACTGGGTCGCGCGGCAGAACGCGGTGACGCAGGCCTATCTCGCCACGCTGCCCCAGCGCAGCTGGTTCGCTGGCCGCATCCGCGCGTTGATGGATTATGAGCGCTTCGGCCTGCCGAAGAAGGCGGGCGGGCGCTATTTCTACACGCGCAACAGCGGCCTGCAGAACCAGCCGCAGCTGTTCGTGCGCAACGGGCTGCGGGGCAAGCCGCGCCTGCTGCTCGATCCCAACGCCTGGGCGAAGGACGCCGCCACCGCGCTCGACGCGTGGAAGCCGTCGGAAGACGGGCGCTATCTTCTCTACAGCGTGCAGGACGGCGGCAGCGACTGGCGGATATTGCGCGTTCTCGACGTGGCGAGCGGCAGGACGATGCCCGACGAGATCCGTTGGGCGAAGTTCACCGGGCTGGCCTGGGTGGGCGACGAAGGCTTTCTCTATTCGCGCTTCCCGGCGCCGAAGGAGGGCGAGACATTCCAGGCGCGCAACTACAATCACGCGGTCTACTTCCATCGTCTCGGCACCGATCAGGCGCAGGACGTGTTGGTCCATGCCACGCCCGACCAGCCCGAATGCCAGCATTACGCGCAAGTGACCGAGGATGGCCGCCATGCCGTCGTCACCAGTTCGATCGGCACCGATGCGCGTTACGAAGTGCGGGTGATCGACCTTGCCCGCCGCGGGCGCGATCGCTGGAAGGCGCGGACACTGGTCAGCGGGTTCGAGAACGACTGGCGCCTGGTCGACGGCCTGGGCAGGGGGCTGTGGTTCGTCACCAACTGGAACGCGCCGCGCTTCCGCCTCGTCGCCATCGATCTTGCCGCACGCAAGCCCGTATGGCGCGAGCTGGTGGCGCAGTCCGAAGAGACGCTGGATCAGGGATCGATCATCGGCGACAAGCTGATCCTGACATATCTCAAGGACGCGTCGACCCGCGCGCTGATCTATGGCCTCGACGGCAAGTCGATCAGCACGCTGGCGTTGAGCGGGATCGGCACCGCCAGCGGCTTCGCCGGCCGGCCGGGCGACCCGGAGACGTTCTACAGCTTCACCAGCTTCGCCCAGCCGCAGGCGATCTACCGGCTCGATCTGGCGACGGGCAGGACGAGCGTCTTCGCCCGGCCGGCGCTGACCTTCGATCCGCGCGACTATGCGGTGGCGCAGGAGTTCTACACGTCGAAGGACGGCACGCGGGTGCCCATGTTCATCGTCCGCAAGAAGAGTGTGGCGGTGGCGGGCCGGCCGGTGCCTACGCTGCTTTATGGCTATGGCGGCTTCGACGTGTCGCTGACCCCCAGCTTCTCTTCGGCGCGCATGGCGTGGCTGGAAGCCGGCGGCGCCTTCGCACTGGCGAATCTGCGCGGCGGCGGCGAATATGGCAAGGAATGGCACGATGCCGGCCGCTTGGCGCGCAAGCAGAACGTGTTCGACGATTTCATCGCGGCGGGCGAATTCCTGATCGCTAGGGGGATTGCGCCGAAGAGCGGGCTGGCCATCCAGGGCGGATCGAACGGCGGCCTGCTGGTGGGCGCGGTGGTCAACCAGCGGCCCGATCTGTTCGCCGCGGCCAACGCGCAGGTCGGCGTGATGGACATGCTGCGCTTCGATCGCTTTACCGCCGGGCGATATTGGGTCGACGACTACGGCTATCCCGACCGCGAGGCCGATTTCCGGGTACTGCGCGCCTATTCGCCCTATCACAACATCCGTGCGGGCGCGGCCTATCCGGCGATGCTGGTGACCACCGCCGACACCGACGACCGCGTCGTGCCGGGGCACAGCTTCAAGTATACCGCCGCGCTGCAGGCTGCCGGCGTCGGTGGAAAGCCGCAGCTCATCCGCATCGAGACGCGCGCCGGCCATGGCTCGGGCAAGCCGACCGACAAGGCGATTGAGGAAAGCGCGGACGTACTGGCGTTCCTCGCGGAGTGGACGGGGCTGGAGGTGCGTTAGCCGCGCCCCGCGCCATAAGCCGGGATCGCCAGCGACCACTGGATCGCCGCGCCGCGAAGCGCGAAGCCCGCCAGCACCGCCACGCCCCAGACCAGCGCGGGGGCGATGCCGAGCAGAGTGCCCGCTACCGCCAGCGCGGCGGAAAGCGCGGCGGCGGTGACGTAGAGTTCCGGTCGCATCAGGATCGAGGGCTGTCCCGCCAGCACATCGCGGATGATCCCGCCGACGCAGCCGGTGACGATCCCCATCAAGGCGGCGCTGACCGGGGCGACGCCGAAGCTCAACGCCTTGACCGCGCCGAACACCGAATAAGTCGCAAGACCCGCCGCGTCGGCCCATTCGAACAGGCGGCCTTCCCACCAGCGGTGCGGCGTGAACCAGGCGAGCAGGGCCATGCCGAGGCATACCGGCGCCACCCAGGGATCGCGCACCCAGAACACCGGCGCCCCGATCAGCAGATCGCGCACCGACCCGCCGCCGACCCCGGTGACGAGCGCGAAGAAGGCCAGTGTAACGAAGGTAAGCCGCAGCCGAGCGGCGAGCACGGCACCGGACAGCGCGAAGACCGCAATGGCGGCGAGATCGAGCGCGGCGGGAAGGGCGGGCGGAGGCATGACGGCACTGACTAGCACAGCAGTCAGTTATCGTCGCCGATATCGAGCGTTAGCGCATCAGCCGATCAAATATGGATCGGCTTGCCCAGCACCGCCATCGCCGCTTCCTTCACCGCTTCCGAATGGGTCGGGTGGGCGTGGCAGGTATAGGCGATGTCCTCGCTCGTGGCGCCGAACTCCATGGCCTGCGCGGCCTGGGCGATCATCGTGCCGGCGACGCTGGCTATGCACCAGACCCCCAGCACGCGGTCGGTCTTCGCGTCGGCGATCACTTTCACGAAGCCGTCGGGCTCATGGTTGGTCTTGGCGCGGCTGTTGGCGAGCATCGGGAACTTGCCGATCTTGACCTCGCCCTTCTCACGAGCCGCTTCCTCGGTCAGGCCGACGCCAGCGATCTCTGGGCTGGTGTAGACGACGCTCGGGATCACCGCGTGGTTCACGATGCCGTGCTTGCCGGCGATATTCTCGGCCACGGCGATGCCTTCGTCCTCGGCCTTGTGCGCCAGCATCGGGCCGGGGATGACGTCGCCGATAGCCCAGACGCCGTCGACCCTGGTGCGAAAATCGTGGTCCGTCTCGATCTGGCCGCGCTTGTTGAGCTCCAGCCCGATAGCCTCGAGGCCGAGGCCCTGGGTGTTCGGACGACGGCCGATGGCGACCAGAACGCAGTCGGCTTCGGTGGTCTCGGGATCGCCGCCCGCAGCCGGTTCGAGCGTCAGCGTCGCCTTCCTGCCCTTGACCACCGCCTTGGTGACCTTGGTCGAAAGCCTGTACTCGATGCCCTGCTTCTTGAAGATCTTGTTCGCTTCCTTGCGCACGTCGCCGTCCATGCCGGGCAGGATCTGGTCGAGGAACTCGACCACGGTGACTTTCGCGCCCAATCGGCGCCACACCGAGCCAAGCTCCAGCCCGATCACGCCGCCGCCGATCACGACCATGTGGCCGGGCACCTTGTCCAGCACCAATGCGCCGGTGGAATCGACGATCACGCCCTTGTCGTTGTCGACCTCGACGCCCGGCAGCGGCGTCACCGACGATCCGGTGGCGATGATGACGTTCTTCGCCGTCACGCTCTTGCCGGACACATCCACCGTATGCGCGTCCTTGAAGGTGGCGAGGCCCTTCAGCCAGTCGATCTTGTTCTTCTTGAACAGGAACTCGATGCCGCCGGTCAGCCCTTTCACCGCATCGGCGCGCTGGCCCTGCATAGTGGCGAGGTCGAGGCTCATCTTGTCGATCTTGACGCCCAGCTTCGCCAGCGCGCCGCCGGCCGCTTCCTCGTAAAGCTCGGACGCGTGCAGCAGCGCCTTCGACGGGATGCAGCCAACGTTGAGGCAGGTGCCGCCCAGCGTATCGCGGGCTTCGACGCAGGCGGTCTTCAGCCCGAGCTGCGCCGCGCGGATCGCGGCGACGTAGCCGCCGGGGCCGGCGCCGATGACGAGGACGTCGTAGTCGTAAGTCTGGTCAGCCATCTGGGCCTCCGTGGCGCGCGGGCTTCGACAAGCTCAGCCTGAGCGAATCTGGGAATTGCTGGGCATACGAGCGCGACATCCGCTCATCCTGAGCTTGTCGAAGGATGTCGCGCAACGCCGGCTTCTTACAGGTCGATCAAAATCCGCGTCGGGTCCTCGATGGCGTCCTTGATGATCTTCAGCGCCGTCACCGCCTCGCGCCCGTCGATCAGGCGGTGGTCATAGGACAGGGCGATGTACATCATCGGGCGCACTACGACCTGCCCGTCGCGAACTACCGCGCGGTCCTCGATGCGGTGCAGGCCGAGCACTGCGGACTGCGGCGGGTTGATAATCGGGGTGGACATCAGGCTGCCAAAGACGCCGCCGTTGGAGATGGTGAAGGTGCCGCCCTTCATGTCGTCCAGCGTCAGCGTGCCTTCCTTGGCCTTCTTGCCATAGCCGGCGATGGCCTTTTCTATGCCGGCGAACGACAGCTTGTCGGCATCGCGCACCACGGGGACGACAAGGCCGTTCGGCGCCGAGACCGCGACCGAGATGTCGACGTAGTCGTGATAGACGATCTCGTCACCCTCGATATAGGCGTTGGCGGCGGGCACGTCCTTCAGCGCCAGGCAGGCGGCCTTGGCGAAAAAGCCCATGAAGCCCAGGCGGGTGCCGTGCTTCTTCTCGAACAGGTCCTTGTACTTGTCGCGCGCCTCGATCACCGCCGTCATGTCGACGTCGTTGAAAGTGGTCAGCAGCGCGGCGGTTTCCTGCGCGCTCTTCAACCGCTTGGCGATGGTCTGGCGCAGGCGCGTCATCTTGACGCGTTCCTCGTTGCGCGCGCCGCCGGATGACGGCCCCGGCGCATCGGCCGGGGCAGATGGCGCGGGGTCGAGGGCAGGTGCCGTCTGCTTCGCCTGGGCAGCGGCGACGATGTCTTCCTTGGTCAGGCGGCCGTCCTTGCCGGTGCCCTTGACCGTCGCGGGATCGATGCCGAATTCCAGCACGGCCTTGCGCACGGAGGGCGAGAGCACGGCGGCGTCGGTATCGCTGGTAGCATCCTTGGGCGGCAGCGTGTCGGACGCCGGCGGAATCGGACTTTCCTCGCGCCGGGCCACGGGGGCGGCGCCGGCAACGGCAGTGTCGTCCTCGATCGTGGCGATCAGCGCGCCGACGGCCACGGTATCGCCTTCCTTGGCGATATGCGCGCCCATGACGCCCGCGGCGGGGGCCATCACGTCGATGGCGACCTTGTCGGTCTCCAGGCTGGCGATAGGCTCGTCGAGCGTCACCGCTTCGCCGGGCTGCTTCAGCCACTGGCCGATGGTGGCCTCGGTGACGGATTCGCCAAGCGTGGGAACTTTCACTTCGCTGGACATGACATCTTCCTGTTCAACCGGGGCCGCAGTGGCGGCCGGACAAGCATCAGGCGCGCTTCCGGCGCCGGATTTCGGAGCGGACGGAGAGGCCGAGCGCATCCGCGATCAGCGCACCCTGTTCGGAGGCATGGCGCTTGGCAAGGCCCGTGGCCGGAGAGGCTGAAGCGCCGCGCCCGGCATAGCGGACATCTTCGATGTCGCTGTCGATGGCCTTGAGCGAGTTCTCGATCAGGCCCTTCACGAAGCGCCAGGCGCCCTGGTTGCGCGGCTCTTCCTGGCACCAGACCACTTCTTCCAGATTGGTCATGCGCGCCAGGCGGATGGACAGCGGTTCGCCGGGGAAGGGGTAGAGCTGTTCGAGCCGGACGATCGTCACGTCGGCCAGCTCGGCCGCGTCGCGCGCCTCCATCAGATCGTAACCGACCTTGCCCGAGCAGAGCACCAGCTTGCGCACATCCTTGTCGGCGGGCGGGGTGCGATCGGACATGATGCGGCGGAAGTGGCTCTCGCCGACGAAATCCTCGACCTCGGACCGCGCCAGCGGGTGCCGCAGCAGCGACTTGGGCGTCATGATGACGAGCGGCTTGCGGAACGGCCGGTGCATCTGGCGGCGCAGAACGTGGAAATAGTTCGACGGCGTGGTGATGTTGCACACTTGGATATTATCCTGCGCGCAAAGCTGCAGGAAGCGTTCCAGGCGGGCGGAGCTGTGCTCCGGCCCCTGGCCTTCGTAGCCGTGGGGCAGCAGCAGGACGAGGCCGTTGGCGCGCAGCCACTTGGCTTCCGCGGCGGCGATGTACTGGTCGATGATGATCTGCGCGCCATTGGCGAAATCGCCGAACTGCGCTTCCCACAGGACCAGGGTCTTGGGGTCGGTCATCGCGTAGCCGTATTCGAAGCCGAGCACGCCATATTCGGATAGCGGGCTGTCCAGCACTTCGAAGCGGCCGTGCGGCACGGTCGAGATCGGAATGTACTTGTGCTCGTCGACCTGATCGACCCAGACGGCATGGCGCTGGCTGAAGGTGCCGCGGCCGGAATCCTGACCCGACAGTCGCACTCCGTAGCCTTCCGAGATCAGGCTGGAGAAGGCGAGCGCCTCGCCGGTCGCCCAGTCGAAACCGGTGCCGGTCTTGAACATCTCGCGCTTGGCGTCGATTACGCGGTTCAGCGTCTTGTGGATGTTGAGGTCTTCGGGAACCGTCGTCAGCGTGCGGCCCAGGCTGTCGAGAAGCTTGGGTTCGATGCCGGTGGGCACGTTGCGGCGCGCGGTTTCGGGGTCGACCGGGCGGTTGAACCCGCTCCAGCGGCCGGCGAACCAGTCCGCCTCGTTGGGCTTGTAGCTCTTGGCGGCCTCGAACTCGGTTTCCAGCGTGGCGACGAAGTGATCGGCGACTTCGCCCGCGAAGCCTGCCTCGATCACGCCTTCGCGCTCAAGCCGCGCGGCGTAGATCGCGCTGACCGGCGGATGATTGCGGATCTTGGCGTACATTAGCGGCTGGGTGAAGCTGGGCTCGTCGCCTTCGTTGTGGCCGAAGCGGCGATAGCACCACATGTCGATCACCACGTCCTTGTCGAACTTCTGGCGGAACTCGATCGCCAGCTTGCAGGCGAAGGTCACTGCTTCCGGGTCATCGCCGTTGACGTGGAAGATCGGCGCCTGGACACCCTTCGCCACGTCGGACGGATAGGGCGAATTGCGCGCGAACTGCGGGCTGGTGGTGAAGCCGATCTGGTTGTTGATGATGAAATGCAGGCAGCCGCCGGTGGCGTAGCCGCGGATGCCCTGGAAGCCCAGGCATTCCCAGACGATGCCCTGGCCGGCGAAGGCGGCGTCGCCGTGCAGCAGCACGGGCATGACCTGGTTCATCTCGGACAAGTCGTCGCGCATGGTCAGCGTCGCGCGGACCTTGCCCAGCACCACGGGATCGACGGTTTCGAGGTGCGACGGGTTGGGCACAAGGCTCATGTGCACTTTCACCCCGTCGAAATCGCGGTCGGTCGAAGTGCCGAGGTGATACTTCACGTCGCCCGATCCGCCGACGTCCTCGGGATTGGCGGTGCCGCCCGAGAACTCGTGGAAGATGACGCGGTACGGCTTGGCCATGACGTTGGCGAGGACGTTGAGGCGGCCGCGATGAGCCATGCCCATCACGATCTCGCGCACGCCGGCCTGGCCGCCGTACTTGATGACCGCCTCCAGCGCCGGGATCATCGATTCGCCGCCGTCCAGCCCGAAGCGCTTGGTGCCGACGTACTTCTTGCCGAGGAACTTTTCGTACTGCTCGCCGCGGATGACCGCCTGGAGGATCGCCTTCTTGCCCATCGGGGTGAAGTCGATCGACTTGTCGACGCCCTCCATCCGCTCCTGCAGGAAGCGCCGTTCCTCGACGTCGGCGATGTGCATGTATTCCAGGCCGACCTTGCCGCAGTAGTTCGCGCGCAGGGTGTCGACCAGTTCGCGCACCGTGGCCCACTGCATGCCCAGGAAGCTGCCCATGAAGACCTTGCGGTCGAGCGCGTTGGCCGGGAAGCCGTGATATTCGGGCGTCATGTCCGCCGGCAGCTCGCGCTGCGTCAGGCCCAGCGGATCGAGATCGGCGGCCAGGTGGCCGCGCACGCGATAGGTGCGGATCAGCATCATGGCGCGGATCGAATCCATCGCCGCGGCTTCTATTGCCGCTTCGTCGAGGGGCGCGCCCGCCTTGTCGGCCGAAGCCTTGATCGCCGATTTCCAGGCCAGCGGATCGAGCGCCTGGGTAAGATCGTCCTCGGCCGCGCCGCCGACCAGCGGCCAGCCGGCGCGTTGCCAGCTTGGACCCGGCTGCGGGTCGTCGGGAAGGAATTCGTGGCTCTCGTTACCCATGACGCACAACCTCACGTGCCTTCGCGTAGAAGCGAAGACCTCAGCCTTAAATGGGGGAGCGCCGTTACAACGCTCCCGGTACCCCCCCGGTAATCCCCCAAAGCTTTTCCGCGTTTAGCGGAGGAGGATTATGCGAGTTCCTTCAGCAGTCCGGCCAAAGTCGTGCCCAGTTCGGACGGCGATGGCGAGACGCGGATGCCGGCGGCTTCCATCGCCGCGATCTTGTCCTCGGCGCCGCCCTGGCCGCCCGAAACGATCGCCCCGGCATGGCCCATGCGGCGGCCCGGAGGCGCGGTGCGGCCGGCGATGAAGCCGACCATCGGCTTCTTGCGGCCCTTCTTCGCCTCGTCGGCGAGGAACTGCGCGGCCTCTTCCTCGGCCGAACCGCCGATCTCGCCGATCATGATGATCGACTTGGTCGCCTCGTCGGCCAGGAACAGCTCCAGCACGTCGATGAAGTTGGTGCCGTTGACCGGATCGCCGCCGATGCCGACTGCGGTCGTCTGGCCGAGGCCGACGGCGGTGGTCTGGTGGACGGCTTCATAGGTCAGCGTGCCCGAGCGGCTGACGACGCCGACCGACCCCTTCTGGAAGATGGAGCCGGGCATGATGCCGATCTTGCATTCGCCGGGGGTCAGGACGCCGGGGCAGTTCGGGCCGATGAGGCGCGACTTGGAACCCGACAGCGCGCGCTTGACGCGCACCATGTCGAGCACCGGAGCGCCTTCGGTGATGGCCACGATCAGCTCGATCTCGGCGTCGATCGCTTCGAGGATCGCGTCGGCGCAGCCCGCGGGCGGCACGTAGATGCAGCTGGCGGTGGCGCCGGTCGCGGCCTTCGCCTCGGCGACGGTGTCGTACTGGGGCAGGCCGATGTGATCGGTGCCGCCCTTGCCGGGGGTGACGCCCGCGACCATCTGCGTGCCGTAGTCGAGCGCGGCCTGCGTGTGGAAGCTGCCGGTCTTGCCGGTCATCCCCTGGGTGATGACCTTGGTGTTCTTGTCGACGAGGATGCTCATATCATTCCCTTCATCGCCACCCCGGCGAAGCGGGGGGCCGGTCCTGAAATCAAAGTTTCAGCGCGGCATTACGCCAGCGAGCTGTCGATGTCCTTGCAGGCGCCTACCAGCTCCTTGACCGCGTCGACCGAGACCTGGAGGCCGGCCTTGGCCGTCTCGTTCAGCTCGATCTCGATGATCTGCTCGACACCGCCGGCGCCGATCACCGTCGGCACGCCGACATAGAGGTCCTGGATGCCATAGGGGCCGTCGACATGCGCGGCGCAGGGGAGGATGCGCTTCTGGTCGTTGAGATAGCTCTGCGCCATCGCGATCGCCGAGTGGGCGGGGGCATACCAGGCCGAGGTGTTGAGCAGCGCCACGATCTCGCCGCCGCCGACGGCGGTGCGCTTGATGATCGCGTCGATGCGCTCCTGCGTCGACTTGCCCATCTTGATGAGGTCGGGGACGGGGATGCCCTTGACGGTCGAGTACTCGGCCACCGGCACCATCGAGTCGCCGTGGCCGCCCAGCACGAAGCTGGAGACGTCGCGCACCGAAACGCCGAATTCCTCGGCGAGGAAGGTGGAGAAGCGCGCCGAGTCGAGCACGCCGGCCATGCCGACGACCTTGTTCTTCGGCAGGCCCGAGAATTCGCGCAGCGCCCAGACCATCGCGTCGAGCGGGTTGGTGATGCAGATCACGAAGGCGTCGGGGGCGTTGGCCTTGATGCCTTCGCCTACGGCCTTCATCACCTTGAGGTTGATGCCCAGCAGATCGTCGCGGCTCATGCCCGGCTTGCGCGGCACGCCGGCGGTGACGATGATGACGTCCGCGCCCGCGATGTCCTTGTAATCGTTGGTGCCGATGACCTTGGCGTCGAAGCCTTCGACCGGGCCGCACTGCTGAAGATCGAGCGCCTTGCCCTGGGGAATGCCTTCGGCGATGTCGAACAGGACGACGTCGCCCAGTTCCTTCTGCGCCGCGAGGTGAGCCAGCGTGCCGCCGATGTTGCCGGCGCCGATGAGCGCGATCTTCTTGCGAGCCATGATAGAATGATGTCCTTGCATCGGGGGCAGGATGGCGCGTGGACGGTCGCCTGCTTGCCCCGCATGAAGGCAGGCACCGGTGACTTGGGTGTCGATTTCGGGAGGGTGCCTAGGCCCGTGGCGCGGGCATTGCAACTGCGAAAAGATCCACTGCCCGATAAATGTTTGATAACAGTTCGCAATAGCGATAGGCTATGTCGCCGCCCGTCCGGCGGGGCCGTCAGCCGGCTGCCAGCCGCTTGGTCTCGATGCTTTCGTATTCCTTCGCCAGCAGCATCGCGGCAAGATAGTCGGGCACCGGGCGGCTGAAGTAATAGCCCTGGCCCAGCGTGCAGCCCGCTTCGGCGACGGCGTGGACCTGTTCGATGGTCTCCAGGCCTTCCGCGACGATTTCCATGCCGAGTGTCGCGCCCATGCCCGATACGGCGCGGATGATGGCGCTGCTCTTCTTGCCCTGGTTGATGCCCGACACGAAGCTGCGGTCGACCTTGATCTTGCTGAACGGATACTTGTTCAGATAGCCGAGCGAGGAATAGCCGGTGCCGAAATCGTCGAGCGCGAAGCGCACGCCGGCGGCCGCCAGCTCGGCGATGAAGGTCTCGGTGTTCTGGCTGTGGTCGAGCAGCACCGTCTCGGTGATCTCCAGCTCCACGCGCGAAGGATCGAGCTTCGCCTCGCGCAGGGCGGACAGGATGCCCAGCGCGGCACCCGGCGCCTTGATCTGCAGCGGCGAAAGGTTGATCGCGATGGTGATGTCTTCGGGCCACTGCGCGGCGGCCTTGGCGGCCTGCGCGGTGATCCAGTTGCCCAGGGTGATGATCGCGCCGGTTTCCTCGGCCACGGGAATGAATTCGTCGGGGCGCAGTTCGCCCTTTTCGGGGTGGAACCAGCGCACCAGCGCTTCGAAGGCGCGGATGCGGCCGGTCGCCAGGTCGACGAGAGGCTGGTAGAAGATCGACAGTTCGTCGCGCTGGAGGGCGAGGCGCAGCTCGGCTTCGATCTCGCGGCGGCGCACGAGGTTGCGGGTCATCGACGGATCGAAGAAGCTGAGCTGCTTGCGGCCGTTCACCTTCGAGCGATAGAGCGCCAAGTCGGCCCCCTGCATCAGGGTGTCTAGATCCTCGCCGTCGTCGGGCAGGATGGCGATGCCCATGGAAGATGCGATCTCCAGGCGGTCCTCGTCGATGCGGATCGGACGCGAAATCTCGTCCATCATGCGATGCGCCAGCACTTCGACATCGGCGCGGTCGCCGGCCTCGCAGGCGACGATGAATTCGTCGCCGCCGAAACGGGCGACGATGGAATCCTCGGGCGCGACGTTGCGCAGGCGATTGGCGACCTCGGCCAGCAGCCGGTCGCCGACCTGGTGGCCGAGCGCGTCGTTCACTTCCTTGAAGCGGTCGAGATCCATCCAGAACAGCGCCAGCTTGCGGTCGCCTTCGAACCGGGCGAGCCGCTCGACCAGCTCGTGATTGAGCCCGGCGCGGTTGAGCAGGCCGGTGACGACATCGCTGCGCGCCAGGACCTGCATCTTCTGTGCAAGGCGCGAGCTGGTTTCCGCAGCGGCGATGGAATTGCGCAAGGTGTGGAAGACATTGAGCGTGATGCCGATCATCGCCGGGATCACCATGCCCACGCTGATCGCCAGAACCTTGTAGGCAAAGCCATCCTTGAACAGGAACACGATCACCGGCGGCAGCATGGCCAGGACCAGCTGGCCGATGGCGATCGGCGGACGGCCGGCGTTGCGCGCGGCGATGCCGACGCCATAGCAGGTCGCGTTGCACACGGTCATGAGCTGGGCGACGACCGGCGCGTCGTAGAAGACGGTGAGCGAGGCGACGATGCCGACCATGAAGGAATAGCTGAACGCGCCGATCTCGAACATCAGCTCCAGCGGCAGGGCGTCGAGGTTCTTGCGCTTCGGCAGCACATAGGCGCCGATGATGCGCGCGGCAGCGATCGTCGAAAGGATGGCGGCGGCGATGGTTATCGCCGTTTCCTGGGCGATCCACGCAGCTACGCAAGTCGTGGCGATGCCGCCGCCCGAACCGATCGATACGGTCCAGGGATTGGCGTACAGGGTCTCCACCAGAATCCGGCGAACCCTGTCGTCCAGTGCATTGGTGCGGAACAGCACCCGCAGGAAAGCGTGCAAACGCTTGATAGAATTGCTCCCACTCGTTCCTTCGCACTAACGCGAAGGCGTCACCGAATGGTTAATATGCGGCTTCCCCTCGTCCCTTCCGGGCGGAACGCGCGTTTTTTATCGGGAGTAAGGGATCAGCCGCGGTTCGCGGCGCCGGTGTGCGCCTTCACGGCATCGGCCATGCGGCGGTCGAGCGTGCGGCAGATCGACAGCCACCAGTCGTACTGAGCGCGGTCGCCGGCGAAGAAGTGGCGCTCTGCCTCGGCGCGGGCATGTTCGGCCGCACCCAGGCCATGGGCGGCGAAATGGCGGAGCGCCGCGCTCAGCACGCGGTCGCGGCCGAAGGCGGACGAATTGTCGTTGGCGGCGATCAGCGGAACGGTCGCGCTCAGCGCGCGAGCGACCACGGCGCTTTCTCCACGCTGGGCGGCGGCGAAACGGATGGTCATCGCTGGGAAATTCTCCGGCAGGACATTGCGTGTGCCGCCGGTGTAAGGCGCAAGCCTCTAAGCGATAGTTTTGGGCCATGGTTGCCGGGCCGTTAGGGATTTGCGGCCGAATGACGCGCAGTAGCGACGTCTTGTGAGGTCTATCCTGCTGAAACAAATGTAAATAATTGGATAGGTGCAGCCTTGTCACGCGCTGCATAAGAACGCTCGCGGCAGGCGGAGTTTAAGCGGCCTGGCGCAAATCTTTTGCCGATTTTCAGGTGCCCGGCTGGGTGATCCAGCGGCCGCTCTGCTCGTATTCGGGGCGAATGCCCGTCGCTTCGGGCAGGCGATCGCCGCGATAAAGCGCTTCCCCGCCGCGGCTTTGCAGATCCTGCGAATAGACCGGCGCGGGCGCGGCGCGCACCGGGGCGAGGCCGCTGGCCGTCGGCGCGACGGCGCCGGTCAAAGTGGTCTTGTAGCCGGCGTCATAAGCGCGCTGCACCGCCAGCGGATCGATCAGCGTCTCCGGGCGGGCATCGGCGGCGGCGCTGCGGGCATGCGGTCCCGCCATGGGTTCGCCGCCGAGATAGGCGAAGCGGAAGGTCGCCGGCTGGCCGGCGCGGCCGCCGAAGCGATAGAAGCGATGCGCGCCGATCGTGCCCAGATAGTTGAGGCTGTCCGCCCAGTATGGATGGATCTGCACGGTGTGATAATGCGTCGCCAGGCCGACCGGAGCATAGACGAAGCCCGAAAGCGCCGCACGCGCGACGTTTTCCGCCCGCAGCCAGAACATGCGGTTGGGCACGCGGGCGAGGGCGCCGTCGCAGGTGAACGAGAACTGGCAGCCGGTGGTCCGTTCCGATCCCTGATAGACGACGCCGCAGACCGTCTTGGGGTAAGCGGGATGAGCGACGCGGTTCAGCACCACTTGCGCCACCGCACGCTGGCCGGCGTCGGCCTCGCTCGCGGCTTCGTAATAGATCGCGGCCGTCAGGCACTGCAGCGCGCGGGTCCGGTCGACGCCGCTGTTGTCGACCGTCATCGAACGGGCGATGGCGCCGTCGTTCGCGTTGGCCTGGAGCGGCGCGCCATCGGCATCGGAATGGATGCCTTCGCCCAATGGGTGCGGGGCGATCTGTTCTTCGGTCAGGTAATAGAATGCCGAACCGGGAAAGCTGCCGCCCGGCGTTTCGAACGGCATCGGCCGGGTGTCGACCTGGGCATGGCCGGCATTACCGATCTCGAAATCGGTCCAGTCCCCCGGCGCGGCGAACGCCGGCACTGCGACAGCCACCAGCGCCAGCGCCGCGCGGCGGCCCATGTGCGGGCGGCTTCTGGCAGCGCGCAGGCTGCGCGGGCGCGAACGCGATATCCTCGCGGTGAAATCGCGCGGGCGAAGTTCGGGGACAAAGGCGGAAATCGGGTTCAATCGGCCTCGCGGACAATGCGCATTCCTGCGCCTAGTCGAAACGCTTCGTCACCGCAGCCGCGCTTTTGCGGGCGTGCCGAAGCGGAACAGTGCGAGTGGATAGGCTTAACCGGTTAAGAATTCGGGACGGCCGGGCGCGGGGCCTGGCATGACGCTGGGAGGGCGAGCGACGTTAACGGTTGGCCGGGACCGGCCTGCAGGCCACATTATTGCCGCGCACGCGCGAATGGCGGACTGCGCATCAGCGCGTTGGGCTGACGGATCGGTCAGTTATCCGAAGGCGTGGATGTTCTCCGCCTCTGTATCGGCCACGTCGGGGTTGACGATGCTCCGCTGGAAAATGGTCCAGAAACCGTTGTCGCCCAGGGACACGGAAAAGGCATAGGCGTCGTCGGCCCAGACATCGGCTTCGCCACAGCCCAGCCGGTCAACGATATGGAGCACCGTGCTGGCGTCGTGAGCGAGAATCTTGGTCGGCGCGAAAGACGTATCTATCGGGCGTATCCGGAAAGAGTGCATGGAAATGCTCCGTCGGCGGGCGGGAGCACGTAACGATCTGCGGTCTCTCAGCCGTCAGCATGCCGTAGTCCGCGCTGACGATATGTGCATAATACACCCAGCGGGCCGGCTTCGCCGAGTCAATTCGACCGTTTGGCGTGAGCCGTGGTAGAAAACGCGACGAACCGAGGGAACTGCTTCAAAACCGTCGATCTTGCGGTGCAGCAAAACCCGCGCTAACGGGGCGGCGCATCACGGGTTGTCCGGGAAACCGGGCCGAAGAGGGAAGCGGATGAGAATTCCGCGCTGCCCCCGCAACTGTATCCGGGGAGCGACCTGTCCAACATGCCACTGGTCTTCGGGCCGGGAAGGCGGGCGGGGAGCGACGATCCGGAGAGCCAGGAGACCTGCCCGCGATGGTCGTTCCGCATCCGGGCGGGGTAGTACCGGCTGCAGCGTGGACCGCGGGAAAGACCTGTGGGCCTCTCGCCATGAACGGCATTTGCGTTCGTGTTTGAGGGGTTATGTTCATGAATCTGCGCTATATTTCCGCCATCGCGCTGCTGTCTTTGCCGTTTCCGGCGCTGGCCCAGGGCAATGTCGAGGCCGCTCCCGATCCGGTCCGCGACGATCTTATCACCGTGGTCGCCACCGGTTCGAGCAGCGTCGTCAGCGATGCCGGCCAGTCGATCGCGGTCGTCAGCTACAGGGAAATCGCCTCGGTCCAGGGCCCGGACATCACCCGCGTGCTGGAGCGGCTGCCCGGCCTGACTTTTGCGCGCAACGGCGCGCCGGGCGGCGCGACCAGCGTCTTCGTGCGCGGCGCCAGCTCCGAACAGCTCCTGGTGCTGGTCGATGGCGCGCGCATCAACGAAGTCGCCTCGCCGGGCGGCGCCTATGACTTCGGCGGGTTGTCGCTGCGCGGCATCGGCAAGATCGAGCTGCTGCGCGGATCGAACAGCGTCGTCTGGGGCAGCGAGGCGATCGGCGGCGTGCTCGCCATGACCTCGCGCGAGATAAACGGGGTCGAAGCCACCGCAGAATATGGGGCGCGCGACAGCATCGACGGGCAGATCGACGCGGGCGTGGTCGGAGAGCGTTACAGCCTCGCGGTGAACGGCGGCTATACCCGCACCGACGGCTTTTCCTCCGCCGCCAGCGGCACCGAGCGCGACGGCTTTCGCCAGTGGCGCGTCGGCGGGCGCGGCCGGGCGGAGCTGACCGACGGCCTCGCCGCCACGCTGACCGCGCGTTACTCCAACAGCCGCAACGAGATCGACGGTTTCCCCGCGCCGCTCTATATGTTCGCCGACACGCCGGAATATCAGCGCACGCGCGAGGGATCGGGCCGGGCCGGGCTGCAGTACCGCAGCGATGCGCTCGATCTGGACGCCGGTTTCGCACTCTCGGAAACCCGCCGCGCCAGCTATAATCCCGCCGATCCGTTGTTCGGCGATCCCAGCTTCTCGTCGAAGGGCCGCCGCGCCCGCGCCGAAGTGCTCGGCACCTGGCGCGCGACCGGCGAGGTGCGCCTCGATTTCGGCGCCGACAACGAATGGACGCGCTTTTCCACCGACACCTCGGGCCGCAAGCAGGCGCGCAATTCCAGCGCCCATGCCCTGCTCGGCTGGTACGGCGATCGGGCCAACCTGTCGGCGGGCGTGCGCATAGACGATCATTCGCGCTTCGGCAGCGAAGTGACGCTGGGCGCCAACGGCAGCTTCGAAGTACTCGATGGCTGGCGCGTGCGCGCCTCTTACGGCGAAGGCTTCAAGGCGCCGACCCTGTACCAGCTGTTCTCCGAATACGGGAACCTGGCGCTTTCGCCCGAGCGCAGCCGCAGCTACGACATCGGCATCGAGAAGGGCGACCGCAACGGGCCGCTGCACTTCGCGCTGACCGGTTTCCGCCGCGACAGCCGCGACCTGATCGATTTCGTGTCGTGCCCGTTCGGCGCCGTGACGCCGGTGTGCGCGGGCCGCTTCGGCTACTACAACAACATCGCCCGCGCCCGCGCGGAAGGCATCGAGGTGGAACTGGGCGCCCAGGTCAGCGAACGGGTCCGCGCCCAGGCCAGCTACACCTACCTGAAGACCGAGAACCGCACGGCCGGCTCCGCCAACTTCGGCAACGAACTGGCTCGCCGCCCGGCACACGCCGTCACCGTTTCGGCCGACTGGACGACGCCGCTCAACGATCTCGCGCTCGGCGCCGATATCCGCATGGTGGGCGACAGCTTCAACGACGCGGGCAATTTCACGCGGATCGACGGCTATGTGCTGGCGACCCTGCGCGCCAGCCTGCCGGTGAACGAGACGCTGGAGCTTTATGGCCGGGTCGAGAATCTGACCGACGAGCGTTACCAGACCGTCGCCGGATACGGCACGGCGGGCCGATCGGCCTTCGTCGGAGCGCGCGCGAAGTTCTGATGCGCGGGGCCGCGCCTTTCCTCTGCCTGCTCGCCGTCGCTTGCGCGGGGCCGCCGGCGGAGGAGCGGCGCGGCGCCCATCCGGCCGCTCACCCGACCATAGTCAGCCTCAATCCCTGCACCGACGCGGTGCTGGCAGAGGTAGCCGATCCCGATCAGATCCTGGCGATCTCGCATTTCAGCCTGCGGCCCGACAGCAGCTCGATGGGGGTAGAGGCGGCGCGCGACTTTCCCGCGACTTCGGGCACGGTCGAGGAAATCGCCGCGTTCCATCCCGATATCGTGGTGGGAGACAGCTTCGTCGCGCCCGCCACGGTGCAGGCGCTGGCTAAGCTGGGGCTGCGGCTGGAACGCCTGCCGATCCCGCCCGACGCCGCCGCCAGCATGGCGCAAGTGCGCGAGCTGGCGCGTATGACGGGCCATCCCGAACGCGGCGAGGCGCTGGTCGCGCGGATCGAGGCGGCGCTCGCCCAGGCGGTGCCGCCGCCTGGCGAAGCGTCGGTGACGGCGGTGCTGTGGCAATCGGGCGGTATGGTGCCGGGCGAAGGCACGCTGATCGCCGATCTGCTGCGCCGCACCGGCTTCGTGCAACTGAGCGCGGTGCGCGGCATGCGGCAGGGGCAGATCCTGCCGCTGGAACTCATGCTGACCGATCCCCCGCAAGTGATCCTCGCCACTGGCGATCCACGCAGCAACGAGGACCGCGGCATTACTCATCCCGCGCTGGGGCGACTGAAGGACACCCGAACCGTGCCGCTGGATCCGACGCTGCTGTGGTGCGGCGGGCCGACGATCGCACGCGCGGCGGAGCGGCTGGCCGAGGTGCGGCGGTCTGTGGTGAAGGACGGCACATGATCCGCCTTAACCTCTCGCTCATCGCGGCGCTGGCTATCGTCGTCCCGCTGTCGCTGCTGGCCGGGCGGGTGTGGATCGATCCGTTTCACCCGGACATCGCCAATGCCGCCGTCATCCTGATGGACCTGCGCCTGCCGCGCGCGTTGCTCGCGCTCGCCATCGGCGCGGGGCTGGGCGGCGCGGGGGCGGCGATGCAGGGCTATCTGCGCAATCCGCTGGCCGATCCGGGCTTGTTCGGCATTGCGCCTTCGGCCGCTTTCGGCGCGGTTCTGAGCTTTACCGTTGGCGGCATGGGCGGCCTTGCCTTGCCCGCCTTCGCGCTGGCGGGAGCGGGCGGGGCGATGGCCTTGCTGGGATTGATCTCGGGCCAGAAAACCAATGACGCCAGCGGCGGCCTGGCCCTGTTCACCCTGGCGGGGATGATGCTCGCCAGCCTTGCCGGCGCGTTGATGAGCCTGACCATCAGCCTGGCCCCCACGCCCTTCGCCCTTAGCGAGATCGTGACCTGGCTGATGGGATCGATCGCCGACCGGGGCTGGCGCGAGGTGTGGATCTGCCTGCCGCTGACGCTGGCCGGGCTGATGGTGCTGACGCTCGCGGGGCGCGGCCTCGACGCGCTAACCCTGGGCGAAGCTGCCGCCCGCTCGCTCGGCGTCGATCCGCGCCGGTTGCAGTGGACGATGATCGCCGGGGTCGCGCTGGTCGTCGGCGCCGGCGTGGCGGTGGCCGGGATCATCGGCTTTGTCGGGCTGATGGTGCCGCATCTCGTCCGGCCGCTGACCGACCGGCGCCCGTCCTCGCTGCTCTGGCCGAGCGCGCTGGCCGGTGCGCTGCTGCTGCTGGTCGCCGACAGCCTGTGCCGCGTGCTGCCGCTGGCTGGCGGCGAATTGCGGCTGGGCATCGCGCTGTCGCTGCTGGGCGCGCCGTTTTTCTTCGTGCTGCTGCTCCGCATGCGAAAGGGTCTGGCATGAGGGCGGAGGGTGTCCTGGTCGAGGGGCGCCTCGTCTCGGTCACGGCGGAACTGCGCCCCGGCGGGGTGACGGCGATCTGCGGGCCTAACGGCGCGGGCAAGTCCACGCTTCTCGCCTGTTTGGCCGGGCTGATGCGTCCCCATGCCGGACGCGTGACGCTCTATGGCAAGGACGTGGCGGAAATGTCGCCGCAAGGCCGCGCGCGAACGCTGGGCTATCTGCCGCAATCGCCGGAGATCGCGTGGGATGTCAGCGTCGAGACGCTTGTCGCGCTTGGCCGTCTGCCCTGGCGCGGCGTGCCCGAGGGCGATACGGCGAAGGCGGTGGAGCAGGCCATCGTCTCGATGGACCTTGGCGAGCTGCGGCACCGCCCGGCTTCGCGCCTGTCGGGCGGCGAGCGGGCGCGGGCGCTGATGGCGCGGGTTCTGGCGGGGCGGCCGCGCTGGCTGCTGGCCGATGAGCCGCTCGCCAATCTCGATCTGGCCCACGCCGCCTCGCTTGTCGCGCGTTTCCGCGAAGTGGCGGCGGCGGGCACCGGCGTCGTACTTGTGCTCCACGATCTCGCCACGGCGATGAACCACGCCGATCACGTCCTGATCCTCGATCGCGGATCGCTGGTGCGGGCCGGGCCGCCGCGCGAAGCGCTTACCGAGGATGCGATCGCCGCCGTCTGGGGCGTGAAGGCCCGCTGGCTGGGCGATGACGGGGCGAACGCGCTGTCGCTGGGCTAGCTCCGCCGCTGTTGCGACGCCAGCTTAGGTCAATGGCGTAACTATCTGAAGGTGCGGCTCTCTCCGGGCGCTCTTGAGAGGGAGGGAGGGGTCACGCCGGGAAAAGAGCCGCTCTTCAACAAAGCCGCTGTCGCGATGAAAGTTCCACCCGGCTGGACAGATTGCGACGGACCGTTAGAGCGCGCCGTCATGACAGGGGAAGGGGACATCGCCGGCTCGTCGCGGCTCGTGGCCGTGGCCATGTCCGCAGCGCTGTGCCTGGCCCCGGCCGCCCATGCGCAGGTGGGACAACCCGGTCAATTCATCGCTCCCGAGGCGGAGGAATCTCCGCCGCCGTCGCCGGACGACCCCGGCGATTTCGTCGAGAGCGGGCTGCCGACCGACGTCGAGCGGCTGGTGCGCTTCTATGCCGATGCGCTTGCCGGGCAGCGGCCTTTCGGACTGTCTATGGAACTGGTCGCC
>Ga0209813_10000046_pt1 | contig 50246 bp, 46 predicted proteins | sample EndMethybrTD3033_FD_187596 | JGI IMG/M metagenome (GOLD analysis project Ga0209813, IMG submission 187596) | Populus endosphere microbial communities from Tennessee, USA - Endosphere MetaG P. TD hybrid TD303-3 (SPAdes) (version 2) | ecosystem: Host-associated > Plants > Roots > Endosphere... | reverse complement strand
GCAATATGAGGATGATCTGCAGAGCGACGTGCTGCCCGATGCGCTGACGCTCGACGCCCTCGCCCGGCTGCCGATCGGTCATGGCATCAGCCTGGTCGCGCGCGGCGAGAACCTGTTCGACGAGGATGTCGTCACCCGCAATGCCGGCGGATCCATCGACCTGGGCACACCCAGGACGCTCTGGATCGGCGTGCGGTTCGGCCAATGAAGGGAGCCATCATGTCCGAAGACCTGTTTCCGATACCTGCCGACTGGGCGGCCCATGCCCGCATGAACCAGGCGGCCCGCGCCGCCGATTATCGCCGCTCGCTCAATGACGGCGATGCCTATTGGCTGGAGCAGGCGCAGCGGCTGGACTGGATCACGCCGCCGACCCGCGCGTCGGAAAGCAGCTTCGATGAAGCGGATTTCGGCATCCAGTGGTTCGCCGACGGCACGCTTAACGTGTCGGCCAATTGTCTCGACCGGCATCTGGCTGAACGCGGCGATGTCACCGCGATCCTCTGGGAACCCGATGATCCGGCGGAAGCGTCGCGCAGCCTGACCTATCGCGAACTCCATGCCGAGGTCTGCCGCTTCGCCAATGTGCTCAAAGACGCCGGCGCGCGCCGGGGCGACCGCATCACCATCTATATGCCGATGATCCCGGAGGCAGCGGTGGCGCTGCTTGCCTGTGCGCGGATCGGCGCGATCCACAGCGTCGTGTTCGGCGGCTTTTCGCCCGAGGCGCTGGCAGGCCGCATCACCGATTGCGATTCCAGCATCGTCGTCACCGCCGACGAGGGCCGACGTGGCGGCAAGCGGGTGCCGCTCAAGGCCAATGTCGATGCGGCGCTGGCGCTGGACCATTGTACCAGCGTGCGCCGCGTATTGGTGGTTCGCGCGACCGGCGGGGCGGTGGCGATGCAGCCGGGCCGCGACAGCTGGTATGACGAGGCGATGGCCGGCGTCGCGCCCGATTGCCCAGCCGAGGTGATGAACGCGGAAGACCCGCTGTTCCTGCTCTATACCTCCGGCTCCACCGGCAAGCCCAAGGGCGTGGTCCATTCGAGCGGCGGTTATCTGCTCTGGGCCAGCCTCACCCATGCGCTCTGCTTCGATTATCGGCCCGGCGACATCTGGTGGTGCGCGGCCGATGTCGGCTGGGTCACGGGGCACAGCTATATCGTCTATGGCCCGCTGGCAAATGGCGCGACGACCCTGATGTATGAAGGCCTGCCAAGCTGGCCGACGCCGAGCCGCATCTGGGAGGTGGTCGACCGGCATCAGGTCCACACCCTTTTCACCGCGCCGACCGTGCTGCGCGCGCTGATGAAGGAGGGCGACCATCATGTCGCGAAGACCAGCCGCGCGTCGCTCAAATTGCTGGGCAGCGTCGGCGAGCCGATCAACCCGGAGGCCTGGCGCTGGTATCATGGCGTTGCGGGCGAGGGGCGCTGCCCGATCATCGACACCTGGTGGCAGACCGAGACCGGCGGCGCGATGATCGCGCCGATGCCGGGCGCCACGGACCTCAAGCCCGGCAGTGCGACCTTCCCCATGCCGGGCGTGGAGGCGCAGATCGTCGATGGCGATGGCGTGGTGCAGGAGGAGGCGAGCGAGGGCAATCTGGTGATCGCCCGGTCCTGGCCCGGCCAGATGCGCACCGTCTGGAACGATCATGAGCGCTTCTTCCAGACCTATTTCACCACTTTTCCCGGAAAATATACCACCGGCGACGGCGCGCGGCGGGACGAGGACGGCTATTATTGGATCACCGGCCGGGTCGACGATGTCATCAACGTGTCGGGCCATCGCATGGGCACCGCCGAGGTCGAGAGCGCGCTGGTCTTGCATGCGACCGTGGCGGAGGCGGCTGTTGTCGGCATGCCGCACGACATCAAGGGGCAGGGCATCTATGCCTATGTCACGCTGAACGTGGGCGAGGAACCGAGCGAGGAATTGCGCCGGACCCTGATCCAGTGGGTGCGGACCGAGATCGGCCCGATCGCCACGCCCGACGTGATCCAGTTCGCGCCGGGCCTGCCCAAGACACGATCGGGCAAGATCATGCGCCGCATCCTGCGCAAGATCGCCGAAGGGGAGGTATCGGCACAGGCGCTGGGTGATGTCAGCACGCTGGCCGATCCGAGCGTGGTTGCCGATCTGGTGCGCAGTCGCGCCGGGGTTGCCGCCTGATTTTCGCATGCGACCCAAGGTATAATGGAGGCGATGGCCGGCCCTCCCTAGCGTCCCTTCCATAAACAGGGATGGGAGAGGAATATGCGGGGCAGGGGCTGGCTTTGCGCGGGTCTGGCGGGCGTGGCGCTGATGCCGGCATTGGTGCAGGCCGAGGAGCTGGAAGCTGGTCCCGCGCAGACGATCATCGTGACGGCGCCGGGCGGGGCGATCGATGTCGATGATGCGCTGTCCATTTCCGGCCGGGATATCGGCATTGGCGGCACGCCCGACCTGCTCGGCGCGCTGACACGCAATATTGCCGGCATCACGCTGCAGGACGCGCAGAATAACCCCTGGCAGCCCAATCTTCTCTATCGCGGCTTCGTCGCCTCGCCGTTGCAGGGGCAGGCGCAGGGGCTGGCCGTCTATATGGATGGCGCCCGCTTCAACCAGCCGTTCGGCGATACCGTCCAGTTCGACCTGATCCCCGAGGCGGCGATCCGCAAATTGAGCCTGCTCGACGCCAGTCCGGTCTATGGCCTCAACGCGCTGGGCGGGGCGATCCTGCTGGAGACGAAGGACGGGCGCAGCGATCCGGGGCTGGAGGCGAGCGCCACAGGCGGCCGTTTCGGTTATGCCGAGGAGAGCATCGCCGGCGGTTTTGCGCGCGGCAATTTCAGTGCGTTCGGCGCCTTCCAATATAGCCATGACGATGGCTGGCGCGATCATAGCCCGTCGCATCTTTATAATGGCTATGCCGATCTTGGCTTTGATACGGAGACGGGCGGGCTGCATATGAAGCTGGTCGGGGCAAAGACCGACCTGACCGGCAATGGCGTATCGCCGGTCGAACTGCTGGCGGCTGACCGGCACGCCGTCTTCACCTGGCCCGATAATAGTCGCAGCAGCTATGGCCGGATCAGCCTGCACCCCTGGGTCGCGCTGTCCGACACGACCCGGATCGAAGGGACGCTCTATGCCCAGCGGCTGACCTTGCGGACGGTCAATGGCGATGCCGCCGATATCGAGGGGTGCGAGGATGAGGACGCTGCCGGGCTGCTCTGCCTGGAGACGGTGGGGGGTGATGACGATGATGAGGTACAGAGCGTTTTGATCGACGCGAACGGCAATGCCATTGCCGACAGCCTGGGCGGCGAGGGCTATGGTGTGCTCAACCGGGGGCGGACGCGGACCGATGCGATGGGCGCGCTGGTGCAGTTGGTCGACGATCGCGCGCTGATGGGCGGCACCAATCATTTTGCGATCGGCATGAGTTACGACACGAGCCGCACCCGGTTCGACACATCGACCGAGCTGGGCGCGATGACGGACGAGCGCAGCGTCGAGGGGCTGGGGTCGATCATCGTCCAGCCGGATGGTGCGATCGCGCCGGTCGGGCTGGTTGCCCACACCGATTATTGGGGTGTCTTCGTGCAGGACCGGCTGCCGCTGGCGCCGGGGCTGACGGCGGAACTGGGGCTGCGCTGGAACCATGCGCGGATCGAACTGGTCGACCAGATCGGCACGGCGCTGAACGGGCGCCACAATTTCCAGCGACTCAATCCCGGCGCGGAACTGGACTATCGGGTTTCGGACGGGCTATCGCTGCGGGGCGGCTATGCCGAGACCAACCGCGCGCCGACCCCGGCCGAACTGTCCTGCGCCGACGAGAATGCGCCGTGCAGCCTCACCAATTTCTTCATCGCCGATCCGCCGCTCAAGCAAGTGGTGGCGAAAAGCTGGGAGGCGGGCGGTTCGGGCCGCTTCGCCGTCGGGGGATGGACCGCCGACTGGCTGGTTTCCGCCTATCGCACCGGCAATCATGACGACATCCAATATATCGCGTCGGACATTCGCGGCCGGGCCTATTTCCAGAATATCGGCAAGACCCGGCGCCAGGGCGTCGAAGCGTCGGTCAAGGCGGCGCGGGGCGGTTTCAGCGCGGGCCTGAGCTATGCCTTTACCGATGCCACCTATCGCAGCGCACTGGAGTTGAGCAGCCCGGCCAACCCGGAGGCGAATGACGACGGCACGATCGACGTTCGCAAGGGCGATCGCCTGCCCGGCATCCCGCGCCACAGCGCCACGCTGAGCCTGGACTATGCCGGTAAACGGGGCTGGTCGGTCGGTGGCGACCTGATCGCCCGGTCGGGCCAATATCTGGTCGGCGACGAGGCGAACCAGAATGCCAAGGTGCCGGGTTATCTGATCGCCAATATCCGCGCCGGCATCGACATCATTCCCGGCGTCACCCTGTTCGGCGAGGTCCGCAACCTGTTCGACCGCCATTATGCGACCTTCGGCACCTTTACCGAGGTGGATGAGATCGAACTGGACGAGGCGCCGGGTGCGAGCGATCCGAGAGCCTATGGCGCGGGGGCGCCGCGCCGCTGGTATGCCGGGGTGAAGGCGTCATTCTGAAGCATGGCGGCGCCCGCGATCGGGCGCGCGTCTGCCGAAGTTCACAGTGTAAACGGCCTATCGGGGCTGTTTGCGCCTGTCGTGCACCTGCGACGTGTCGGTAACGCGCCTGTCCCGCGCCGAGGGTGGCGGGGAGTGGGGCATTGAAGCGCGTCGCCCTTGCGCCTGTTGCGCTATCGTGACGCAACAGGCGCGCGCCGTATAGGCGTGCGGCACGCATCGGGTGGGCTGGCAGGCTCAGTCGCCGTCGCATCGTAGAGGATAGATCAGAAAAGCAGTGTGTAGGACAGCGGGACGGCCGGTTGTCCACCCCGCTGCGACTAACGCGCTGCGCGCGCAAGTCGCGCCGCCCCTCCCGCTTGCGGGAGGGGCGTGACAGAAAGCCATCCAGTTCGACTTTTTACCCCTCCGGCAGGTCCACCCTGGGCAGAAGTTCCGCTTCCAGCGCGGGATAGAGGTGCGAGACGCTGCGCTGGAGTTCGTAGCGGGCGGCCGCCATGGTGGCGAAGCGGTCGGGGATGGGGAGGGTGCCGGCCTCCACCATGTCGAGGCCGGACCGCACGGCGGTGCGCAGCGTTGCGTCGAGCCAGTCGAGCCAGTCGCGGGTCTGGGCGATGGCGCGGGTGCCGCCGGGATCGAACGGGCCATGGCCGGGGATCGCCGCCTTGTGCGGCAATCTGGCAAGCGCATCCAGACTCTCGCGCCAGCGGCCAAGATTCGCGGTCGGGGTGCTGGGCGCGCGGTCGAGGAAGAGCAGGTCGCCGCCGATCAGCGTGCCGGTGCGTTCGTCCAACAAGGCGAGATCGGCATTGCTGTGGCCGGCGAGCGGCAGCAATTGCAGGCGGCGGCCGCCGAAATCCTCCGCCGGCTGGTCGATCCGCCGGCCCGGCAGGGCAAGGTCGGTGCCGCGCATCCAGTCGCCCAGCAGGCGATAGAGCGCATCGGAAAAGCCGCGCCCGTCCCGTTCCATGTCGGCGATGGTGCCGGGCAGGGCGGCGACGATGGCGGGATCGAAAGCGGCGATGCCCATGCCATGGTCGGGATGGAGATGGGTGACATAGACCCGTATGACCGGCTGACCGGTCAGCGTTTCCGCCACTTTCCTGAGCATGTGGCCATAGCGGATCGACGGGCCGGCATCGACCAGCAGCGTGCCGGCCGGGGTGGCAATGATCGTAATATTGGCGATCGCCCCGCCATTGGCGAAGAGCATCGGTTCGTCGGCGCCATGGATCATCCACAGGCCGTCGGCGACCGGCTGGGGATCGATGCGATAGTTATCGGTTGCGGCCCCGGTCAGCAGCGGGAGGGCGCCGGCGACGCCGGCCAGCGCCTGTCGGCGGCTGAGCATCATCGGCCTGTTGCGCCGGTGGCAGCGGGCAGGGGCGACTGGCGGGCGACCGTCACCTTGGCGAGATAGGCGCGGCCATTGGTGTCGCGCGCGGCGATGGAGAGCGCGTCGCCGGGATGGGCGCGGGGCATCAGGGTGATGGCGGGGTCTTCGGCCACGGCGGCCCATATCTCCATCTGACCGAGCAGCCGACCGTCAGGGCCGGTCACGCGCATCTGTTCGATATGATAGGTCGGGATATTAGCGACGAAGCCGGTGTCCATGGGATGGCGGAAGGTGACGCGCAGCCGGCTGGCGCCGTCGGCCATCGGCCAGGCTTCGCCCCGCATTTCGCCCAGATGCTGGGCCCAGTCGCCCTTCACCCGGCTGACCGGCGGGGCCGAGCAGCCGCCGCCCGCCGCATCGACCCAGCCGCCGCTGACCAGCCATTGGCCGTCCGCAAGCTGCACCGCGCCGCGCACCGGGGTGCGCTGGTCGAGCTTGATGCGGGTGGCGACATAGGGCTGCGCGCCGGCGGGGCGATAGTCGATGGCGATCGGGATGGGATTGAGATCGGCCAGGATCAGCATGCGCCTGACTGGACCGAGGCCCCCACCGAGGCCACGGGCGTCGAGCGCGACCGGGAAGCTGCGCTGGTTTTCCGCGATTTCGGGATAGCTGACCTTCACGCGCGGATCGAAGCGGACCGGATCGTCGCCGAAGATGGTCTGCGCATGGGCGGTCCACATCGGCGAGTGCAGCGGATCGGCGGGATAGGGCGCGCGGGCAGGCGCGATGCTGCCGATCGCCAGCAGGCAGGACATGGCCATGGCTGTCAGGGGCTTGCGCCTGTTCATCCTCTTCTCCCAAAGTCCATGCCTAGCGCCGGGAAAAACCGGCTACCATTGCACCTTGGGTCGTGCGGCCTGGGAGAGAAGCGGATGCGGGCGAGGATCGGGCTGATGGCGCTGCTGCTGCTGGTGCCGGGCGTGACGCAGGCGCAGGAGGCGGGGCTGTTCGATGCGGAGGGCTATCGCATTGCCCATTATCGTGGGCCGGTGCATCGCTCGCCCGAGGGGGTAGGCAGGATCGCGCCGGCCGCGATCGCCGGGCTGCGGCCGGATATCGACATGATCCTGATCGATGTGTTGCCGGCCGAGGGCGGCCATCGCGCGGCGGACGGACGCTGGCAACTGGCGCAGCTGCATGAGAGCATCCCCGGCGCCCACTGGTTTCCCGAAAGCGGGCGGGGCGCGCCGATGCCGGATATCGCCGACTGGTTCGCGCGCGGGGTTGCGCGGCTGACCGGGGGGAAGCGCAATCGGATGATCGTCACCTTCTGCCGCGCGGATTGCTGGATGGGCTGGAATGCGGCGCGACGGCTGCGGGCGCTGGGCTATCGCAATATCTGGTGGCTGGCCGAGGGGACCGATGGCTGGCGCGACCTGGGGTGCGATCTGAGCCCCGTCCGGCCGGCGGGCCGATAGGACCAAAGGTCAATTGTCTGGCCCCCGTTTTTGGGCATGTTGCACGCTAACGGGGTAGTTCAAACCATTGATTTTCGGGAGAGAGTAAATGCTTCATCGTTCGGCGCTGGCGATCATCGGCGGCCTGGCCATGGCCAGTGCGATGCCGGCCGCGGCCAAGGACATCACCGTCCATATGAAGAACAAGGGCGCCGATGGCGCGATGGTGTTCGAGCCGTCCTTCGTGAAGGCGGCGCCGGGCGACGTGATCCATTTCCAGCCGACCGACCCCAGCCATAATGCCGAGACCATCTCCACCATGTTGCCGGCCGGCGCGACCCCGATGAAGGGGGCGATGAACAAGGAGGCGGTGCTGACCGTCAGCAAGCCGGGCCTCTATGGCATCAAGTGCATGCCTCATTATTCGATGGGCATGGTGGCGCTGGTGCAGGTGGGCAAGCCGACGGCGGCCGATGTGACGGCGGCCAAGGCGGTCAAGCTGCCGCCCTTCGCCGCCAAGCGGATGAATGCGGCGCTTGCCCAGGTGAAATAAGCGCGGGCCAATCCCGCAAGCAGGCAGGCCGGTCATCCACCAGGATGGCAGGCCTGTTCTCTGTCATTCGTAGCGGAGTGCGTGGATCGGGTTGGTGCGCGCGACGCGGAAGCTGTGCGCGCCGATGGTGAGGATCGCGATCAGCAGCGCCAGCCCGCCCGCCAGCAGGAAGGGCAGGGGCGTCAGCGCGATGCGGGAGTCGAAGCCGTTGAGCCAGTCGCGCATCACCCACCAGGCGACCGGCCAGGCGATGAGGTTGGCGATCAGCACCGGGCGAGTGAACTGCCAGACCAGCAGTTGCACGATCTTCCCCGTGCTGGCGCCCAGCACCTTGCGGATGCCGATTTCCTTGGTCCGGCGTTGCGCGGTGAAGGCGGACAGGCCGAACAGGCCAAGGCAGCCGACGATCACCGCCAGCAGGGCGAAGGCGGCGAAGGCCTGGGCCCGTGCTTCCTCGGCATGATAGACTTCGCGCACGATGTCGTCGCTGAAGCGGGCGGTGAAGGGCACTTCGGGAGCGAGGCGCTTCCACACGCTTTCGATCCGCGCCAGCACCGTCGCCGGATTGCCATGATAGCGGATCAGCATTTCGTTATGATTGTCGCGATCGAAGAGGAAGAAGATCGGGTCCATCGGGTCGCGGATCGAGCGGAAGCGCGAATCCTGGACGACGCCGATGATGGTGATCGGCACGCTGCCGCCAAATTCGTCGCGCACCAGGCCGCCGCGGACCTGCTTGCCGATCGCGTCCTGCGGTGAGGCAAAGCCCAAGCGCTTGACCGCCAGTTCGTTGACTACCGTATTGGCGCCGCGCGCGGCAAAGGCCCGCTCGGCCTCCGGAACCTCCGGGAAGGGACGGGTGATGTCGTCGATCGGCCGGTTGATGTCGAAGCTCCGCCCGGCGAGCAGCTTGATGCCCATCGTGTCGAAGAATTTCGTGTCGACCTGATAGATGCCCATGCTGATCGGCTCTTCACGGCCGGGCACGAGGATGCCGCTGTTGGTGTTGTTGGTGGTGCTGATGCCGATATTGGTGCGGCCGACCGAGGTCACGCCGTCGACCTTCTCGATTTCCCGCACCATCGTGTCGAGCACCGGGTCGAGCTGGCGGCGGCTGATGCCCGAAATCTGGATCAGCCCTTCGCGCTTGTAGCCGGGATCGGAATTGCGAGCGTAGAGGGTCTGGGCATAGACCACCGCGGTGCAGATGATGAGGCCGATCGACACGGCGAACTGGGCGACGACCAGCGCGCTGCGCAGCCGGCCCGATCCTTCCGCATCGGCCGCCGACTTGTTGGCCTTGAGCACGCGGGCGGGCTGGAAGCGGGACAGGTAGAAGGCGGGATAGGCGCCGCCGGCCACGCCGACCAGCAGCACCAGGCCGATGATCGGCAGGATGAGACCGCCGCTGCCGAAATAATGGAGGCTGAGATCCGCGTCGAGGAAGCGGCTGACCAGCGGCAGCAGCAATTCGGTCAGCGCCAGCGCGACCAGCATCGCCACCGCCGAGACCAGAATGGATTCGCCGATGAACTGCAACACCAGCTGGCGGCGATTGGCGCCCAGCACCTTGCGCAGCGCAACCTCCCGCGCGCGCTGGCTGGCGCGGGCGGTGGCGAGGTTGACGAAATTGACGCAGGCCATTCCGAGGATGAGCAGGGCGACGATGGCGAAGGTGATGATCGAGCCGCGATCATTGCCCGGCGTCATCGACCCGTTCTGGGCGCGGCCGAGATGGACGTCGCGGACATTGACCAGGGCGAAGTTCATGTCGTCGCCCTGGTTGAAGCGGCGGCCGCCGAAAAACTGGTCGGGGATGTTGCGCTTTTCCCATTGCGGCAGCTGGGCATTGATCGCCTTGACGTCGGCGCCGGGCTTCAGCCGGACATAGATCCAGCCCGATTGCCAGCCATATTGGCTGAGGAAATCGGGCGTCTGCGCCCAGTAGCTGGGCGGATCATAGCGGGCGAGCATGGTGAGCTTGAGGTGCGAGGCCTTGGGCAGATCCTTGAGCACGCCATTGACGCGATAGTCGGTCGAGATGCCGCGCGAGATGAGTGTCAGCGTCTGGCCCATCGGGTCTTCGCTGCCGAAGCGGCGCTTCGCCTCGCTGTCGGTCAGCACCATGTCGCCGGGCTTGACCAGCGCGGTGCGCGGATCGCCCTTCACCAGCGGCAGGTCGAGCACGTCGAACACCGGGCCGTCGACGAATTTCATCTCGTCCACTTCGGTCGCGACGCCTTTGCGCAGCGCGACCGGCCCGGCCGAAAGCAGATGGACGGACGCGGCGATCTGCGGGAAATCCTTCCGCAGCGCCGCCTGCGCGACATAGGGCGCCATCTGCAGGTTGTTTTCGCGGCCGCCATGCGGATCGGTATAATAGGTCTGGAACTGGAAGGTCCGGTCCGCCTGCGGCATCCAGGCGTCGAAGGTCAGTTCATTGCGGACGAACAGCAGGATGATGAGGCAGGCCGCCATGCCGGTCGCCAGCCCCAATATGTTGATCGCCGCATAGGTGCGGCTCTTGAGCAGTGACCGCAGGCCGACCGTCAGATAATTGCGCCACATGGGAAGTCTCTCCGTCTTGGGCTATCAGGCGGCGCGGCGCCGTTCCTGCAGGATGCGGCCATCCAGCATGTGGACGACGCGGCTGGCATAATCGGCATGGGCGGGCGAGTGGGTGACCATGACGATGGTCGATCCTTCGGCGTTGAGCGTCTGGAGCATCTTCATCACTTCCTCGCCATGGCTGGTGTCGAGATTGCCGGTCGGTTCGTCGGCCAGGATCAGGCGCGGTTCGGACACCAGCGCGCGGGCGACGGCGACGCGCTGCTGCTGGCCGCCCGACAGCTGGCTGGGCCGGTGGCGGGCGCGATGGGCGATGCCGACCCGGTCCATCACCGCCTCGACCTTCGCCTTGCGCTCGGCCGCGGGCAGGGCGTGATAGAGCAGGGCGAGTTCGATATTCTCGGCCACGCTCAGCTCGTCGATCAGATTGAAGCTCTGGAAGATGAAGCCTAGATGCGTCTTGCGGATGCCCGCCAGCCTGGGTTCGGGCAGGCCTGCGATCTCGGTGTCGCCAAAACGGTAGGAGCCGCTCGACGGGCTGTCGAGCATGCCGATCATGTTCAGCAGGGTCGACTTGCCGCAGCCCGACGGGCCCATGATCGCGACAAATTCGCCCTGGAAGATGTCGAGGTCGATCGCGTCGAGCGCGGTGGTTTCGACCATGTCGGTCCGATAGACGCGGCTGAGTTCACGCAGGCTGAGCAACGCTTGGGTCATGTCTTTGCCTTTCACTTCTTTTCGAGGACCAGCCGATCCTTGTCGGCAAACCCGGTATAGGGGGATGTGAGCACCTGCTCGCCGGGCTCCAGCCCGTCGAGAATCTCGATATAGTCGGCGTTGCGCCGGCCCAGGCGCACGGCGCGCTTCACCGCCTCGCCGCCGTCGGGCGTCACCACGAACACCCAGGCACCGCCGGTGTCATTGTAGAAGCTGCCATTGGGGATGAGGCGCGCGCGCACCGGATCGCCCAGCGTCAACTTGGCCTGGAGCGTCTGGCCGCGCTGGATCTGGGGCGGTTCGCCATCGAGGAATTGCAGGTCGATCTCGAACTGGCCGTTGCGCACGGTCGGATAGATTTTCGCGACCTTCATCCGATAGCTCTTGCCGTTCCAGTCGACTGTCGCGGTCTGGCCGAGCTGGACGCGGGGCAGATAGAATTCGTCGATCCCGGCGACCAGCTTGTTGCGGCCGGGGCTGTCGATCTGGCCGAGCCGCTCGCCGCGCGCCATCGACTGGCCGACCTGGATCGAGAAGGCGGAGACGGTGCCGGCGACCGGCGCGCGCAGGTTGAGCGCCTCCAGGCTGGCGCGGGCGACGCCGAGGCTGGACTGGAGGGTTTCGGCCGAGGCGCGCAACTGGGCGAGCTGGCTGGTCTGGAGCCGCTCGTCGGTCTGCTGGGTGCGGGCGAGGACGGCCCGGCGATCGCGCTGATAGCTGAGATCGTCGCGCGTGTCGGCAAAGGTCCGGCCGGCGACGAAGCCGCGCGCGGCCAGCGGCGCTTCCCGCTCATATTGGCGCTGCGCCTTCTTGAGGTCGAGATCGGCCTCCAGCATGGCGCGGTTGTTGGTGAGCCGGTTCTGCGACAGCGCCAGTTCCTGGCTGCGCATGGAATTGAGCTGCTGCGTCACTTCGGTCTGGCGGGCGAGGACCGACAGTTGCAGTTCGGCGTTGGACAGGCGGGCGAGCAACTGGCCCTTCTGGACGGTGGCGCCATCCTCGACCAGCACCTCTTCGACCCGGCCGCCCTCGATCGCGTCGAGATAGACGGTGATGAGCGGGGTGACGCGGGCGCGCAGCGGCAGGAAATCGTCGAACCGGCCCTGGCTGACGGTGGAGACGACGATGCGGTCGGCCGGTAGGGTCTGGCTGTTGCTGCTGGGCATATAATACCAGGCGGTGCCCAGCAGCGCGATCGCGCCGGTAGCGCCCAGCGCGATCTTCGCCCGCAGCGGCAGGGTCTTGCGCGCCACCACCCGGTCCATCGCGCCGCCGCTGGCGGGCGCGGCGGCCCGCGGCGTTTCGCTCGGCATGCTGACGACGCTCATGCGCGGCCGCTCCATTGTCCGATTCCGAACATTGCTTGTCCGATACCGAACATCAGGCGAGGAAGGGCTTGCAGCCGGTGCCGGCGCGGGCGGGACAGCGGAGATGCCCGGCCTCGGCCGCCATCTGGCGTGGCGCTTCGCAGCCGAATGGCCGGGAAGCGGCCTGCGGCGCGGCCATCACCAGCAGGGTGGCGGCGATGCCGAGCAGGATTGAAAGCGGTTTTGACAGCGAGGAGCCGGGCCGGCGATACATTGTCAGTCTCCATCTGGACATGGGCGCGCACGCCCTTTGCCGGATGCTTCGCAAGCGGCGTGCCAGTTGCCTTTTTGCGGGCATGTGCTGGACAGAATCCGGGCCGTGACGGGTCTGGCACGGATATTGATTGCACGGTTCCGGACAGGCGCTGTACGGGAGCGAACGGATGACAGAGGGGCGGATGACACAGGAGAAGCCATTCGAGCTGTGCGTCGTCATCGATGATGATGACGACATATTGCTGGCCGCGCGCCTTTTGCTGCGCGCGATCTTTGGCGAAGTGCTGACCTTTCGCGACCCCGAATCCGCCTTTGCCGCAACCGCCGGCCTGACCCCCGAAGCGTTCCTGCTCGACGCCAATTTCTCGCGCGGGGCGACCAATGCGGCGGAAGGGTTCGAATGGCTGGGCCGTTTCCTGGCGCGCGATCCGCAGGCGGTGATCGTGATGATTACCGCCCATGCCGGGGTGCAGGTCGCGATCGAGGCGATGAAGCGCGGAGCGACCGATTTCGTGACCAAGCCCTGGTCGAACGAGCGGCTGCTGGCGACGGTGCGCACGGCCGCAGCGCTGCGCGCGTCGCGCAAGGCGGTGGCGCAGAAGGACAAGGTGGCGATGATCGCGGCCGCGCCGGCGGGCGAAACGCCGCTGCTCGGCACGTCGCCGGCGATGGCGCGGGTGCAGCAACTGATCGACCGTGCCGCGCCGACCGACGCCAATGTGCTGATCCTGGGCGAGAATGGCACGGGCAAGGAACTGGTCGCGCGCGAACTGCATCGCCGATCGCGCCGGGCCGAGCGGATCATGCTGCCGGTCGACCTGGGCGCGGTGGCCGAAAGCGTGATCGATTCCGAATTGTTCGGGCATGTGAAGGGCGCCTTCACCGATGCGCGGGCCGACCGGATCGGGCGATTGCAGGCGGCCGATGGTGGCACCCTGTTCCTGGACGAGATCGGCAATCTGCCGCTGCACCTGCAGCCCAAGCTGCTGACCGCGCTGGAGCAGCGCAAGGTGACGCCGGTGGGCGCCAACAAGCCGGTGCCGGTGGACATCCGCGTGATCGCCGCCACCAACCTGAGTGCCGGGCAGATCGCGGACGAGGGGCGGTTCCGCCAGGATCTGCTGTTTCGGCTCAATACGGTCGAGATAGTGCTGCCGCCGCTGCGCGAGCGGCGCGAGGATATTCCGGCGTTGATCGCCCATTATCACGCGCTCTATGCCCGCAAATATGCCCGGCCGGTGCATCCGATTGCGCCCGAGCTGATGGCGGCGCTGGTCGCCTATGACTGGCCGGGCAATGTCCGCGCGCTGCGCCATGCGATCGAGCGGGCGGTGATCCTGGCCGGGGACGCGCCCTTTGGCATCGAGGATATCCCGCTGCGCAGCCATGGCAGTCCGGAGCCGGTCCGGATCGACCGGGCGGCCGTGGTGGAGGCGCCGCCACCACCCGACGACATGAATCTGGAACGGGTCGAGCGGCGGCTGGTCGAGACCGCGCTGATGAAGCATGGCTATAATATCTCCAGCGCCGCCGCCGAACTGGGCCTGACCCGCGCCTCCCTCTATCGCCGCATGGAAAAACATGGGCTTTGATCGGCGCTTCTCGATCGGCCTGGCGCTGCGGCTCGTCATGGTCATGGCCTGCCTGGCGGCGCTCGCCTGGGCGCTGATGACGCCGGACCTGGGCGCTGTGCGTATCCTGTGCGCGATCGGCGCGGCGGTCAGCGCGATGGCGCTATGGCATCATGTGCGCCGCGCCAATTTCGAGCTGGCCCGCTTTGTCGAGGCGATCGAGTTTGGCGACCTGCAGGCGCGCTTTGCCCGGCCGGGATCGGACAGCGGCTTCGACCAGCTGGGCGCGGCGCTCGATCGCGGCATTCGCAAGCTGCGCGACGATCGGGTAAGGTTGCAGGAGGCGTCGCGCTTCTACGAGGCGCTGGCCGACGATGCGCCCGCCGCGCTGCTGACGATCGCGCCCGATGGCCGGATCGAGCCGGTGAACAAGGCGGCGCGCAAGCTGTTCAACCGCCATGCCGGGGTGCGGCCGGACGATTATGCCCCCTATGGCGGCCATTTCGCCGCGACGCTGACCGCGCTGGAGCCGGGGCGCAGCCAGACCATGTTGATCGAGACCGATATCGGGCCGCAGCGCGTGCTGATCCGCTGCGCCAGCCTGACCCGGCTGGGCGGGGCGACGCGGGTGATTGCGGTGCAGGTGATCCAGCAGGCCCTGAATGCGGTCGAGGTGGCGGCGCAGAGCGACCTTATCCGCGTGCTGACGCATGAGATCATGAATTCGATGACGCCGGTGACATCGCTCGCCCGCACCGCGTCGGACCTGATGGCGCAGGCGGACGATGGCGGTGATCCGCTGATCGCCGATGCCCGTGCCGCCGTCGATACGCTGGCCCGGCGCGCCGACGGGGTGATGCATTTCGTCGAAACCTATCGCACCATCACGCGCCCGCCGCTGGTCGACCGCCGCCTGTTCGCGGCGCGGCCCTTTGCCGATGAACTGGCCAAGCTGTTCGCGGCCGATGCCGATCGCGCGAGCGTGCATCTGGAGGTGCGGGTCAGCCCGGCGGACCATCGCATCGATGCCGATCCCGACCTGTTGGCGCAGGTGGTCATCAACCTGCTACGCAATGCGGCGGATGCGGCCGAATGCCATCGCGACCGGCCGGAAGTGTCGCTGAGCATCGCCGCGATCAGCGCAGGGCGCACCCGGATCGAGGTGGCGGACAACGGCCCCGGCGTGCCCGAGGCGCTACGCCACGACATTTTCCTGCCCTTCTTCACCACCAAGAAGACCGGCAGCGGCATTGGCCTGAGCCTAGGTCGGCAGGTGCTGCTGGCGCATGACGGCACTATCGAGATCGACAGCGCGCCGTCGGGTGGCGCGCTGTTCCGGCTGACGCTGTAGCGCGGTGGCCGGCCCCGATCAGGGGCAGGGGTCGGGCAGGTCGCGATGCACCGCCTCGATCGCGGCGATGGCGTCGGCGCTGAGCGTCAGGTTGACGCTGTCGATGTCGGTCCTGAGCTGGTCCAGCGAGGTCGCACCGATGATCGTCGCAGTGACGAACGGGCGGCTGTTGACATAGGCGAGCGCGAGCTGTGCGGGATCAAGGCCATGGGCATGGGCAATCGCGACATAGCGGGCGGCGGCCGGCGCCTGGCCGGGCAGGTCGTAGCGGACGAACTGGCGCGCCACGTCGCGACGGGTGCCGGGCGCGATCACCCCGCCCAGATATTTGCCGGTCAGATTGCCGCCGGCGAGCGGCGAATAGGCGAGCAGGCCGACATCTTCACGCAGGGCAAATTCGGACAGGCCGATTTCGAACACGCGGTTGAGCAGATTATAGGCGTTCTGGATCGACGCGATGCGGGGTAGGCCCTGGTCCCGCGCCAGGCGCAGATATTCGCTGACGCCCCAGGGGGTTTCGTTCGACACGCCGACATGGCGGATCTTGCCCGCCTTCACCAGATCGGCAAGGGCATCGAGCGTTTCCTCGATCGGCACGGTGTCGGGCCGGTCGGCCAGGGCGGACAGGCCGCGCACGCCGAAGGAGGGAACCGGCCGGTCGGGCCAGTGGACCTGGTAGAGATCGATATAGTCGGTCTGCAACCGCCGCAGGCTGTCGTCGATCGCCTGTTCGATGTTCCGGCGATCGAGCCGGTCCGCGGTGCGGATGCCGCGCGAGGGATCGCGCGCGGGGCCGGCCACCTTGGTCGCCAGGATGATGTCGTCGCGGTTCCTTCGTCCGGCGATCCAGCTGCCGATATAGGATTCGGTCAGGCCCTGGGTGTCGCGGCTGACCGGAGTGACCGGATACATTTCGGCGGTGTCGATGAAATTGACGCCCTGGCCGATCGCATAGTCGAGCTGGGCGTGCGCTTCGGCTTGGCTGTTCTGCGATCCCCAGGTCATGGTGCCAAGGCAGATCAGGCTGACCCAGAGGTCGGTGCGACCGAGCGTGCGATATTCCATATGTCATGGCCCTTTCGTGGCAAGCGACTGGTTTCTAGCCGTTTGTCGGGAAATGCAAAGCCATGGCGGGATCGGTTGAGAAACTATCATTGACAGCATCCGTCCGGCCGCAGACAGGAAACAGCTCGTCCATCGGTTAACCAAAGGCTCATCGGATCGCCCTAGGTTGCGACTCCTTCCCTGTTGGTGCGTTGATCGAGCATGTCTGACCTGTCTGATCTCATCCTGGACATGATTACCCGCTATGGCTGGTGGAGCGGGCCGATCATCGGCGTGCTGGCCTTTTTCGAATCGCTGGTGGTGATCGGGCTGTTCGTGCCGGCGATCGCCACCATGATCGCGGTCGGCGGGCTGATCGGGGCGGGGCTGGTCGATCCGGCGCCGGTGTTCGCCTGCGCCGTGTTCGGCGCGATCCTGGGCGACTGGGTATCCTATACGCTGGGGCGCTCGGTCGGGCCGGCCATCTATCGCCATCGCTGGCTGCGCGGGCATCGGCTGGCCTTTGCGCGGGCGCGGCTCTTCTTTCGCCGCTATGGCTTCATCTCGGTGCTGCTCGGCCGCTTCCTGGGACCGGTCCGCTCGACCGTGCCGGTGGTCGCGGGTGTGGTGAAGATGCCGCATGGCCCGTTCCAGATCGCCAATATCCTGTCCGCCCTGTTGTGGGTGCCGGCGCTGCTGCTGCCCGGCTATCTGGCCGGCGGCCGTCTGACCCATTTCGATTTCGAGGCGGAGCATTTCGCCATGATGGCGCTGGGCCTGTGCCTGGTGCCGCTGCTGCTGGGGTGGCTGGCGATCCGTTTCTTCAACAAGCCGCGCCAGCGGCATCGCACCATGTCCGCACAGCGCGGCTGAAAGGTTGATGACAGGCTGCTTCGCTAATCGGCGGCGGCCCAATTCACACCCAATAGGCTGTTCGCTGCGGCGGTGATGTTCTTCACGTCGTTGCCTTGCGGGACGGCGAGAGGATTTATGAACGACATCTGGACTCACATAGTCGCCGATTTTTCCAATCTCGGCTCTCCATCCGCGCTGGCCGCCTTTGGCCAGGTCGTGCTGATCGACATCATGCTGGCGGCGGACAATGCGATCGTCGTCGGCGCGCTGGCGGCCGGCCTGCCGCCGGCGTCGCGGCGCAAGGTGATCGCGATCGGCGTGATCGCCGCGCTGGTGCTGCGCATTGCCTTTGCCCTGCTGGTGACGCAGTTGATGCAGCTTGTCGGCCTGGTCTTTGCCGGCGGCCTGCTGCTGGTCTGGGTCGGCTGGAAGATGTGGCGCGAACTGCGCGCGCATGGCGAACCGGAAGATGCCGAGCATATGGCAGGCAAGGCCGCGCCCAAGGGCTTTGCCCAGGCGGCCTGGGCGGTCGCGATCGCCGATGTCAGCATGAGCCTGGACAATGTGCTGGCGGTGGCCGGGGCGGCGCGGGAGCATCCCGGCATCCTGGTGATCGGCCTTGTCCTGTCGGTGGCGCTGATGGGCGTGGCGGCGAACCTGCTGGCCCGCGTGATCGAACGCTATCGCGCGATCGCCTATTTCGGCCTGGTCGTGATCCTCTATGTCGCCGGCAAGATGATCTATGAAGGGGCGATCGACCCTGCCACGGGCCTCATCACCCTGTTCTGAGAGCTGGTTTGGAAAATGCGCGGAAGAGCGCATTTTCGATGCGGTACCGGCCTTCAAACGAGGCACGTGACTCGTTTGAACCCCACCCGACCTCCCATCAGGATACCATGTTTGGGAGGTCGGGTGGGGGCGCGGGCCGGTGCGGATGCGCCATAGGCGCATTTCCCCGAGAAGGCGGGGCCGATCAGTCGGCCCCGCTTTTCCTTCCCATCCCGGCAAAGCCGAGCGGCGCGCCGATCAGCACCAGGATGACGCGGGTCAGATGGAGGATGACGACGACGCCCGGCTCCAGCGCCAGGCTGAGCGCGACCATGCTCATTTCGGCGAGACCGCCCGGCGAATAAGCGAGCGTCAGCAGCACCGGATCGACCCCGGCAAGCGTGCCGATCCCCGCCGCCCAGGCAAAGGTGACGGCCAGCAGGATCGCCGTCGACCCCGCCGCCAGCGCCAATATGCGCAGCAATTCCTTCAACGTCAGGCCGACGAAGCGGCAGCCCATGGTGGCGCCAAGGCCGACCTGTGCCGCGGCCAGCGCCCAGCCGGGAATGCGGAAATCGGCGAGGCCGCTCATATGCACGGTGGCGCTGACCGCCAGCGGCCCGACCAGATGCCAGGCGGGCAGGCGCAGCAGCCGGCCGATCAGCAGGCCCAGAAGCGCGCAGCCCAGCCCCCAGAAGAGCAGCGACCAGCTGGCGACATCGCCGGTCACTGGGGTGATGGCGCTGGCCGCGACCGGCGCATGGTCGAGCCGGATCAGGAAGGGCAGGATGAAGACGACGAGGAAGATGCGCGCGCCATGGATCAAGCCGATGGCGCGTTCGTCGGCGCCGCGCTCCGCCCCCATCACCACCATCTCGGCAATGCCGCCGGGCATGCCGGCGAAATAGGCGGTGGCCGGATCGAACTTCGCGACCTTGCGGAAATAGGTGACGCACAGCAGCGCCGCGGTGGCGAGGAAGAAGGGCAGGGCGGCGAGCGGGATGATCCAGTCGCGCGCCTGCGGCAGAAGATGCGGGCCAAAGCTGCTGCCCAGCACCACGCCGATCACCGCCGCCATCGGGCGGCGGGTGGCGGCGGAAGCCTGAATCGGCAAACCGGAGACGCTGGCGACCGCGCAGGCCGCCATCGATCCGAGCACCCAGGGCAGTGGCGCATGGATCGACCAGAAAAGCGCGCCGCCGGCCGCCCCGACGGCAAGCGCCGCCAGGAAGCGGAGGAGAGTGCCCAATCCCCTAGGCGACAAAGGGGAAAGCCAGGGCGATCATGCCGACCAGGGTCATGACGATGCCGACCGCGGCGGCGGGCAACAGGGTGAAGCGCTGATGATCGGCCAGGTCCACGCCCGCCAGGCTGACCAGCAGATAGGTGGAGGGGACCAGCGGGCTGAGCAGATGGACCGGCTGGCCCATCAGCGAGGCGCGGGCGATCGCCATCGGTTCGACGCCATAATGGGCGCCGGCTTCGGCCAGGATCGGGAGCATGCCGAAGTAGAAGGCGTCGTTGGAGAGGAAGAAGGTGAAGGGCATGGAGAGCAGGGCGGTGATCGGCGCCATATAGGGGCCAAGCGCTGGCGGGATGACGCCGACGACTTCCTTGCTCATCGCCTCCACCATGCCGGTGCCGCCAAGGATGCCGGTGAAGATGCCGGCGGCGAAGATGAGCGAGACGACCGCCAGCACATTGCCGGCATGGGCGGCGATCCGTTCCTTCTGCTGGGCGACGCCGGGATAGTTGACGATCATGGCGATGGCGAAGGCGATCATCATCAGCACGGAGAGCGGCAGCACGCCCCAGACCAGCAGCACCAGCAGCGCCACCACCAGCAGGCCGTTGAACCAGCGCAAATGCGGCCGGCGGGCTTCGGGATATTGCGATACGCCCAGGTCCGACGGGGCGGCGGACTGGTGAGCATGGACCTTGCCCAGGCGACGGCGTTCCTTGACGCCGAACCAGAAGGCGAGGCCGAGCAGGAAGGCGAGGCCGCCGATCATGCCGGGGATGAGCGGCAGGAACAGGGTGGCCGGGTCCAGCTTAAGCGCACTGGCGGCGCGGGCGGTTGGCCCGCCCCACGGGGTCAGGTTCATGATCCCGCTCGTCACCATCAGCAGGCAGACGAGATAGAGCCGGTTCATGTCGAACCGTTTGTAGAGGGGGAGCAGCGCGGCGATGGTGATGATGTAGGTGGTGGAACCGTCGCCGTCGAGGCTGACGACCGCGCAGAGCACGACGGTTCCGAGCAGGATGAGCAGCGGATCGCCATGCACCAGCTTCACCAGTCGACCGACCAGCGGGTCGAACAGGCCGGTGTCGGTCATGGTCGAGAAGAAGAGGATGGCAAACAGCAGCATGACGCCGGTCGGCGCCAGATTCTTGATGCCATCGATCATCATGTCGCCAAGGCCGGCAGCCTGGCCGGCGATGACGCCGAACAGCGAGGGGATGACGATCAGCGCGACCAGCGGAGTCATCTTTTTGGTCATGATCAGCGTCATGAAGGTGGCGACCATCAGGAAGCCGAGCAGGGCAAGGTTCATCGCTGCGTCCTTGAAGGGGCTGGAGGAAGGAGGATCAGAAGGTCACGCCGACACGGGCGCTGACGGTCTGGCCGTCATCGCTGCCCGTGTAGGTGCCGGCGCGATTGTTGGTGTGCCACTGGATGCCGTTGAGCTGGATCCGGGTGAAGCTGTTGAGATACCAGTTGACGCCCAGCGTCGCGGCCCAGCCGTCGCCGCCCAGCACCAAGTCGGTATAATCAAGATTTTCGTAGCGGGCGGTCAGCTCGATCGCGCCGAGGCCGCCGTCCAGCACGGGGTCGAGTACATTGGGCTGGCCGAAGCTGCCGAGGCGCGGGTTGTAGGGCGGCAGTTCGCCGGTCAGGAACAGGCCGCTCGACAGGCTCCACGCCTTGCTCTCGAAATCGGGGCGTCCGCCATCGAGCCGGGCGATGCGGCGACCGGCTTCGCCCATCACCCACAGGCCGCCGACATAGCCGCCCAGTTCCGCGCCATAGCCGGTGGTCGACTTGCCGCCGAGCAGTTCACCGGTCGATACCCGGACCGCGCCATTGAAGCGGCCGCCCATCACGGTGCTGCGGGTCAGGGTGGTGGCGGCCGAAGACAGCGCCTCGTCGAAGAACCAGCCGCCGACATGCAACAGCGAGCGATCGGTCTTGATCGGGTTCCAGTGCGCGCGCGCGCCGAAGGTGCGGCTGTCGTTGGTCGCCTGCTCGCCATCGACCCGGTCGCCGGTCACGCTGACCGATGCGTGCCAATTGGGGCCGAACATGCGGCCCATGATGCCGATGCCATAGAAGCCGCGCTGCGGAATGATCGCGGTCGATACTGCGCTGCGTTCCAGGAAGGGGGTGGAGTCGGAACCGGTGCTGCCTTCGAACGCACGGTCGTTGAACAGGTGGCCGGCGCGCACGTCGAAATCGACCTTGCTGCTGATCTTGGAGCGATAGCCCAGGAAGGCGGTGACGATATCGACTTCATTTTCGGAAAAGTCGGTTTCGAACTGGTAGAAGAAATGCGGGCCGACGCCGCCTTCCAGGCCCAGGCGCAAGGCGCGCATGCCGGTGGTGGTCGTGTTGCGACCGCCATATTTGGAGCCGCCGGTTGAGCTGACATCGACCAGGATGCGGCCGCGCGGCTTGTAGGTGAAGACGCCGTCGGCCGAGCGGAAGACGGGCAGGCCGGCACCCCATTCGGTGGTGACGCCGGACGGGTTGGCGGCGACAGCGCGGGCCTGTGCCACGTCGATATCGGCCGGGCCGGGCGGCACGATCTGCGGCGCGAAGGGGGTAACGACCAGCGGCTGGGCCGTGTCCTGCTGCGCCATTTGCGGCGCGGGCTGCGCAGCGGCGGGGGGCGTCGCGGCCTGGGCGGCGGCCTGTTGCCCCTCGATCTTGTCGAGCCGGGCCTTGAGCGAGGCGATCTCGGCGGCCTGGGCCTTTACCAGGGCGGCCAGTTCGTCGGCGCTGGGCGTCTGGGCGAGGGCGGGGGTGGCGACGATCAACGCCAGCGCGGCGCAACCGCCGCGCAACATCATATGGGACATGCTTATCGGGCTCCGGAAATAAGGGCCGCCTGCCATTCGCGCAGGAAGCGCTGGCGCGTGAGGCGGTCGAGATTGACGAGAAGCTGCGGGCCGACGCGGATCGAGCGGGCCTGGGCAGCGGGCAGGTGGCGGCCGTTGATGTCGGTCCGCACCGGCCAGAGGCTATGTTGCGCGAGCAGCGATTGCCCTTCGCGCGAGAGGAGGAAGTCGAGGAACAGCTTGGCCGCGGCGGGATGTCGCGCCTCGCGCGCGATGAAGGCGATGCGCGACATCACGATGGTATAATCTTCGGGAAAGACGACGCCGATGCGCGGGTCGCGGCGGGCGCGTTCCTGCGCGTAGGAGCCGATCACATTATAGGCGATCGAGAATTTGCCCTCGGCCACGCCGCGCAGCATCGGTTCGGTGGTGATGTGCAGTTGCGGCCGGGTCGCCGCCATCGCCTCAACCAGCGAGCCGGTGTCGCGGGTGATGGCATAATCCTGTGTCAGATAGAGATAGCCGGTGTTCGATCGGGCGGGATCGAAGGTCGCGACCTTGCCGGTCAGCGCCTTGCGATCCTTGCGCAGCATCGCCTCCAGCGCGGCATGGCTGCGCGGCGGATTGGCAATCGCCTTCTTGTTGTAGACATAGGCGATCGGCTCTGCGGTGACGCCAAAGCCCATATTCTTCCACACCGCATTGGCGGGCAGAGCGGGCTTTTCCGGGCTGGCATAGGCCTGGGCAAAGCCGTCGTTGATGAGCTTGACCTGCTGGTCCATCGCCGACGACCAGACCAGGTCGGCCGACATCCGGCCGTTGCGCGCCTCGGTCGAGAAGCGGCGGAACATCTCGTTCGATCCGAGGTCGGAATAGCTGACGGTGACGCCGGGATAGCGGCGCTGGAACGCCAGGATGACCGGTGCCATTTCCGACGTGTCGGCATTGGCATAGACGATGACCTGCCGTTCGGCACGGGCATCGCCGATCAGATCGTCATAGGAACGCGGATAGCCGGTTGGCCTTTGCGCTACCGCTGTCGCGCTGGTGACGGACAGGCTTGCCAGCGCCGCCACTATCTGAATAACCCTTCGCATCGACCCTGCTCCTCACATGTTCCGTTCTTCTGTCGGATTGGGAGAGGCAGTTACGAAGCCAAGCTGTCATCAACCTTTCAGCATCGGGTGCCCTATTCGGATTTTGATGATCGAGGATGACGCCGCACTGGCGCGCAGCATTGCAGCCCTGCTGCGGGCGGGCGGCCATGCGGTGGACCATGTCGCGACCGGCGAGGATGCGCTGGCGGTGGTGGGCGGCGAACCCTATGCGCTGGTGATCCTCGACGTGGGCCTGCCCGATATCGACGGCTTCACCGTATTGGCGGAATTGCGCCGGCGCGGCGAGAAAGTGCCGGTGCTGATGCTGACCGCGCGCGATGCGCTGGACGACCGGGTGCGGGGGCTGGACCTGGGCGCCGACGATTATCTGCGCAAGCCCTTCGAGCCGCAGGAACTGGAGGCGCGGGTGCGGGCGCTGGGGCGGCGGCGGGGCGGCGATCCGACCCCGGAAATCACGGTCGGACCGCTGACCATCAATCGATCGACCGGGGCCGCCGATGTCGCCGGACGGGCGCTGGACCTGCGCCGGCGCGAACTGGCGGTGCTCGAGTCGCTGGCGACCAGGGCCGGACAGGTGGTGCCGCGCGAATTGCTGATCGGCGAGGTGTTCGGCTTTGACGAGCCGGTCGGCAGCAATGCGATCGAGGTGCATGTGACCCGGCTGCGCGGCAAGCTGGCGCCCGACGGGCCGGGCATCCGCACGGTGCGCGGCGTGGGCTATATGCTCGATGCCCAATGAGGGACGGCCATCGGGCGAGGGGCGGGCCATTGCCCTGCGCACCCGCCTGCTGGCGGCGATGCTGGGGCCGATGCTGGGCGCGGCGGCGATCATCGGCGTGGGCGGCGCGACGCTGATTTCCGACGTCGTCCGCCGGACCAACGACCGGGTGCTGGGCGGTGCGCTGGGTGCGATCGCCGAAACCGTGCAGGTGGAGCGGGGCGAGGTGACGCTGGACCTGCCGCCGGCCGCCTTCGGCATGCTGGAAAATAGCGAGCGGGACAATGTCTATTACCGGATCGCGGTGGGCGGCACTTTGCTGACCGGCTATGCCGATCTGCCCGCGCCCGACCCGCAGACCATGCCGGTCGACCAGCCGCGGTTCCGCTTTGCCCGGTATCGCGGGCAGGACATCCGCATCGGCGAGGTGAAGCGCAGCCTGCCGCGGATCGCCGACCCGGTGATCGTGCAGGTGGCCGAGACGCTGGATAACCGGCGGGCGCTGATGCACCGGCTGATGATCGCGCTGCTGATCGGCGAACTGACGCTGGTGGGGGTGGCGATCCTGCTGCTGCGACCGGCGCTGGGCTGGAGCCTGCGGCCGTTGCTGCGGCTGCGGCGCGCGGTCGAGGCGCGAGATGGTGATGCGCGGCCGGATTTCTCGGCGCTGGATGCGGGGCCGCTGCCGAGCGAATTGCGGCCATTGGCGCGGGCGTTCAACCGGCTGCTGCGTCAGCTGGATCAGGCCACGGGGGGCGTGCGCCGCTTTACCGCCGATGCCTCGCACCAGATGCGCACGCCGATTTCGGTGCTGAAGGTGCAGATAGAACTGGCGCGCCGGGGATCGCGCGAGGCGTTCGACGAGATTGCCGATGCGGCGCAGCGGCTGGAGCGGCTGGTAACGCAGTTGCTGGCGCTAGCGCGGGCCGAGGAGGCGGGGGCATCGCCGCCGCTGGAGACGGTGGACCTGAAGGAAGTGAGCGCGGTGGTGGTCAACCGGCTGATCAACCAGGCGATCCAGGCGCAAGTCGAACTCAATCTGGAGGCATCGGACGCGGAAAGCTATCGCGTCGAGGCGCATCGCACGCTGGTGTTCGAGATATTGGCCAATCTGGTCGACAATGGCATCCGCTATAACCGGCCCGGCGGCACGGTGACGATCGCGCTGGCGCAGGGCGAGGACGCGACCCTGATGACGGTCAGCGACGACGGTCCCGGCATTGCGGTGGAGCATCGCGACAAGGTGTTCGAGCGCTTCTTCCGCGTGGGCGGCGCGAGCGCGCCGGAGGGGACGGGGCTGGGCCTTGCCATCGTCCAGTCTGCCGCGTCGCGCATGGGCGCGCAGGTGGAGATTGTCGAGGGTGGCGCGGGCACGCATATCCGCGTGCGCTTTCCGCGACGGGGGGAGGATGGCGGGGTTTAGCGCTTCTGCCCACTTGTGCGCAGGCGGCCGCTGTAATGGGACACTTGGTTCTTCCAAAAAGGGATGAGGGCGGGATTTCCCGGAATTCTCCGGGAAGGCGTGGACAAGAACGCCGAAAAATCGGGGGTTTCGCGGACTTTTGAGCATCCGTTTACTGGCCCGATTTGCTGTCTTCCTAAAGTCGGCGGATGGCCAATTCTGCGCATTTCGCCGACTTTCGCGCGCTCTGGTCTGACGATCGTTTACCGACCGCCTAAAAAGCCTCTGAATGGCGGTTTAGAGCGCTTTTCGGTGGCCCCTCATATCGCGGTCAAGGCCTCAATTCCAAGGCAGTTTCTATTTTTTGCGCGCGAAACGAGGTTTTTGCGCCAAGTTAAGTCGGCGCTTTTGCTAGCCATTGATTTGTATAGGAATTTTTTTCCGTTGGCGGGAAGCCGCGTGCCGAAATCGATCTGCTAAGTCGGCGGTTTTTTTCAGTCCTTCCCGATTGGCAGGCCTTGCGCCTGGCGTTCAGTGATATCGGTGAAAATATCATAAGTTAGATCGGCCAGCACCTTGGCTGGGACGCCATAGTCCATCGCCAAGATCACCATCATATTGCGCACCGCCTCATTCGGTTCATAGGGGCTGTCATCCACGTAGGCCGCGATGCTTTCTTTCTTTCGATCGCGCTCTTTGCGCTTCTGCGCGTGATCGGCTTTGCGGAAGAGGATCAGCTTCTTTGGGTCGGCGGTAATTTCCAGAAGGCTGTTAGCGTGCTCGACCATCTCTGGCGTCATGAACATAGTGTCATGCTTGAGCATCGAGCGTAATCTGTTGCCCGATACCTCAATAAAATGATCTTCCGCCTCCTGCTCGCTCCAATGCGGCAGCTTGCGCAATGTAGGGTCAAGAAGATCGCGCTCTATCTCTCGAAGTTGTTCGGCAATGTCACCAGTAACAATTTCGGGTTTCTCAGCCGAACGCTTACCCGTCAAAACATAGAGAATATCGGTTCCAGAAGCGGCAAACGCCACTAGCGCTACTGCGTTCGGCGCAGCTGTGTCCTTTTCCCATTTAACCAGCGCGCCTTTCGTCACACCGGCCAAAGCCGCGAAGGCTGGCTGACTTAATCCTAGCCGCAAGCGCTCTTCGCGTAACCTCGCGCCGATACTCAATTTTGATCACCCATATCGCTTGCACCGTTCACTATAGTGTATTACCATCCACCAAAGTGAACGGAAGGGAGCGATAGTATGTCAACATCGACCGATGCGAAAGTGATTCGCGATGCGCTGTCCCGTCTTGGGAAATCTCACAGTGATGTCGCGCGCGAGTTGGGCGTAGACCGCGCCGTCGTGCGGGGCGTTCTCTATGGGCATCTCAAAGGAGCACGCGGAGACGCGCACAAGGTCGCGGTGGCATTGGGCATCAAAGATGGCGTCGTGGTCAATGATGCCATGACGATCACGGATGCCATCAAGGCGGCTATTGCCGCATGACAATTCCTCAGCAGCATATGCTTCTAGACGTCAAATCGATCGGTGAGCTGGATCAGGACGATTACATCGGCTTGATTGACGACACGGCGGTTGAATGCCTTGTAGTGCGCCTTCGCATTGAAGCGCTGGAAATGCCCATATGGGTTCGCCGCAATGGTAATCGCGCAGAAAAGAAATGGAGCGTCATCGCCGGACGGCATCGGCTCCGCGCTGCCCAGGCGTTGGGATGGACCGCGATTGCTGCGGAAGAGCGCGCGGGGCCTGAAAGCAGTCGGGACGAACTGCAACGGCTTCAATTGGTCGAGAACCTTGATCGCCGCGTGATGCGGCCGATAGAGCGCGCGCTGAGTATCATGTGTCGTTGGCGATCAGTGGCGGCGTCCAATGCGTGGGACATCGTGTCCCACGCTCGCGACGTGGACCATGAAACTGCAAAGGCATGTGGTGTCGATGGGCGAACGATCAGGCGCTACCGCCGCATCTTCGATGCGATTGTCGTGCCCTTTCCCGATCATTTTGCGCTCTTGAATGCGCATCCTTTAGGCGAAAGCCTGTCCGCGATGACGCAACTTGCGTCGCTCAAGCAGGACGCTCGACATCAGCAACGCCGTGCCGCGATCGACAAGTTGTTAGAACGCGACGACTGGCCGAACATGAGCAATGTTCTTGAGGCGGCCGGTTTGAAAGAGAGCAACGGCAACCGCATCCACCCTGACAATCGCAGCGCAGTCATGACTGACGCATGGTCGAAAATGCGACTGAACGAAAAGCGCCAGTATCTCGAAGAATTCCCGAAGATATTGACCAAACCCATGGCTGTAAAGCTTGTCGGCAACCTTATGCGCGAGTTTGACATATGAGCCGTTATACTCGTGCGAGGGCTGGTGATCTAGCGACAGTCGGCGAAAGACTGAAGCTTGAGCGTCTGCGTATCGCGTATGACATAGCGGAAATCGCAGACGCTGCGGCAGTGGATAAGGCAGTGTGGGGCCGCTGGGAACGTGACATAGGCGATCCCTGCATTCGCATATCTGGATGGCAAACTCTGGCGCGCCTAGGTGTGGATGTTCAGTTTGTTATCGTCGGAAAACGCGCTCCATCCCTGAATTTCGTTTGGCGTTACCTGGCCGAAATGAGCATTCGGCAATCCTTGGAGGAGATGAGCGCCGATCATCGCCGACTGCTCCTGATCGACCTCCTGCGAGAAGAGGTTGGTGAGTGAAAGTCGCAGGGGGCACTTGCTGGCTGACTGCCGCTGAGATCGCTGCAAGCGGTCTTCCCGGCCTGCCGAATAGTGCGCGGCGCGTTCTTGAGTGGGCGTCCGCCGAAGGGTGGGCCAATCGTGTCGGTCCGCAGGGTGAAGCTCTCGCCCGTCGGCGCAGTGCGCGCGGCGGCGGCACAGAGTATCATGTCAGCCTACTTCCGGAGGCCGTCCAAGCGCTTTTCAAGGCGCGAGCGCTGGCTGTCCAATCCACACCTGCCCCGGCGAACGACACCGACGACGGCCCAATCGCCTGGGCATGGTTCGACCAGCAACCGGCGCATGTGAAGGCGGAAGCCGAGAAGCGCCTGACGATACTCGCCGAAATAGAGGCCCGCGTGCTGAGCGGATCGACGAAGACGGCGGCGACGGCGACGGCGGCTATCCGCCATGGCTGCACCGATCGCACCATCCGCGACTGGTTCGGCCTCGTGTTCGGCGTTCCTCGCGCCGACTGGCTCCCGCGCCTCGCGCCGCAACGCAAGGGTGGCCGGGACAAGGTAGAGGTCGATCCGATCGCATGGCAGATACTCAAGTCGGACTATCTGCGCCCCGAAAAGCCCAGCTTCGCCGCCTGCTACAAGCGCGTCGTCGAAGGATACGCCAAGCCCAACGGCATCACCCTGCCGTCCGAGAAGACGCTGCTGCGCCGTCTGGAGAAAGAGGAAAGCAAGCTCTTCAAGAAGGCGAAGCGCGAGGGTAAAGAGGCCGTCCGCAGGACCGTCACGCCGCAGCGCCGCACCGTCGCGGACCTTCATGCGATGCAGGCGGTCAACATCGACGGCCACACCTTCGACGTGTTCGTCAATTGGGGCAAGGACGCCAAGGGCAAGGATATCATCGGACGCCCCGTCATGGTCGGCATCCAGGACGTATTCAGCCGCAAGCTGCTGGCGCACCGGATCGGCGAAAGCGAAAGCACCGTATTGGCGCGGATGGCCTTTGCGGACCTGTTCCGCGATTGGGGAATCCCCGCTGAGGCCCTGCTCGACAATGGCCGCGCATTCGCCTCCAAGGCCCTGACGGGCGGCGCTAAGACGCGGTTCCGCTTCAAGGTCAAGGACAGCGATCCGACCGGCGTCCTGACGGCGCTGGGCATCCGCACCCATTGGGCCAAGCCCTATCGCGGTTCCTCCAAGCCGATCGAACGGGCATGGCGCGACCTGTGCGAGAACATCGCCAAGCATCCCGCCGTTGCCGGTGCGTATACGGGCAACAAGCCCGACGCGAAGCCGGAGAATTACCGGGATCGCGCCATTCCCATCGCTGAATTCCGCGAGCATGTGGCGCGGCAGATCGCTGCCCATAACGCCGACGCGACCCGCAACACCGAAATGGCCAAGGGCCGCAGCTTCGACGACGTATTTGCGGAGTCCTATGCCGTCGCCCCGATCGGCAAGGCCAGCCCCGCGCAACTGCAACTGGCGTTGCTGGTCGCCGAAGATCGCCGCTGCCACCGCGTGGACGGGTCGATCACGCTGGCGGGCAATCGCTACTGGTCGCTCGATATGATCGAACTGGCGGGCGAGATGGTCAGCGTCCGCTGCGATCCCGACAATCTGCACAGCGAAATCCATGTCTATCGCAAGGGCGGCGGCCAGTTTCTCGCAACGGCGCCGATTGTCGAGGCCACCGGCTTTTTCGACAAGTCGGGAGCCGAGCGCCGCGAGAAGCTGGAAAAGGACGTGCGCCGCAAGGTTCGCGCGGCAGAGGAAGCCGCCGAATTGCTGCGGATCGATCAGGTGGCGGAACTGCTGTCCGGTCCTGTCGCACCGGCTCCCCAGCCGGTGGCGGGCGTGGTTCGCGCCGTGCGCCATCGCGGCCAGACCGCTGCCGCCCTCAAACCCATTCAGCAGGCCGATGCCGAGCCTGCCGCCACCGACTTCATGGACGCTTTCACGGCCGGGACCGCCCGGTTGCGAGCCGTCGAATGAGGATGGCCACGCCGGATTTGCCCTCCGACGTGGCCGGTTTTGCCCGCTAGAGCAAAGGAAGACGTAACATGGAAGTGGTAGCAAGCAACAGCCCGGTCGAGGTCGAGGCCCGCGCCTGGCTCAACACGCACAAGGATGAGGAAGGGCTTAGCTGGCCGCAGATCGGCAAGCTGACCGATGTGGCCGGATCGACGCTCTCGCTGTTCTCCACCGGCAAATATGCCGGGAACAACGCCAGCGTGGCCACCAAGGTGCTGGCCTATCGCGAGCGCCTGACCACGCAAGCCGAGATCGCCGCCGACACGCCCATGGTGCCGGAATGGTATGACACGCCCACGTCGGCGCGCCTCACGTCGCTGCTGCGCTGGGCGCAGTCGGGCGAGATCGTGCTGATCGTCACGACGCCGGGGATCGGCAAGACGCGCGTTGCCGAGCGGTTCGAAGCTAATGACCCGAACGTCTGGCTGGCCACCATGTCGCCGTCCACCGCTGGCGTCTCCACCATGCTGATAGAGGTCGCCGCCGCGATCGGGCTGGGCGAGGTCAAGGGCACGCCCCAGCAGCTTGCCCGCCAGATCAAGACGCGCGTGCGCGGCAAGAAGGGCCTGCTGATCGTCGATGAAGCGCAGGAGCTTAACGACAAGGCCTTGAACGAACTGCGCGGCCTCAACGATCGCGAGGGGCTGGGCATCGTCCTCATGGGCAATGAGACGGTGGTGGGCCAGTTCACCGGGCGCAAGAGCGCACTGGCGCAGATTTCTTCCCGCTTCTCGATCCGCCATGTCCAGGTCGCACCGATGCCCGGTGACATGGACGCGCTGCTGGATGCTTGGGGAATCGCCGCCGTCGATCAGCGCGCCTATCTGACCAAGATCGGCGCGACGCCCGGTGCCCTGCGCGAAGTCACGCACACCATCAAGATCGCCATGATGGCCGCATTCGGCACGGGCCAGCCGCTTTCGCTGGTCCACCTGAAAGACGCGGCGCGCCAGCGCAACGTCAAGGTCGGCATCCTGTGATGCGCGCGCAGCTTCAACAGGCGGTCGAAGCGCTGTGCATGGGGCGCAGTGCCCGTGTCGTCGTCGCGGAGATCGCGGCGGCGCTGGCGATCGCCTGCATGCTGTGGCTCGCGGCCTGCATGTTCATGGCGATGGGGCCGCTGGCATGATCCGCGCCACGCGCCCTAGGAGCCTCACAGGAGCCGTTGCGGCGGTGATGTGCCTGAACGGTGCCCATGCCGCCTCTTACGCCCTTTTACGGCCTCTTATCGGCACGTCCGCCCGGTGGGTGGGCCTGCCCTTTGGGGAAGGACAGCCCTCATGATGAAACTTGTCGTCGATAACGGGGCGGCACCGGCCCGCCCGCTGGACGATCAGCGCCGCGCCCGCCTCGCGCAAATCCATATCGCCCGCAAGAAGCTGGGCATGGAAGAGGAAGACTATCGCGCGCTCCTGGAGCGACTGACCGGCCATCGCAGCGCCAAGGCCTGCGACGATCGCCAGCTTGTCACCCTGATCGCCGAATTCGAGCGCATGGGCTGGCGTCCTACCGGCTCGGGCAAGCGCCGCAGCGTGGGCGGAAGCCAGACGGTGCGCAAGGCGCGGGCCATGTGGATATCGCTCTACCAGCTTGGCGCGATCGCGGACGGATCGGACGCGGCGCTTGACGCCTTCGGCCGTCGCCAGTTGCGTGTCGATCGGCTGGTATGGGCCGATGAGCGGCAGGGCTTCCGCCTGATCGAAGCCTTGAAGGCGATCGCCACCCGCTACGGCTGGGATCAGCGCGTGCCCTCGCGCATGGAAACCGATGAGCGCGTCCGCCTGCTGAAAGACCGGCTAGTCGGCGCACAGCTTGCGCGGCTTGCCGAGGCGGGAATCGCAGTGACCGGCCCGCTGGCTGACGATCGGGAAGGCTGGTCGAACAAGCGCCTGGAAAGCGCCGCCGACGAACTGGCCGCCCGCATCCGCGACATACCCAAAGACACCTGATTTCGGCCCGCCTGCGCGTCGGCGCGGGCGGGTCTCTTTTTGCAGCTTTCTCTTTACCACGTTCGTTAAAGGAAACGTCCCATGGCCATGATCGACCAAGTTGTTGACCGCCATTTCCACGCTGGGGAGTCCGCGCTCACTGATCCCAGCCTCATCATCGTCAATCTCGACACCGGCATCTATTCGGTGGGCAAGATGGTGGCGTGCCTGCGCGATCAGGTCATCCACGGCTCGCCAGGCACCGGCCAGTCCGATTGCGATACCGAGGAAGTCGGCGCAGGCCTTGAGGCTTTGCTTGCCTATCTCGGACAGCTTGGCGCGATGGTGGACCAGTTGCGCGCCTGCGATCGTGGGGGCCGCGTGGCTGTGGAAGCGAGGGCCGCGTGATGCGTCGTGAGGGGAAGCCTGCCGCCGCAGCCCCTCGCGCCCTTCCGGGCGAAGAAACCATGGCGGCCATTGCCAGCGCGATCGGCCGCGAGGCGGCGCTCAAGCTGGCCGACAAATTCGGCGGCACGCGCATCTATGTCCCGCTTGCCATCGGCGATCATCATCCACTTTGCGTTGCCCTGGGCCGCGAGATCGCCGATAGCCTCGCGGCCTATTGCGGCGGCGGCCCCCTTGTCATTCCCAAGCAGGCCGCGCGCCGCGAGCGTGTGCTCGCACTGCACTCGCGGCGGTCATTGACAATTGCCCAGATTGCGTTGGAAACGGGCTATTCCGAACGTCATGTCCACCGCCTGTTGAGCGAAGCGACGGACGATCGCCAGCCCGGTCTTTTCGACTGATAAGCGCACGATGACGTGCGTCATCTCGGCAGTCTGACGCTGCTCTTTCATACCGGCATGGCGCGACGCCGATGTCCGGTCTCTCTCCTGAGCCTGATTGATAGCCTCGCGCAACTGCTGGTGAAGTCCATGCGCGTCGGCCGCTGTCCCTGTCGGTAGGCGTGCATGGACGAGCCAGCGCCCTTCATCAGCAGGAAGAGCATCAATGGCTATCTCAGACCTCATCAGCGGTATCGGCGTAGCAATCGCCGAAACCCGCGAAAAACTCACGGCGATCGACGCTGAAATCAGCAAGCTCAACGAGGAGCGGCTCCGTATCGTCCAGGCACCGCCGCATGCCGACGATATCATTGCGGCTTACATGCGCGGGCTGGGCGCTGCCACGAGCAGTTTCGAAACCCGCCTTGCGTGGAACCTCAACGATCGGAACGCGCGCGAACCTCAGGCGGCGGCAGATGTCGAGCGCGGAACCGGGCAGATGGTCACTATCCATCAAACCCCGCCCATGACGGGCGGCCTGCATTCCAGCCCCTCCAAATCCCTGCTGACCAACGCGGGGCTGGGCGAGCACCAGGCGGCGGTCGATGCAGCGGCGCTGGTCTACTTCCTTCGCGATCGCATTGCGGCAGAAATTCCCAAGCTGGTCGCGAAGCTCTGCCCGTCCGCTGAGAGGGGCATGAAGCAGGAAGATCGCGCCAGCGCTCTTGCCGATGTCGATGATCGCCTTGCCGCCCTGAAACAGGAGCAGGCCGAGCTTAAGAGCCATCTGGAAGCCGCCAGCAAGGCTGTGAGGCCGCACTGATGTCGAAAGCGATCGCCCTGTGTGCGGCGCAGCCGGTCGCGTTCAAAGGCACCGTCGCGCCGGACTGGCTCCACCTTCTCCCCATCGGTGAAATCAAGTCTCGCGACGGGCGCGGCCCCTATCATTTGCGGGATGCCGCCAAGGTAGTGGCCGCGTCTTTGGTGCAGGCCAAAGGCAAGCTGGTCCTGGACGAAAACCATGCCACTGACCTTATCGCGCCCAAGGGCGGAGAGGCTCCGGCGCGAGGCTGGATCGTCGATCTACAGGCCCGCGCCGATGGCATTTGGGGACGCGTCAAATGGACGGATGCCGCGATCAGCCGTGGCATCTGGACCGAATATCGCGGGGTATCGCCCGTCATCCTTCATCAGAAGGACGGCACGATCGACGCGGTATTGCGCGCCAGCCTGGTCAACCAGCCCAACCTTGTCGGGCTGACTTCGCTGCACATGACATCGCCCCGCGTCGACATGGACGAAATCGATAAGGCGATTGCCGAATATCTCGGCATTGATCCGGGGAAGTATCTCGAACTCAAGCGGGGCAGCGCTGATTTTCAGGCTGCGATCGAGCCGATGCGGAAGCGCTTTGCTGAGAGAGGTATCCAGGCCGTGCCTGACAGTGCGGGGCCGCTCAATGCAGCGGAACAGGCTGTTATCGCAAAAATGGGTCTCGATGAGGACGCCTATCGCAAGCAGCTTGCAGGCAAAGGGTTGGAGACATCGCTCAATAGCGGGACTGTCCTCAATACGGCGGATTGCAACATCGTCGCGCTCATGGGCCTTGATCCCGACCATTTCCTGAAAACCCGCGTTACGGACCTGATCAGCAGCCTGTGACACCAGCGGCTTATCCTTGCCGTTCATGAGGTCCGACAATGACCCTGAAAACATCCCTGATCATCACCGGCGACAGCGAACAAGCGCAGGCCGCCGTCAATGATCTGAAAGCGAGCGTCGATAAGCTCGCAGGCAGCAATGCCAACACCGCCCGCGCCCAAGGCGAACTGTCCAAGGCGATGGACACGGGCGTATTGACCTCGCGTGAAATGGCCGAGTTGAGCGGGGCCGTCTCCACGCGTCACACGGCCTTGGCTGGTTCCAGCCGTGCGGCGGCTATCGGTCAGGGGGCGCTCTCGGTTGCCAGCGAAGTCGCGACCGGCGCATTATCGAGTTTCGGCATTGCCGCCCTGACCACCGAGGCCATCCTGACGGGCGGCCTCTCGCTGGCGCTGACCGCAGGCATCGGCTTCCTTGCCGGGTTCGGCGATGAACTTTTCTCGATGGGATCGGAGGCGGATAGCGCCGCTCCGAAGGTTGACCGGCTGACGGAGGCGTTGCGGCGGCTGCATGAAGAGCAGGCCAATGCCGCCGACATTGGCGAAATCGAGAAGAAGCTGAATGCCCTGCGCGACGATCGCCTCAAAGCGTCGATCGCGATGGACAAGGCGGCCAACACGCGCGCAGGCGCTCAGGAACGCGCGGCGGCGTCCCGCCAGATTGCCAGCCTGGACGCCGAGATCGCCAGCCTGAGCGGTGCGATCGCGATGAATGAGGCCGTGGCGAAAAGCCACGACAAGGCGACCGAAGCGACCACCAAATCGACCGCCGCCGTTCGCCAGCATAGCTCCGCGCGCCGCGCTGCGACGGACGCCGATCGCGCAGCATCCGACGCGGCCAAGAAGCTCCAGGCCGATCTGGAAGGCGTGATCGGCCGCTATGATCCGGCCCGCAAAGCCGCGTCGGATTATGCCGACGAACTGGAGCGCATCGCCAGACTGTCGGGCAATAGCAAGATCACGACGGAACAGGCCGCCGACTATCGTGCGCAGGCCAGCGCCAACTATGTTTCGAAGGCGATCGACCTTGGCGGCATCAAGGACTTGGCCGCGCAGGAGCAGGCCGCGATCGACGCATCGGGCGCGATCGACAAGATCGTCCAATCGATCAACGACGAAACCGCCGCGCTGGGAGTCCTCAATCCCGTCCAGAAAGAACTGCTGAATTACCGCGACCAGTTGCTTGCCTTGTCTCCCGAGGAACGGGCAGCGGCACAGGCCCGGATCGAAGGCGCGCTGGCCGAAAAGAACGCCACGCAGGAGGTTGCGCAGGCAACCGAGGACGCGCGCCGTGCCCAGGAACAATTGGGCAATATGGCGGTGGACGCCTTCACCGCGATCGCGACGGGCGGGCAGAAGGCCAGCGACGTTATCGACCATCTTGGCGAGACGATCGCCGCCGCCGCTGTCCAGGCAACGCTATTTGGCACCGGCCCGCTGGCCGCCATGCTCAATGGGTCCATCGCGCCGTCGATCAGCGGCGGCAATGCGAGCGCGCAGGGAGTCGCGGCCGACGCGATCGGCAAATCCGTAAGCAAGTCGCTGGAAGGCTCGCTGGACAAGGTGTTCGGGTCCAAGGGGTCGTTCGGGAAGACGCTCCAGAATGCGGGCCTGGGCTATGCGGCAGGCAGCATAACGGGCAGCAAGACGGGTGGCGCGATCGGCGGCGCGCTAGGCGGCGCGATCGGCAAGGAAGTGCTCGGCTCCGCGCTCGGATCGCTCGGGCAGTTTGCGGGGCCGATCGGCGCGATTGCGGGCGGCCTGTTGGGCGGCGCGATCGGCGGCATGCTCAAGAAGACGAAGACGGGCGCGGCCAATATCACCAGCGCTGACAGTGACGCCACGCTCTCGGGCAATAGCTCGCAGTTCAAGGCGGCCGCGTCGGGTGCGGCCAGTTCGGTCCAGGACGGCTTGTCCTCCATCGCCGATCAGTTGGGCGGCGCGATCGGATCGTTCAATGTCACCATCGGCCAGCGCCATGGTGATTGGCGCGTCCGCACCGGCACCGGCTCGCTCAAGGTCGCCAAGGGCGCGAAGGAGTTCGACGACGATCAGTCGGGCGCTATCGCCTATGCCATCCAGCTTGCCGTTTCTCAGGGCGCGGTAACCGGCCTTTCAACGGCCGTTGGAAAGGCTCTGAAATCCTCGCCTGATCTGGACAAGGCGCTAACCGAAGCGCTCAACGTCCAGGAGGTCGAGACGCTGATGGGCGGGCTTGGCGCTGAGATCGCGAAAGAGTTCAAGTCGTTCGAGGCGACCGCCAAGGAACGCGTGCGCATCGCCACCCAATATGGGTTCGACGTGGCCGCGATCGAGAAGAAGAACGCGGAAGATCGCGCGACACTGATCGAAAGCCTGCTGGAAGAACAGGTCGGCGGCCTCCAGCGCCTCGTTGATGAAATGACCAGCGGATCGCTGTTCGAAGGCACGGCGCTGGAGCAGCGCGACGCGATCCTTGCCGAGATCGAACAGGCCAAGGCCGACCTCGCGGCGGGCAAGGATGGCGCATCGGATACGCTGGCCAGCCTGTTCGAGCAGCTAAACAGCGTGTCCAAGGACGCCTATGGCTCGACGGCGCAATATGCGGCCGACCGCGCAATGATCCTGGACGAAGCGCGCAAGTCGATCGCGGCCGCCAATGCCCAGATTACGGCGGCATCGGGTGGGTCTGCGACCAGCGATCCGGCGTTGGCGACCACGAACCAGGCACTGGACGAAAACAACGATCAGAATGCCCGCGTGATCAGCCTTCTGGAGACCATCGCGGCACAAACGAACATCCAGAGCGGCGGCATCTCACTGCTCGATACGGCATCGCTTGCGAGGACAAGCTAATGGCGAGCGACTTCCAGACCTTGCTATCGGAGATCATGTCCGAAGATGAACTGATCGCATTCGTCGAGGCTTTTGGGGGCACACGGCTCTATGTACCGGAGGGGAAATTCGTCGGGGCGGCAAAGGCAATTGTGGCAGTCATTGGGACGGAAGCGTTTGAGCGGCTTTCCGCCTGTTTCTCGCCGGATTATATCCGGGTGCCGCTATTGATCGACCTGAGGGCAAACCGCTACAGGGCTGCCGGATTAAGCAACAGGGTAATAGGCAGGCGTCTCGGGAAGACGGAAACAGGCGTCAACAATCTGTTCCGTAAGCTTGCCGCGAAGGGCGAACTCCTGCCGAAGGGAAGCAAGCCCCTGGCTAACGTCCAGGACGTCCAGGGCATCAACCGTGGAGCCAGATGCTTTTGCTGCGGCCACTATAATCCCGGCCGTGAAACGTTGCCAGAGGTTGAGGTTGACGAACCGCCAGAGGACGAAGCTCTGGCAGGCTCCGCGCATCCGAAGCTCCATGACGCATTATAGTCAGCACGGTCGCCGCTCAGGTGACATTGAGCGACGGGCCAAACAGATAGCATTGCGCAACCCTGGGCATCCGACCGGCGTAGCGATGCAGGCCGCCCAAGAAGAGGCCGCTGCTATCCAGGCATTGAACAGCGCGGATGAAATTGGCCGTGATGCCGCTGAGCTTCATCTGCGCGTCATGCAACTTCGCGCGGTAAACCTCGATATGGATCATGAGGCCGCCCGCGAACTGGCGCAGCGGCTTTTTGAGACGCCCAAGCACTATTTGGGCCGATGATGATGAAGCGCCTTGACTTGCAGGGTCGCAGTCCGCTGGCTGTTATGGCCGATAGGATATCACGCGTCAGGGACGAAGCGAGAAACGCGCAGAGCCGATCGTCGCGGTCCGAAGCGCCAAGCACGCTGGTAGTCCGCGAGGCCTGCGAGATCGCCGCGACCGCGACACTCGCGTCAGATGATCCCACGCCGCTGTATCTTAGTGCCCTGCGCAACAAGATCGAGGTCGAGAAGATGAGCCTCGCTGGTCATAGGGTTGCGGACATAGCGAAGGCGCTCGGTCTTAGTCGCCGCCATGTCTCCAAACTGCGAAGTGAATTGGGCGTTGTCCGTCGAGGCCGTAGCGACTGAGCTATTTGCAATGCGTTCTGGACGGACGGGACCGGTTTATGGTTAATGATCAGCCGGTAGATGGGAAGATTTAAGGGGGCTTTCAGAACTCGCTAAACGGCCATTGAATGGCGCCGCGAGTTAGGAAGTTTATTTTGTCCCATTTAGGAAAAAGGTTTTGTCCCGCTACAGCCGCTTCGTGGCGCACCCACCCCCGGCCCCTCCCTGGAAGGGAGGGGAGCAAAGGCGCGCATGATCAGCGCGGCAGGTCGGGATAGCTTTGCGCGATCGGCCCCAGCGCGTCGGCCAGCGGGGCCAGCCAGGGTTCGAAGCGCCGCCAATGATCGACGCCGCCGGTATAGATGGGCTGGCGCACCTGTTCGGAACTGGCGGTGCGCACCGCCCGGTCGGTCTGCCAGAAGGACAGGCAGGCGGTCTCGAAATCGAGGCCGAGATAGGCGAGCAGCCGGTCGACCTCACCCGGCGTGTCGGCGACCATCTGTTCATAGATGACGCGATGCACCCGCCCCGGCGCGGCCGCGTCATAGGCGTCCATCAGCGCGACATAGTCGCGATAATAAAGGCCGATGTCGGTGAGGTCATAGGTGAAGGCCTGGCCACGCGCAAAATGCTGCTTCCAGCCCGAAAAACAGCATCCCATCGGATGGCGGCGCGCATCGATGATGCTGGCATTGGGCAGGATCAGCTTGATGAGGCCGACATGCTGCCAGTTGTTGGGCATCTTGTCGATGAAGCGCGGCTTGCTGCTCTGGCGGTGGACGCGGGTCTGCTCGACATATTCCTCGCCCAGCCGTCGGCAATCGGCCGAGGTCAGCGATGCCGCCATGGTCGCGAAATCGGCAAATTCACCTTCATCCACCCGCGATTGCAGGCGGCTGGCGATCATCATCATCTCGGGCAGTTCCATCGTGCCTTCGACCTGGCTGTGGCTGGCGAGGATCTGTTCGACCAATGTCGATCCGGCGCGCGGCAGGCCGACGATGAAGATCGGGTCCGGCGCGGGGCAGCCGCCATCGCCCATGGCGGCGATGAAGGGTGCGCTGAAGGTCGCGGCGGCGGCCGCGACTTCGGCGGAAAATTCGCCGGCATCATGGCGGATCATGGCGCGGCGCAGCCGGTTGCCGGCGTCATAATGGCGGAAGGCCGCTTCGTCCGCCTTGCGATCCTCCTGCGCCTTGCCGAGCGAGAAATGGAGGTGGAAGACATCCTCGCCCTCCGTCTGGCCATCGCGGGCCAGCGTTTCGAGCGCGCGCTCCATCGTGGCGATGTCGGCGGCGTCCAGCGTCACGGTCTTGAGGTTGGCGAGGCTCCACCAGGCTTCGCCCATGGTCGGGCGATGATGCACGGCCTGGCGATAGGCATGGACCGCGTCGGCCTGTCGCCCCAGCGTCTTGAGCGCGTGGCCCAGATTCTGCCAGACCTGTGGCTGGTCGGGACGATCGGCCAGCAGGCTTTCATAAATGGAGCGTGCCGCGTCCTGATCGCCCAGCCGCACCAGCACCGATGCGCGGATGAGGTCATAGCCCGGATTATGGATCGGCGAGTGGGCGAGGGTTTCGGCATGGGCGAGCGCTTCGCTCAGGCGGTTATTCTGCAGCAGGAGGCGGATGAGGAAGTCGCGGGCGAGGTCGAAGCCGGGCGCCAGCGCGACGGCGCGTTCTACATGAGCGAGGGCGGCATTCATGTCGCCGCGCCGCCATTGCACCTCACCCATCAGGCGGATGCCGGCAGGATCGTCGGGCAGGCGATCGGCGCGCGCCACCAGCAGCGCGGCCGCGTCATCCAGTCTCCCCTCGTTCATCGCCAGGGCCGCTTCCAGCAGGTCGCGATCGCGCGAGGCGGCATGGACGCCCGACAGGTCGGCGCGCCAGGCCTCGCTGTCCCGCCCACTCGCGCGGAGCAGGCTGGCCAGCAGGAACCAGCCGCCGGGCACGCCCGGTTGCTGGCGGGTCAGGCTTTCGAGCGCGGCGATTGCCTGGCGCTGGTCGCCGGCTTCCTGCGCGGCCTGGGCCAGTTCCCACAATATCGCCGGGACGGTGGGATGCTGGCGGGAGAGGGGGGCGAGTCGGGCCAGTGCGGCCTTGGGCTTGCCGAGGCGGCGCAGCGCCTGTCCGATCAGCAGTTCGGCGGGGGGCAGGCGTCCGGCCCGGCGCAGGATCGCCTCGGCCTGCGCCAATGTCGCATCGGGGCGGGCGTCGAGCAGGGCGGCAGCGTCTGCCAACGCCGTCTGGATGCTGTCGGTTGCCGGTACGGCGGACGCGTTCCCCATAGCCCCTCATATTTGTGCGACTGCTCAAATTGTTATGTCGGCTGCAGGCGGCCGTCGAGTCAGCTTGTCGTAAAAGTTTCAAAAAGTCGCCGAACAGCCGCTTGACAGGGCGTGTCCGATCGGCAGTATCGAATTTAGGACAGTTGTTCTGATTGCTGCAAAAGCGAACTGTCCGGGGATTATGGAACAGATAAACAGCGTGGCCAGCGTCTGGCGGCGATCCTGAAAGAGTCTCTCTTTCGGGCGGGGCATCCTTCGCCCTGTCGGCCGCCTGTGCGCGAGGCCATGCGAACGCGTCAGGGAAGGAGACCCGGAGCACCGGGCGAATTTCGCAGGAGAGGACGAGTCGCAACGCGTATCAGGGGGTATTCGTATGGCCATTCGTCTCCGCTCGCGAAGAGTGCGCACGTTCTGCGCGCTTGGCACGAGCACATTCCTCACACCGATGATCCTGTCCGCGCCGGCACTGGCGCAGGCCCCGGCGGCGGATGCCGCCGCAGCCGATGCGGCCGCCGCCGAGGCCGAACAGGGGCTGGGCGAGATCGTCGTCACCGCGACGCGCAGCGCGCAGAGCATCCAGAAGGTGCCGATTTCGATGCAGGCGCTGGGCGCGGAGAAATTGCAGGAACGACAGGTGAAGGGCCTGAGCGATTTCGCCGCCCTGCTGCCGTCGGTCTCGTTCGAGGGCATCGGCCCCGGCCGCAACACCGCCTTCTTCCGCGGTATCGTGCCCGCCGGCGGCGCCTATGCCTCGGTCGGCTATTATCTCGACGACATGCCGATCACCGGGACCGAAGTGCCCGACATCCATGCCTATGACCTGGAACGGGTCGAGGCGCTGTCCGGGCCGCAGGGCACGCTCTATGGGGCGGGCTCGCTGGCCGGCACCATCCGCCTCATCACCAACAAGCCCAAGCTCGACAAGTTCGAGTTCGGCTATGACGTGGAAGCCAATAAATATGGAAAGGGCGATTTCGGCGGCCAGCTGGAATCCTACATCAATGTCCCGCTGGCGCCGACGCTGGCGGTGCGCGCCATGGGCTATTATCGCCGCGACGGCGGCTATATCGACAATACGCCCAACAATGGCACGTTCAACGATGGCAGTTCGTCGACCCTGACGCTGGGCGACAACAACCCCAACACGTCCTACACGCTCGACAATAGCGACATCGCCAAGGATGATTACAACACCATCCGCGAATTTGGCGGTCGCTTCCAGCTGCTGTGGCAGCCGACCGAGGGCTGGGACATCACGCCCGAGATCACGGCCCAGAAGCAGGTGGCGCGCGGCTATTTCGGTTATGATCCGCGGGTCGGCGACCTGGAAGTCCATGACTATGACCAGACCAAGAATGACGATCGCTGGTATCAGGCGGCGCTGTCGATCCACGGCCATATCGGCGACTGGGACATCGTCTCGGCCACCGGCTATTTCAAGCGCCGCACCCGCACGCTGAATGACTATACCTATTACACGGTCACCTATGACGGCTTCGGGCCGGGCTATGAAAGCTATCTGCAATTCTTCGACAATTGCACCGGTTCCGGCGCCAGCCAGCAGTGCCAGATGATCAACCCGACCCAATATTATCATGCCGACACGCACCGCAACAAATTCACCCAGGAATTGCGGATCTCGACGCCCAAGGACTGGCCGTTCGACGTGACCGTCGGTGGCTTCTACCAGCGGCAGAAGAATGAGCTGAACACCAGCTATGCGATCCGCGGGCTGGACACGATCACCGGCTATACCGCGACCGGCGGTGGTGATGTCGCGGGCGGGCTAATCGGCGTGCCGGCCATGTATGGCATCGCCTATGACGAGGATGGCAATCCCTATTTCGATACCAGCGACGTCATCAACGCCAATGGCAATCCGCTCGGCACGATGATCCTGGGCACCCAGGCGGTGAAGGGCGACGCCTTCTATTATGTCGAGCAGGACCAGCTCTATCATGACAAGGCACTGTTCGCCGAAGGCCATTACAACATCACGCCGACGCTCAAGCTGACCGGGGGCATCCGCTATTTCTGGACCGACTACAAGGTTCGGGGCTTTGCCGGCGTGGCGGGATCGGCCGCAGGCGTGGGTTGCACCACGCCGCTGCCCGATGACGAGCGGCTGACCTGCGTCAACACCAACCCCAATGCGGCGGACGGCACCGGCCGCTACAAGGAGGATGGCGAGACCCACAAGGTCGCGCTCGACTGGCAGTTCCAGCCCGACAAGATGGTCTATTTCAACTATTCGACCGGCTTCCGCCCCGGCGGGTTCAACCGGCCGCTGCGCATCCGCAGCCTGGGCAAGATCGTCAATGTCGCGCCGTTCAAGTCGGAAACGCTGACCAATTTCGAAGTCGGCGTGAAGACCTCCTGGAACAATATCTTCCGCTTCAACGCCGCCGTCTATTATGAGAAGTGGAACAATATCCAATATGGCGTGGTCGTGTCGGGCGCACAGGGCGCGGGCATGACCGGCAATGCCGGCAAGGCCGAGGTCAAGGGCATCGAATATGATGCCGACCTGCGGCTGGGCAAGGTGACGATCTCCACCTCCGGCGCGTTCAACGATGCCAAGCTGAAGGGCGATTTCTGCAACTTCGCGCTCAATACCGAGACCGAGTCCATCTCGCAGCTGAGCAGCTGTACGCTGGGCGAATTTGTCGAAGGATCGAGCCCGCCGACGCCGCAGGTCGCGGCCGCCAACGGCACCCGCCTGCCGCGCCAGCCGCGCTTCAAGGGGACGACATCGATCCGCTATGACACCGACCTGGGCGACTATGCCGCCTATATCCAGGGCGCGGCGCTCTACCAGACCGGCGCGACGCAGGATCTGAACGTCGAGAGCAACGAGCTGCTGGGCAATACCAAGGGCTTTGTCAGCTTCGATTTTTCGGGCGGGATCAAGAAGGATAATTGGAGCGTCACCCTGTTCCTGCAGAACGCCTTCGACAAGCGTGGGCAGCTGACGCGCAACACCTTCTGCTCGATCGACTTCTGCGCCAACAGCTCGCGCACCTTCACGATCAAGCCGCAATTCTTCGGCATAAGGTTCGGCCAAAAATTCTAAACAGGTCGCCGAACAGGATGGCCATGCCCTGCACGATATGCGCGCGGGGCATGGCCATTTTCATCGGGGTGGCGGGCATGTTGCTCGCCATGCCGGTGGCGCCGCGCGCGCAGGAGGATCATTCCGGCCTGACCCGCGCAGCCTATCGCGCCCGATGCCTGATGTGCCACAGCCGCGCTGCGCCAGAGGGTGTTTCACCGGAGATATTGGCAGGGCTGCATCCCGAACCGGGGCTGAAGCCGGCGGCGGCTATGCCGGGCGTCAGTTGCTGGCGGCGCTGCACCAGCTGTTGGCCCGCAGAGCCGGGGGGCAGGCGGCAATAGAAGGCGAGAGTTGCGCAGTCCACCATGTCGGATCACGACTAGAGGCAAAGATGTTCCCCCTCCCGCAGGCGGTGGACGCCGCGAAAGCCCACCTCGCTGCGATTAACGCGCTGCGCGCGCAAGTCTCGCACCCCTCCCGGTTACGGGAGGGGAATGGCAGGAAACCATGCATAATAGACTCTACCGTCCCGCAGATGGGAACATCTGCCGGAGCGAGGCTGGCGCGTGGCATTTGCGGATCGCGGTTTCGACATGGCGGGCGCGTTCGGCGGTCAGCGAGGCGGCGGACAAGGCGAAGCGTCGTTCATGGGCGATTTCCTCGGCGGTGAAGGGCGTGCTGCCCTGTGGCACGCTGCCGCCGCCCAGGCCGAAAACGACAAAGTTCATCATGTCGGCGAGCTGCTGATTATCCTTGATCCGGCTGAGCGCGACATTGGGCAGGCGGATGAGATAGGCGCGGGTCTGGGGCGTGCATAGGAACCAGCCGACCCGGCCGCGCAGTTCGGGCAGGGCCGCGGGCGCGGCGCTGCCCTGCACCCCGTGGCAGCCGCCGCAATTTTCGACATAGTCGGACCGGGCCAGTTCCGGGTCGGTGATCGCGGCGGGCAACAGGCCCATCGGCGGCAGGGCGGCGCGGCCGATGCCGACCGCGCCGAGCAGCGCCAGCGATCCGATCAGCAGCGCATGCCGCATGCCCTGCCGGCCTCAGCTGGCCGCGCCGACCAGCACGGCGGTCGAACAATGATATTCCATGCTGCTGGTGCCGAAGCACCAGATCACGTCATTGTTGAGCTGGGGCATGTAGAGCTGGGTCTCGCGGTCGGTATTGTCGCAGCCGCACTGGCCGCAGGCCGGCTTGCCGCAGCAATCGCGATAGGCGATCAGATAGGCCTTGCCGTCGTCCGGGTTGATGCAGGTGCCGACCCAGGAGACGGGCGAGGGTTCCGCGCCCGCTGGGCAACTGTGGATGCCGCCGCCGCAGCAAGTGCAGAGCGCGCCGTCGATCGCGCAATAGCGCCAATAGTCGCACTTGGTCTCGTCCTTGCTCTGCGCGGTGCGGGCAAAGGCGGTCTTGGCCTCGGGCGAGCGATCGGGCTTGGCCGCTTCGGCGCGGCTGACCGGCAGCAGCGGGAAGGCAGGCGCAGCGACCAGGGCGGCGCCCAGGCGCGAGAACATCGAGCGGCGGGATGTCCCCCCGGCGAGGCGGCGTAGCAGCTTTTCCCCTATGGCGTCGGCGTCGAACTTCTTCATGTCACGGACCCCCTTTAACTTGCGATCAGGCCGCCTGGGCTTTCAGCGAGCCGATATAATCCTGCACCGTGGCGATCCCCATTTCATGGGCGACGACCAGGCTTTCGAGATGCTCGCGGCTGTTGACCAGTCCCTTGGACAGGATGGTGCCCTCGGCATCGAGCAGCACCGCGAAGGGCAGCTTGGCGACGCCATAGGCCTGGCCCGCCTCCGGCCCGTTGACGAAGGCATGGGCCTCCAGCCCGTGCTGGGCGATCATCGCGCGCTGGGCGGCGACATCATCGTCGCCCACGAAGGTCAGCGCGACCCGCTCGTCCCGCGCGAAGGATTTGGCCATCGGGATGATATTCTTGCATAGCGGGCATTGGGCGGAGACGAACATCAGCAGGCGCAGCGCCGTGCCATGGGCATGGCCGCCGATCGTGACGGGCGCGCCGTCGATGGTGCGGGCGTCGATCTTGACGATGGCGTCGCCCACGGCCGGGCCGCCGCTGGTGGCGAGCGCACCGGCGGGCGCGACGCGGATATGCAGCACGCCGACCTGCCGCGCGACCGCCAGCAGGGCGATGCCGAGCGCGAAGATTGCGACCCAGGACAGGATCTGCGCGATGATGAGCGAGGTCAGCATAGGTCTTCTATCTCCGGTAAACGGCGGCGGGCGTGGCGATCAGCGCCAGGATGGCGCCGAGCAGATGGAAGGCGAGGAACAGGGCGATGCCGCCAGCGGCCGCGGTGGTGATGTCCAGCGCGGACAGCGGCGGGGCGGGCAGCAGGCGCGGCGCGACCAGTGCGATCAGCAGCAGGTTGCGGATCACCAGCGGCCAGCCGATCGGATGGCGTAACTGTGAACGTCCGCAGCCGCAGTCGATATGGCTGCGCCCGCGCGCGATGTTGATCGCCATCGCCCCGGCAAAGAGGCTAAGCAGCAGCATGGCAAGCAGCACCGGCACCGGGGCAAGGCCGGCGATCAGCGTGGCGCCGATGGCGATCTCCGCCAGCGGCAGCAGGATGGCGGCGGGGGCCACCAGCGCAGGCGGCAGCAGCCGGTAATTGGCGATCACGCCGGGCAGCAGGACACGGTGGCGCAGCTTTGACAGGCCCGCCTGCAACAGGATGAGGCCGATCCCGATGGCAGCCGCCAGCGCGGCGATCGCCAGGCCCTGTGCCATGGTCAGGACGGGTCCGCGACCGTGATGGTACTGCCGCCGGCCTTCTCGATCTTGTGCTTTTCTTCCCAGGTGGCGAGGTCGATGACGAGGGCCGTGCCCTTTTCGCCGTCCATGATGAGCAGCGGCTTGTCCGACTGGGTGACCTCGATATTGTTCATCGGCTCTTCCAGCGGGCGGCGCTTGACCACCTTCTGCGTGGCGAGATCGACCTCCCACACTTCCGAGCCCGACGCCTTGTGCGACCAATATTCGCCCATGTGCATCAGCACGAACAGATGGCCGGTCGCGCGGTGCAGCGCCATCGGCTGGCGCCCGCCGGGATACCAGTTCAGCTCCAGCGGCTTGGTTTCGCCCGGCCGGATGCCGGCGGCGGCCTGGATCGAGAAGGGGGCGGAGATGGTCGGCGCCGGGCCAAGCTTCGCGGTCCAGATCTGGCCGGTGTAGCTGAGGAACGTCGTTTCCTTCTTCTTCCGGTCATAGGTGAAATTGTCGAAGATCGGATCGTCGGTGGCCGAGAAGAAGGGCGCGCTATGGGTGATGTCGGCCTTGCTGCCGGTCAGTTTCACGGTGGCGAGCGACCCGTCGGCGCACAGCGCGGAAAAGCCGACGCCCGGATTGGGCATCATGCTGGCGCAGCCGGGCACTTCGACATTGGCGACGAACTTGCGCTTCACCAGGTCGACGATGTTCACCGAGGAGGCGGGGCTGAGATTATAGACGAAGCCGGTCTTGCCATCGTCGCTGATGATGAAGTTGTTCTTGCGCGATCCGATCAGGATGCGGTCGGGAATGGTGATTTCGGTGACCAGCTTCAGTTCGCGCGTGTCATAGACCGACACCATGTCCTGCCGCGTGCCGCGATCGCCCTTCGACCAGATCGTCTCGGCGACATAATAATATTGGCCGGCCGGATCGATCGCCATGTCGGCGAGGCGCCGGGTTTCGACCATGCCCACCATCTTGCCGCTGTCGCCGTCGAAGATGCTGGTGCCCGGCATGTCCCATCCGCCGTCGACGAAGAACCAGTTGGGCTTGGGCGGCTCCATCGTCACGACATCGGACGTTTCCGGCTCCAGCGCGGCCGTGGTGTCGGCGGGCGCGGCTTGGGCGGTGATGGCTGCGCACAGGACGAAACCCATGGCGGCGGTGGCGAAAAATCCCCTGACGGCGGCGCTCGACATCTGGCGTGATCCCCCTTGATCGGTGCGGCGGCGCTGGACTCATCTGGTCCGCGTTTCGCCGCTGGAATGAAGGCTGGACAAGTGTCAAGGATTGGTCAAGGGGGCGAAGGTGCTTCTTGCCAAATATTTTTGCGCCGCAGCAAAACTAAGCGATAATCTCGTACACGCCCTCGATCCGGGGCAGGCGCAGCTTTTCGGGTGCGGCAGCCACCAGCAGCGCGAAACAGCCGCCGGTGAGCGCGACCAGCGCGCCATCGACCAGCCCCTGTTGCCCCAGCGCATCGGACAGCAGCGATCCCGCCACCGGCCCGGCGATCATGCCCAGGCTGTGAACGCAGGCGACGAAGCGGCGGAACAGCGGACTGCCGCCACCCGCTGCCGTGGCAAGGCCGGAAAAGCGGATGATGGTGGCGGTCGACCCGATATTGAGCAGGCCGATCGCCAGGATGAACAGGGTCGGCGCGCCGGGGCGGGTGAGGGCGAGCGGGGCGAGCAGGCAGACGGCGGACAGCAGGCCGGTCAGCGGTAGCGGCATGATGCTTTGCTCGCGCATCAGCGCGATCGCGGTCAGCGCGCCGATCACCGATCCGATCGCCACCGCCTCGCCGATCACGCTGTCGTCGATGCCGGCGGCCAGCGCCAGCGCGCCGGAAAAGCTCCAGATCATCATGGTGGCGGCGATGAAGCAGAACAGGGCGACGGCCAGTGCCCATGCGCGGGCCGGGGTGGGCGCGCGTTCATCGGCGTCGCTGGTCCGCGTCAGCGCCGGATCGGCGGCCGGCATCAGCAGGCTGAGCAGCAGCACGCCGATTGGCGCCAGCGCCAGCAGGCGCAGCGTAGCGGCCGGCCCGGCGCTGTCGCCGATCGCCGGCAGCGCCAGCGCGACCAGGGTGGACAGCAGCAACTGGACCAGGAAGACGGCGGCATAGGCGCCGGTCGGACGGTGGGATGCGGCGGCGCTCATCGCATGGGTATAGGCGACGCCCATGCCGACGCCGAACAGGCCGCGCGCGGCGATGAGCGTTGCCAGTTCGTCGAGCGCCGGGGTTATCAGGCTGGCAGCCAGTGCAATCAGCGCGGCGAAGGCCGGCGCGCCGGCGGGCAGATGCGTGCCGCCGCGCCAGACCAGGATCGCGCCGATCGCCATGCCGCCCTGGGTGGCGCCGACGATCCAGCCATGGTCGGACGGATCAAGCCCGGTGGCGGCGGTCAGCAGGGTGAGGAAGACGGGATCGATGCCGGGTTGCAGCAACGCGAGCGCGGCGGCGGCGATGCAGGCTATGGTCCGGTCCGGTGCCCATCCGGGCAATATACGGCTTTGCGTCATGATGGCCCCCACAGCATGAACAGGCGCCGGTGGCGCCCCTGCCGTTCAGACCATCTCTCCCCCTTGGGCCGGCGTCAGGCCGCTTCTGTCATCAGCCCTGCAAGATCGCGCGAAGTCACCGTCTTGGCAAGATGCACGAACGACATTGCGGCGAGCGCGGTAAAGACCGGCATCTTGGCCGCCCAGGGCTTCTGATGCCCCAGGAACGGCGTCGATCCTTCCATCGATGCGCTGATGAACAGGGCGACGCTATGCACCTCGTCCGGGGTCAGGGCCGGATTGATCTGCGCGACATATTCGCCGATCACCTCATGCACCTTGCTGTAGAACAGGCGCACCCGGTCGGCGACGAACTCGCTCTGGTTGGCGAGGGCCCAGAGCTCGGTGAACAAATGGGTGGTGCGCTTGGTCTGGATATCCTCCAGGCACAGGATGATGACCAGCTTCAGCCGTTCCTCGGCGGTGAGGCCGGGCTTGCGCACCATCTCCTCCAGCAGCTTGTCATAGGATTCCAGCATCTCGTCCAGCATCACCTGGATCAGCATTTCCTTGCGCGGGAAATGATAGCTGACATTGCCGACCTTCATGTCGCAGCGCGCAGCGATGCGGCGCAGGGTGAAGGCATCGGCACCCTCGTCGATCAGCACGTCCAGCGCTGCCTTGAGGATCTGGTCCACCGTTTCGGACCCGCGGGCATAGATGCCGGGCCGTGAGGGAGCGAGTATCATATCACATCTGCCTTGGCGGCCCTCCTACCACGGCGCGGCCCGGTTCGCCACCCTTTGCGCATCGCTCGCAACGGCGGGCTTGACGAATATTTGAAGACTGTCCAGTATTCGCGCATCCACATAATCTTGGGAAGAGGCGTGAAAT
>Ga0209813_10000044_pt1 | contig 50649 bp, 48 predicted proteins | sample EndMethybrTD3033_FD_187596 | JGI IMG/M metagenome (GOLD analysis project Ga0209813, IMG submission 187596) | Populus endosphere microbial communities from Tennessee, USA - Endosphere MetaG P. TD hybrid TD303-3 (SPAdes) (version 2) | ecosystem: Host-associated > Plants > Roots > Endosphere... | reverse complement strand
AAGCGAGACGGCGGAAGCGCCTGCCGCGAAAGCGCCGTTGGCGGTAAAGGATGTGGTCAGCGCCGGCCCGTTGTTCGAAGCCAGCCGCTGGATCGCTTCCTGCGTCGTCTGGATGCCGCGCTGTTCCAGCGTCTCGGCGGTCAGCACGGAAACGGGCGAGGGTGTATCGTCGACAGAACTGCGCAACAGCGATCCCGTCACCACGATTGTCTGACCGTCGTCGGTCTCCTCGGCGGGTGTGGTCGTGTCCTGCGCATAAGCGACCGTAGCGAAGCTCGCGGACGCTGCGAGGCAAGTGGCGCTCAAGAGAACATGCTTCATCGATTTGATAGTCTTCACGGCGAAACCCCTTCTCAAATCGCCGGTCGAACCGCCCCCCAGTCAGTCGACCGGCCACTGGCATCCTGCTGTTCAGCCCGCAGTCAGCCAGCCCAATGGCTTTAGAAGGACGCAATCCGTTGCAAGTTGCAACAAGACTGCACCGCTACTTACAGTTTTGTGAGAAGTGTGGCGGGCGAGCAACAGGGCGTGACCTGGGATAGATTGACTTTTTAGTGATAAACCACGGCTTTAGTCCCGAAGGCGTATTTCGGGTATGAAGCTCGCCCTGCCAATAATGCAGGCTCCATCCCCGGAAGTCGGGAACGCGCGACAGTGGCGACTCGATACGCAAACCGTCTCGTCGCCAAAGTCGATGCCGTGGTCACCAGAGATACCAAGGGGTCTTTCTCGGCTTTGTGTGCAGTTCAGCCTGACCTTGTCCTGCAATCCGATTGACCCGTTGCTGGCCGAAGTTTAACCGAATGCTTAAATCGCGTGCCGGTCCGCCCGATCTTGCAATACGTTCGGCCGAGCGCGGGAAGGGAGAATTGTATGAAACTGGACAGCACTGTCGCCGCCGTCGTCACGGGGGCAGCCTCGGGCCTGGGTGCGGCCACCGCGCGCATGCTCGCGGCCAGGGGCGTGAAGGTCGCGATCTTCGATTTGCAGGAGGAAAAGGGCAAGGCTATCGCCGCGGAGATCGGCGGCGTCTTCTGCGAAGCCAACGTTACCTCGGATGACAGCATCGACGCCGCCTTCGCCTTGGCCCGCGCCGCCCATGGGCAGGAACGGATCCTGGTCAATTGCGCCGGCACCGCCAACGCGATCAAGACGGTCAGCCGCGACAAGGAAACCGGCGCGATCAGGCATTTCCCGCTCGAAGCGTTCAATTTCATCGTCCAGATCAACCTGATCGGCACCTATCGCTGCATCGCCAAATCGGCGGCTGGCATGCTGACGCTCGATCCGCTGGAAGACGGAGAGCGCGGGGCGATCGTCAACACCGCTTCCGCCGCAGCCGAGGACGGCCAGGTCGGCCAGGCAGCCTATTCCGCATCGAAGGGCGGCGTGGTCGGCATGACGCTGCCCATCGCCCGTGACCTCATGAACGAAGGTATTCGCGTGAACACCATCCTGCCCGGCATCTTCGAAACCCCGCTGATGATGGCGCTGCCCGAAAAGGCGCGCGAGGTGCTTGGCGCCTCGGTCCCGTTCCCCAAGCGAATGGGCAAGCCCGATGAATATGCGCAGCTGGCGCTCGCGATGATCGAGAACAGCTATTTCAATGGTGAGGATGTCCGCCTGGATGGCGCCATCCGCATGCCGGCGCGCTGATATGTCGGAGTATCGCGGGATCCTGCTCGATGTCGTCGACGGCATCGCCACCATCACCATCAACCGTCCGGAAAAGATGAACGCCTTCACCATCGCCATGGGCGAGGAGATGGCCGACGCGCTCGACCGGACCGACGCCGACGACAAGGTGCGTGCGGTGATCTTCACCGGCGCGGGCGAGCGGGCCTATTGCGCGGGGGCGGATCTTACCCCCGACAGCGGCGGCGATCCGTTCACCAACGATGACGAGGTCGACGACCTGTCCGATCCGCTCGTCCGCGATTCGGGCGGCTTGCTGACGCTGCGCATCTACAAGTCCAAGAAGCCGATCATCGCCGCGTGCAATGGTGCGGCGGTGGGCGTGGGCGCGACCATGCAATGCGCGATGGATTTCCGCCTGGCGTCGACCACGGCGCGCTACGGCTTTGTCTTCGCGCGGCGCGGCATCGTCAACGAGGCGGCGTCGAGCTGGTTCCTGCCACGCATCGTCGGCGTGCCGAAGTCGCTGGAATGGTGCATGACCGGGCGCTTGTTCGATGCGCAGGAAGCGCTGGCCGGCGGTTTCGTGCGGTCGGTTCATGAACCCGAGGATCTGATCCCGGCGGCCCACGCCTTGGCCCGCGAGATCGCCGACAACACTTCCGCCGTGTCGATCGCGCTGATCCGGGCGATGCTGTGGCGTAATGCCGCCGCCGACCACCCGATGTTCGCGCACCGCGCCGACAGCAAGCTCGTCTACCGCCTGTCGCGCGGTCGCGATGCTGCCGAGGGCGTGGCGAGCTTCCTGGAAAAGCGCCCGGCAAGCTTCCCCGACAAGGTCAGCGAGAACCTGCCCGACGCTTGGCCGTGGTGGGAAGAGCCCGAGTGGCGGTGAGCGCTGTCGCCGATATTTCGGCGCCTGCCGGCGCGCGCGAGCAATTGCTCGATACCGCCAGCGCGATCATGCGCGACGGCGATATCGTAGATATCTCGCTATCCGAACTGAGCCTGCGTTCCGGGCTCAATTCGGCGCTGGTGAAATACTATTTCGGCAACAAGGCCGGCTTGCTGAAATCGCTGCTCGACCGCGACTGGCAGGCGATCGTCGCCAGCGTCGACGCGCTGGTGCAGAAGGACGACTGGGGGCCGGAAGCCAAGCTGCGGCGGCATATCTCCAAGGTCGTCGATACGTTCTATGCCGTGCCTTACCTCAATCGCCTGACGATGCGGCTGGTGCGCGAGAGCGACGACGCGGAGGCGCGGCATATCGCCGATTCCTATCTCTCGCCGATGTACCGCGCTTACGAGGCGCTGATCGACGAGGGGGTGAAGGCCGGTGTGTTCCGGCCGGTCGATCCGCAGTTGTTCTATTTCACCGTGACCGGCGCGGTGGACCGGTTCTTTTCCGCGCGGCTGGTCCTCAAGCACTGCTTCAATCAGGATACGTTGACCGAGGAACTGCGCGACCGCTATCGCGAGCACACCGTCGACATCATCATGGCAGGAATCCTTGCGCGCTGAGAAACCCGAGAGCTGGCATATCGGCGTTATCGGAGGTTCCGGACTGGCCGATGGCGTTTCGCTGGACGATGCGCAGGAGATTGCGGTCTCCAGTCCTTTCGGGAAACCTTCGGGGCCGGTCACGACTGGAACGCTGAGCGGAGTGCGGTTCACGTTCCTGGCCCGCCACGGCACCGGGCATCGCCTGCCGCCCGACGCGGTGAACTACCGCGCCAACATCGATGTGCTGAAGCGCTGCGGCGTTACCGACGTGCTGGCTCTTTGCGCCATCGGTTCGCTGCGCGAGGAACTGGCCCCCGGCGATTTCGTCGCGGTGGACGAACTGATCGATCGCACGGCCGGCCGCCAGAACAGCTTTTTCGGGCCGGGCCTGGTCGCTCATGTCAGCCTGGCCGATCCGTTCTGTCCCGACTTGTCCGGCCTGGCCGCCGCAGCCGTGCAGGAGGCGGGGGCGAGGGTGCATCGCGGCGCCTGCTACGTCGCCATCGAAGGGCCGCAGTTCTCCACCCGCCGCGAAAGCCGGCTCTATCGTCACTGGGGCGCCGACGTGATCGGCATGACGGCCATGCCCGAAGCCCGGCTCGCGCGCGAAGCGGAGCTTCCCTACGCGGTTCTGGGCATGGTGACCGACTATGACTCCTGGCGGGAGGATGAAAGCGGCGTCGAAGCGGCGGAAATCCTTGGTGTCATGAAGGCGAATGCCGCCATCGCGCGGGACGCCTTGCGCAACCTTGCCGACATGCTGCCGGCGACCCGTCTGCCCAGCCCGATCGACCATGCGCTCGAACATGCCATCGTCACCGCCCCGGCAGCGCGCGATGCGCGGCTGGTCGCGATGCTCGATGCCGTCGCGGGCAGGGTGCTCGGCTAACGACAAGGCCGCATCGTTCGCGGGAACGATGCGGCCTTTTCAATGGTTTGCAGTCGATCCTACGACGGGTTGGCGGTGCCCGGCCCGCCGGCCGAGAAGGCGTCGGCGATCGCACAGGCCGCAGGGCCGAGGATCACGATGAACAGCACCGGCAGGATGAACAGGATCAGCGGGACAGTCATGATGGCAGGCAGGCGAGCCGCCTTTTCCTCCGCGCGCATCATGCGTTCGTTACGGAATTCGGCCGACAGCACGCGAAGCGCCGAGGCGAGCGGCGTGCCGTAGCGCTCGGTCTGCACCATCGTCGTCACCACGCCTTTCACCGCATCGAGATTGACGCGATAAGCGAGGTTCTCGAATGCCATCTTGCGCTGTGTCAGGAACGACAGCTCGATCGACGTCAGCGCGAATTCGTCACCCAGTTCGGGATAGGCGCGGCCCAGTTCCTTGGCGACGCGGTTGAACGCGGCGTCGACGGTAAGGCCGGCTTCGGCGCAGATGACCAGGAGATCGAGCGCATCCGGCAGGCCCTTGCGGATCGCGTCGGTGCGCTTGGTAATCATGTTCTGGATGAAGAGATCGGGCGCCTTGTAGCTGAGCAGGGCGACGGCGGCGAAGGCGCCGAACTTCTTCATGCTGCCCCATTCGGGGAAATAATTGATCCCGTAGATCATCAGCGCGGCGAAGCCGCCCAGCACGATCGGCAGGACGAGGCGGCCGAAGACGACTGCGACGGCCCATTCGTTCTTGCGAATGCCGGCCTGGGCCAGCTTCTGGCGAATGGTCGCCAGCTGGCTTTCCTGCAGCACCTTGAGCGATGACAGCGTATCGCGCATGCGATCGGTGGTCTCGTTCTTGCGGACGAGACTGGCGCGCTTGCGGGCCGTGACGACGATGCCGGCTTTCAGGAACTCGCGACGTTCGTTGAGCGCCTTGAGGCGCTTCATCATCGGATCGCGCACGGTGATCGCGGTGTAGATCGCGAACACGACCGCGACCGCAGCGACAGCCGCCAGAAGCGTGCCGATCCAGATGACGTCGACGCCGAGGAGCGTGGGGCCGGGCGGTGTGTTCAACATGGCTGCCGTAGTCCCTCGCTCAGATTTCGAAACTGACCATCTTGGCCATGATGAAGCCGCCGATGCTCATCCAGGTAAGCCCGCCGAGGCCGGCGATGATAAGGCGGTCTTCGGTGAAGAACCCGTGGAGGTATTGCGGGTTTACCCAGTAGACCATGGCGAAGACGATGAACGGCAGCGAGCCGACGATATAGGCCGAAGCCTTGGATTCGGAGCTCATCGCCCTGATCTTGAGCTTCATCTGCGCGCGCTTGCGCAGCACGTCCGCCAGGTTCGAAAGCGTTTCGGCCAGGTTGCCGCCCGTCTCGCGCTGGATGGCGAGCGTGATGCAGAAGAAGCTGAACTCCGGCATGTCGAGGCGGTCGGCGGTGTCCTGCAACGCGTCCTCCATCGTCCGGCCGATCTTGATGCGTTCGGTGATGAGCTTGAACTCCTCGCCGACGGGGCCGGGCACTTCGGTCGCGACAACGCCCAGCGTCTCCGTCACCGGCAGGCCGGAGCGCAGGCCGCGCACGAGCAGGTCGATCGCGTCGGCGAACTTCGACGTGAACCGGAGCGTGCGCTTGTTGATGAAGTAACCCACGACGAAATGGGGAAGGCCGGCGCCGACCAGCAGGCCCACGCCGAGCGCCAGCAGCGGCGCGCCTGACTGGAGGAAGACAAGTATCGCCATGGCGACCGTCAATCCGATCGAGGCATAGAGGTACTGGGTGATCGTCCAGTCCTTGCCGGTGCGATGGAGCCGCAGCATCAGCGCTTCGGCACGCGATCCGGAACCGGCGATCTTGTGGAACTTGGGCTTGCGCGCGGCGACCGCCTTGCGCAGTTGCGCCTCGACTTTATCTAGCGTGTTTTCGGAATGGCGATAGCGCACCGCTTCGAGCCGGCGAGCGCTTTCCTTCGCTGCCGACGGGCCGGCGAACGCGAGGACCACGAGCGCGATCGCGGCCAGGAGGCCGACCGAAATCACCAGGATCTGAACCGTGCTCATCGGCGAGTCTCGCCTTTCCTTTCAACGCCCGCTCGGGCCATTCCGCGCAATCGGCCTTGCGGCTCAGTTGCCTGCCGTCTTCGGCGCCTTGTCCTTTTTCAGCATCGACTTGATCTGGATCTTGCCGAGCAGGGACTTCTTGGGTTGCACGGCCTCGTCCGCGTCTTCGATCTCGGCCGCGCCCACCACCATCTTGGCGATGTCGCGGATCACTGCGGCTGACTTGGTCGCGCGATTGGCTTCGACGAAAGTCTGGCCCAGCTTGGCCGCGTTCGTCGCCGCCTTGATGTCGTGCGGGATCGAGCAGGTGATCCGGCGTTCGATCGAGGCTTCGAAATCGGTCCGGGAAATCTCTCCGACGCCGGCCTGCACCTTGTTCGCGATCGTCAGCACTTGCGCATGCGGCGCATTGGTCTTGATCCAGGACAGGAGGCGGATGCTGTCGCGGGCGGCAGCCAGCGTCATCTCGGTCACCAGGACAATCACGTTCACGTCGTTGACGAGCTGCGGAAAGTTGATGAGCATGTTGCGCGGCAGATCGATGACCGTCATCTCGAACGCCTGACGGAACTCCTCCTCCAGCTGGAGGAAGGCCGAGCCGTCGGTCATCAGCGGCGAATTGATCGGCGCTTCTGCCGACAGGATCGCCAGGTTGTCGTTCGCGCGGATCATCGCGCGTTCGATGAACAGCCCGTCGATGCGGCTGGGATTCTCGATGGCATCGGTCAGGCCGCGGCCCGGTTCGAGGTCGAGCGACAGTGCGCCGGTGCCGAAGTGGACGTCGAGGTCGAGCAGCGCGGTCGGCAGCTTGTCGTCGGAGCTGAACAGCCAGGCGAGCGAAGTCGCCACCGTGGAGGCGCCGACGCCGCCGCGGGTGCCGATGACCGCGGTCGAGATATGCTTCTTGGCCGCGGAGGGATCGAGATGCTTGGGCGCGGCGAATACCGCCTGTGCTTGGACCAGCGCATCGCGCAGCTGGCCGGGCGAGAGCGGCTTCAGCAGGTAATCGTGGATGCCGCTGGCGACCAGATCGCGATAGAGCCGCACGTCGTTGACCTGCCCGATGGCGATCACCACCGTGCCCGGTTCGCAGACTTCGGCCAGCGCGTTGATGTCGTTGAGCGGATCGCCGCTTTCCGACAGATCGACCATCAGGATGTTCGGGCTGGCGGTGATCGAAAGCGACTGCACGGCGTTGCGCAGGCCGCCCTTGTTGCACTTCTCGGGCTGCCAGCCCATTTCGATGACAACCGGGCGCAGGACGTCGAGCGAGGCTTCGTCGCAGATAAAGGCGTTGAAGGGGTCGCGGTTGCCGACGGTGCCGGCTTTCCAGGGTGCGTTCATGACTTACTTCCCAGTCTGAGTGGACTGCGCGGTGAGAGCGCCGCCGGCGCCCGAAGGCTTGGCTTCGCGATAGCTGTCGATGGCCTTGGTCGAGCTCATCACCACCGTGCCGCTCTGGCCGTCGGCGCCTTTGATGAGATGCTGGGGATCGGCGACCATGGCTGCGAGGTTCGAATTGACCGCGCAGCCGAAGTTGCTGCTCGCCGCGTTGTTGAAGTTGGTGTCGGTGTTAGTAGACCAGTCCGGGCATCCCGGGACATGCGCGGAGGACCGGGTGATGACCACCCTGGCCGTACCCGCATTCACATAGCCGGGTGTCACCGGAGCCTGATCGTCGATGATGAGGCCATAGCGACCGGCGATTGCCGCGATGGCGCCGCGGGTGCTTTCGCTCCGCAGCGGATCGTCGATCGCGATGTGATCGCCATAGCCCACCTTCATGGTGTCGAACCAGCTCACCACGCGCTGCTGTTCCGGATAAGACAGCCCGCCCGGTCCGGCCGTGACGTCGAAGGTGTAGTTCGTCTGCTGCACCACCGGCTGGCGGACGCTGTCGAGCGAACGGTTGTTCGTGGCCATACCGCCGCAACCGGCAAGCGCCAGGCCGAGCGAGAGGGTGAGCGCGGTGCCGAATGTTCTGCGCATCGATCGGAACGCTGTCGTGGTCATCACGTCACCTCTCACTTGAGATTGAAGCCGGGAGCGGGCAGGGCCGCGTCCGCCTGGCGATTGCGCGGCTTGCGGCCGTCTTCGTTGCGGGGTTCGTTCGCGCCGACCGGGCTTGCTGGCCGCGTGTCGCCGGCGCCCGTCGATCCGGTGCCCGGGTTCGGCGCAAGCGTGGGGCCGGGGCGCTTCGCACCGGACACGCCGTCGCTCTGGGCATTGCCGAGCAGGCGTTGCAGCTCGTTCGGCGCATTGTAACCATCGGTCGGCAGCTTGATGTCCGCCGCGTTGACCGGCTTCACCAGATAAGGCGTCACGATGATAACCAGTTCGGTTTCGCCGCGCTGGAAGTTTGTGGAGCGGAACAGCGAGCCGAGAATGGGCAAGTCGCCGGCGCCGGGCATCTTCCTGATCGTGTTTTGCGACGATGACTTGAGCAGGCCGCCGATCATGAAGCTCTGGCCAGAGCCCAGCTCGATCGTGGTTTCGGCGCGCCGGACGGTCAGGGCGGGGATGGTGAGGTTGTTCAGCACGATCGCGCCTTCGCTCGAAAGCTCGGACACTTCCGGGCGGACGCGCAGCGAGATGCGGCCGTTCGCGAGGACAGTCGGCGTGTAGGCCAGGCTCACACCGTACTTCTTGTATTCCACCGAGGTAGAACCCAGGCCCTGCGCGAGCGGGATCGGGAACTCGCCGCCGGCAAGGAATTCGGCGGTTTCGCCGGACAGCGCCGTCAGGTTGGGCTGCGCCAGCGTGGAAACCAGGCCGACCGTCTCACCGGCGTCGAGCGCACCGAGCAGGTCGAGGCCGAGGAACCGGCCGGCGCCCGCAAGGGTGGTGCCGATGTCGTTGGGAGTGACGGCCGAACCCGGCACCAATTGGGGGGCACCATTGCCATCGACGACGGGCAGCCCGGTGAGCGGATTGATATCGATCACTTTCACCGAATTGCCGACGCCAAGCGCCCGGCCGGCATTGAAAGTCGGGGCATAGCCGCTGCGACCCTGGCCAATGCCGAACTTGAAGCCGCTCGATCCGTCGATCGAGGTCAGGTTGACGCCGAAGACCTTGACGAGCGAGCGACTGACTTCTGCAATGCGCACCTGAAGGTTGACCTGCAGCGGCGTCGCCATCTTGAGGCGGCTGACGACATTGGCCGTATCCTTGCCGACGAAGGCATGGACAAGGCGTTCGGCTTCGGCCGCATCTTCCGGAGCGGCGACCGTGCCGGTCAGCAGGAAGGTGTTTGACCCCATCGTCGCGACGTTGATCTTCGCGTCGGGCATGGCCAGCGCCAGCATCTGGTCGACGCTGTCGATGTTCGACCCGACCCTGACGTTGGCCGACCACACGATGTCGCCGGCGGCGTTGCTGGCGTAGACCGTGGTCTCGCCGCCCGCCTTGCCGAAGACGTAGAGCTGGCGGGTCGACTTGACCTCCACGTCGGCGATGGCCTCATTGGCGACGAAGACGTTGGCCATGCTGCCCGCCGCGGTGACGAGCTGGCCGCGGCCGATCGACAGGTTGATGTCGTTGGCGGGGCGCTGCACCGACTGGGCGTGGGCCGTGCCGACCGGCGTCAGCGCCAGCGGGACGGCGGCGCAGGCCGCGGTCATCAGAGTGTGGATCAGGCGGCGTTTCATGCTGTTGCCCTTTGTCTCATGTCTCGCGACGGCTTGGTGCTTGCCCATCTCAGCGGCTCCCTACCGAGACTTCGGTGGTTTCCTTGCCGCGGGTGACCCGGACGACGGGGCCGGCGGGACGCGGAGCCACGGCCTGGACGACCTGTCCGACAGCAGCGCTGGTGACCCGCTGCGCCATCTGCTCCGATGTCAGCGGCACGCTGCGGCGCTGGAAGCGCGACACGTCGCCGCCGGTGACGAAGCTGCTGGCGCCCTCGATAGGACGGTTCATCGCCTGGCGAAGCAGGCGTTCTTCCTCTTCCTTGCTGGCGCCTTCGGGCACCTTGACTTCGCCGCTGGCGACCGCGCGTTCCAGTTCCGACTGGTTATCGGCGATGGAGCGCAGCGAGAGGCTGAGCGTGCCGATGGTCTGCGCCACGGCCACCTTTTCGGCAATGCGCGGCGTGACTTCGAGCGTGACGGTGCGGAAGGCGCGAACCACGGTCTTGCCGTCGGCGGTCTCGGTCTCGGTCGACTGGTCGGTGGCGAGCACGCGCAGATTGCGCAGGACGGTCTCCGATGCCTTCAGCGGCTGGCCTTCGCCCTTGACCGACTGGGTCAGCACCAGGTCGACATGGTCGCCCGGGAAGACGAAGCCGGCGACGCCGGTCTTGGCGGAAACCGGAATGGTGACGGCGCGCATGCCGGCGCCGAGGGCGGCGGCCAGGAAGCCGCGATCGCCGGGGGCCACCAGAGCGCCCTGGGTAAGCGGCTGGCCGGCCGTGGTCGGAAAGCGCACCACCGTGCCGAGCAGCTTGGTCATATCCGCTTCGCCATCGATGAAATAGGCGTCCTGGACCATCTCCTTGGGCCATGCCTGGAAGGCGATGGCATCGGCGGTGATGATCGTTCCGACGGGCAGGGCGCGCTGGGCGACGAGGACCTTGGGCCCCTGGGCGACGGGCGGGGCCGCTTCGGCTTGCGGCGCCGATGCGCCGGCAAACATGCTCCGCGCGGCAAGCGCCGTGCCGATCGCTATGACCAGCGCGCCGAGCAGCAGCAGTAGCTTCTTCTTGTCCATGGCTAAGCAAGCCCCCTCGAAATTACCCCAGGTTCGAACGCACTAAATCGGGTAAATTGGTTAAAATCTCGTTCACCCCAAACCATTCGCGGCTTGTAGCTGGGGAACGTACTGCGCGGCCAGCACCCAAAGGCCGGCGAAGGAGATCGCGATGCCATAGGGGATCGCCAGCTTGTCCTTGCGGCGGCGGGCGACGTGCCACGCTCCGAACGCGATCGTCAGTACACCGCCGGCGATCGCCATGATGATGAGCAGCTGGAGAAACCACATCGGTTTGATCCACAGGGCCAGCGCGGTAAGCAGCTTCACGTCGCCGCCGCCCATCGCGCCCAGCGCGAACAGGCCGGCAAGCACCACCAGCGCGGCGAATGCGACGGCAAGCTGATAGCCGATGTCGGCAAGGCCCAGGCCCGCGGCGAACCAGAACAGCGGTGCGCCCAGGGCGACCGCAGCGTTCAGCCAGTTGTCGATCTGGCGGCGGCGCAGATCGGTGAACGCGGCGATCAGCAGCGCAATTGCCAATGCGGCAAGCAGCCCGTAAGAAAAATATCCGCCCTGCATTTAATGCCCCTGTCAATGTCATGATGTCTAACGATTAGGGCTTACCAAACAGTAACCAAGGCGCCGATGCTGGAATTGGCTGGATGAGCGAAAGTCGTTGGATGGGGGATCAGGCGATGGATCGGCGGGCAATTCCTGCCGGGGCAGAGGAAACGCGGTGGCTTGCCGGCGATGGCCACGCCATCCGCCGGATAGACTGGCCGGCGCCGGCCGCCCCCCGCGGTTCGCTGCTGTTCATGCCCGGCCGCGGCGACGCCTATGAAAAGTATCTTGAATCGCTGGATTACTGGCATTGTCGGGGCTGGCGCGTCACCGCGTCCGACTGGCGCGGGCAGGCCGGCTCGGGCCGGCTCGGCAGCGACGCCGTGACGGGGCATGTCGGCGATTTCGCGCTCTGGCTCGACGATCTGGCCGCCTTGTGGGCCGATTGGAGACGCACCACGCCGGGGCCGCATGTGCTGGTCGCGCATTCTATGGGCGGACACCTTGCCTTGCGCGCCGCGGCCGAGGGACGCGTCGATCCCGATGCCATCGTGCTGTCTGCGCCGATGCTGGGCCTGCATCCGCGAATGGTTCCGCCGGCCTTGCTGCACGGCGTGGCCCTGCTGGTGACGCGGCTGGGCGACCCACGCCGGCCGGCGTGGAAATGGAGCGAGAAGCCGGGCGAACTGCCCGCCGACCGATCGCTGCTGCTCACCCACGATCCCGAGCGTTACGCCGACGAGGACTGGTGGCGCCGCACGCGCCCCGAACTGGTCATGGGACCGGCGAGCTGGGGGTGGATCACCGCCTCCATAGCTTCGATCCGCGCGATCCAGCGGCCCGGTCTGCTGGAGGCGCTGCGCACCCCCGTCCTTATGCTGGCGACCACGACGGACCGGCTGGTGGAGTTCGGCGCGATCGAGCGCGCGGCGGCCCGCCTGCCGAAGGGGGAACTCGTGCGGTTCGGGCCGGAAGCACGCCACGAACTGCTGCGCGAGGAAGACGGCGTGCGCGGCAAAGTGCTGGCCGCCATCGACGAATTCCTTGACCGTACCGCGCCCGTCGCCATCTGAGGCCCCGTGGACGCATCTTTCGACATTGCCATCATCGGCGCGGGAATGGCCGGTGCTTCGCTGGCGGCGGCGCTGGCGGGTGAGGCGCGGGTGTTGCTGGTCGAGGCGGAGGCTCAGCCCGGTTATCACGCCACCGGCCGTTCCGCGGCGTTCTGGACCGAAAGCTACGGCGGCGAGGGGGTTCAGCCGCTGACCACCGCTTCGGGGCGGTTCCTGCGCGACGGTGGCTTTCTGTCCCCACGCGGCGCGCTCACCATCGGCCGGGCCGGGCGGGAGGTCGAGGTCGAGGCTTTCGCCCGCATGTTCGCCGATCTGGGCGTGCGGGTGGAGATGCTGAACCGCGCGGCTCTGACAGACCGTGTTCCCGGGCTGCGACCGGAATGGACGGCCGGGGCCATGGAGCCCGATTGCTGCGATATCGATGTGGCCGGCCTCCACCAGCATTATCTTGCTGCCGCGCGTCGGGCGGATGTCGAGCTATGGCGCTCGGCCCGTCTTCGCTCGGCGGTGGAGGACAGGCACGGCTGGCGCCTGACGATGGAGGACGGGCGCGAGGCGAAGTGCGGGGTGCTGGTCGACGCGGCGGGTGCCTGGGCGGATGTCGTCGCGCGGGCGGCGGGCGTGGCGCCGCTGGGGATCGCTCCTTTCCGGCGTACGATCGCGCAGCTCCGCGTCGCGCCGGCAGTAGCAGCCGACCTGCCCCTGGTGCTCGATCTGGACGAGACATTCTATTTCAAGCCCGAAGCCGGCCGCCTCTGGCTCAGCCCTCACGACGAGACGCCCAGCCCGCCTTGCGACGCCGCGCCGGAAGAACTGGATGTCGCGGCCGCCATCGACCGGCTCGAACAGGTGGTAGACTGGCGCGTCGAACGCGTGGAGCACCGTTGGGCGGGCTTGCGCAGCTTCGCGCCCGATCGCCTGCCGGTCTATGGCTTCGACCCCGTCAGCCCGCGCTTCTTCTGGTTCGCCGGGCAGGGCGGCTTCGGTATCCAGACCGCGCCCGCCGCGGCCGATCTCGCGGCCCGGCTCCTGCTCGGCTGGGCGGGTGGCGCCATCGATCCCATGCGCTATTCACCCGGTCGCTTCGGCTGACTTTCGGCACTTCTCCTGAAGCGCCAAGGTCACTAGTGTGCACAGCGGTATTTCAAACCAGGAGGATGCGATGGCTCACCGTTTCGAGATCCGTAAGAACAAGGCCGGCGAGTTCGTCGCCTATTTCTGCCACAACGCCGAAACCATCTTCTGGACCGAAGGCTACAAGAGCAAGGCCAGCGCGCAGAACGCGATCGATTCCGTGCTGAAGAACGGGCCGGGCGCCGAAGTGGTGGACAAGACCGCCGATTGAGCGAGGAGCGCTCTCCTCAAAAGCCACCTCGCCCCGGATCAAGTCCGGGGTGACAACGCCCATCACCCCGGCTGATAGGCTTTCGGCACCATCATGGGCGTGACCGAGCTGTGGCCGCCAGATTCCGCCGGACGGCGCGGATCGGTGACGACCGTCATCGCGCTTTCGTCGAAGATCGTATCGATCCCGTCGCGCACGTCCTCGATCGTCAGGCCGGGCAGGTTGATCCCGGCGGTCGCCGTGACGAGCCGCGCCGAAACCTCGCCTCCACCGGCATTGAGCAGTGCGCCTGACACCGCGCAGCTTTCGTGCGAGAGATAGGCGACGGCGGGCGAGACATATTCCGCCGGAAAACGCTCCTTGAAGCCCTTCATCACTTGCGCATCGGCGAAAGTGAAGTTGTGCCCGAAGGAGTTGGTCGCCGCGCCGGGGCTGAGCGCATTGGCCTTAATGCCCAGCGCCGCGCCTTCGGTCGCCAGCCCGCGCGTCAGGCCATAGATGCCGAACTTGGCCGCGCCATAGATGCTCATGCCGGCCATGCCGATCATTCCGCCCGACGTGGTGCTGACGATACGGCCGTATCCAGCCTTGCGCATATGCGGCCATGCCGCGCGGCACATCCAGATCGCGCCCATCAGATGCACGTCGATCACCCGATGGATATCGCGCGAGGATATCTCGTCGAATTCGGCGCGCACGCCGAAACCGGCGTTGTTGACCAGGATATCGACGCGGCCCCATTTGCTCATGGCGGCGTCGATAATGGCTTGCGCGCTGTCTTCTTCGGCCACGCTGTGCAGGTCGACGATGGCTTCGCCGCCGGCCGCGACGATCTCTTCGACCACGGCTTCGGCGCTGGCCGGTTCGACGCGGTGTGCGCCCGGCCCGCAGCCCAGGTCGTTGACGACGACCCTGGCGCCGCGCGATGCCAGCAGATGGGCATGGGAGCGACCGAGGTTGAAGCTGCCGCCCGCCCCGGTAACGATCGCGACTTGCCCGTCGAAACGCAGTTCACCCATCTCGCCATCCCTCTCGTCGTTTTGCCGAAAGGCTAGGGCGGGCGATGGAACCGGGCAACCACTGCTTGCGGGCGACGGATTTTCCTACTCGTCGCTGGTGTGGGATAGGAAAGAAGTGACCTCTACGTCCCCATCGTCACCACGGAGCGAGTCCGGGGTGACGGGAAGGGAAGGTTGCGGCGAGATGGCCGGCTGCGGAACGGAGGGAAAAACGAACGCAGAATGAAAGGTCACATTTCGTCGAGCGAAAGTGCGCATCAAATTATTGTAAAACATAGATTAATCGGAATATTCTGCTGCGGTTTTACACACCGTCGAGCGTCAACATCCGGTCACGCGTTGCCGGGCTTGCCGGCGGCGACGGCGGCATCGCTCGCCAACCGGTCGGCGCGTTCGTTTTCGGGATGGCCGGCATGACCGCGCACCCATTCCCAGGCCACCTTGTGCTGCTGCGCCGCGTCGATCAGTTCGTGCCACAGGTCGGCATTGCGAACCGGCTGCTTGCTGGCGTTCACCCAGCCGTTGCGTTTCCAGCCGTGAACCCATTTGGTGATGCCGTCGATCACATAGCGACTGTCGGTATAGAGCGTCACCTCGCAAGGCTCGATCAGCGCGCGCAAGCCCTTGATGACCGCGGTCATCTCCATCCGGTTGTTGGTCGTCTGCGCTTCGCCGCCCGACATTTCCTTTTCGTGGGCGCCCATCCGCAGGATCGCGCCCCAGCCGCCGGGGCCGGGATTGCCCTTGCAGGCGCCGTCGGTGAAAATATCTACCTTCTTCAAATCCTGATCCATCAGCTTTCGGCGAACAGCGCCGCATTGGCGGGGTCGGCGTAGAATTCCAGCCGGCGGGCGAAAGCCAGCGGGTCCTTGCGCGTCACCAGGGCATCGGCGGGGGTATTCATCCAGTCATAGGCCCTGGTCATCAAGAAGCGCATCGACGCACCGCGCGCCAGCAGCGGCAGAGCGGCGCGTTCCGGCCCGGACAACGGGCGAACACTGCCGTAACCTTCGAGCAGCGCCTGCGACAGCGCCGGATCGAAGCTGCGCCCGTCGCCGCTGAAGCACCAGGCGGCATGGGTGACGGCGACATCGTACGCGGTGATGTCGTTACAGGCGAAGTAGAAGTCGATCAGCCCGGTGACTTGCGCCCCCAGCATCAGGACGTTGTCGGGGAAGAGATCGGCGTGCACCACGGAGCGCGGCAGGTCCTGCGGCCACTCGGCGGCCAGGGTCGCCAGTTCCCGCCGGACCTTGGCGTCGAGCCCCGGCGCGATCGAAGCGAGGCCCGTATCGCCGCATGCGTCCGCCAGCGTCCGCCAGCCCGCAATGCCGAGGCCATTGGCGCGGCTTTCGGGAAAGCCCGCCGCCGCGAGATGGATCTGCGCCAGGGCCGCGCCCACCGCACGCGCCTGCTCGGGCGTCGGCGCGCTGACCGAGACACCGGGCAGGAATTCGATCAGGGCAAGCGCCTTGCCTTCGTGGAAGCGGAAGGCCTGCCCCTGCCGGTCGTGGATCGTGCGCGGCACCGGACAGGCGCGTTCGGCCAGATGGTCCAGCAGCCCGAGGAAGAACGGCAGGTCGCCGACGTCGGTGCGCTGTTCGTAGACCGTGAGGATAAAGCGCGCGCCGCCGCCATCCGTGGTCCCGTCCTTGCCCGCTGTCTCGATCAGCCAGTTGCTGTTGGATACTCCTTCGGCGATGCCCTTGGCCGATACCAGGGGGCCGACGTCGAATTGGGCGATGATGCCGGCCAGCGTCTCCGCGCCGAGCTGCGTATAGACTGCCACTACGCTCTGTTCCTCACGCGAGCTGACGCGGCAGCTTGAAGGTTATGTGTTCTTCGGCGGTGACGAGCTGCTCCTCCGTCACGGCGCGGAACTCCGCCAGCCGGTCGATTACTTCGCGCACCAGCGTTTCAGGGGCGGAGGCGCCCGCCGTCAGGCCCAGCGTGGCCACGCCGTCCAGCCAGGCCGGATCGATCTCGTGCCCGCGCTGGATCAGGCGGGCGGGTGTGCCGCAGCGCTGCGCCACTTCGACCAGGCGCAGCGAATTGGAGCTGTTCGGCGCGCCGATCACCAGCATGAGCTGGCATTGCGGCGCGATCGCCTTGACCGCCGACTGACGGTTAGACGTCGCGTAGCAGATGTCTTCGGCCTTGGGCGCGACGATGGCCGGGAAGCGGTCGTGCAGCGCGGCGATGATCGCCGCCGTATCGTCGACCGACAGCGTCGTCTGGGTCAGGTAGGCAAGGGTCACGCTCTCATCGAACGACAGCGCGGCCACGTCCTCCACGGTCTCCACCAGGGTGATCGTGCCCTCGGGCACTTGCCCCAGCGTGCCGATCACTTCGGGATGGCCCTTGTGCCCGATGAACAGGATGTGGCGTCCGGCCTCGATCTGGCGCTCGGCCTGGCGGTGGACCTTGCTGACCAGCGGGCAGGTGGCGTCCAGCCATTCCAGCCCGCGCGCGCTGGCTTCGGCGGGGACCGACTTGGGTACGCCATGCGCGCTGAAAATCACCGGCACGCCATCGGGCACGTCGTCCACTTCCTCCACGAAGACCGCGCCCTTCGCCTTCAGCGCATCGACGACGAAGCGGTTGTGGACGATCTCGTGTCGCACATAGACCGGGGCGCCATAACGATCGATCGCCCGCTCGACGATCTCGATGGCCCGGTCCACGCCTGCGCAGAAGCCGCGCGGCGCGGCGATCACGACGCGTAAGGGTGGACGTTCTGTGGGAAAGGGCGCGTTCATCTCGCTGCCTCTAGCGCTTTGATGTCTGCCCCGCTAGGGCATGTTCCGCTTCGGACGTGGGGACGACCACGCCGTTCAGACCAAGGATGCCCAGATGATCTCTCGTTCACGCCTCCTCGTCGCCGCATCGATCGCGGTCGCTCTGGCGGGTTGCAAGTCGCGCGGTGAACTGGTCGTCGACGAGAGCGTGGGCGTAACCGCCGTGCGATCGGCTTGTCCCGCCGTCGGCATTCCCGATTATACCGGCGACGTGACGACGTTCCGCACCCCGGGCGATCGCACTGCGGCCAACATCGACGTCGTCGCGGCGATGACCAACGTGCGTCACCAGTGCAACGATGCCGGTGAAAAGGTGTTCAGCCAGGTTACGTTCGATGTGCTCGGCCGGCGGCTCGACACGCACGGCGCGCGGCAGGTGACGGTGCCCTATTTCGTGACGGTGCTGCGCGGCGGCAGCGCGGTGGTGACCAAGCGGGTAGGCTCGGTCACGCTGAACTTCGCCGACGGACAGGAGCGGGCGCAGGCCAGCGGTCAGGGGGCGGCCTATATCGACCGCGCCGAAGCGACGTTGCCGGCCGACATCCGCGAACGGATCACCCGCAAGCGCAAGGCCGGCGACGCCGATGCGGCGATCGATCCGCTGGCCGAGCCGGACGTGAAGGCGGCCGTCGCGCGGGCATCTTTCGAAGTGCTGGTCGGCTTCCAGCTCGATCAGGATCAACTGGCCTACAACGCTACCCGCTGACCGAATCCCGCAGCCGCGCGGCGAGGGCGTCGCGCGCGGCGGCGGTGATGGTCTTGCGATTAGCCAGCGCTTCGCCGGTAAGCGGCGGCAGCAGATGCACCGTCAATGTCACCGGCCGTCCGCGCGCAAGGATGCGCTGGAAGTTCTCCAGCCCCGGCTCTTCGCCCACCCACGCGATGTCAGCCGCCTCCGCGCCGTAATCGAGCAGGACCGGCCGCACGACGATCCCTTCGGGCAGCGGGTCGAGCGCCGACAGCAGCGACGATTTGAACGGCAGCAGCGTGGTGCCGTCACCGGTGGTGCCTTCCGGAAAGATCGTCAGCGAGCCGGTATCGCGGATCGCCTCGCGCACTTGTGCGATCTGGCGGGCGATGGTCGACCGATCATGCCGGGCGACGAAGACCGTCTCGTTCATTTCGCAAAGCCAGCGGAGCAGGGGCACCCCCGCCAGGCCGTCATGCGCGACGAAGGCCGCGCCGGTCGCGTTCGCGATGGCGGGAATATCGATCCAGCTCACATGGTTTGCCAGCAGGAAGGTGCCCCGCACGACCGGTTGCCCCGAGACGATGACCCTGACGCCGGCCAGGCGCGCGATTCCCGCCAGGAAGATGCGGGGCCAAGGGTTTCGTCCCCGGGCCAGCCGCCAAATGTAGAACAACGGAACGCAGACGAGCAGCAGAAGCAGCATCGCCATCACTCTTGCAAGGACGCGCAGCCGGCCGAAGGGCGATATGCGATGCGGCGCGCGTCGGCTGACGACCGTCACTCGTCGTTGCGGTCGCCGCTCTCGCGCTCAAGCCTGACGCCGAACAGTTCCATGCGATGATCGACGAGGCGGAAGCCGAGCCGTTCGGCGATCTGCCGCTGCAAGCCTTCAAGCTCGGGGTCGACGAATTCGATCACTTTCCCGCTTTCCACGTCGATCATGTGATCGTGGTGCGCCTCGGGCGCGGCTTCATAGCGGGCGCGCCCGTCGCCGAAGTCGTGACGATCGAGAATCCCCGCTTCTTCGAACAGGCGGACAGTGCGGTACACGGTGGCGATCGAGATGCCGGAATCGATGGCGGACGCACGTTCGTGCAGTCTTTCGACATCGGGATGGTCGGTGCTTTCGGACAGCACCCTCGCGATCACGCGGCGCTGTTCGGTAATTCGAAGGCCGCGCTCGGCGCAAAGTGCTTCGATATCGATAGGCTGATGCACAGGAGCTCCGCGAAAATGAAACGCCGCACCAACATGCTTACGCTGGTGCGGCGATATCTACAACCGCGGCCACGATCTAAAAGCCGGAAGCCGGGCGAAACGCCCGACGAGATTTTGAATCAGGCCGCCTTGGGCTTGCGTCCACGGCGCGCGCCGGGCTTGCGGCCAAGACCGATCTTCTTGGCGAGCTCGCGGCGCTTTTCGGCATAGTTGGGAGCGACCATCGGGTAGTCCGCCGGCAGGTTCCAGCGCTGGCGGTACTGTTCCGGGGTCAGGTTGTAATGCGTCATCAGGTGACGCTTGAGCATCTTGAGCTTCTTGCCGTCTTCAAGGCAGACGATGTAGTCCGGCTTGACCGAAGCGCGAACGGACACAGCGGGTTCGGGCGCGGCTTCCACGACGGGAGCGGCGCGGCCCAGGCCGGCGAGTGCACCATAGACGTTGGTGATGAGTGACGAGAGCTCGTCGCCAGAGACACTGTTGTTGCTCACGTGAGCAGCCACGATGTCCGACGTAAGGGTGATGAGCGTTTCGTTCATGTCGTTTTCTGTGTTTTCCATTTTTGACGTCCTCAAAAATCGAAGCACGCTGTTTTTTCTATTGGCGACGCGAAGTGAGTGCTACGATCCCATCGCCTTGGACCACGAGATGAGCGATTACAAGTATCTTTTGTAAGGGAAAACACTGATTTCCCAACTTGGGAAACCAATCCATACAAAATGTGTACAGTTGAAGCGCAACTACAGTGAGAGAGCGAACGTGATGGCGTCGATCCTCTCGCCATGCTGTGCACGGTAATATTTCGGACGCTCTCCGATCTGGCGGAAGCCAAGTCTTTGATAAAGCGACTGTGCGGGATTACCCCGTCGCATTTCGAGCAGCAGTCGATGCGCACCGCGCGCCTTTGCTGCATCGCGAAAAGCCGCCAGAAGCGTTTTGCCCAGACCCTGTCGACGATATTCGGGATGAATGGCGAATAGAAGGAGTTCTTCTTCCTCGAAACCAGCCCGCGACAGGTAAAAGCCGGCGACGGGAACTTCGGGTTCGGGCGCGATACCATCGATGTCGGATCCGCCGGCCCAGATCAGGCCGTAATGACAATTGCCGATCAATAATGCGTCGGTCACCTGGCGGCGCGACCAGGCTTCGCCATAAGCGGGATCGAAAGCCGCCGTCATGACCGCCATGATGCGGTCGACGTCGTCCGCCGGGGGGGTCATGGTCGAAGCCCGCCTTTGGGCTGCGGCAGTTTCGCATCGGGCGCGCGGCCGTAAAGCGGTCTGACAGCGGCGGTTATCGCCGCTTTCGCAAGTAACGGCAATTCCCGTGCGTCTGGCCAGAGCGGCAGGGCCTCTCCCGTTCCGCGACCAGCCACCAGCGCATCGGCCTGACTTCCGGCGACGAGCGGTTCGGACAGCCTCGTCGCGGCATCTGCCGGCGTCAGGGAGGCGAGATCGCCCGCAGGCTCGCCTTGCGCCGAATAGCCGCGAACGAACCATTCGCCGTGGCCGCCCGTCATTGCGACGGCTACCGGTTGCGCGCCCTTGCGATGGCGCGCCATCGCCGCGACGAGATCGAGCGTCGGATAGCCGAGCAGATCCGCTTGCCAGGCGAAAGCCAGCGCCCTGGCGGCGGCAAGCCCGACGCGCACGCCGGTGAAGCTGCCGGGCCCTAGCGCCACGACGATGCGCGACGCGCGGCCGTTGCCGGGCAGGGCGGCGATCATCGGAACGAGTTGTTCGGCATGGCCGCGGCCGAGCATGCGCCAGTCGCCGGCGAGCAGGTCGTCACCGTCGAACAGGGCCACCGAACAGGCTTCGGTCGCACTGTCTATCGCCAGTGTAAGCATCGTTCGGATCGCGCCTTACAGGACGGTGTTGAAGGCTTCGAAACCGGGCCGCGGGCTGCGGCCGAATATCGTCGCGGGATCGCCGTGGCCGAGCGTCGAGATGAAGTTGGACTTGATCCTGGGTGTTGTGCCGAAGAACGCGGCATCGACCCCGGCGTTGTCGAAGCCTGACATCGGCCCGGTATCCAGTCCGAGCGCACGGGCGGCGAGGATGAAATAGGCGCCTTGCAGCGACGAATTGCGTAAGGCCATCACCTCGCGCGCGGCGGGATCGGTCAGATAGTCCTTCATGCCGGGGTTATGCGGGAACAGCCAGGGCAGGTTCTCGTGAAAATCGATGTCCATGCCGATGATGACCGATACGGGCGCGTTGCGGACTTTGGCGCCGTTGGTGTTGCCGGCGAAGGAGGCCAGCTTGTCCTTGGCGTCCTGGGACAGGCACCAGACCAGTCTTGCCGGCAGGGCGTTGGCCGAAGTCGGCCCGAATTTCATCAGTTCCCATATCGCGTCGATCTGTTCGCGCGTGACCGGGATGTCGAGATAGCCGTTATAAGTGCGCGCTCTGCGAAACAACTGGTCGAGGGCATCGTCGGCCAGGGGCGACTTGAGCGGCTGGGACATGGATGCTCCGCTTTGGAGGAAGGCTCAGGCGGCGCGAACGTCGACGACTTCGGGGACGTAGTGCTTCAGCAATCCCTCGATCCCCTGCTTCAGCGTGGCCGAGGAGGACGGGCAACCCGAGCACGCACCCTGCATCTTCAGATAGACGACACCGTCGCGAAAACCGCGATAGATGATGTCGCCGCCGTCGTTGGCGACTGCGGGGCGGACACGCGTTTCGATCAGGTCCTTGATCTGCGCGATGATGTCGGCATCGGCGGGATCGTCGCCCAGATCCTCTTCCTCGTCGGCCGCTACCGCGAAACCGCTGGCGTCGCTGCCGGAGAAAAGGGGCGCCCCCGATACGAAGTGATCGAGCAGAACGGAAATGACCTGGGGTTTCAGCGCCGACCAGTCGAAGGAATCGCCGGCGGTGACCGAGACGAAATCGCTGCCGAAGAACACGCTTTCGACTTCGCCGAGCGAGAACAGCGCCGCCGCGAGGGGCGAGGCTTCCGCGTCGGCTTCGGAGGTGAATTCGCGCGTGCCCGCGGTCATCACCTGCTCGCCGGGCAGGAACTTGAGCGTGGCGGGATTCGGCGTGGTTTCGGTTTCTATGAACATGATGGATCGCATGTAGGAGAAGGCTGGGGCGGGTCAAGGGCAATGGCTGCGCAAAACCCCCGAATTACCGGGCGACAGGCGCGGTGCGAGGCGCCGGATTTTTCGGACCGGGAAGGCCGGAGATCGCGCGAAGGCATTCTATTCACTGGCCCTTCATCGGGGCGCGCCGTATACCTCCGCCCCATGACACTGCTCAAGCGCACCCGGCTTTCGTTCGCCTGCCTCATCCCTGTCGCCCTGCTCGCAGCGCCGCCGCTCAGCGCCAAGCCCGCCGCTCCCGCGGTTCCCTGGCTCTACAAGAACAGCGACGTCCCGCAGGACAAGGAATGGATATTCGGCGAACTGCCCAACGGCTTGCGCTATGCCGTGCGTCGCAACGGAGTGCCGCCGGGGCAGGTGTCGATCCGCATCCGCGTCGATGCCGGCTCGCTGAACGAGAAGGACGATGAACAGGGCTTCGCGCATCTGCTCGAACACCTGCTGTTCCGCCAGTCGAAGTACCTCGGCAACGGAGAGGCGATCCCCACCTGGCAGCGGCTCGGCGCGAGCTTCGGCAACGACACCAACGCCGAAACCACGCCGACACAGACGGTCTACAAGCTCGACCTGCCCAACGCGACCGCCGCCTCGCTTGACGAGAGCTTCAAGCTGCTTTCGGGCATGGTCACCGCGCCGACGCTGAGCGAAGCCAATATACGCACCGAAGTGCCGATCGTGCTGGCCGAAATGCGTGAGCGCGGCGGCGCGGCGCAGCGGGTGCAGGACGTGACGCGCAAGGTGTTCTACGCTGGCCAGCCGCTGGCCAGCCGCGCGCCGATCGGCACCGTCGCGACGCTGGAAGGCGCGCATCAGGATGCAGTGCGGGCGTTCCATTCGCGTTGGTATCGGCCGCAGAACACCGTGATCGTCGTGGCCGGCGATGCCGATCCCGAGCAGCTTGCGGCGCAAGTGCGCAAGTGGTTCGGCGGCTGGTCGGTGCCCGGCGCCGTCACGCCCGCGCCCGGCTTCGGCGATCCCAAGGCGCCGGCGGACAGCGATCCGGCCAATCCTGTCGGCGAGACGCAGGTCATCGTCGAGCCCGATCTGCCGCGCACCGTCAGCTATGCCGTGCTGCGGCCCTGGCGGCCGGTCAACGACACGATCGTCTATAATCAGGGTTTGATGATCGACAGCCTGGCGCAATCGCTCATCAACCGCCGTCTGGAATCCAAGGCGCGCGCCGGCAGCGGGTTCCTCGTGGCGCAAGTCAGCCAGGACGACGTCAGCCGTTCGGTTGACGGGACGTTCGTTTCGGTGACGCCGCTCGACGAGAACTGGGAAGCGGCGGTGAAGGACGTGCGCGCGGTGATTGCCGACGCGATGGCCAATCCGCCGACACAGGAAGAGATCGACCGCGAGGTCGCCGAGATCGAGGTGGCGTTCCAGGTTCCGGTGGAGCAGCGTCGTCTGCTGCCGGGCTCGAAACTCGCCGACGATCTCGTCACCGCGCTCGACATTCGCGAGACAGTCGCCGCACCGGAAGCGGTGCTGGAGATATTCCGTGAATCCAAGCCGCTGTTCACTCCGCAAGCGGTGCTGGAGCATACCCGCAAGCTGTTCACCGGCACGGTGACGCGCGGGCTGCTGCTGACGCCCAAGGCGGGCGAGGGGGACAAGGGCGAACTGCGCCAGGCACTGCTCGCGCCTGCGAAGCCAGATGCCAGCGTGCGGCTGGCCGCCGGCAAGCCGATCCGTTTCGACGACATGCCCGCCATCGGCCAGCCGGGCACGATCACCGCGCTGGCGCCCACCGGTCTGCTCGATATCCAGCAGGTCGAATTCACCAACGGCGTCAAGGCGATGATCTGGCCGACGCAGGACGAGCCGGGTCGGGTGACGGTAAAAGTCCGCTTCGGCGGCGGCTATCGCTCGTTCGCGCCGGGCGATGCGCCCTACATCGCGCTCGGTGAAATGGCGCTCGTCACCTCGGGCGTCGGCAACCTGGGCCAGGAAGAGCTCGACCGTATTTCCACCGGCCGGAAAATGGGCTTCGACTTCAGCATCCAGGATGCCAACTTCGAATTTTCCGCCGATACCCGGCAGGCCGATCTTGCCGACCAGCTCTATCTCTTTGCCGCCAAGTTCGCGATGCCGCGCTGGGACGTGAACCCGCTGTTGCGCGCCAAGGCGGCGGCGCGCCTGCAGTACGAGGCTTATTCGACCTCGCCGCAGGGCGTGTTGGAACGCGATCTCAAGTTCCTTCAGCGCGATCGCGATCCGCGCTTCCACACCCCGTCCCCGGCCGAGATCGAGAAGGCGACGCCGGCCGGCTTCCGCCAGGTCTGGGAACGCGCACTGAAAACCGGGCCGATCGAAGTGCAGCTTTACGGCGATTTCGACCGCAACGCCGCGCTTCAGGCTTTGCAGCGCAGCTTCGGCGCGCTGGCGCCGCGTCAGCCGCTGCCGGCCGGCACCGCGCCGGCCACCGCGAAATTTCCCGTGGCGACCGCGCAGCCGGTGGTCCTGACCCATCGCGGCGACGCCAACCAGGCGGCGGCGGTGGTTTCCTGGCCGACGGGCGGGGGTTCCATGGGCATCTCCGAATCGCGCCAGCTGGAGATTCTGACCCAGCTTCTGACCAACCGCCTGATGGACGCCATGCGCGAGAAGACGGGCGCGAGCTATGCGCCCTCGGTCTATTCGACCTGGCCGCTCGATCTCGACAGCGGCGGCTCTATCACGGCGATGGCGCAGCTTCAGCCCGCCGCCGTGCCGACGTTCTTCGCCACCGCGCAGGAGATCGCCGCCGATCTGGTCGCCAAGCCGCCCACGGCCGACGAGCTTGCCCGCGTGACCGAGCCGCTGCGCCAGCGCGTGACGCGCGCCGCCACCAGTTCCGCGTTCTTCATGTACCAGTTGCAGGGCGCGACGGCGGACCCGGTGCGCATCGCGTCGATCCGCACGTTGCTCAGCGACTATACGATCACCACGCCGGAACAGATGCAGGCGCTGGCCAGGCGCTATCTGGTGCCGGGCAAGAGCTGGCGCCTGGCGGTCGTCCCGGAGACCGCCGGCGCGCCCGCGACCACTACCGCGCGTCGATAAGACAACAGCAAAACGCGGGTTTTGCATTTGTCGCGCGCCGGGGGTATGGCGCGCGGCTTGCAATAACCCTTGCGGAGACGCACCTGACAGGCGGGCTTTCGCAAAGAGGAGAGAGTTGACGTGGCGAGTAACTGGACACCCGACGGTTGGAAGACGCAAGAGGCGCGGCATCTGCCGGTCTATGGCGATTCCAAAAAACTGGGCGAGGTCGAAGCGACCCTCACCAAGTTTCCGCCGCTTGTCTTCGCCGGGGAAGCGCGCGCGCTGAAGCATGATCTGGCGGAAGTGGCTGCCGGTCGCGGCTTCCTGCTGCAGGGCGGCGACTGCGCCGAAAGCTTCGCCGAATTCCACCCGGACAACATCCGCGACACGTTCCGCGCGCTGTTGCAGATGGCGGTGGTGCTGACGTTCGCCAGCAAGCAGCCGGTAGTGAAGGTCGGCCGCATCGCCGGCCAGTTCGCCAAGCCGCGTTCGGCCCCGACCGAAACCGTCGGCGGCGTCGAACTGCCGAGTTACCTGGGCGACATCATCAACGGCGTCGAATTCGAAGAAGCGACGCGCCGGAACGATCCCGAGCGGATGTTGCGCGCATACAGCCAGTCGGCCGCGACGCTGAACCTGATCCGCGCCTTCGCGCATGGCGGCTATGCGAACTTGCGCCAGGTCCACCAGTGGACGCTCGACCATATCGGCCGGAGCCCCTGGGCCAAGAAGTTCGGCGAGACTGCCGACCGCATCGGCGAGGCGCTGGACTTCATGGCGGCTTGCGGCGTCGATCCGCAGACCGTGCCGCAGCTCCAGGGCACCAGCTTCTACACCAGCCACGAAGCGCTGCTGCTGCAATACGAAGAAGCGCTGACCCGGCGGGATTCGCTGACCGGCGACTGGTACGACTGCTCGGCCCACATGCTGTGGATCGGCGATCGCACGCGTTTCGAAGGGTCGGCCCACGTCGAATTCCTGCGCGGCGTCGGCAACCCCATCGGCATGAAGTGCGGTCCCAGCCTTGAGCCCGACGCACTGCTGCGGATGCTCGACCTGCTCAACCCCGCGCGTGAGCCGGGCCGCATGACGCTCATCAGCCGTTTCGGCCACGACAAGGTCGAGGAAGGCCTTCCCAAGCTGGTTCGCGCGGTAAAGCGCGAAGGCCATCCGGTGGTCTGGTCGTGCGATCCGATGCACGGCAACGTCATCAAGTCGGAAAGCGGCTACAAGACGCGGCCGTTCGACCGCATCCTGTCCGAGGTGAAGGGCTTCTTCGCGGTCCACCGCGCCGAGGGCACTCATGCTGGCGGCATCCATATCGAGATGACCGGGCAGGACGTGACCGAGTGCACCGGTGGCGCGATCGCCATCACCGACGAGGCGCTGGCCGATCGCTACCACACCCATTGCGACCCGCGCCTCAACGCCGCGCAGTCGATAGAGCTGGCCTTCCTGCTCGCCGACATGCTCAACCTGGAAGCCAACGGGCGCACGCGCGAAGCGGCGTGAGGCTGCCGCCTGAATAGCTTCGTCATTGCGAGCGAAGCGAAGCAATCCAGGGCCCCGGGTGGCGCCCTAGATTGCCGCGGGCTTTGTCCATTGCATTGAAGAGTGCGGACGACAGGCGTCAAGCCTAGCTTTTTCGGGAGCCTCTCCGCCATCCGCGTGTTACGCTCCCCATGAATAGCGGTGCGAGCCAGGGGGAAGCAGCGGTGATGGCATGTCTTGCGGACAGCTATCGTTCCGTGCGCGATCTCAGCATGGCGCTGACGGAGCCGCTGTCGGACGCCGACGCCACCATCCAGTCGATGCCCGATGCATCTCCGGCGAAATGGCATCTGGCCCATACGACCTGGTTCTTCGAAACCTTCCTGCTGCGCGATCGTCTGTCGGGATATCGGCTGTTCGATGATCGCTGGCCGTTCCTGTTCAATTCCTATTACGAAGCCGAAGGGCCGCGTCACGCGAGGGCCGATCGCGGCATGCTCTCGCGCCCCTCTCTGGCCGAGGTGCAGGCTTACCGTGCTCATGTCGACGCGGCGATGGAACCGCTGCTGCGTCGCCCCGAGCTGGCGGGGCTGGTCGAACTCGGCCTGTCCCACGAGCAGCAGCATCAGGAACTGCTGCTGACCGACATCAAGCACGCCATGGCCTGCAACCCGCTGGGGCCGAAGCTTTTCACCGAGGCGCATCGCCGCGAATGCGGCGGCTTCGGTCGGTTGCAAGGGGATGTCACGGAAAGGTATAGCCCGGACCACCGGGACACCCGCTTTCGCCGGGATGCCCATTGGCTCGAACATCCCGGCGGCATCGTCCGCATCGGCCATGCCGCAAACGGCTTCGCCTTCGACAACGAAGGCCCGGCTCACGACGCCCTGCTTGAACCTTTCGCCATGGCGCGCACCCTTGTCACCAATGGCGCATGGGAACAGTTCATCGCCGACGGCGGCTATCGCACGCCCTCGCTGTGGCTGTCGGACGGCTGGGCATGGGTGCAGCGCGAGCAGATCGCGGCTCCGGCCTATTGGCGGATGGACGAGGCTTTCACCCATGCCGGCTGGCTGCCGCGCGACGCCGATGCGCCCGTGACCCATATTTCCTATTACGAGGCCGATGCCTTCGCCGCCTGGGCTGGCCACCGTCTGCCGACCGAATTCGAATGGGAAGCCTGTGCGGCGGGCGATGACGCGTCGGTGGGCCACCAGCTCGACGGCGCCGGCGCGACGATGCCGCAGGGATCGCCGGGGCTGTTCGGCGATTGCTGGCAATGGACCCGATCCGCCTACCTGCCTTATCCCCGCTTCCGTCCCGCCGAGGGGGCGGTTGGCGAATACAACGGGAAGTTCATGAGCGGTCAGTTCGTGCTGCGCGGGGCGAGCTGCGCAACGGCGCGCGGCCATTCGCGCGCGACCTACCGCAATTTCTTCTACCCCCATCAACGCTGGCAATTCACCGGTCTGCGGCTGGCAAAGGATATCTGACGGCATGGCGACAACGCTTGACGAAATGCGGACCGACTTGCCGGCCGAGCCGATAGACCCGCAGTTCCGCGCCGATGTGCTGGCGGGCCTGGCCGAACGGCAGAAGGCGGTGCCGGCGCGCTGGTTCTACGATCATCGTGGCAGCGGGCTGTTCGAGGAGATTACCGGGCTTCCCGAATATTATCCCACCCGCACCGAGCGCGAAATCCTGTCACGGCACTGCGCAGACATCGGCCGCGCGGTGGGCGAGGGGAGGGCCGTGGTGGAATTCGGCGCGGGCAGCGCGACCAAGACGCCGCTGCTTCTCGATTGCATCGCCCCTGCGGCTTACGTCGCCGTCGATATCTCCGGTGCTTTTCTGCGCGAATCCTGCGCGAGGCTGGCGGATCGCTATCCGGCTTTGCCGATCGTGCCGGTGGAAGGTGATTTCATGCGCCCGGTGGCCTTGCCGGCAGAGGCGGACGGCCATCCGCTCCTGGGCTTCTTCCCCGGTTCGACGATCGGCAATCTCGGCCCGCTCGACGCGGTGGACTTGCTGCGCGCGATGCGTTCGACGCTGGGCGAGGGGGCGATGCTGTTGATCGGCATGGACCGGATCAAGGACCGAGACGTCCTGGTCGCCGCCTATGACGACGCCGCCGGGGTCACCGCCGCCTTCAATCTCAATCTGGCGGTGCGGATCAACCGTGAACTCGATGGAAACATACCGCTCAATTCGCTGCGCCACCGCGCCGTGTGGAACGATGCTCTGGCTCGGATCGAGATGCATCTGGAGGCGACGCGCGACATCGCCTTCACCGTCTGCGGGCAGAGCTTCTCGATGCGCGCGGGGGAAACGATTCATACCGAAAACAGCCATAAGTACGACGATCGCAGTGCGACCGCGTTGCTGCTCGCCGGGGGGTGGGAGCCCGTTGCTAGCTATGCCGACAGCGATAAGCGTTTCGCCGTCATTCTCGCATCGGCGGCGATAACGCGAATTACGCCTTGAACGATGCCAGATGGCCATCGAATATCCTCAGCTAGCTGAGTAATTCGACTTGCGGAAAGGCCCCGCGCTTGCTCTTTGGCAGGTGAAGAGGGGCTGGAATGCATAAGGGGGCCATTGGCAATGCTATCGTGCTGGCGCTCGCTGCGCCGGGCGTAGCGCACGCGCAGCGCGCGGCGGAAAACCCCGTCGCCAGCGCCGAAGATGCGTTCGGCACCAACGTCGGCCTGGAAAGCATCGGCATCTATACCGAAGCGGATACCCGTGGGTTCAGCCCGCTCAAGGCAGGGAACGTGCGGCTGGACGGCGTCTATATCGATACGGTCCAGACCGTGCCCGGTCGGCTGCGCGAAAGCAGCGCGATCCGGGTCGGCTTTTCCGCCGCGGAATATCCGTTCCACGCGCCGACCGGGATCGTCGATCACCGGATGCGCCCCTTCCCGGTCGAGACGGGCTTCAGCCTGGCGCTCAATCGCGTTGCCTATGGCGGCCACATCATCGAGACCGATCTGCGCCTGCCGATCATCGCCGATCACCTCAGCCTCACAGGCGGCGCGACGAAGGCGCACACCCGGCAAGGGGACGGGGGAGGCAACAACACCCGCGGCGTTACGATCAGGCCGATTATCCGGTTCGCCGGGGTGGAGATCGCGCCGTTCATTCACCGTGGCAGCTATCGCGACATCTATTTCCATCCGCTGGTGGTGGTGGCGAGCGGCGACCTGCCGCGGCAGGCGCCCAACCGGCGCTTCATTGCCCAGCGCTGGGCTGACGGGCGGCAACGGAACAACGCCACGGGCGTGGTGGTGAAGGCGGCGATCGGCGACAGTCTGTCGCTGCGCGGCGGCCTGTTTTTCGTCGAAGGCGACAGGGTCCGGAACTTTACCGAGATATTCTCGATCGTCGGCGGGCCGCCGGTGGCAAGCGGCATGGCCAACGCGCGCTATCGCCTGATCGCCGATCCGACGCAGGACTTGCAGTCGACCAGCGGCGAAGTCCAGCTGGCATGGCGGTTCGCTACTGGCCGTTGGCAGCATCGCGTGATCGCCGGCTATCGCGGGCGCGACCGGCTGACCGAAAGCGGCGGTTCGGATCGCCGCGATTTCGGGGTGATCGCTTTCGGCACGGAAAACCCGCGTCCCGAGCAGCCATACGTCTTTACCGATCCCAATGCCGGACGCGTCAGGCAGACCGCGCTGACGCTCGGATACCTGGGCCGACTGGACGGCCTCGGCAGCATCAATCTCGGCCTGCAGAAGGCGCGTTATCGCGGCAGCTTCCGTGATGGGATTTCGGGCAGAACATCCCTGTCGCGGGCCGACCCGTGGCTTTATAACGCGGTCGTCACGGTCGATCTCGACCGTTCGTTCTCGCTCTATGCCGGCGCGGAAAGTGGTCTGGAAGACAGCGGCGCCGCGCCGGAGAACGCGTCCAACCGCAACGAGCAGCTGCCGGCCACTTCAGCGAAGCAGATCGAGGGTGGAATGCGCTGGCGGTTCCCCGGCGGACAGCTGGTGGTGAACGCGTTCCAGATCACCAAGCCTTATTTCTCGTTCGATGCCGGCGGTGCGGATCCGTTGTTGTTCACCCAGCTCGGCCAGGTCCGACATCGGGGTGTCGAAACCTCGCTTTCAGGGCGCTTCGGGCGTCGCTTCAGCGTGGTTGCTGGTGCGCTGCTGATGAAGCCGCGCGTGAGCGGCGGTGGCAGGCCCATCGCCACGCCTTCGCTCTACAGCCGGATCGACGCGAACTATCGCACCGACATATTCGGCGGTCTGACCCCGACCGCCAGCTTCAGCTATGTCGGCAAGCGCGCGGTGCGGACGGACTTGCTGGTGCCGGGCTACGCCACGGTGGACCTCGGCCTGCGTCAGCAGTTCAAGATCGGCAAGACCCCCGCGAGTTTCCGCGCGCTGCTGCTGAACGCGTTCGACGCCAGGACGTGGAAAGTCGTAGCGGCCAATACGCTCTATCCCGAAGAACGTCGGCGGATGACTGCATCGTTGACCATGGATTTCTAAGCGAAATCAAGGTTTCGGAAGTTCCGGTCCGCGCAGCCCGCCGATGCCGTTGTCGCGGATAGCGATGCCGGCAAGCAGGCTTTCGGCGATCATACGCGCCCGCGTCCCGACCAGCCGGGTGGCTTGCGGATCGCTCTCCAGCTCCCACAAGGTGGCATAGAACAGCTTCAGCCAATGGGCGAAGTGATCGCCGGACAGGCCCGGTATCGCCAGGTGGCGTGCCATCGGATTGCCCGAGAATTCGCCGCTGTTCATCAGGATCGAGCGCCAGAAGGCTTTCATGCGGTCCATGTGCCAGGGCCAGTCCGTGATCCGTTCGGCGAAGATCGGCCCCAGCAGTGCATCGGCGCGAACGCGATCGTAGAAGCGATCGACCAGCCGCGAAACGAAAGCGTCGTCTATGCCGATCTCGGCGACTTGCGCCTGCCTGCGCGCCCGCGCCGCCGCGGCATGAGCGCGGACTTCGGCCGGGGTGGGATCTGGATTATCGTGGTGCGGGTGCCGGGTCATGCCGGGGATATAGCGATCCCTTCGAAAAGGGGCGAGGTGGCATGGCGCGCGGGCAATATCGCCGCAGCCAGGCTTCAAACGATTCTCAGTCGCGCTCGGATCAGGAGGTCCTGGCCGCTTTCGGCGTTCCCCTCTCGCCAGCGGATGAGGAAATGTCATGCCACTGACTATTTGGCTCTTTGCAGCCGCAAGGTTTGGCTTAAAGCTCTCCCGCGACGCGGGCGTCAGAGAATCGCCCGCGACCCCAGAGGAGACGCGATGTGGCTGAGCTACCCCAATATCGTAATGTGATCGGCGGGGAGGTGCGAGCGCCTTCGACCGGCGAATATCTCGACTCGATCAACCCGTCGACCGGCGAAGTCTGGGCGAAGATCGCGGCAAGCGGACCCGAAGACGTCCGCGCGGCTGTGAAGGCCGCCAGCGACGCGTTCCCGGCCTGGTCGGCTCTGCCGCCGGCGGGCCGCGCGCACTACTTGCGCAAGGCCGGCGACGTGCTTCGCCAGAACAGCGACGAACTGACCCGTCTCGAACTGCTGGGCATCGGTTGCCAGGCGCGCAAGAGCAACGTGCCGTCGCCGGCCGGTGGCATGGCATTCCTGTGGGAGCGCGCCGCCGGGCAGACCCTCGACGCCGTAACCGGGCGCAGCGTGCCGCTCGACGCGACGACGATCGGCCTGACCCGCCGCGAACCCTATGGCGTGATCGCGGCGATCGTGCCCTACAATTCGCCGCTGGGCATGGCGAATTCCAAGGCCTCGCTGGCGCTCGCGGCAGGTAACACCGTCGTCCTGAAGCCGCCGGAGCAGGCTTCGCCGGCGATCCTGCGCCTGGGCGAGCTGCTGACCGAAGTTTTCCCTCCCGGCGTGCTCAACATGGTGTCCGGTCGCGGCGCCGATGTCGGCGATCCGCTGGTGCGCCATCCCGAAGTGCGCAAGATCACCATGACCGGCGCGCCCGACACCGCGCGGATGATCCAGCGCGCCGCTGCCGATCACCTGACCTCGTGCATCTTCGAACTGGGCGGCAAGTCGCCTAACATCGTCTTTCCCGACGCCGATCTCGACAAGGCGGCGCTGGGCGTCACGACGCAGGCGATTTACACCACCAACGCCGGCCAGGCCTGCGTCGGCGGCTCGCGCATTCTGATCCATCGCTCGATCCTGCCCGAAATGCTGGAGCGGATGCGGGCCATCGCCGGCAAGATCAAGCTGGGCGATCCCTTCGATCCCGAGACGACGATGGGGCCGCTCATCAGCCAGGCCCAGTTCGACAAGGTCACCGGCTACATCGAGATCGGCAAGCGCGAGGCGGAAGTGGTGTTCGGCGGGCGCTATGGCCCCGAACTGGTGCCGGACCATCTCAAGGGGGGCTTCTGGGTAGAGCCGACGCTGTTCATTGCCAAGGATAACACCCCCCGCATTTGCCAGGAGGAAATCTTCGGGCCGGTTGCGGCGGTGATCCCCTTCGACACCGAGGAAGAGGCGATCGCCATCGCCAACGATAGCCGTTTCGGCCTCGCTTCGGGGCTGTGGACACGCGATCTGGCGCGGGTCAATCGCTTCATCCGCGACATCCGTTCGGGCAACGTCTGGGTGAACACCTACCTCCAGACCCGTTACGAGCTGCCGTTCGGCGGTATCAAGGACAGCGGTTACGGCCATGACGATATCATGGAGTTCACCGTCGAGAAGACCGCGGTGATCGCCACCGCCTGAGCGGTCGCCGAACTGACAGATGAAAATCGGCGAGGGGCACCTGCTCCTCGCCGATTTTTTGTGAGCCTATTCCGCCGGCAGGGCCTCGCCGCTCTCGGATGTGGGCCGGGCAGACCGAATGCTCAGCGCGAGGAACACGGCGACGACTGCGAAGCCCAGGATCGCCAGCGCCATGATCGCCCCGCGCGGCCCATAGGCGCGCGAGATCGGCTCGAGCGCCAGCAGACAGGTCGGCGCTGCGAGATAGTGAAACCCCTTGGCGAAACCGACCGCGCGGCCCTGCTGGCCCTGGGTCACGCGGCGCGACAGGAAGGTGATGAGGCTGGCGGTGAACCAGCCGATGCCGACGCCATAGCCCAGCGTGCCGATGACGATGCCCGTCATACTGTGCGAGAGGGCCATGATAAGCAGGCCCACGGCGCTGCCGCCGAAACAGACTATGAAGGTCGTGTAGCCCGGCAGGTGCGGCTGCCAGCGCCCGAACATGAACGACATACCGGCGCCGACGATCGCGTCTCCCAGCATCAGCCAGGCTACCGTGGAGGGCAGGCCGACGCCGATATCGCGGACTAGGAACGGCAGGTAGACGCCTGGCGCGAAAGTTATCGTGCCCATGCAGAGCGCCAGCACGACGTACCAGCGGGGGAACCAGCGAAGCGGATTTGCGTCGTTCGCGGGCTTTGCTTCTCTCGACGTCTGTACGCTGCCTTCGTCGCCCAGTCCGAAGATGGCTATCGCGGCAAGGATTAGCCCGAACAGATAGACGACGAACGTCAGTCGCCAGCTGACATTGCCGAGATAGCCGACGAGCGGATAGGCGGCGAGCGAGGACAGCATCGCCACGGAGACGTGATAGCCGATCCACCGCGCCCGCGCGTTGCCTTCGAGCCGCTTGTTGACGAAGGCGATGCTCAGCGTAGCGACGCCCGCGGCGGCCAGTCCCACCAGCAGTCGCGACGCCAGCAGGGCGTGGAGATTCGTCAGGTAGAACCCGGATGTTCCGGCGACGGCGTAGAGGATTCCGAGCCCGGCAAGCAGCTTCTTGAGGTCGATCCGGTCGGCCAGCAGGCCCGATAGTGGCGCGCCGAGCACCATGGTCATGCCCATGATCGACACCAGCATCTTGACCAGCAGCTTGTCGGTGTCGGTCACCGCCAGCGCACGTTCGATCTGCGGCAGCACGGGCTGGACCGACACGACCGACAGCGTCAGCAGGATGCTTCCCCCAAGGATGATGAGCCGGCCGCCCAGGCTCAGCGATACCGGCGCGGCGCCTTCGCCTGTGTCGCTGCCTGCCATCCACGCCTCCCTGCCGCCACCTCCGGCGGAAACCCCTTATCGGCTGGACGTTTGCACGCTTTGCCCATGGTGGCAATGCGTTGGCCTTGGCAGTCGGGCAAACCGCTTGACATACGCTCCATAGCGCGGACTATGTCCCGGTCTGGCCGTACAAGCGGCAGTGTTGGGAGCATGGTTGGTTGGCGGCTTTCGGGCCGCCTCCGGGGACGCCGCCGCGATGGCGCGATCCTGCCGTACTTCCTCGGGAACGGGATAGAGGAAGGACAAGGCGATGACTGCATTGAAGACACGCGATCTTACCCCGGGATTCGGTGCCGAAATCAGCGGTTTCGATCCCAAGGCGCCGCTCGACGACGACACGCGGGGGCAGTTGCAGGACCTGTTCGACAAGCGCAGTCTTCTGGTGTTCCGAGACATCGACCTGACCCATGCCGAGCAGGTGGCGATCTCCAAGGTTCTGATCCGCCACGACAAGGCCGGATCGACCGACGAAACCCCGCTGGAGGACAAGTTCTACGTTTCCAACCGCAAGATGGATTCGGCAGCGCCGTTCGGTCGCCTGCAGTTCCATGCCGATACGATGTGGTCGAATACCCCGTTCGAGGTTCTGTCGCTTTACGGGGTCGAAGTGGAGCAGCCGACCGCGCCGACCACTTTCGTCAGTGGCGTCGTTGCCTGGAGCACTTTGCCGGAGGACCTGCGCGCGCGGGTCGAAGGGTTGGAAGTGCTGCACACCGCTGGCGCCGTCCGCCGCGGGGACCTGACCGATGTCCTCGTCTCCGACGTCGCCAATCCGCCGTCGACGACCACACGGATCGGCCATCGTCACCCGCGCACCGGAGACACGGTTCTTTACGCCTGCGAGCAGATGACCAAGGAAGTCGTCGGCCTGCCGCACGAAGAGAGCGAAGCGCTTCTCGGGGAGCTGTTCGCCCACCTCTATGGGCAGGACAGCTTCGATCACGAATGGCGAGAGCGCGACTTCGTCATTTGGGACAACGTCGCGATGCAGCACTCGCGCAAAAATGTTGCAATCGAAGGTCCAACGCGTACCTTAAGAAAGGTGGCAAGCCCGGTTCCGGCGTTGGGATTCGATCAACGCCCGGTCTTCAGCGCGCCCAAACAATAATTTCCCCTGCGGAGGCAAGCGTCCGCCAGTCAAAACGCATGAAAGTCGATCGTCTATCGCAAGCTGGTGGATAGGTCGCTCGGAGAGATTCGATGGTAGACTCAGCCGTGATGGACAGGCCCATCGTGGATGGCCCCGTTCACTGGGATCCATACGACCAGCGCTATTTCAAAAACCCCTATCCGATGTTCAAGCGGATGCGGGAGGAAGCGCCGGTCTACTACAACGATCAGTTCGATTTCTATGCCGTAAGCCGTTACGACGATTGCGTTCGCGTGCTTGGTGATCGCAAAGCCTTCATCTCTGGCCAGGGCGGTGTGCTCGAATTCATGAAGGGCCAGTTCACGGTTCCGTCGGGGATGTTCATCTATGAAGATCCGCCGCTTCACACGATTCACCGCAGCTTGCTGACACGCGTTTTCTCGCCGAAGCGGGTCAGTGCCCTGGAAGCGCAGATCCGCGAATTCTGCGCCGAAGCACTGGACCCGCTGGTAGGCGGAGACAAGCTGGATTTCATCGAGCATCTGGGCTCGGAAATGCCGATGCGCGTGATCGGCCTGCTTCTTGGCATGCCCGAGGAAAGACTGAAGGAAGCGCAGCGCAAGGTCGACGAATCGATGCGTACCGTGCCGGGCCAGCCGAACGAGACGTCGAGCGAGTCGCTGATGGGCCTCTATTATGCCGATTACGTCGACGACAAGATCGCCAATCCTGGCGACGATCTGATCTCGGACCTGCTGCGCGCCGAATATACGGACGAGAACGGTGAGGCGAAGCGGCTGACGCGTGACGAAATGCTGTGTTTCATCAGCCTGCTGTTCGGCGCCGGGAACGAGACCACCAACCGTCTAATCGGCTGGACGGCGAAGCTGCTCTCGGAACATCCCGACCAGCGCCGCGAGATTAACGAGAACCGCGCGCTTATCATTCCGACGATCGAGGAAGTCCTGCGCTATGAATCGCCGGGACTCTATATCGGTCGCACGCCGGTCGACGATTTCGAACTTCACGGCACGGTTGTTCCCGCGGGCACGCCGGTTCTGGCGGTGGCCGGTGCGGCCAATCGCGATGAAGCCAAGTTCGTCGATGGCGAAGCGTTCAACATCCATCGCGAGCGGCATCCGCACCTGACCTTCGGTTATGGTTTTCACAACTGCCTCGGCAATGCGCTGGCGCGGGTGGAAGGGCGCATCGCGCTGGAGGAAATCCTCGACCGTTTCCCCGATTGGGAAGTGGACATGGAGAATGCCGTGATGTCGTCGACCGCCACGGTCCGTGGCTGGGAAACGCTTCCGGCATTCATTCGCTGAAGCGGAGCTTCATGCGGAACAAATAAACGGCAATAATATCCGCTGGATATCGCAAATAGCGATACCGGGGTTCGGGCCGAGGCTTGAACCCCGTTGTCGTTTTCGTCGTTCGATGCCAACGACGACCGCGATCATTCATCGGATTCGAATTGGGGTATTTGCGGTAATGCCGAAGATCACGATTATTGAAGCGGACGGTAAGACCGAGCATGTGCTGGAGGCCACCGTCGGCCATTCGCTCATGGAAACGGCCAAGAACGGAGACGTGCCTGGCATCGCCGCGGATTGCGGCGGCTGCTGCATCTGCGGCACTTGCCATGTCTACATCGATCCCGCCTGGTGCGATCGCATCGGCCCGCCGGGCGATATCGAGACTGCGACGATGGAATTTTCCGAGGATGTCCGTTCCGACAGCCGGCTGTCCTGCCAGATCAAGATCACCGATGATCTCGATGGCCTGATCGTTCGCGTCGCCGAAAGCTGAGAAATGAGCGCAATGGGCAGGTCGGCGTCTGGCGCGATCTGCCCGTTGCGGCCTGTATTGCGCGGCCTGTGTCGCGCGGCCCGCCCCCGCGACGCGTGGACGTAATAATCGGGCGGCAGGATATCGATCGGGTGCCGGTTGCATGGCGATGCGCTATGCTTGCGGCGGACCTGACAAAAGCAGATCGTTCACGACTTCTTCGGATCGCGATGCATCCGGACAAGCGATGGACGGCATACGAGAGAGAGCGATAGCGACGAGGCCCGCGGCGATTGCCGCTTGTCATGCTGTCCGACGATTTCTCGCGACGACGGGTTGGGCCCGCGCCGACGCAGTCGGGCGGATCGACCGGAGCACAAGCGAAAGCCGCCCGGGGGCGCTTCGCCAGCAGATCGGAAACGCACGACGATGAACTTCGACCCCGATCCACAAGACAGCGCATTCGGTGAGGACCTCGCGGCCGTCAGGCGCGATATGATGCGTCTTGTCGCGACTGCCAGGAATGCCGACGCCTGCGGCATCGTCTTTTGGGACGATATCCAGTTCCAGACGCGGGCCGCAGCCTTGCAGGCCGAACTCGATGCGCTGGAATATACCGTGTTGCGGTCGAACCAGGGCGTCGACGGCCGCGGCGATGAACTGGCGCTGCTGGCGACGCTTCCGCTCAAGGAACTGCGGCAGAAGATCGCGGAACTTACAGCCGACGCGGTCGGGCCTTACGGGATGGCGAGCTATCCCGGAACGGGGGCTGACGACCTGCCGGGGCCTGCCGAGGCGCGCGGGGTTTCCGCCGCTTTCGAGACCAGCCACGCAGCCGCGATCGACGGCGACTCGCAGCGCGAGATTATCGCGCGCCAGTATCTCAAGCTCTAGGACCGCTCATGGATTTCAGCCTTTCGGAACAGGACGCGGCTCTGCGCGACAGCGTCCAGCGCTTCACTGCCGCCGAATACGCGCCGCACAAGCGCAAGGCGCTGATCGAGGCCGGCCGGGACAACTGGGACCGGTTCGCGGCAAACGGCTGGCTGGGCGTCGGCATCCCCGAAGCGGCCGGCGGGAACGGCGGCTCGCTGAGTGCGGCGATGGTGGTGGCGGAACGTCTGGGGGCGGGGCTTGCAGTCGAACCCTATATCGGCAGCGTCGTCTTCGTTTCGCAGGTTCTCCAGGCGCTGCTGGGAGAAGGCGGAGCGGCCGACCTGCTGCGCCCCGTCGTGTCGGGACAAGATCGGCTTGCCATGGCGTGCACCGAGCAGGAAGCGCGGGGCGGCCTGCGCCGGACGCGGGCGAGTGCGGTTCCTTGCGACAATGGCTATGTGTTGACCGGCCGCAAGATCGCCGCGGCGGGCGGCGGGCGGGCCACTGCCTATCTGGTTTCGGCGCGTACTTCCGGCGACAGCTACGATCCCGGTGGCATCTCGGTCTTCCGGGTAGAGCGCGGCGCTCCTGGCCTCAACATCAGGCCCTGGCGCATGATCGACGGCAGCGACATCGCGGATGTCGAACTGGACGGCGTGGTGGTTTCCGAATCGGCCCTGATCGGCAAGCCGGGCGCGGCGCTGGGCGCGCTGGCCGGAGGGCTGGACACCTCGATCTGCGCCAGCACTTTCGAAGTCGTCGGCGTCATGGAAGCGACCCTGGCCGCCACCGTCGAGCATCTCCGTACGGCGGCTTCGTCGAGCGGGTCGCATGATCTTCTGCGCCATCGGTGCGCCGACATGCTCGCCGAAGTGGAGCAGGCGCGTTCGGCCGCCCTGCGCGGCCTGGCCAGTCTTCATCAGCCCAACGGGATGGCGCGCGCTTACGCGACTTCCGCGGCAAAGGCGGTCGTCATTCGCGCCAGTCGCTCGGTCTGTGGGGAGGCGATCAAGATTCGGGGCGGCCTGGAAGACGGCGGTGAAACGCAGGTCTCCGAGCTGTTCAGGAAAGCGGCTTCGTCGCTCGCTCTTTACGGGTCTCTGGACTTTCATCTGGGCAGGATGGCATCGGCGATGTGACAGCCGGAAAGCGCGTTGGAAAAGGGCGCGCGGGTCCGGTTGACAGGATATGGTTCAAGAGTTAGTCGACAGTGGACTGACAGTTTCTTTAGAGGATGATTGATGGCTCAGAGTGTGACCGTGGACAGCGCTGGCGCGTCCATGAAACTGTACGAGGTCAAGCCGGAGGGTGCGGCCAAGGGCGCCGTTATCGTGATCCAGGAAGCCTTCGGCATCACCGATCACATCCAGGACGTCTGCAAGCGACTCGCCGATGCGGGTTACGTGGCGGTCGCTCCCCACGTGTTCCATCGCACGGGCGATCCGGTCATCAGCTATGACAAGATGGGCGAAGTCATTCCGCACATCATGGGTCTCAACCGCGAAGGTATCGACGCCGATCTCAACGCGACGCTCGATTACCTGGCCGGCATCGGCTTCACCGGCAAGCAGGTCGCCATCATGGGCTTCTGCATGGGCGGTACGATCGCTTTCTACGAAGGCACGCAGCGCGCGCTGGGTGCCGCGGTGACCTTCTACGGCGGCGGCATCGTGATCGGCCGTTTCGGCCTGCCGCCGCTGATCGACCTTGTGCCCGAGCTGAAGACGCCGTGGATCGGCAACTACGGCGACATGGACCAGTCCATTCCGCTGACCGAAGTCGACGTTCTGCGCCGCGCGGTCGAGCCGCTGCCGGTCGACAGCGAAGTCAACCGTTACGCCGATGCCGACCATGGCTTCCACTGCAACGATCGCAGCGCTTTCCATGAAGCATCGTCGAAGGACGCCTGGACCAAGACGATCGCTTTCCTCGACGCGCACGTCGGGGCGAACTGAGTACCGAAGACAGCGGGGATAACAACGCGCGGGCTGCCAAACCCTGGGCAGCGGATTTCGATCCCGAAGTCCAAGGCGCAGCTAGCGAGTGAGGAGAACGGATATGCAGTACAAATCGATTTCCGCCGACGGTCACGTGAACGAGCCGCCCGAGCTTTGGGTCAAGAACCTGCCGGCCAAGTTCCGCGACCGTGGTCCCCGCATCATCGAGACGGCCAAGACCAAGGGTCACGCCTGGATCATGGAAGGGCAGACCCGTCCTTCGCCGATGGGCTTCAGCTCGATGTACACCCGCGGCTCCAAGCGCTTCGACCGTGCGTCGCTGATCGACAGCTTCAAGCAGATCAAGGATCGCGGCGTCCGCTATGAGGACGTTTTCCCCGGTTCGTACGACGCCAAGGAGCGCATCAAGGAGATCACCGAGGACGAGACCGACGCCGAAGTGATCTTCAACGGCGTGCAGACCGTGTGGAACGGCATCAAGCTGTGCCCCGACAAGGAACTGAGCCTGGCCTGCTACAAGGTCTACAACGACTGGATGGTCGAGTTCCAGGAAACCGATCCGACGAAGTTCATCTGCAATGCGACCCTGCCGACCACCGGCCTCAAGGATTGCATGGACGAGCTGCGCCGCTGCGTCGACATGGGCCTGCGCACCGTCCAGCTGGAAGCTTATCCGAGCGGCGATTTCGCCAATCCCTCGCCGGAGGACGACAAGTTCTGGGCGATGTGCCAGGAAATGGACATCCCGGTTAACCTGCACGTCCACTTCTTCTTCCCGGCGGGCGATCTGCTGACCAAGCCCGACGCGGTTTCGGTCGCCGAGATGCGCCGCAAGATGAAGACCACGCGCGGCATCGACACCGCATCGGGCAACTTCAACACGGTCGTCCAGCGCCTTACCGCCACGGGTGTGTTCGAGCGTTTCCCGAACCTGAAGTTCATCGGTTCGGAAGTCCACGCCGGCTGGGTTCCCTACTTCATGGAAAAGTGGGACGAATCGGTGCTGCGCAACCGCACCGAATGGAAGCAGCCGCTGCTGCCGAGCGAGTATATCCGCCGCAACGTCTGGTTCGTTTACACCGTTGACGAAATGGGCGCCGAAAACCGCTACAACATCGGTGTCGACAAGATCATGTGGGGTCCGGACTTCCCGCATAGCTCGAGCTGCTGGCCGATGGACTATCAGGTCGGCCGCGAAGTTCTGGAGCGCTCGGGCGCGACGGAAAGCGAGATCGAGCGCATCATGTGGAAGACCTGCGCCGACATCTTCAAGCTGCCCTACGATGAGCCCAGCAAGCTGAGCGTGGCGGCCTGACAGTGAACGGTGGGGCTTGTGCCCCACCGTTTCTCTGCTCCCGCAAGGCGCTTGCAGTGCCGTCTGAGCACCCGTTCATGAAGCGCGGGACGCAGGAGCGGCGGGACAGCCTCGCTGGCGCGGACTGCTTTTTGCGGAAGGCGCGGCGACCCGCAGGTTCCAGCGGAATGATGTGAAACGAACATGGGTTTATCGGACGCCGGCCGTGCCGGTTTCGTCCGAGGGAATATGGAAGGTATGAAACATGACGGAGAAGAATAAGTTCAGGCTCGTCTCGGCCGACGCGCACGTTCTTGAACCTGCGGATATTTTCGAGAAGTATCTGCCCGCCGAATTCCAGGCCAGTGCGCCTGTGCTGAAAGACTACGAAGGCGGCAGCGCATGGTTCGTCGCCGACGACATTGAGCCGGTGGTGCTGCCGCGCACGGCGAAGACCGGTTCGGGCTACCGCGAGGGTACGCCGCTCACCACCGATGGGCCGATCGCCTATTCCGACGTTCTGCCGGCGCTCTACGATCCGACGGAGCGCCTGAAGGCGCAGTATTCCGACAGCGTCGACGCCGAAGTCCTCTATCCCACGCCGGGGCTGTGGGACGCGGTCAAGATGCTCGACAACGGTCCCCTGAAGCTCGCGCTCTACAAGGCCTACAACAACTGGATCGCCGATTTCTGCAAGGCTGCGCCCGATCGCCTGATCGGCCTGGGCATCGTGCCGACGACCTCGGTCGAGGACGCCCGTGACGAAGCGGAACGCGTTGCCGGCGAACTCAAGCTGCGCGGCATGGTCCTGGGCGCTTTCCCGAGCGGCGCGCCGGTCGGCGGCAATCCCGATGACGATCCGTTCTGGGAAGTGGTTGATCGCACCGGCCTCGTCATCAGCCTTCACGTCGCGGTGGGTGCCGACCATTCGACGATGCCGTTCGGCGGCATCGGCGCCGGCGAGAAGCCGCAGATGGCCGACGCCATTCAGCCGATGGTCGCATCGGGTTTCTTCGACCGCTTCGAAAACGTGAACATAGTGCTGTCGCATGCCGACGCTGGCTGGGCCATTCACTGGCTCGAGTTCGGCGACATGTACTTCCTGCGTCACCGGCACTTGTCGAACTACGTGCTGAAGCACGAGGACCGTCTGCTGAGCGACTACATCCGCCGTCGCGTGTGGTTCACGTTCCACCACGATGCCACCGCCGTCAGGAACCGGCACAATATCGGTGCCGCTCACCTTATGTGGGCCAGCCATTTCCCCTATGACGACTCGAACTGGCCCGACAATCGCCAGCAGGCCACGCGCGTGACCGCCGAAGCCCCGGCCGATGTTCGTGCGGCGCTTCTGGCCGAAAACGTTTCCCGTCTCTATCGCCTGCCGGGTTATGAAAGCGGGTTCGACGAAGCTGCGATCAAGGAGTTCGTGCCGCTAGTCCACTACTAAAGGGACAGCGGTCCAGGAGAGAGGACCTGCTTTTATGCGAGTAATCGATATGGATCCCGAAGTTCTCCGCAAATATGCGGAGGCTTCGATTCATTCCAGCGAAGAAGCATGGATTCACATGCGTGCCGAATTCGCCGGCAATATCGACGGGCTTATGGATACCCTCGTCCCAGAGGAGCCGTATGCCTATACTATCGTTCCGCAGGTCCTCCCCGACGGCTCCGTGAATACGCCGCTGATCTCGACCTACGAAGAGATCCGCGAGTGCTACAAGTTCGTTCGCGGGCGTAGCGATCTGCTCCGCGTCGAGCCGCTGGTGGAGCTCAACGGTGGCTGGTACAATTTCCAGCACAACCTGAGCTACGGCCGCGTCCGGGAAACAGGCGTGGAGAATCCCGACGGAAACAACACGCTGGGCATCTTCCCGGTGTCGACCGGCAAGGGGATCACCGGCGAGCTGGTCTGGGTGAAGATTCCTCGCCAGCGGATGGGCATCGGTCCCGATCCCGTCGAACCCCCGCTGGAAGGCGACAAGGGGCGCCGCCAGCTGCTGCTGCTCCACAACGATTATCTCGACGCCATGCGCGCGGGCGATGTCGAAGGCGTGCTGGCGACGATGAACGATGGCATCCAGGCCAATGTTCGCAATTATGTCGAGGACAGCGGCAAGCTGATCTCGACCAAGACGAAGGATGCCTATCGCGCATACCTCCAGGAGTTTTTCGACAAGTACGAAGTGGTCCGGCTGGACTACCTGCACCGCGTGATGGAAGACTGGTATCTCTTCGCCGAGGTGCGGATGGCCCTGCGCGTCCGCGCCACGGGCGAGGCGCTGGCGGTCAACACCGCGGAATTTTTCGTTCCGGCGAAGGACAACCGCTTTATCGTTCAGACCGGTCACGGTACGGACCTCGCGTGATTCTGTTCCGACGGCGGGCGCAGTGCCCGCCGTCGTTCGTTTTATTGGTTATTGGGAGTCGGGAATGCGCGAGCGCGTCGGCCGGGTTGAAGGTAAAGTCGCTCTCGTAACGGGGGCCGGATCGGTTCCCGGAGCGGGCGTAGGTACGGGTAAGGCTATCGCGATCTCGCTGGCCCGCGAAGGCGCGAAGCTGGTTCTGGTCGACCTGTTCCCGGAGCGCGCGGAGGAGACGAAGGCCGCGATCGAAGCCGAAGGCGGCGAGGCGATCGTCGTCAAGGCCGATTGCACCAAGTGGCGCGATTGCTCGGAAATGGTGATCAAGGCGCTCGACGCCTTTGGGCGCATAGACATCCTGGTGAACAATCTCGGCCTCGCCTCGGGCGGGCTGGTGACCGACATGTACGAGCGAGACTGGGATCGCACGTTCGATATCAACCTGCGCACGGTTTACCTCGCCTGCAAATATACGATCCCGGTGATGCTTGCCCAGAAGTCGGGCGCGGTCATCAACCTGTCGTCGCTGTCGGCGCAGCGCCCTGGCCGCACGACAGCCTATTCGGCCGCGAAGGCCGGCGTCGAGGCGATGACCTTCGACATGGCCTTCGCTTATGGACGCAAGGGCGTGCGCGTGAACTGTGTGCTGCCCGGCAACATCAACACGCCGATCGCCAGCAACGTGCTCAAGACGTTCCCCGGCCACGAGCGCATGCAGCGTTTCCGTGAGGAATGTGGTATGCTCGGCATTCCGGGCGATGCCTGGGATATCGCGCATGCGGTGGTTTATCTGGCGAGCGAGGAAGCCCGCTTTATCACTGGTGTGACGCTGCCGGTCGATGCCGGCATGCTGAAGCTTTCGGCCATGTCGCTGCTGCCGGAATTCCGCGTGCTCATCGAGCAAGAGCGCCTCGAAGACGAAATGCTGAAACAACAGAAGGAAGCCTGACGCACCATGGGCGGAGGAGAAGAGGAAACCATCACCGGCGGGCGTCTTGTCACGCGTGAGCTGGCTGAATGGATCGCCAACCTGCGGTACGAGGATCTGCCGGAGAATGTCGCGGCAGAGGCGGGCAGGGCGCTTGTCGACTACCTCGGCGAATGTCTCTTTGTCGGCGGCACCAAGCCGCTGGGCCAGGAAATCGCCAAGTTCTGTGCGGTGAACGGCGGCGGTCAGCCGGAAGCGACGATCATCTCCACCGGTGAGAAGGTCATGGTCAGCCGCGCGGCGCTGGCCAACGGCACGATGGCGCTGGGCTTCGAATATGCCGACTACGGCGCGGGCAGCCGGCCTTATCCGTTCTCGGTCAACGCTCCGCTGTGCCTCGCGGAGTTCCGGAAGCTGTCGGGCAAGCAGCTCGCGCTCGCCATCGTCATCGGTTACGAGGTGATGTGGCGCACGTTCAGGTCGATGCACCCCGCGGGCATGACCGGCTTCTACACACCTGCGGTCTACGGCACCCTCGGCGCATCTGCGGCCTGCGCGCGTCTCCTCGATCTTTCCGTCGACGGCATCACCAAGGCGATCGGCTTTGGCGTCGCGCAGACCGGCGGCACGTTCCAGGGGCATGAAGAAGGCGCCTGGCAGCGCTGCCTCAACGGCGGCCTGGCCGGCGAACGCGGCGTCACCGCGGCGCTGCTGGCCGAAAGCGGCTATCAGGGCATCAACATGGCGTTCGAGGGCATCCAGGGCTTCTCCCGGATGTTCTGCGGCGGCGAGCTGCGCGCCGATGCCATGTTCGAGGATCTGGGCAAGTCGTTCGTCATCACCAATCGGTGGGTGAAGGCCTATCCGATGAACACCACGCTGCACGCGCCGACCGAGGCGCTGCTGAAGCTCATGGACACGAACAACCTGCACTTCAGCGAGATCGAGACGATTTCGGCCGGATGGCAGAAAGTCGAACCGTTCCTGGCCAAGCACAAGGTGTCGACGGTCGTTTCGGCGCAGGCGAGCCTGCCTTTCGCGCTGTCGATGGCGGCGGTGCGGCGCAAGGTGACGGTCGACGAATTCACCGACGAGACGGTGAACGATCCCGATATCCAGGCGATGATCCCGCGCGTGACGGTCACGCAGGACCTCGAACTGTACCGCAAGGTGAAAAACAGCTTCCCTGGACGCGTGACAGTGCGCACGAAGGATGGCAGGGAGTTCGTCGACGAAGTGCTCTACCCGCGCGGAAACCCCAGCAATCCGCTGAGCGAGGCCGAGTTCAAGCACAAGTTCATGGAAATGGCCGAGCGCGTGCTGGGTCACGACCAGGCTGACGAGCTTTACCAGCGGGCGATCTCGCTGACGGACATCGCCGACGTGTCCGAGCTGGCCCCGCTCTTCAGCAGGCGATAAAAATAGAAATATCAGGAGTTTGGCCGGTGGGAATGAATGCGATTGAGAAGATCCTGGCGCGGAAGTCCGGCCAGGAGATTGTGAAGCCGGGCGATCTGGTGGTGGTGAAGATCGATACGGCCGTGTCGTTCGATTACGGCAAGCTGCAGATCCAGAAGATCCACGATCCCGACATGTTGGTGCTGCTGCACGACCACGTCGTGCCGTCGCCGACGCTCGACGCCGCGAACGGTGCGGTGAAGATGCGCAAGTTCGTCGAAAAGTTCCAGGTGAAGAACTACTTCCCGGTCGGCCGGCACGGCATCAGCCACGTTCTGGTCGCCGAAGAGGGCCTGGCGCTGCCCGGCAACATCCTGGTCAACGGCGATTCGCACACCTGCTCGTCGGGCGCGCTCAACGCGCTGGCGCGCGGCATGGGCCCGTCGGAGATGACCTACATCATCTGCAAGGGCAAATCGTGGTTCATCGTCGGGCCGACGACCAAGATCGTGCTCGAGGGCGAACTGTCCGAAGGCGTCTATCCGCGCGATGTGATCCACTACATTGCCGGCCAGTACGGCGATTTCGCCGGCCGCAACCTCGAATGGTACGGTCCGGGCCTCGACAAGATCGGCATGGACGGACGTCTGACGATGGCGACCATCTCCGCCGAGCTGTCGGTCGAATTCTCGCTGTTCCCCTATGACAAGGTGCTGGCCGACTATCTCGACGGTCGCGCCAAGCGCGAATTCGAGCCGTCGTTCCCGGACGACGACGCCGAATATGAGCAGGTCATCACGATCGATCTTTCGACGATCGAGCCGCAAGTCGTGCTGCCCAACAAGGTTGCCTGGAATTCCAAGCCGATCAACGAAGTCATCGGCAAGAAGGTCGACCAGGCGTTCATCGGTTCGTGCGCCAACGGCCGCCTGAGCGACTTCAAGGTCGCCGCCGAAATCGTCAAGGGCAAGAGCGTCGCTCCGGGCACCCGCTTCATCATGACGCCGGGCAGCCAGGAAGTGATGCGCCAGGCCACGCGCGCCGGCTATATCGAGACCCTGCTGGAAGCCGGCGTGGTTGTCACCAATTCGACCTGCGGCGCCTGCTATGGCGGGCACATGGGCCTGCTGGGCGACGGCGAGGTGTGCATCACCGCCTCCACCCGCAACTTCAAGGGCCGCATGGGCAGCGCCTCGGCCGAGATCTACATGGGCTCCCCGGCCACCGTCGCGGCTTCGGCGATCGCGGGCTACATCGTCGACCCGCGCGGCGCCTGAGAGGATTACAGACATGAGCAACAAGAAAGTCACCGGCAAGGTCTGGAAGTTCGGCAGCGACATCAACACCGATCTCGTGATCCCGAACTTCGCCATCTACCTGCCGCGTAACGAGCAGCCGCAGCACTGCTTCGTCGCCAACCGTCCGGGCTGGGTCGACGAAGTTCAGCCGGGCGACATCATCATCGCCGGCACCAACTTCGGCGTTGGATCGGGCCGTCCGATCGGCGACGTGTTCGTCGATCTGGGCATCGCCGCGGCCGTCGCCGAGACGTTCAACGGCCTTGGTCTGCGCAACTGCGTCAACGCCGGCCTGCCGTCGCTGCCCTGCAAGGGCATCCTCGATGCGTTCGACGAAGGCGACATCGCCGAAGTCGACTGGGGCACGGGCGAGGTGAAGAACCTCACCAAGGGCACCGTCGTCGTCGGGCAGGCTCTGCCGGACGTGCTGCAGGATATCGTTGAGGCCGGCGGCGTCGAGATCATGTTGAAGAAGGAAGGCTACCTCGCCTGAGGCGGGACGGCACGAACGAATAGAGAGAGATACGAAAATGACGAAGTCCGTGACCGAGACGCTGGCGGAATGGGTCGTAGGCACGGACTATGCGGACGTGCCGCAGATCGGCGCCGAGCGGGTGAAGGAACGCTTCATCGATTCGATCGGCGTCGCCTTTGCCGGCATGTCCGTTTCGACCGGCCAGATCATGGCCAAGTGGGTGAAGGCGCAGGGCGCACGGGGTGACTGCACCGTGCTCGGCACCGATTTCAAGACCAGCGCGTCCTATGCGACCCTGGCCAACGCGACCTCCGGCCATGCGCTCGAGTTCGACGATATCGCGGTCGGTAGCGGCCACTTCGCCAACCCGATGACCGCGGCCACCCTGGCGCTGGGCGAAAAGCTCGGCCTGTCGGGCAAGGAAGTGATCCTGGGCTGGATGGTCGGTTACGAGATCATCCACCAGACGGCGAAGACCACCGCCGATCCGCGCGGTAACACGCTGCTCAATCGCGGCTGGTTCAACCAGGGCTTCCTGCCGGCGATCGGCGTGGCGGCGGCGGCTTCGCGCATGATGAAGCTGGACATCATGCAGACGCGCATGGCGATGGGCCATGCCGCCTCGACGATGGCGGGCATGCTCAAGAACCGGGGCAGCGACACCAAGGGCTTTGTCGCGGGCAACGCCGCGATGCACGGCATCATGGCCGCGGAACTGATCTCGCTCGGCTTCACCGCCAACGAGGATATCATGGACGGCGAGATCGGCGTCGGCCGCCTGCTGGGTCTCGAATCGGGCGATCCGCAGAAGATGCTCGACGGGCTGGGTGGCTGGACGATGGCGGCGGTGGGTTCCTCGCTGCGCCTCCATGCCTGCTGCGGCGCCAGCCACTGGAGCCAGGATGCGCTCCAGAAGATCGTGCGCGCGCGGCCGGTGAAGTTCGACGAGATCGAAGAGATCGAAGTCGGCATCCCGGCGTTCCTGATGCCGATGATGCCCTACAGCGATCCGCAGACCGGCCTGGAGGCGAAATACAGCCTCGAATACGATCTCGCGACGATCGCTCTGGATGGCCGCGCGGGACTTCACCAGTATTCCGACGCCGCCGTGCAGCGTCCCGAAGCGCGCGAACTCATCCGCCGAGTCGCCATCCATCCGCACAACGAAGGCATGTCGAGCCGCGTGGTGCTGAAGCTGAAGAACGGCGAAAGCTTCGAGGAAACTGTCACTAAGACCCATGGTAATGTCGCGGATCCCCTCTCGATGGAGGAAATCCGGGGCAAATTCCACGAATGCACCGAGGCACTTCTGCCCCCGGCGCGCCGCGAGCAACTTATCGGCTTGTGCGAACGCCTCGATCGGGTTGATAATGTTCGGGAACTGGCCGACGCGCTCAGCGTCGCTGAGCCAGTAGCTTAAACGACCCAGCAGACCGTGCCGCGCCCCATGGCGCCGCGGACGCAATGGTCAGAAACATGGAGAGTACCAATATGTCGTTCGACCTCCTCATCACCAACGGCGTCATCGTCGATGGCACCGGCAAGGACCGGTTCAAGGGCAATGTCGCCATCACCGACGGCAAGGTCGTCGCCGTGGGCGATGTCACCGGCGATGCAAAGCGCGTGATCGACGCCCAGGGGCAGGTCGTGGCGCCGGGCTTCATCGATTGCCACACCCACTACGACGCGCAGCTGTTCTGGGATCCGGCGATCGATCCGGCCACCTGGCACGGCATCACCACCGTCGTCGTCGGCAACTGCGGCTTCACCCTCGCGCCCGTCCGTCCGGACGACAAGGACTATATCCACGGCCTGTTCAGCGCGACCGAGGAAGTGCCCAAGCACGTCCTCGAAGGTCACACGCCGCTCGCCTGGGAAACGTTCCCTGAATATCTCGACGTGCTGGAAAAGACCGATGTCGGCGTGAACGTCCTGGCGGTCTTCGGCCACAGCGCGGTGCGCCGCTACGTCATGGGCGAGGATTCGATCTCGCGCGAGGCGACCGAA
>Ga0209813_10000043_pt1 | contig 51426 bp, 50 predicted proteins | sample EndMethybrTD3033_FD_187596 | JGI IMG/M metagenome (GOLD analysis project Ga0209813, IMG submission 187596) | Populus endosphere microbial communities from Tennessee, USA - Endosphere MetaG P. TD hybrid TD303-3 (SPAdes) (version 2) | ecosystem: Host-associated > Plants > Roots > Endosphere... | reverse complement strand
CGCCCCTCCCAACCCGGCGGATCGGTTCGGCCCTCGCGACCCGGCGGGGGCGGATCAGTTCAGCCTTCGCGCCCCGGTGGCCCCAATCCCGGCCGGCCCGGTGGTGGCGGTCCAACGCCATCCCGTCCCGGCGGCGATGGCCATCATGGTCGCCCGCCAACCCAGCCCGGACGCCCTGGCGGCCCGCATCCTGGCCGACCGGGCGATTATCGCCCGCCCCATCATCCGGGCGCCGGCCGTCCGCCCAATTTCCGGCCGATCCCCGGCCCGGCCTTCCGCTATCCCCATGGCTATCGCTATCGGCGTTGGACGGTCGGCCTGTTCCTGCCGGCTGTCTTCTTCTCCAGCTATTATTATTACAACGACTATTGGCGCCTGGGCCTGGGCGCGCCGCCCTATGGCTATCGCTGGGTGCGCTACGGCACCGACCTGCTGCTGGTCGAAGTCCGGTCGCGCCGCGTGGTCGATGTCGTCTATGGCGCCTTCTACTGAGGCAGAAACAGGAAGGGCCGCATCATCGGATGCGGCCCTTTTCTCTTGTCCCGATCATTCGCCCCGACGGGTGAAGCGGAAGACCGTCGCTGGCGGGAAATTGCGTACCGTATGGCCGGCGCGGACAACCTCCAGGCCAAGCTGATCCAGCACCGCACGACTGACCGGCGGCCGCGTCGAATAGGTGAACTGCACCAGACTGCCGCCCGGCTTCAGCATGCGGAAGGCTTCGGACAATATGTCGATATGCATCGCGCGGTCCATCGCCAGCAGCGGCAGGCCGCTGACCACGGTCTGATAGTCGCCGGGGCCACCGGCGGCCGCGACCGAGACGATCTGCGCCGGCGTCTCCAGGATCGAGACATGGGGAAAATGACGACGCAGCCCGCGCGCGAAGGCGGGGTTGATCTCCACCACCTCCAGCATGTCGGCGGCAAGCCCGGTTTCCAGGATGGCGCGGGTGAAGACGCCCGTGCCCCCGCCCAGTTCCAGCACGCGGCCGCCCTGCGGATCAATGTCGGCCACCATCAGCCGCGCCAGATAGCGACTGCTGGGCACGACCGAGGCGGTCTGCCGGGGCTTCTTCACCCAGGCGGCGAGGAAATCGAGATATTCGGTGGCGCGGGCGCGAAACTCGCTGTTCGGCAGGGCGATTGCCCGGCTGCGCTTCGGCTTGTGCTGCATGGGCGAAATGCGACCGCTCCTTTCTGGTGCCGACTCCCCTTAGCGGGCCGGAGCGCCCCCGTCGATTGGCTTAACAAGATTTCATGCCGGACCAGCAACGGCCGGTCCGGCACAAGTCCTTATTTCTGCTTGCCCGCTTCGGCCGCGGCCAGCACGCGCAGCACATTGCCGGACCAGATTTTCTGTACGTCAGCCTCGCTATAGCCGGCCTTCAGCAGCGCGTCGGTGATCTTGGGCAGATCGACCACATCCTCCATGCCGACGACACCGCCGCCACCGTCCCAATCTAGGCCAATGCCGACATGATCGGGACCGACGACCTTCAGCGCGTGCAGCATATGCGCCATGAAATCGTCGAAGGTTGGCCGGTCGGTGTCGGGGTAGAGCTTGTCGATCTCCTGCCGCTTGGCGAGCAGTTCGGCGCGCTTCTCGGCCGAAACTTTGGCGTCTTCCCGCATCTGGCCATAGAGCGCCATCAGTGCCTTCTGCCGATCGGGATTGGGCTTCGATGCGCGCAGATAGGCGCCATAGGCGTTCATCTGGATCACGCCGCCCTTGGCCGCCAGCGCTTTCAGATGTTCGTCGTCGATGTTGCGCGGATGGTCGTAGATCGCCTTGCAGCCCGAATGGGTCAGCAGCACCGGCGTGGTCGACAGCGCCAGCAGATCGTCCAGCACCTGGTCTGAGCTGTGCGAGGCGTCGGGGACGATGCCGAGCCGGTTCATCTCCTTCAGCAATTCCTTGCCGAGCGGGCTGAGACCGCCATAGCGCGGCTTCTTCGACGGATCGGTCGAGCTGTCGGCGAACTGGTTATGCGCGAAATGGGCAAAGCCCGACACGCGCACGCCCATGTCGTAGAATGTCTTGATCAGCGAGACATCCTCGCCGAGCGGATAGGCATTTTCGATCGACATATAGACGATACGCTTGCCCGCCGCGGCGATCGGCGCCGCGTCCTTCGCCTCCAGCGCCAGCGTGAAATTGTCGGGGTCGGCCGCCACCATCGATCGGATCGACATGCCGCGCAGCAGCGCAAAATCGCGGGCCTTGCGGAAGCCCTCGATCGTCAGCGGCCCCTGCCCGGTGTAGATCGCCCAGAAGCCGCCATCCAGGCCGCCCTTCTTCATCCGCGGCAGGTCGACCTGGGTATAGTCGCTATGGACGCCATGCTCCTCGTCGATCGACCAGTCGGGCAGGTCGAGCGAGGCCGGCGTATCGAGATGGCTGTCGAGCGTGATCAGCTTCTGGTGCAGCTGATAGACCTGTTTCGACACGCCCCCCGTCGCAGATTTTGGCTGGGCCTGCGCCGCAATCGGGAGCAGCGCGACCAGCGCTGCCCCCATCAGATAAGCATTCCGCATCAGATTTCGCCCGAAATGGTGAACTGGAAGGTGCGTGGCGACAGCGGCCGGAAGGCACCGTCGCCCGTCACCGAGGAAGAGATGTAGGACAGCGTGTCCTTGTCGAAGATATTGTCGACGTTGAAGCGCGCCTTGATGCTCTTCACCGGGCCGAAGCTCCAGCCGTCGCCAATGTCCACATAGCCGCTGAACACGGTGTAGGCCGGCACGCTTGACCCCGCCGTGTTGGTGAAGGTCGACCAGCGCTTCGAGGTATATTTGCCGCTGATGTTCGCCACCAGCCAGCTTGCCGGCTCGATCGTAACGCCGCCGCTGACGATCCACTTGGCGCTGTCCGGAATATATTTGCCGGAGGTCGCATAGGTGACCGACGCGACGATATCGTCCTGGAACTTGGCGTTGTTATAGGTGACGTTGGCGTTGGCATAGGCCAGGCCGTTGAGGAAGGCCGGCTTGTAGGTGCCGCTGGCTTCCACGCCGTAGGATTCGACCCGACCGACATTCTGGTAGAAGGTTTCGGTGGTGCTGCCGCCGCCTTCCTGGAAGGTCGTGATCGACTGGATGCGGTTCTTGAACTTGGTGTAATAGCCCGCAACCGACGCATAGAGCTGCCCCTGGTTGGTGCGAATGCCGATTTCCATATTCTGCGAGCGCTCCGCCTTGGGCTGGGGCACCAGCGCCGAGGTGCCGGTACGCGTCACCGCATAGATATCGTCCATGCCCTTGGGCAGCGCCATCGTCTCGGCATAGGATGCGAACATCTGCGTGCGTTCGGTGATCTTGAACAGCAGGCCGGCCATCGGCAGGAACATGTCGCGATAATGGGCCGTGTTATATTGCGGGCCCCAGCCAGCGACCGCCGTGCCACCCACGACGCGATAATAGTCGTCGAAGTCGCGATAGCCACCCAGGCGATAGTCCAGCATCAGCCCCTTGAAGCCCGCATCCAGAACCAGCCGGTCATCCATCAGCTTGAGCGTGTCTTTCAGGAATATCTGCAGCGTGTCGCGCTGCGAACGATAGTCGCGGCGCAGATAGACCAGTTCGTCCAGATTCGGCTCGCCATCAGGGGCGCCGTCCATCGTGTTGTAGCGCGCCTGGGTGCGGTGATATTTGTCGACCTCGGCCCAGATGCCGCCTTCCACGACATTATTGCCGCTTTCCCAGTGCAGCTTGGTGGTCACGCCATAGCGATCGCCGCCCACGCCCGACCGGCCATATTGCACGCCCTTGGGCGCGGTCACGTCCAGACCGGCGGCCGCTTGTGCCGTGTAGCGGGTCAGCGAGTTGGAATAGCTGTCGGGCGAGACGCCATAGCCATTCTTGTCCTCATAATAGAGGGTCGATTCCGCCCACACGCCGTCAGCGATACCCAGGTGGAAGGTGCCGCCATAAAGCTTGTCCTTCCGCACATTGATCGCGAGGTTGTAGACATTGGTGTAGTTGGAATTGGAATAATAGACGCCCGGCGTCGTCGGCGCGAAGCCGGTCGTGGTGTTGGGCACATTTTCGATATAGGCGAAGTCGCGGCCACAGGCGCCGACCACGCTCTTCACCGTGCAATTATACTGGGCGCGGGTGATTGTCGGCGAGTCATAGTCGAAGAAGTCGTTCGACACGAACTTGAAGCGCGCCCAGCTGTCGCCGCCCAGATCGGCATGGATCTGGCCTTCCCAATGTTCGCGATCGACCGAACCGGGGCCACGCCACAGGTCGCTGTCCAGCTTGGTGCGGCTGACATAGGCCTTGAACGGGCCCACCCGGCCCGTGCTGGCGCGGATGAAGGTGCGCTTCATATTATTGTCGCCAAAGCTCTGCGACACGAACAGGCCCATCTCCTCCTGCGGGGCAATGCTGTTATACTGCACCACCGGGCCGAGGCTGGAATAGCTTGGCAGGCCGACATCGGCGGCGCCGACGGACGCTTCCACCACGCCCAGATTTTCATTGTCGACATAGCGGAAGACAGGGCTGCCGCCGAAAGCGTCGCTGCGACCGGTCGGGATGCCGTCGACCACGAAACCGATCTGGTCGAGGTTGAAGGCGCGGGTCTGGACGCTGTTGCCGAATTCATAGAGGCCCAGCGCACCGTCGGTCTGGACGTTGAAGCCGGGCAGTTGCTCCAGCATCTTCAGGCCCGAAATGCCCGACGGCGCCGACAGCAGCGCCTCGCGCGTTACGGCGACGACATTGTTGATCTTGTCTTCGCCAATCGCTTCCGACGATTGCGAGATACGACGACCGGTCACGGTGATCGTGCTATCCTCATCCGCCGGCGCCGCTTCCTGGGCCAGGGCGGCAGATGACAGCGCGCCGGTGCAGCAGGCAAGCAGAAGCGCAGCGCGCGAAACGCGACGGACAGACGAAATCGAAGGCATAGAGGCTCCCTGTAGGCCCTGCAAAAGGGCAGTTCGCGCCAATCAGCAGCACCCGCTCCTTCGAGCTGTCGCGCCGTTCCTCTCCGGACTCTGGCCTGTCGATCATCCCTTCGGGCGACCGCAGATCATGTCATCCTTTTGTCATCTGAAACGAGCCCTTCGGGAAAATCCACCACGCGCTTATGATGATTTCTCAAGCGCAACGAGACGCCTCAAAGCATTGAGATTCCGTAATCAATGCCCTCTTCCCTCTCATGCGCGCACAAAAAATCCTCCCCGGGCCTGGCCTGGGGAGGATCGAAAAATGGCATACCCTCTCCTTTCCGGAGAGGAGCTTTCTTTAAGTCTTTAGCGCCCCTTCCAGACGCCCGGACGCTTCTCGACAAAGGCGGTCATGCCTTCCTTCTTGTCTTGCGTCGCGGTCAGGATCTGGAACAGGCGGCGCTCGGTCAAAATGCCCTGGGCCAGATTGGTCTCGAACGCGATATTGACCATTTCCTTGTTCACCATCGCCGCCATCGGCGGCATCGCCGCGATCGCGGCGGCGGTCTTGAGCGCATCGTCCAGCAACTCGGCCGCCGGCACGATCCGCGCGACCAGGCCGGCGCGCTCAGCCTCCTCGGCGCCCATCATCCGGCCGGTCAGGCACATCTCCATCGCCTTGGCCTTGCCCACCGCGCGGGTCAGCCGCTGCGACCCGCCCATGCCCGGCGCCACGCCCAGCTTCACCTCGGGCTGGCCGAACTTGGCGGTGTCGGCTGCCAGGATGAAGTCCGCCATCATCGCCAGTTCGCAGCCGCCGCCCAGCGCAAAGCCGGCAACCGCCGCGATCCACGGCTTGCGGGTGGCGACGACCTTGGTCTGCCAGTCGGAGAAGAAATCCTGCAGGAAGAAGTCGGCCGCTTCCTTGTCGACCATTTCCTTGATGTCGGCGCCGGCGGCAAAGGCCTTCTCGCTGCCGGTCAGCACCGCGCAATGCTGGGTCGGGTCGGCATCATAGGCGGCAAAGGCCGCGCCCAGATCCGCCAGCACCTGGCTGTTGAGCGCGTTGAGCGCCTGCGGCCGGTTGAGCGTGATGAGCGTCACCGCGCCCTGCTGTTCCACCAGGATCGTTTCATATGCCATTGCCGTCTCCCTAAGCTGTCAGCGCCGATCTATGTCGGCCAAAAACGGATCGCCAGCCTTTGCGGCACGGCGATTTTGCCGATCCTATCGGCAAAGATGCATGAAATCCTGATCATAGCTGCGCATATGGGCGCCGCCATCGACATAGAGGGTCTGGCCCGTCACCGCCGTCGCCCCGGCCAGATAGAGCACGGCCTGCGCGATCTGCTCCGCCTGCGGCAGCCGGCCGAGCGGCATCAGTTGCTCCAGCCGCGCCATCTGTTCCGCATCATAATCGGGCGTGGCGATGGTAAGGCCGGGCGCCACCGCATTGACCCGCACCTGCGGCGCCAGGCTGCTGGCCGTCGTCTTCGTCAGGCCGGCGAGCGCCAGCTTGGACAGCGTATAGGCCAGCTGATCGCCATGGGGATGGTCGATCCTCTGGTCGAGGATATTGACGATGCAGCGATCGCCGGTCCCGGCCGGCACCGTCGCGAACGCCTTGGTCAGCATCGCGGGCGCCGCGCAATTGACCGCATAATGGCGCATCAGATCATCGGCGGTCACGCTGTCGATCCGGTCCTGGCCAAAGATCGCGGCACTGTTGACCAGCAGGTCGGGCGGCCGGCCAAAACGTTCGGCGACCTGCGCGACCAGTTCCTCGGCCGCTTCGGGATCGGCGAAGTCGACGACGAAGCCTTCCCATTCGGCGCCATTTTCCTCGAGCGCCAGCGCCAGATGGGAATCGAGCCGCGTGTCATGGCTGCCATGGATCGCGAGCGAATAGCCGGCCTGCGCCAGCGCCGCCGAAATGATGCCGCCCAGCCGGCGATGGCCGCCGGTCACCAGCGCCAGCCGGCGCGAGGCCAGCGGCAAGGGGCCTGTCGCCCCGCCGTCCTTCTTTACGCCGCCGATCGGGCGATAGGCGGGCTCCGCGCCCTCCCCCTCTCCGGTCACATCATTCACGAGGCGATGAGCTTCAGCACTTCCTCGCGCGACTTTTCGTCGTCGCGGAAGACGCCGAGCATACGGCTGGTCTTCATGATGACGTTCGGCGTGCGCACGCCGCGACCGGTCATGCAGCCATGGGTCGCCTCGATCACCACGGCGACGCCTTGGGGCTTGAGATTTTCCCAGATGCAGTTGGCGACTTCGGAGGTCAGCCGTTCCTGCACCTGCAACCGGTTGGCATAGGCGTGCAGCACGCGGGCCAGCTTGGAAATGCCGACCACATAGTCACCGGGCAGATAGGCGATGTGCGCGCGACCGACGATCGGCGCCATATGATGTTCGCAATGCGACTGGAACGGAATGTCCTTCAGCAGCACGACATCGTCATAGCCGCCCACCTCATGGAAGATGCGCGAGAGATGATAGGCCGGATCGTCATTATAGCCCCGGCAATATTCGCGCCAGGCGCGGGCCACCCGCTCGGGCGTTTCCATCAGCCCTTCGCGCTCGGGCATGTCGCCCGACCAGCGGATGAGGGTGCGGATCGCCTCCGACACTTCGGCCGGGACCGGCTCCTTCGAGCCTTCGCCTACGGTTTCCGCATCGGGATCATATGCCATGAACTGGGCCACTCCATAATTGTTGGCCCCGGCATATGGCGACTGCGTGGCCGTCTGACCAGCCCTTTTGCCCCGGCTGGACACAACATCGCTGTGGTGGCAAATCACAGCCTAACGGGAACGCACCACAGAAAAATGTCATTACAATCGCACGATCATGCGCACTGAACGCATCGCCGCCGTCCTGCTGGCAGCCGGCATGTCCACACGCTTCGGCGAGGAAGACAAGCTGATGGCCGACCTTCGCGGCAAGCCGGTTGCCGCGCACACGCTGGAAACGGTCGCATCCATGGCCTTTGCCGAACTGGTCGCCGTCGTCCGGCCCATCGAATTTGCCCCGGTGCTGCACCGCAAACTCGATCGGCGCGGCTATGACATTCTGGTCAATGACCATCCCGAGGAAGGGATTTCGAGCAGCATCCGCCTGGCGGTCGAGCATCTGATGGACAAGCGCAAGGTGCGCGGCATCCTGATTTGCCTTGCCGACATGCCCGACGTGCCGCAGACCCATTATAACCATATCTGCATGGCGGCCGAGGACATAAGGTCGGTCGTCGCCAGCACCGACGGCTTCTCCTCCTCGCCGCCCGCCTTCATCGGCCGCAAGCATTTCCCCGAATTGCTGGCACTTAAAGGGGATCAGGGTGCCCGTGCGCTGCTGAGCCACGGCATCCAGATCGAGACGATCGGCAATGTGCTGCACGACATCGATACGCCGGAGGATCTTGGCCGCCCCCCGGTGACACCGACCTGAGCCACAAAAGGGGCAGGCGAAGCCGCTTTGCCTTGCCCCGCGTCAGGTCGATCGCGTCGGATCGGTCAGGCCGTCGCCCATTTCCCGCGGATCAGGGGCACGACTGAGCGGCAGCGAGCCGGTCTGGCGTTCCAGCATGCGATGCACCACCGGCGGCTTGCCGCCGCTGTGCAGCGCGTGGATCGTATCGCTGTTGGTGATGTCGGCGATGGTACGCCGCTGATTGTGGCGGACATAGTCGAGCCAGGTCGACACATGATAGCGCTCCACCCAGAGTTCCGGATCGCCCAGGTCACGCATCAGCGACCAGCCATGCGCGCCGTCGCGCTTGCGGATACGGCGGCGCTCGCTCATCGCACTGAGGAAGGGGACGACCGACCCCACCGGGATGCGATATTCGATGGTGATGACGACTGGGCCGCTGCGCGGCTCGACCGGCACCGCCGTCTCCGGCTCGCGCCAGCGGTTCTGGAGGTCGAGATTGTCATCGCCGATCTGCGGCAGCGGACGAACGAAGCCGATCAGCGCAGCGACCAGTTGCACCGCGGCGGAAGCATAGAGGGCGTCCACCACGCCATGATCCTCGGCCAGATTGCCGAACAGCCAGGCGCCGATCGCCATGCCGCCGAACGCCGTCATCTGATAGATGGCGACGGCGCGGGCGACGACCCAGCGCGGCGCCGACATCTGGACCGATACGTTGAAGGTCGACAGCGCCATGACCCAGCCCGCCCCGGCGAGCAGATAGCCGAGCAACGCCAGCGCCAGATAGCCCGACATGGCGGTGATCGCCGTCCCCGCCGCCAGCGACAGGGCAGCGGACCGCACGATCGCCTCGATCGAGAAGCGCGCGCGCAACCGCCGGGTGGAGAGCGCCCCCGCCACCGCGCCGACGCCGAAGGCGCCGCTGGTAAGGCCGAAGGTCAGCGCGCCGCCGCCCAGCACATCGCGCGCCACCAGCGGCATCAGCGCCGACACCGCGCTGGCGCCGATACCGAAGGCGCCGCCGCGCAGCAGCACAAGCTGGATCTTGGGCGACATCGAGACATAGCTGACACCGGCCCACATCGCGACGCCCAGCCGCTCACGCGGCAGCAGCTTGGGCGGCAATTCCGGCCGCCAGCGCGCCAGCACCGCGACCAGGCCGATATAGCTGACCGCATTGGCCAGGAACGCCGCCGCCGCGCCCGCCGCCGCGACAATCACGCCGCCCAGCGCCGGGCCGGTGCTGCGGGCCAGGTTGAAGCCCATGCTGTTCATCGCAACGGCACTGGGCAGCACGCTGCGCGGCACCATGTCGCCGACCGATGCCTGCCAGGCCGGGCCGTTCACCGCCGTCGCGCAGCCGATCAGGAAGGTGAAGCCCAGCAGCGTCCACGGCGTCAGCGCACCGAGCCAGGCGACCAGCGCAAGGGCGGTCGACACCAGCAGCATGAAAAGCTGGCAGGCCATCATCACCTTGCGCCGATCCAGATTGTCGGCGACCGCACCGGCCCAGAGCGAGAACAGCATGATCGGCAGCGTCGTGGACGCCGGCACCAGCGCCACCAGCACCGGCGAGGCGGACAGCGAGGTCATCATCCAGGCCGCACCGACCGACTGGATCAGCCCGCCGAAATTGGACGCCAGGCTCGCGATCCAGATCGCGCGGAAGATGGGAATGGCAAAGGGCGAGGAAGGCTGGGGGGACTCGGTGTCAGGCACGAAAACCATCAAGCGGATTTAAGAACCTGGGTCAAACCCACGACTCGGTCATTGGTTCAGATGCGGCCTGTCCGTAACGCCCGGCCCCAGTCCGGACGGCCGCGCGCATCGGCCCTGGCGGCGGCGCGTTCCGCGTCATGGGCGACCATCATGATCTCCGCGTGCCAGCCGTTGGCCATCCGCTCGACCAGTGCATAACGGGCTTCGGGCGATCCGGTCTCCACCTTGTGCGGCCAGGGCCGATCATCGTCGTAGGCCGGCAGACCGACGCTGCCCGGATTGACGATCAGGCCGCCATCGGCGCGACGATGGATGCGCGGCACATGGGTATGGCCGCACAGGATCAACGGCGCGACAACGCCCCCTGCCCGCGCCTCGATCTCCGCATCTGTCGCGGCGCGCAAGCCGGTCGGTTCGACCGTTTCCAGCCAATAATCGATGTCGCTACCCGGCGTGCCATGGACCATGAGCACCTCATCCGTCAGCCACAGCGTCTCGGGCAATCCATCAATCCAGTCGCGATGGCGCGGCGCCAGCAGATCATGGGTCGCCCGGTCCGACGCGCCCATCCGGTCGGGCGCCAGCGTCAGCAATTGCCGCTCATGATTGCCCCGGATCGTCGGCCAGTCCATCGCCATCAGTCGATCGGCGGTCTCGCAGGGGAAGAGCGGCCCCGACAGGATGTCACCGAGATTGACACATAGATCGACATTGCGTGCGGCCACGTCCGCCAGCACGGCGTTAAGCGCGTCGATATTGCCATGGATGTCGGAAAGAGCCGCAATCTTCACCTGGTGCTTGTCCCGCTGCAATCGCGCCCCACATCAGGCCCGCACCTGACCTTACGGCAAGGCCATGTCGGCGAAAACCGACCATTTCACGCTTGCACTTTACGTAAACGTAAATACATTCAGGGCCACTTCCGGTGCGCCAAAAGCCGCCAACGGAGAGGGAAAAGGAACCATGGAAGCCTATATCTACGACGCCGTCCGCACGCCCCGTGGCCGGGGCAAGAGCGACGGTTCGCTCCACGACATCACCCCCATCCAGCTCGCGACGCAGATGCTCGAAGCGGTGCGCGACCGGACCCAGATCGACACCGCCGACGTCGACGACGTGATCCTGGGCTGCGTCAGCCCGGTCGGTGAACAGGGCGCGGACATCGCGCGCGTCGCCGTGCTCAACGCCGATTATGCCCAGACCGTGCCGGGCGTGCAGATCAACCGTTTCTGCGCATCGGGCCTGGAAGCGGTCAACATGGCCGCGGCCAAGGTCTATTCGGGCGAGGCGATGTTCGCGATCGGCGGCGGCGTCGAATCGATGAGCCGCGTGCCGATGGCATCGGACGGTGGCGCCTGGGCGATGGACCCGGCGGTCGCCTACAAGACCTATTTCGCGCCCCAGGGCATCGGCGCCGATGTGATCGCCACCAAGTTCGGCATCAGCCGCGACGATGTCGACGCCTATGCCGTCGAGAGCCAGCGCCGCGCCAAGGCCGCCTGGGACGAAGGCCGTTTCAAGAAGTCGATCGTGCCGGTCCGCGACGTGATCGGCGGCATCGCGCTCGACCATGACGAACATATGCGCCCCGACGCAACGATGCAGTCGCTGGGCAGCCTGAAGCCCAGCTTCCAGGCGCTAGGTGAGGACATGCCCGGCTTCGACACGGTCGCCTTGCTGCGCTATCCCGAGCTGGAAAAGGTCAACCATGTCCATCATGCCGGCAACAGCAGCGGCATCGTCGACGGTGCCGCCGCCGTGCTGGTCGGCAACAAGGAAATTGGCGAGAAATACGGCCTGAAGCCGCGCGCCAAGATCAAGGCGATGGCCTCGATCGGCTCGGAACCGCTGATCATGCTGACCGGCCCGGAATTTGTCGCCGGCAAGCTGCTGGCACGTGCCGGCATGACCACCGCCGACATCGACCTGTGGGAACTGAACGAAGCCTTCGCCTCGGTCGTGCTGCGCTACATGCAGGCGATGAACCTGGACCACAGCAAGATCAACGTCAATGGCGGCGCGATCGCCATGGGCCATCCGCTGGGCGCCACCGGCGCCATGGTGCTGGGCACTGCGCTGGACGAGCTGGAACGCTCGGGCAAGGGCACCGCGCTCATCAATCTGTGCGTCGGCGCGGGCATGGGCACCGGCATCATCATCGAGCGCGTGTAAGCAGCGGACTTAGGAGAGACACACATGGAAACCATCCGCTTCGACATCGATGCCGACGGCATCGCCACCCTGACGATCGACGTGCCCGGCCAGTCGATGAACGTCATCGGCCCCGACTTCCTGGCAGACCTCGACGCCGCCATCACCCGCATCGCGTCGGAAGAGGGCATCAAGGGCGCGGTCATCGCATCGGGCAAGGACAGCGGCTTCATGGCCGGCATGGACCTGAAATATTTCGGGTCGATGCTGGCCAGCGCCGATGGCCAGCGCCCCGCCCCCACCGCGATCTTCGACAATGTGTTCGTGCTGAACCAGTTGTTCCGTCGCCTGGAAACCGCCGGCAAGCCGGTGGCCTGCGCCATTGAAGGCACCTGCGTCGGCGGCGGCTTCGAGCTGGCGCTGGCCTGCCATCGCCGCTTCGTGGGTGATAGCCCCAAGACCCAGCTCGGCCTGCCCGAAATCCTGATCGGCCTGTTCCCCGGCGGTGGCGGATCGCAGCGCCTGCCGCGCATCATGGGCGTCCAGGCGTCGCTGATGTACATGTTGCAGGGCAAGCTGTTCCGTCCGGCCGAAGCCGCGATGCTGAAGGTCGTCGACGGCGTGGTGCCGCAAGGCACGGCAGCTGCGGCGGCGAAGGAATGGGTCAAGGCCAACCCGACCGCCAGCACCCAGCCCTGGGACGTCAAGGGCTTCAAGGTTCCCGGCGGCGCCGGCGGCTTCAACCCCGCCTTCGTCCAGACCATGGCCGGCGCCCTGCCGATGACGCTCAAGCAGACCCAGCGCAACATGAACGCGCCGATCGCCCTGCTGTCGGCGGTCTATGAGGGCATCACCCTGCCGATGGACCGCGCGATCCGGATCGAGAGCAAATATTTCGCGAAGGTCGCCGCTGATCCGCAGGCGTCGAACATGATCCGCACCCTGTTCGTCAACAAGCAGGCGGCCGAACGCGGCGCACGCCGTCCCAAGGACGAGCCCAAGGCGCCGACCACCAAGCTCGCCATGCTGGGTGCCGGCATGATGGGTGCGGGCATCGCCACCGTCGCGGCGCAGGCCGGGATGGACGTGGTGCTGTTCGACCGCGACCAGGCCTATGCCGAAAAGGGCAAGGCCCATGTCGAGGCGGTGCTGGCCAAGCGCCTGGGCCGTGGCATGACGCCCGAGAAGATGGCCGCTACCCTGGCCCGCGTCACCCCGACCACCGACTATGCCGCGCTCGCCGGCGCCGACTTCGTGATCGAAGCGGTGTTCGAGGATGTCGCAATCAAGGCGGAAGTAACCAAGCAGGTCGAAGCCGTGCTGGGCGCCGACACCATCTTCGGTTCCAACACCTCGACCCTGCCGATCACCAAGCTCGCCAATGCCTGGTCCAAGCCCGAGAATTTCATCGGCGTCCACTTCTTCTCGCCGGTCGAGAAGATGCCGCTGGTCGAGATCATCCTGGGTGAAAAGACCGGCCCGGCGGCGATCGCCAAGGCGCTCGACTTCGTTGCCCAGATCAAGAAGACCCCGATCGTCGTCCATGACAGCCGCGGCTTCTACACCTCGCGCAGCTTCGGCACCTATGTGCAGGAAGGCGCGGAGTTGGTCGGCGAAGGCATCAACCCGGCGCTGATCGAAAATGCCGGCAAGCAGCTTGGCATGCCGACCGGCCCGCTGGCCGTCAGCGACGAAGTGTCGATCGAACTGGGCGTCAAGATCATGACCGCCGCCAAGAAGGAGCTGGGCGACGCCTATGTTCCCCAGGGGTCGGACGACATCATGCTCAAGATGGTCGAGGCCGATCGCCTGGGCCGCAAGAACGGCAAGGGCTGGTACGACTATCCCGAAGGCGGCAAGAAGCATCTCTCGCCGGTGCTGGGCGATCTGTTCCCGCGCGCCGACGCCCAGCCGGACGTCGAGGAAGTCAAGGAACGCCTGCTCTATCGCCAGTTGATCGAATGCGCCCGCTGCTTCGAGGAAGGCGTACTCGAAACGCCGGAAGATGGCGACATCGGCGCGATCTTCGGCTGGGGCTTCGCGCCCTATACCGGTGGTCCGTTCAGCCATATGGACACGGTCGGCATCGCCCATGTCGTGGCCGTGCTGGATCGGCTGGCCGCCGCCCATGGCCCGCGCTTCGCCCCCACGGCGCAGTTGCGGGAAATGGCGGCCAACGGCGCGACCTTCTATCGCCCCGTTCCGTCTCGCGCTGCAGCATGAGCGATTTGTAAATCGTAACGCTTCTGTATTAGGTCTCCCCGGACATATTCGGGGAGACCTTTTCTTTATGAGCAAGCCAACGGTTCTGGTCACGGGCGGCGCCGGCTATATCGGCAGCCATGCGGTGCTGGCGCTGAAGGATGCCGGCTATGGCGTGGTGGTGATCGACAATCTCGTCACCGGCTTCCGCTGGGCCGTGCCGCAGGACGTCCCCTTCGTGCAGGGCGACATTGCCGACCAGGCGCTGGTACAGGCGACGCTGCGCGACCATGGCGTCCAGGCGATCATGCATTTCGCCGGATCGGTGGTGGTGCCGGAATCGGTCGAGAACCCGCTCAAATATTATAACAATAACAGCGCCAAGACCCGCGACCTGCTGGAAAGCGCGGTCGCCGTCGGCGTGCCCCATTTCATCTTCTCCTCGACCGCCGCCACCTATGGCATCCCGGAGGAAAGCCCGGTCAGGGAAACGACGCCGCAGCGGCCGATCAATCCCTATGGCATGTCGAAGCTGATGACCGAATATATGCTGCGCGACGTCGCCGCCGCCCACGCCATGAACTTCTGCGCCCTGCGCTATTTCAACGTCGCGGGCGCCGATCCGCAGGGCCGCACCGGCCAGTCGACGGCCGGCGCCACCCACCTCATCAAGGTCGCGGTCGAGGCGGCGCTGGGCAAGCGTAGCCATGTCAGCGTCTTCGGCACCGATTTCGCCACGCCCGACGGCACCGGCGTGCGCGACTATATCCATGTCAGTGATCTCGCCGCCGCCCATGTGCTGGCGCTCGAAGCGCTGATCGCCCACCCCGATCGCAACTACATGCTCAATTGCGGCTATGGCCGGGGCTTCTCCGTCCTTGAAGTGCTGGATGCGGTCGACCGGGTCACCAACATGACGATCGAGCGCCGACTGGAAGGTCGCCGTGCGGGCGATCCCGACGCGCTGATTTCCGACAATAGCGCGCTCATGGCCGAATTTCCCTGGCAGCCGCGCTATGCCGATCTCAATCAGATCGTCGATCATGCGCTCGCCTGGGAACGCAAGCTGAGCGACATTCAGAAGGCATGAGGCAAAAGGCATGAGCGAAGCCAGCGTTCGCGCCTTCTTCGCCGCGCAGGCGCCCGATGTCGTCATCATCGACCAGGGCGTCAGCACCGCAACGGTAGTCGAGGCTGCAACTGCGCTGGGCGTCGAACCCGCGCGCATTGCCAAGACCCTGTCGCTGCGCGTCGGCGACAGGGTGGTGCTGGTCTGCGCCCGCGGCGACGCCCGCCTGTCCAATGGCAAGGCCAAGGCCGCGCTGGGCGCCAAGCCGCGTATGCTGGGTGCGCATGAGGTGGAAGAGATTACCGGCCATCCGGTCGGCGGTGTCTGTCCCTTCGGCCTCGCCAGCGCCCTACCCGTCTATTGTGATGTCTCGCTACAGGCGTTCAACACCGTGTTTCCGGCGGCGGGATCGCGCACCGCATCGGTCGAACTAACGCCCGACCGGCTTGCCGCCTTGACCGGGGCGCTATGGATCGACATCTGCACCCTTCCCGAAATCGTCGAGTGAGAGCCATGCCGACCGAACATATCTTTGCCACCGGGGCTGAGGCCGCCACCGATATCGCCGCCCGCATCGCCACCATCTTGTCGGATGCGATCGCCCAGCGCGGCGTCGCCACCCTCGCAGTCTCGGGTGGCCGCTCGCCGCGCCCGGTGCTGGAAGCGCTGTCGAAAGTGCCGCTCGACTGGACCAAGCTGATCGTCACCCTGGTCGACGAACGCTGGGTCGATCCGGTCAGCGCCGACAGCAATGAACGGCTCGTGCGCGAAACCCTGCTCCAGGGGCCAGCCGCCGCCGCCCGCTTCGTGCCGATGAAGAACAGCGCCGTCGACGCCTATGCCGGCCAGAGCGCGGTCGAGGCGGACTTTGCCGCCCTGCCCTGGCCGTTCGACATCATCCTGCTCGGCATGGGCGATGACGGCCATACCGCCTCGCTTTTCCCCGAGGGTAAGGAACTGGCCGAGGGGCTTTCCACTCAGGCTTACACGATTGCCGCCACCCCGCCGGTCGCGCCGCACCAGCGCCTGTCGCTGACCGCGCACGCGATCCTGCAAAGCCGCCATATCTTCCTGCAGATCGGCGGTGCGGGCAAGAAGGCGGTCTATGACCTGGCGCTGGCCGGCGGCCCGGTCGAGCAACTGCCGATCCGCCTTGCGCTGCTGCAGGACAAGGTGCCGGTCGAGGTGTGGATCGCCGAAGCCTGACGCTTTCATCCGTTCGTTTCGAGACTGTCGAGAAATGCTGGCGCAGCGCTATCCGCTTCTCGACACGCTCAAAGCGAACGCAAGTTGATTCAATTTGTCGGCTCATGTTTCGAGATCAGATAGCGCCACACCCCGACCGCGTTGATCGCCAGCAGCGCGACATTCTGCCAGCCGATGCCCTCGCTGTCCTTGTCCAGGAAGCCCCAGCCGATCAGCGCGATCGAACTGGTGACGAACAGCACGAACGCCCAGCCGGTGATCCGCCGCCCCAGATTCAGCGACACGACCAGCGCCGCGAGCGTGGCGGCGCCGGCACCATAATATTGCAGGACGGTGAGCAGCGCCTGGTTCATGCCAGACAGAACGTGGCGGCCATGGACATGGTTGCCCGCAGAGAATAGGCATCCGGCATGATTGCCCAGATCGATCCCTTTCACGCCATCGCCATCAGCCGCGAGGCCCATGCCCTCAAGGCTGCGGGCCGCTCCATCCTGCACATGGAGTTCGGCCAGCCCTCGACCGGTGCGCCCGCCGCCGCCATCGCGCTGGCGCATGAGGTGCTCGACACCGATCCGATGGGTTATTGGGAAAGTCCGGCGCTCAAGGAACGGATCGCCCGCCTCTATGCCGATCGGCACAATGTCGCCGTCGATCCCGAACAGGTGCTGCTGACCTGCGGCGCTTCGCCCGGCCTGGTGCTGGCGCTCACCAGTCTGTTCGCGCCCGGCGCCCGCGTCGCCACCGCGCGGCCCGGCTATGTCGCCTATCGCAATACGCTCAAGGCCCTCTATCTGGAGCCGGTCGAGATCGCCTGCGGCCCGGCCGAACGCTATCAGATCAGCGCCGACGCGCTGGCCGCGCTCGATCCGGCGCCCGACGGCCTGATCCTCGCCAGCCCGGCCAACCCGACCGGCACGATCATCCCTGCCGACGAACTGGCAGCGATCGCCAGTGTGTGCGCGGAGCGCGGCATCCGCATCATCTCCGACGAAATCTATCATGGCCTCAGCTTCGGCGAGCCAGCGCATTCGATGCTGGAATATGCCTCCGACGCGGTAATCGTGAACAGCTTCTCCAAATATTTCAGCATGGCCGGCTGGCGGCTGGGCTGGATCGTCGTGCCCGCCGACCTGATCGGCGCGGCGCGGGCGCGGATGGGCAATCTGTTCCTGACACCGCCGGTGCTGGCGCAGCAGGCGGGGCTGGCCGCGTTCGACTGCACCGACGAACTGGAAGGCCATGTCGACACCTATCGCCGCAACCGGCAATTGCTGCTCGACGCCTTGCCCGCGCTCGGCCTCGCCAGCATCGCCCCGCCCGACGGCGCCTTCTACATCTATGCCGATATCAGCCATCTCACCAATGACAGCCTGGCCTTCTGCCAGAAGCTGCTGCGCGAGACCGGCGTCGCCACCGCGCCGGGGATCGATTTCGATCCGGTCGACGGCCATCGCTTCATCCGCCTGAGCTTCGCCGTCTCGACCGACCGGGTCGAGGATGCGATCGCGCGGATGATCCCATGGTTCCAGGCGCAACCAAGCCGCTGAAAGGCAGCGAACACGAGAGGCTTCGTAACGCCATCTGCAATTTTGTGAGGAATAAGCGATGCCGCAAATGGCAGCGCCTGAGGCCGATCAAAAGATGGTGCGGGCGGTCGGAATCGAACCGACACTCCTTGCGGAACCGGATTTTGAGTCCGGCGCGTCTACCAGTTTCACCACGCCCGCATCTGATCGTGGAAGGGGGCACCTAGCAGGTCATGAACCGGCTGCAAAGCCCCCAAAATCACTCCCGCAACAAAGCCGCCAGGCAGGCGAAACAAGGGCCTAGCGGCGGGCGCGCAGCCGGGCGCGCAGAGTGAGGCCGTAGCCGATCGTCGCGGCCATCCCCGCCCCCACCGCGATGCAGCCGCCGACGACCGCCACCGGGATCGGCGCGAACGCCCAGAAGCCGGCATAGATAATGCCGCTGAGCGCCATCGACCAGCCGCCGACCCGTGCCACCTGCCGCGCGCAGGCGTCGGGCAGGAACGCCTTGGGCATGCGATTGCCATACCAGGCGATCATCAATCCGTTGGCGCCAATCACCAGCCGCGTGACCATGTCACTGTCCAGCCAGTCGAGCTTGCGCCCCTGGCTGGCGGCCAGGGCCAGCAGCAGGATACCACCGCCCCACAGCAGGCCCGCCTTCAATTCCCTGTCCATCCTGCCTTCTCCCGATGCTGATCCGGCGCGTCTACGCCGATGCCGAACGACTGGGCGAAGCCCAGCAGCGCCTCTTCCAGCACCGACAATTTGAGATGATAGATGACCGACTTGCCGGCCTTTTCGGCATGGACCAGGTCCGCCTCCTTCAGCACCGCGAAATGCGCCGACATGGTCGGCTTGGAAACGTCGAACTGGTCGCTCAGTTCGCCCGCGCTCATCGGCCCTTGCCGCAGCAATTGCAGCACCCGGCGACGGGTCGGATCGGACAAGGCGCGGAAGACCTGGCTCATGATAAGATAATTAGCTAAACATCGAAATGAGTCAAGCGACCGTGATGATCGCCGTGGCGCTGCCGCGCCGGCTGCGATAGGGAGCCGCCAAAGTTTCCTTCAATTCAGGCAGAGACATGGCCCGCAAATATTCCAAACATGGCCCCTATGAAGATGTGCATCGCGAGGAAGAGGAAGCGCCGCCCCCGCCGCCCTGCTGGCTGTGCGGGCGTCCAACGGGCACGACCATCGTGTGGCATCATCCCGTTCCCAAGAGCCGGGGTGGCCGCGATGTCGTGCCGATGCACGGCATCTGCCAGCAGACGCTGATCGCCAATTTCACCAATTCCGAATTACAGCGCCACGGCATGGACGTGGAGGGCCTGCTGCTCCATCCACCGATCCGCAAGTTCGTCGACTGGGTGGCGAACAAGGATCCCGATTTCACCGCGACCATCACCAAGAAGCAGCGCTGAGCGAAGTCAGCGCTGCCGCCTGATCGGCCGGTCGGTCAGAACAGGCCCGGCACCTCGCGCTGGGCCGGATTGGGCCGCTGCGGTGCCAGCAATTCGCGCGGGGCGGACACCGGCGACGTCACGGCCTTTCGGCTGAGCGTCGCCACCGCGCCGCCGATCGGCGTGCAGCTGCGCCCGGCGATGAAGTCCAGCGCCTGCCGGGTCGCCGCCTCGCGCGGATCGCCCAGCGGATAGCTGATATCGTCCCACGCTTGGCAACTGGCCTTCATGCTGCTCGCCAGCCCGTCATAATAATCGGCGTTGCCCGCGCCATTCTGGGTCGCAAAGGCAACCACCCGCAACCGGTCGTCACAGGCTTCGCGGTCGATCGCGATCTGCCCGACCGGCTTGCCGTAGGTATTGGCGCCGATCAGCGCCGCCTGCGCGCCCAGATAGGGGATGAAGGCGTTGATGACGCCTTCGCTGGCCGATGCCGTGCCACCGCTGCCGATGAAGGCGATGCGCGTGGGCGCGACGGACTGCGCCAGCGGCTCGAAATAATGGGTCTGGTTCTGGCCGCTCTTTTCCGGGCGATAGGTCATGCGCATGAAGATGTCGGTGCGCGCCCGGTTGCCGCCGAGCAGATCGCCCAGCACCTTGGCGGTCGAGACGAGGCCGCCGCCATTATAGCGCAGGTCGAGGATGATGTCGGTCACGCCCTGCGCCTTGAAACCGGCGAACGCGTCCCGCAGCGGCTGTTCCGCCGACAGGATGAAGGTGCGCAGATTGACATAGCCGACACGGCGGCCGCCATCGTCGATCACCCGTGTGCCATAGCGGTTCGATACCGGCATCAGGTCGAAGTCGCGCTTGGTCACGGATACGGTGCGGGTGCTGGTCGCGTCGGCGATGCGCAGCAGCCGGGTAGTGCCGGCACTATCCGGCCCCATCGCATCGGCCACGGCATTGGCGCCGCCCGATGCGAACAGCGACGACACGCTGCGCATGTTGGTGATGCTGGTGCCGATCTCCAATATCTCCGCGCCGCGATCGATGCCGGCGGCCAGCGCCGGGCCATTCTCGAACGATTCGATGACGAACAGGCGGGTCGCCCCGCTATCGGTCGCGAAGCGCAGGCCGAAGCCGGCACTCGACCCCGACTGATAATAGGCATTCTCCGCCTTGATGGAGGTGAGATAGGTGAAATAGCGATCCCGCCGCTGCGACCGCGCGCCCTGCGTCAGCGCGTCGATATAGCTGTCGACGCTGGCATAGCCGGCCGGGCTGAGCGCGGACGGCAGGGTTTCGGGGAAAAGATACCATTCCTTGAGCGTCGCCGCGGCCCAATCCTGCCGCTCGCGCAGCGAACAGGTGGCGGTCGGCGCGGGCGTTGGCGTGGGCGTCACGGTCGGCGGCGCAGTGCCCGCGCTGTCGGACCCGCCGCCGCCACAAGCCGCCAACATCGACAGCCCACCCGCCAGCAACGCCAGGCGCGCCACCCCATGCTTCATCACTATTCCCCCCAAAGACCGCAGACGGGATAGACCGCGCACCGCAACACGGCAAGACAGCGTTGAAACAAAAGCGCTTTCCGCGCCGTCAACCAACCGCTCCGGCAACGCCTCTCCGTCCCCCTGCCCTTGACTTCCCATGCCCGCATATCGATATGGCCGATAAAAATGTAACGTTATATCATTTAGGAACCATCATGCCCCATTGCGAAGCGCCGGAACGCGATCCGGCCGGCCACCCCCGCTCCTGGCTGGACGGCTTCGCCATCTGTGCGTCCGCGCTCTGCACTGTCCATTGCCTGGGCCTGCCGCTGCTCTTCGCCTTGCTGCCGACCATTGCCGCGCGGATCGATCCGGGCGAATCCTTTCACCTGCTGATGCTGGCCGTCGCCGTGCCGACCAGCCTGTTCGCGCTGTTGCAGGGTTGGCGCCGCCACCGCGCTGCCCTGCCGCTCGGCATCGGCCTGGTCGGCCTGTCGCTGATGGCCGTGGGCGCGCTGGTCGCCAGCACCCCGCTCGGCGAAGCCATCTGGACCGTCGGCGGCAGCGCCCTGCTGGCCGGGGCGCATATCCTCAACTGGCGCCGGGGCCTGCGCACCGCCTGCTGACCGACACCATAGACCGCCCCACCCTTCCGCGAGTCGTTCGCAGTTGCAGCATCATTTTCCTGCCTATAGCCTGCTTGCGTAACGAAGCACGGCCGGTATAAGAGCCGCATCGTGCAGACATAGATAACTAACGGAGAAGGACTGTCCTTTGACCGAACCGTCTGCCACGTTCCTGTTGTTCGGTGCCACCGGCGATCTTGCCCGGCGCATGATTTTCCCATCGCTCTACAATCTTCTGTCGGACGGGCTGCTGCCCGACGACTTCCTGATCATCGCCTCGGCCCGCACCGAAATGGATGACGAGGCCTTTCGCGAGGAAGTCTGCGCGGCGCTCAAGCAGTTCCTGCCAGCCGACCGCTATGATGCCGACATCGCTGCGCGTTTCCGCGCGATGATCCTCTATCAGCCGGTCGATTCCAGCAACGGCGCCCATTTCGCCGAGCTGGCCGAGCGCGTCGATGGACGCCTGGAACGCGGCATTTCCGTCTATCTCTCCACCCCGCCCTCGCTGTTCGGCCCGACCGCCCAGGGGCTGGCCGACGCCGGCCTGCTGACGCCCAGGACGCGGATCGCGATGGAAAAGCCGATCGGCAAGGATCTCGCCTCCTCCAAGGTCGTGAACGACAGCATCGGCCACCTCTTCGCCGAAGAGCAGATTTTCCGCGTCGACCATTATCTGGGCAAGGAAACCGTCCAGAACCTGCTGGCGCTCCGCTTCGGCAATGTCATGTTCGAACCGCTGTGGAACGCCACCGCGATCGACCATGTCCAGATCACCGTCGCCGAAACCGTGGGCCTCGAAGGCCGCGTCTCCTATTATGACGGCGTCGGCGCGCTGCGCGACATGGTGCAGAACCATATCCTCCAGATCCTTTCCATCCTGACGATGGAGCCGCCCGCCCGCATGGACCCGACCGCGGTGCGCGACGAGAAGGTGAAGGCGCTGCGTTCGCTGCGCCCGATGACCGCGGAAACGGTCAAGACCCACAGCGTGCGCGGCCAATATACGCCGGGCGCCGTCGGCGGCCAGATCGTTACCGGCTATGCCGACGAACTGGGCCAGCCGTCCGACACCGAAACCTTCGTCGCGCTGAAAGCGCATATCGACAATTGGCGCTGGCAGGGCGTGCCCTTCTACCTGCGCACCGGCAAGCGACTGCCCGCGCGCCAGTCGGAAATCATGATCGAGTTCAAGCCGGTGCGCCATTCGATCTTCGGCCGTGACGGGCACGGATCGGGGCTGGAACCGAACACGCTGGTGATCCGCCTGCAGCCGGAAGAATATATCCGCCTGACCATCATGTCGAAGCGGCCGGGACTGGAGCGGCAGGTGCAGCTGGAGGAAGTGACGCTCGACGTGTCGCTGACCGCCGCCTTTGCCGGCCAGCGTCGCCGCATCGCCTATGAACGGCTGATCCTGGACCTGCTCGCCGGCGACCAGACCCTGTTCGTCCGCCGCGACGAGGTGGAAGCCCAATGGGCCTGGATCGATTCCATCATCGACGGATGGAAGGAGGCGCACATGAAGGTGTCGCCCTATTCCTCCGGGAACTGGGGGCCGTCCTCGGCCATTGCCCTAATTGAACGCGACGGAGCCAGCTGGCATGACTGATCTTCACCCCGTGATCGCCAAGGTCACAGAACGCATCACCGAACGCAGTGCGGCGACGCGCCTCAAATATCTCGACCTGATCGAGCGCGGCCGCGACGCCGGCACCAACCGTGCCCAGCTGTCCTGCGGCAACCTCGCCCATGGCTTTGCCGCCAGCGGCGAGGACAAGGCTGTCATCCGCACCGGCCGGGCGATGAACATCGGCATCATCACCGCCTATAACGACATGCTCTCGGCCCATCAGCCCTATGGCCGCTATCCCGAGCAGATCAAGATCGCCGCGCGCGAGATCGGCGCCACGGCGCAGGTGGCAGGCGGCGTGCCCGCCATGTGCGACGGCGTGACCCAGGGTCAGGCCGGCATGGACCTCTCCCTCTTCAGCCGCGATACCATCGCCCTGTCGACCGCCGTGTCGCTCAGCCATGCGATGTTCGAAGGCAATCTGATGCTCGGCATCTGCGACAAGATCGTGCCGGGCCTGTTGATCGGCGCGCTGCGCTTTGGCCATTTGCCGGCCATCCTGATCCCGGCCGGGCCGATGCCTTCGGGCCTCGCCAACAAGGAAAAGGTCCGCATCCGTCAGCTCTATGCCGAGGGCAAGGTAGGCCGCGAGGAACTGCTGGAAAGCGAAAGCGCCTCCTATCATGGCGCGGGCACCTGCACCTTCTATGGCACCGCCAACTCCAACCAGATGATGATGGAAGTCATGGGCCTGCACATGCCCGGCGCCGCCTTCGTCAATCCGGGCACGAAACTGCGCAGCGAACTGACCCGCGCCGCCACCCATCGCATCGCCGACATCGGCTGGGACGGCAACGACTACCGCCCGCTCGGCCACTGCATCGATGAAAAGGCGATCGTCAACGCCATCATCGGCCTGATGGCGACGGGCGGTTCGACCAACCATGCGATCCACCTGCCCGCCATCGCGCGCGCGGCCGGCATCCATATCGACTGGACCGACTTTGCCGAACTGTCGGACGTGGTGCCGCTGCTGGCGCGCGTCTATCCCAATGGCTCGGGCGACGTGAACCATTTCCACGCAGCGGGCGGCATGGCGGTCATCATCCGCGAACTGCTCGACGCCGGCCTGCTCCACCGCGACATCATGACCGTCGCGCGCCAGGATCTGACCGACTATGGCAAGGAACCGGTGCTGCAGGATGATGCGCTGGTCTGGCAGGATGTCCCCGCCAGCCGTGACGAGACGATGCTGCGCCCGGCCTCCAACCCGTTCCAGGCCGATGGCGGCATGAAGCTGCTCCAGGGCAATCTGGGCCGCTGCGTGATGAAGGTCAGCGCGGTCGACAAGGAACGCTGGACGATCGAGGCGCCGGCCGCGATCTTCCACGATCAGGACGATGTGCTGCGCGCCTTCAAGGCGGGTGAGTTGGAACGCGACGTCGTCGTCGTCGTCCGCTTCCAGGGCCCGCGTGCCAACGGCATGCCCGAACTGCACAAGCTGACCCCGGCGCTGGGCGTGCTGCAGGATCGCGGCTTCAAGGTCGCTCTGCTGACCGACGGCCGCATGTCGGGCGCGTCGGGCAAGGTGCCCGCCGCCATCCATCTGTCGCCCGAGGCGCTGGGTGGTGGCCCGATCGGCAAGCTGCGCGATGGCGATCTCGTCCGCGTCTGCGCGGAAAGCGGCGAGGTCGAGGCGCTGGTCGATGCCGCCACCTGGGACGCGCGCGACATTCCCGCCGCCCCGCCCCCGCCCTATGACACCGGCCGCGAACTGTTCGCGCTGTTCCGCCACAATAGCGACCTTGCCGAACAGGGCGCTTCCCCGATCCTCGCCGCGATGGACGCCGAACTCGCGATATAAGCACAGCCATTCGTGCCGGCGCACTCGGATGCGCTGGCGCGAATGTCCGGAGAGAGAGACCCATGACCGACATCATCGCCGCCGACATTGGCGGCACCAACGCGCGTTTCGCCCGCGCCTCGCTGGACGACAAGGGCGTGCCGACGCTCGGCACCGTCCGCAAATACAAGGTCGCCGATTATCCCAGCCTCCAGGCCTGTTGGGGCGCGTTCGTCGAAGATGAAAGCAAGGACAGCGACACCCCGCTGCCCGACGCCGCCTCGATCGCCTTTGCCACCGCCATCGGCCGCGAAGTCATCAAGCTGACCAACAGCAACTGGGTGATCCGCGCCGACACGCTGGCGGAGGATCTGGGCCTGCGCACGGTGCGCCTGGTCAATGATTTCGAGGCGGTCGCCCATGCCGTCTCGCGCCTGCCCGACGAAAATCTGCCTTTGCTGTTCGGCGAGGATCGCCCTTTCCCGCGCGACGGCGGCGTCACCGTGGTCGGTCCCGGCACCGGCCTTGGCGTCGCGATGATCGCCTATGACGATGGCCACCCCCATGTCATCGCAACCGAGGGCGGCCATCTCGACTTCGCCCCGCTCGACCAGATCGAGGTGAAGATCCTCGACTATCTGCGCGACAAGTTCCTGCGCGTCTCGACCGAGCGGATCGTGTCGGGTCCGGGCCTCAACTATATCTACAAGGCGCTCGCCACCATCGGTCACGACCGGGTCATGCTGATGGAAGACCCCGAATTGTGGCAGGCCGCACTCGACGGCAGCGACGAGTTCGCCCGCCGCGCGCTCGACCGCTTCTGCCTCTGCTATGGCTCGGTCGCGGGCGATCTGGCACTGGCGCATGGCCCCCATGCGGTGGTACTGGCCGGCGGCCTCACCCAGCGGATGAAGGATTTTCTCGAACAGAGCGGCTTCCACACCCGCTTCAAGGCCAAGGGCCGGTTCGAGAGCCTGATGGCGACCGTGCCGATCCGCTGCGCGATCCATGAAGAAATCGGCCTGTTCGGCGCTGCCGCGGCCTTTAGGGAGAAGAATGCATGAGCTTGACCGTCGAACAGGTGATGGAACTGGCCCCGGTGATCCCGGTGCTGGTGGTCGATCGGGTCGAGGATGCGCTCCCCATTGCCCAGGCGCTGGTGAAGGGCGGCCTGCCCGCGCTTGAAGTCACGCTGCGCACCCCCGCCGCGCTCGACGTCATCCGCGAGATGGCGAAGGTCGAGGGCGCGATCGTCGGCGCCGGCACGGTGCTGAACCCGGCCCAGCTCGACGCCGCGATGGAAGCGGGCGCCCGCTTCATCGTCAGCCCCGGCCTCACCGAACCGCTGGGCAAGGCCGCGATCGCCGCCAACATCCCGTTCCTGCCGGGCACCGCCACGGCCGGTGACATCATGCGCGGCATGGACATGGGCCTGTCCCACTTCAAATTCTTCCCGGCCGAAACCTCGGGTGGTCTTCCGGCGCTCAAGGCGCTGGCCGCGCCGCTGCACACTGCGCGCTTCTGCCCGACCGGCGGCATCACCGCCCAGAGCGCACCCGAATGGCTGGCCCAGCCCTTCATCAAATGCGTCGGCGGCAGCTGGGTCGTGCCCAAGGGGTCGGTCGATCCCGCAGTGATCGAGGCACTGGCGCGCGAAGCCGCCGCCCTGCCGCGCTGAATCTATCGCGCGGGACCGAACAGAGGGCCATTGCACCCCGTCCGGTCCCGCCCTAGATGCAGATCATGATCACGCGCCGCTTCCTTCCTACCATCGCCCTGATCCTGTCGGGCTGCGCCGGCGCGCATGAAAGCTATCCCTCGCTCGCCAAGCGCCCGGTCGAAAGCGCACCGATGGCCGAGGCGACTGCCGCCCCGCTTCCCGTGCCGGCCGACGACAAGCTCAAGGCCCAGATCAGCCAGCTGACCAGCCAGGCGCAGAGCGGCAGCGCCAATTTCGACAAGGCCTATGCCAGCGCCGACCGCGCCGTGAACAGCGCCGGCCGCGCATCAGTATCGAGCGACGCCTGGGTCGCGGCGCAGGTCGCGATCAGCGCCGCCGAATCCGCGCGCAACGACAGCGTCTCCGCGCTTGCCAGCCTCGACACCCTGTTCATCGAACGCTCCAACGCGGTCGCCGATGGATCGGAAAAGGGCGGCGTCGCGGATATCGACGCGGCGCGCGCCAGCGTCCTGTCGATGGTCGACAGCCAGAATGACCGCATCGACGCGCTGAAAAACCGCCTGCCCCAGCCTTAAGCCTTCGCTGACCATTTGGGCGCATAGCGAATATGTGTCCGGCGGCCATCCGGGCACCGGCGGGGGAAATGATGATGCAACGATTTTTGCTGGCCGCGCTCGCGAGCGCCCTATGCGCGTCGACATCGACCGATGCGCAAACATCGGGTGCCACGCCCCTGCCACCCCCACCGGAGAATATGGCCGTCAATTCTGAAGGGCGCGGCAGCAGTCTGGGCTATGTCGTCAGCCTAGGCTATTTTTCCGAGGCGGAGATGCAAGATCCGGAATGGGAATTTGCGCGGGCGAAAATCGCCAACATATGGTGGTGCCGGTCGGAGGCGCGGTTGAGGCGGCGCGACATACGATGGGTTCCGGCCAATGACGGCTCCGGTAAGCAATGCGCGATGGCCATTTACACGTCGGAGTGCCTGGAACCGCGCGACGTGGCGGAAAATGTCGATCCCGGATTTTCAGACAGGCTGGAACAGGACAGGCATGAACTGATGACCCAGTCCGTTCCAGGGCCAACGGGCGCAGGCTGCGGCGAGAAGGATCGCGCCTTGCGGCATGATCCACCGTCCCAATAGAGCCTTAGACTTTCTCACCCGGAAGTGACCGTCGGATAACGCCTGTAGGGCATAGGCCACGCCGCGCCTCACCCCATCTGCCGCACCGCGCCCTTATGCGCCTTGCCATTATGGACATAATGGTCGACGCCCTCGCGCATGGTGATGATCGCCTCGTCGGTCAGGCCGCGCATATATTTGGCCGGGCGCCCGGCCCAGAGCTGCCGATGCAGCACCGTTTTGCCGGGCGACAGCAGCGCGCCGGCCGCCAGCATCGCGTCGCTCTCCACCGTGCAGCCGCTCATCACGATCGCACCAAGCCCCACGAATGCGCGATCCTCCAGCACGCAGCCATGGACCATCGCCATATGGCCGATCAGCACATCCTCGCCGATGATGGTGGGATAGCCCTCCGCCGGATAGCCCGGACGGCCGTCGCCGGGGCTGTCGCAATGGACGACGCTGCCGTCCTGGATGTTGGTGCGCGCGCCGATGCGGATATGGTTCACATCGCCCCGGATCACGCAATTATACCAGATGCTGGCATCCGCGCCGATCTCGACATCGCCGATGATCCGGCATCCCGGCGCGATGAAGGCGCTGGGGTGGATCAGCGGCGTCTTGCCGTTCAATGGAATGATCGAAACATCGGGATGGTCGCTCATCTGCGCCTCAACCGTTCAGCAGCCGCGCCGCGTGCAGCGCATGATAGGTCAGCACGCCCGAACAGCCCGCCCGCTTGAACGCCATCAGCGTTTCCAGGATCAGCGCATCGCGATCGCCCGAGCCGGCGGCGGCGCCATGCTCGATCATCGCATATTCGCCCGACACCTGATAGGCGAAGACCGGCACGGAGAAACGGTCGCGGACGCGCGCAACGATGTCGAGATAGGGCAGGCCCGGCTTCACCATCACGCTGTCCGCGCCCTCGGCCAGGTCCAGCGCGACCTCGCGCAGCGCCTCCTCGCCATTGGCCGGGTCCATCTGGTAATTTTTCTTGTCACCCTTCAGCAGCCCGCGCGATCCCACCGCATCACGGAACGGACCATAGAAGGCGCTGGCATATTTGGCGGCATAGGCCATGATCTGCACATTGGCGTGGCCGGTTTCCTCCAGCGCCTCGCGGATCGCGCCGATCCGGCCGTCCATCATGTCGCTGGGCGCGATGATGTCGGCGCCCGCCGCGGCCTGGTTGAGCGACTGGCCGATCAGCATGTCGATCGTTGCATCATTGATCACATAGCCGGTCTCGTCGAGCAGCCCGTCCTGGCCATGGGCGGTATAGGGGTCGAGCGCCACGTCGGTCAGCACGCCAATATCGGGCACTGCATCCTTGATCGCGCGGATCGCCCGGCACATCAGATTATCGGGGTTCAGCGCCTCGGCGCCATCGTCGCTGCGGCGTTCGGCCTGGGTATTGGGGAACAACGCCAGACAGGGAATACCGGCGTCGCGCGCTTCCTTGGCTCGGGCCACCATCAGGTCGACCGACCAGCGCGATACGCCGGGCAGCGCCGCGATCGGCTCCTCGACGCCGTCCCCTTCGGTCACGAACAGGGGCCAGATGAAATCGCTGGGCGACAGGCGGTTCTCGGCATGCATCGCCCGGCTCCAGGCGGTGGCACGGGTACGGCGCATGCGCAGCGCCGGATAGGAGGCAATAGTCATGCCGCGGGTGTAGGCCGCGACCGGAAGGGGATCAAGCCGGACCGATTGTCCTGCCCCTGGCGGGAATGGGTGGGGAGCGGATAGTCCGGTTTCGCGCACCAAATCACGAAAGCTGACATGGGGATTAATCCGTCTCGCCCATTAATCCACGTGTGTAATCGCTCTCACGCTTTTCATCAGGAAGATGATGAAGAGCCTTGCCAGCACAATATCGAAGTTTCTTCCAGCGATCATCGGAATACAGGGCGTCTCGCTGCCAGAAAAAATCGTCCGCTTCACGACAGAACAAATCCAGCATATCAGCAAGCGGTTGAATTGCATCGATCTCAGCTTGGGTGATTTCTCTATATTCCAGCATATGCTCAGCAGCGGGGAATATATCATCAAACTCCAAAACGAGTTCATCGTTACCATAGGCTACGGCGCTTTCACCGCCTGTCATTTCAGTGAATATATTATCCAGATATCTCACCTGTGCGTCGGGCATTGCCGCCAGACGCTCAATTGTCGCTCTAAGCATGTTATATCTGGTTCCCATTCCGCCAACTTAGCGCAATGCAACGCCTTCCGCTAACGGGAGAGCAGAAATACCAGTGTGCCGGCAACTATTGGTCGCTACTCGACCTACCGCGCCTCAGCGCCCGTCGTCATCCGCGCCAGCGCCACCACCGATAACCGTTCGGGTATAATCGATGCGGATGCGGACCCAGGCGCCGACCTGGGGCTTGCCGTCGACGCGGGGCGGGCGCACCAGGAACTGCCAGGCGGCCAGGCGCACGGCGCGGCCAAAGCCCGATCCGGTCGGATATTCGCTGATCATCTGGCAATTTTCGACATGATAATGGTCGATCGTCTTGCACGCGACCAGGCCATAGCCCTGCGCCGGCGCATTGGCGGGCAGATAGCTCGACAATTCGGCATGGGTCGGCCGGCGATACCATTCCGCCTCGAACAATTGCACGCCGCCCGGCCCCTCGCCCGGCCCGACGATCGCCTTGGCATTGCCGGTGCCGCTGTCGCCGACGCCCGCCGTCTTCTTTTCCATCTTGCCGATGTCGGCCGCCGCCATCTGGCGGCTGTCGAGCGTGATGAAGGGGAAAGGCGATGGCGGCTGCACGCTCGGCGTCTCGACCGGCCGGGGTGGCGTTACCACCGGCTCGCTCTTCTGCTTGGGCGCGGCGGTATCCCGCTCGCGCTTTTCCGCCTTCTGCGCCTTGGACTTTTCCTTGTTCGCCTGCTTGGCCGGCTCGATGTCGAAGCTCACCGGATTGCGATCCTCGACCTTCTTGGGGTCGATATGCGGCGCCATTGTCAGCAGCGCCAGCAGCAGGATCGCGTTCAGCACCAGCGCGAACGCCAGGCCTCCGGCCCGCTGCCGCAACTTGTCCCAGGGAATATGCGAAATTATCAAGCGTGCCGACCGGTCTCTATGCGTTGCGCGTCATGCCCAGACGGCACCGCACAGTCAACGCCGTGGCGGCTGACAAATCGGTAATGTGATGGGATTGGCCGGCCGATACCCTGCCCGTCAGCAGACATCCTCTTCGCGCACCACCGGCCGGCTCTCGCGCGTGGCGCGCATCCGGCTGGCCTTGTCGTCGACATCGGAGGTCAGCACGACATGGTCGTCATGCACTTCCAGCAGCACCCCGGCAAAGGGAAAGCCCTCCAGGCTGCCGGTCACGCGATAGCTGACCGAATCGCCGACCTTGAAGCTGGCCGGGTCCATGTTGAAGCTGAAGGGGCAGCTGCCCTCGCCCATATCCTGCATGTCACTCTCCTGTTTGCGCCGATCCTATCGCGGCCGCAGCGTCCCGATCAAGCATCGCCGCATCCCTATGATCGGGGCTTTTGCAGCCATCGCCAGCCCGCTAAAGGCGGGGCCATGGATATCTGCCTTGCCGCCCCCGCTGACCTGCCCCTGCTCCACCGCGTGATCGAGCGCGCCTATCGCGGCGATGAGGCGCGGGCCGGCTGGACCTTCGAATCCGACCTGCTGACCGGTGCCCGCACCGATATCGAGGAATTGCAGGCGATCCTCGCCAGCCCGACCGACCGCCTGCTGGTCGCGATCGACGACAAGGGCATGCCGATCGGCTGCGTCCAGATCGCCAAGCGCGACGAGGGCGTCGCCTATCTCGGCCTGCTCTGCATCGATCCGCAGCTTCAGGCCGCCGGGCTTGGCCGCCGCATGATCGCCGCCGCGGAGGATCAGGCCGCGCGCGATTTCGGCGCGACGATGATCGAGATGACGGTGATCGACCGGCGCCCCGAGCTGATCGCCTATTATCAGCGACGCGGCTATATGCTGACCGACGAGAAGCGCCCCTTCCCCATCCCGCTCGATCCGCCGCTCGAAATGGTCGTCCTGGCAAAAGCGCTGGCGGCCCCGGTTCAACTCAGCTAGGCCCGCTCGCGATGCTCACCAAGCTCTATCAGTGGATGCTGGCCAAGGCCGCTCACCCGCACGCCGAACGTTGGCTTTTTGCCTTCAGTTTCATGGAATCCAGCTTCTTTCCGATCCCGCCGCATCCACTGCTGGGCCTGATGTGCCTGGCGCGGCCGGAAAAGGCGATCCGCTATGGCCTCATCTGCACCATCGCCTCGGTGCTGGGCGGCCTGCTGGGCTATGGCATCGGCCATTTCCTCTATCAGGCAGTCGGCGCGCAGATCCTGCACTTCCTTGGCCTGTCGGCGAAATTCCCGGTCGCGGCCTGCTATCTGCGCGACTATGGCGCGGAAATCATCCTGATCAAGGGCGCGACCCCGATCCCGTTCAAGCTGATCACCATCACCGCCGGCTTCATCGGCCTGTCGCTCTTCACCTTCCTGTGGGCCAGCATCCTGTCCCGCGCTTTCCAGTTCATGATCGTCGGCTTCCTGTTCTGGAAATTCGGCCGCCCGATCAAGGCGTTCATCGAGAAATATCTGGCACCGCTGTCGGCGTTGTTCCTGGTGCTGGTGGTCGGCGGCTTCGTCGCCGCGTCGATGCTGTCGGGCGGCGGGCAGAAGAGCGATCGTTGCTCCAATGCCACCATGGCCACCATTTCCTGATCCGCCGCAAATGAACGACCTGCTCGCGCGCCATCCCCGGCTTGCTGCCCTGCTCGCCGGCTTCCTCTCGGCGACCGGCTTCGAACCGCTCAAGCTCTGGCCGGTGACCATCGCCTGCTTCGCGCTGCTGATCCTGCTGGTCGAGCGCGCGCCCGATCGCCGCGCTGCTTTCCTGCGCGGCTGGCTGTTCGGGGTCGGCCATTTCACTTTGGGTCTCAACTGGATCGCCCACGCCTTCACCTATCAGGACGCGATGCCGCACTGGTTCGGCTTTGGCGCGGTGGTCCTCCTCTCGCTCTATCTCGCCGTCTATCCCGGCCTCGCGACCTTGGGCGCGTGGTGGGCCGGGCGCCGCTTCGCCTTCACCGGCCCGGCTTTCCTGCTGCTGTTCGCCGGCTGCTGGATCGCCAGCGAATACGCGCGCGCCACCATCTTCACCGGCTTTGCCTGGAACCCGCTGGGCGTCACCCTGCTGCCGACCGGCGCCGCGATCGCCGCGACCCTGATCGGCACCTATGGCCTAGGCGCGCTGGTGCTGCTCGCCGCCGGGGCCTGCCTGCTCACCGCCCGCCGCCAGTATCGCCCCGCCGCCGCCATCGCCGTGCCGCTCGTCGCCCTCGCGCTCTGGGGCCAGTTCTCGCCCGCGCCGACGACGCCCGCCGGTGCGCCGCTGATCCGCGTGGTCCAGCCCAATATCGGCCAGGACGAGAAATATTCGGCCGAGCTGGAACAGGCGCATTTCCGCACCCTCGCGACCCTGTCGGGCAAGCCCCGCCCTGCCCCGCGCCTGATCTTCTGGCCCGAAGCGGCGATCCCTGCCTATCTCGACATGGAACCCGAATGGCGCTGGCGCCTCGCCGACCTGATGGGGCCGGGCGACCTGCTGATGACCGGCGCGACCAAGGTCTATTTCAAGGATAGTAAGAACGGGGGGTCTTATGGCACGACCGAACTGGCCGGCGTCAACAACAGCCTGTTCGTCGTCACCCCCGATGCCCAGCTGGCCGCCCGCTATGACAAGGCGCATCTCGTCCCTTATGGCGAATATCTGCCGATGCGCAGCATCCTCCAGCCGATCGGCCTGTCGCGGCTGGTGCCGGGCGACGTCGATTTCTGGCCCGGCCCCGGCCCGCAGAGCCTGACCCTGCCCGCCACCCTTGGCCGCCCTGCGCTCAGGATGGGCGTGCAGATATGCTATGAGATCATCTTCTCAGGCCAGGTGGTCGACCGCGCCCATCGCCCGGACTTCCTGTTCAACCCGTCCAACGACGCCTGGTTCGGCAGCTGGGGGCCGGTCCAGCATCTGGCCCAGGCCCGCCTGCGCGCGCTGGAGGAAGGGCTGCCGATCATCCGCGCCACGCCGACCGGCGTCTCCGCCATCGTCGATGCGCGCGGCCATATTCTCCACGCCCTCTCCAGCCATCGCGCCGGCTATCTAGACAGCCGCCTGCCGCCGCCGCTGCCCGCCACGCTGTTCGCGCGGATCGGCAACTGGGCGCCCTTCGCCTTCCTCCTGATCCTGCTCGGGACGGCTATTGCCTTGCGCAAAGGCAAAAGCTAATAACCACATAAAGTTTTCTTTATATCCTTTCGTCCGCCCATGTCTTACGGGAGTCTCATGCGTAACCAATTCCTCTTCACCTCGGAATCCGTTTCCGAAGGCCACCCCGACAAGGTCGCGGACCAGATTTCCGACTCGATCGTCGACCTGTTCCTGTCCAAGGATCCCGAAGCCCGCATCGCGTGCGAAACCCTGACCACGACCCAGCTCGTCGTCCTGGCCGGCGAAATCCGCTGCAAGGGCGTCTATGAGAATGGCGAATGGGCGCCGGGCGCCAAGGAAGAAATCGAAGCGACCGTCCGCGCCACCGTGAAGCGGATCGGCTATGAGCAGGACGGCTTCCACTGGGAAACCTTCCGCTTCGAGAACAACCTGCACGGCCAGTCGGCGCACATCGCGCAGGGCGTCGATGAAAGCGGCAACAAGGACGAAGGCGCCGGCGACCAGGGCATCATGTTCGGCTATGCGTCGGACGAAACCCCCGATCTCATGCCCGCCACCCTTTATTATTCGCACAAGATCCTGGAACGCATGGCGGCCGACCGCCACGCCAAGGTTGTTCCCTTCCTGGAACCCGACGCCAAGAGCCAGGTGACGCTCGAATATATCGACGAAAAGCCGGTCCGTGCGACCGCGCTGGTCGTGTCGACCCAGCATGCCGCCGGCATGGACAATGACGACAGCCGCGCCGAACTGCGCGCTTACGTCAAGGGCGTGATGGCCGATGTCCTGCCCGAAGGCTGGCTGCCGGGCGACGAGAGCATCTATGTCAACCCGACCGGCCTGTTCGAAATCGGCGGCCCCGACGGCGACGCCGGCCTCACCGGCCGCAAGATCATCGTCGACACCTATGGCGGCGCGTCGCCCCATGGCGGCGGTGCTTTCTCGGGCAAGGATCCGACCAAGGTTGACCGTTCGGCGGCCTACATCACCCGCTACCTCGCGAAGAACATCGTCGCCGCCGGCCTCGCCCGTCGCTGCACGATCCAGCTCAGCTACGCCATCGGCGTTGCCGAGCCGCTCTCGCTCTATGTCGACCTGCACGGCACCGGCACCGTCGAAGCCTCGGCGATCGAAGCCGTGCTGCCGACCCTGGTGCGCCTGACCCCCAAGGGCATCCGCACCCATCTCGGCCTCAACAAGCCGATCTACCAGAAGACCGCTGCCTACGGCCATTTCGGCCGCACCCCCGAAGGCGACTATTTCCCCTGGGAAAAGACCGATCTGGTCGACGCGCTCAAGGCAAAGCTGGCCTGATACCGGCCACCACGTAAATCAGGGGAAGGGCGTCGAAGCATGGCTTCGGCGCCCTTCTTCTTTGCCGGCCTTCCTTGCCGGAACATGACGAAAAGTTCATTGGCCTGCGCCCGCGGAACCGCGCATAGAGAGGGCGTCGGGCTCGCACCCCTGTCGAGCCCGGCACCCTCCACCCAGGGCAACGCCATGACCCGTCCTCTTGCTACCGCCTTCATCAGCCTTGCATTTCTGGTTGGCAGTGCCGCTCCTGCACTGGCTGCTCCCTGCAAGGATGCGAAGGGCAAGTTCGTCAAATGTCCGCCAAAGGCGGCCCCGAAAAAGGGCCCCTGCAAGGACGCCAAGGGCCGCTTCGCCAAGTGCAAGTGACCTGACGAACTGGACAGACCGGTCGGGCCTTGCCTCCCGGCCAGCCTTCGGGTCGCACCACGGCTAGCCAGCTTCAAGGGCCGTCCTGCCGCTCTCCCCTGTTCGGCATCCCATGGCCCTTGTGCTCTGCCCCCTTCCCGCTACCTTGCCTGCATGCATAGCGGGAGGGGGCAGATATCCATGTGGATGCGGGTGATCGGCGCTATTGTGATGACAACGGTCCTGGCCTCCTCCGTCCAGGCCCAGCCAAAGGCCATCGCCGTCGAACCCGACAAGAGCTGGACCCACAAACCGTCCGCTATCGCCTTCCCGCCGAAGATTGACGGCTTTGCCCGCAGCGCGGTCGAAGATCTGAGCAACGGCGCGCTCCTCGACACATCGATTGCCTATGACGATCCGATCAGTCGCACCCATGTGAATATCTATGTCTATCATGCCGCCATGCCGGCCACAGCCATCTGGTTCGATGTCGCGGCCACCATGATCGCGACCAACGACAAGTTCGGGCGCCCGGCCGCCTTGGGCGATCCTGTGGCCTTTGCCCTTCCGGGCAGTTCCGTACCGGCCGGCCTGCGCCAGAGCTTCGCCATCACCCAGGTCGGCCGCAGCAGCGGCGTTGCCGTCATCGCGCTCGGGGAATGGGTTGTAAAACTGCGCGTCACTTCGCCCGTCCATGATGCAGCCCAACTCGACGCCCTGATGGATCGGATGATAGCCCAGTTCGGCTGGCCCCGCGTGCTGCCGCCACTCGCGACGGTCGCCCCGCTCAAAGCCTGCCCCCAACCGCTTGTCTTCGGTGCGCGGGCGGACAAGGTGACAAAGGACGGCGCGTCCGTCATTGCCGGCGCGATGATGGGCAATATCGACCGCAGTGTCAGGGAAAAGGCGGCGAAGAATAGAGAAGCCCCGGCCGCACCAGCCTATTGCGTCCATCCCGATCGGATACAGGGCCGCCTCCCCATCTATCAGGGCGAGGCGAACGAGGGCAGCTATGCCATCCCGCTCGGCGATTCGGGCACCATGCTGGCCATCACCCGAAACACGCTGACCGCCTTGCTCGGCGGCAAGGATGAAGGCAGCGCGCCCTGGACCGTCACCGTCCGCAAGCTCGACCAATGGCTGCAATATCCCAGCTATGCCAGCGCGCCGCCGCCGGCCCAGGCGATCGAAATCGTCCAGTCGGAAAAGCCACTGTCGGCCACCAGCGTCTATGGCAAGCAAAGCCAGATCAGCCTGTCGCCGGACGCCGTCGCAAACTGATCGGGCGCACGCGGCTTGCTCCATCGGCCCGCTCCCGCTATCGGCGCACCCCATGACCGCGCATAAATCGGGCGACCCGACCACTCTCAACCGCCTTTATGGCCGCCAGTCCGGCCCCAAGCTCCGCAAGGGCCAGCAGGAACTGGTCGACACGCTGTTGCCTGCCGTATCGGTGCCGGCTGAAGGCGACGTCACCGCCGCCGACCTGTTCGGCTATGACCGCCCGCTTCATTTCGAGATCGGCTTCGGCGGCGGCGAGCATATGGCCTATCGCGCCGACATGCTGCCCGACCATGGCTTCATCGGTTGCGAGCCGTTCCTGAACGGCGTGGTGCAAGCGCTCGGCCATATCCGCGATGGCGCGCTCGGCAATGTCCGGCTGCACATGGGCGACGCGCTCGACGTTCTCAGCCGCATCCCCGACGGGTCGCTCAGCTTCGTCTATCTGCTCCATCCCGATCCCTGGCCCAAGGCCCGCCATGCCAAGCGGCGGATGATGAACCCCGGCCCGGTCGACATGATCGCGCGGAAGCTCAAGCCCGGCGGCGAGTTCCGCTTCGGCACCGATCATCCGGTCTATCTGCGCTGGGCGTTGATGGTGATGAACGGCCACCCGGATTTCGACTGGCTGGCGAGCGATCCCAAGGACTTCCTGACCCGTCCGGGCGGCTGGCCCGAAACCCGCTACGAGGCCAAGGCACGGCGGCTGGGTCATGAAGTCTGGTATTTCCGCTACCGCCGCCGATCCGCGCCCTGACAAGGGGCCGCAGGCGTCGGATTGCCGCTGCGACATGACCCATCCGACCGGTCCGTACCGACCCGCTCCCCCCGCCATCTGGACATGAAATCCTGATGGCGGCCCGATCAATTCGCCTTGGACAGGTCCACCTTCTCGACCCATTCGGGGTAGAAGGTCGGCTCGCGGTTGGACCAGCCGACCGCCGTGGCCGCCGCCTCACTGATCGACTGCAACAGCAGCCGCCGCTTTTCGGGATGCAAATGCGGCAGGCTCGCCGCCGCGCAGAAGGCGCCCGGCAGCCAGGGCCGCGCCCCCGCCCCCAGCAACCGCTCATAGAGGAAGCGATAGGCCGAGAAGCTCGCCAGCCGGTCCTGCCCCAGGTCGAAGGCGGACACCGTCACCAGCGGCGCCATGAACGGCTCCACCTGGTCCAGCCCGCTATCGTCGGGGACATGCGCCTTGATCTCGTCCAGCCGGCCATAGATGCGCGCCTGGGCGCGGATGCTGGCTTCCTCGACCATGTCGCGCGACCATAGCTTCATCGCGTCGCGGCGATGCAGCCCGATGTCCAGCGATCTGCGAATATATCTTTGCGTGGCCGACGGGAAACTGGCGAATTCCCGCAATTCCGCCAGGGTAATGGCCCCGTCCGCCGGTCTTGCACTCGTGCCCATTGCTCATGCCCTCCGACTTGAAGTCGATCAGCAGAACATGCGCCCCGCATGGTTAGCAAAGGCTTAACGGGCACCTGTCCCACCGATTGTCACAAGGGACCAGATTTCGTTTTGCAGTGCAACATGATATTTTTGTGAAATGCGACGGACCGAGGATTATGCCTGCGCTTCAACCGCTTCGGCTTCCAGCAACCAGGCCAGCCCGGCGCTCGCGTCATCGAAGATCCGCAAATAAGGCTGCGTCATTTCCCGCTTCACCTGCAACCGCGTGATCGCGCTGCCGGTGATGATGGCGATCCGCCGCGCCTTGGGAAAATCGCCCAGATTCGCGCGGAAGGACGCGACCGCCTCCTGCGGCTGGGCGCTGCTGGCGCTCATGTCCATGCGCAGCAGATAGCCCGGCTTGAACCCCTCGGCCAGGAAGCGGGCCTTGCACTCGCGGGCATAGGCCGCGACTTCCTGCGCCGTGAACAGCTTGGACCATTTGATGTCCAGCAGGTTCAGATCATGGCGAAATTCGATGTGGTACATGGCGCAGTCTCCTGCGCGCTCCCTGCCACGACCGGGTTAATATTTCGCTCCGGGGACGCCCTTGCTCAGGCCGGGCGCCGCTCCAGCACCGCGCCGATCATGCTGCGCCACACCGCCACGTCGCCGGCCCGCGCCATGTCGGCATCGGGTTCGCGCAGCGTATGCAATATCGCATAGGCATCGTCGACATGGTCGGGCCAGGCCGCATCCACCGCGCCCGCCGCATGGGGATCCTTGCCGCCGCCGTTCAGGCTCAACTGGCGCCCGGCCAGCACGCGGGCAATGCGTTCGATCGCGGGGGTGGTGGAAGTCGGCATCGTCGTCTGCTCCTCTCGCGCGGGAAGCCGGCCTGCCGCCTGATGGCGGTCGGGGCCGCGCTTGCCCGACTGGAATAACATGGATTTTCGCGGTCCGCTATCGGGGACGCTCGGGCTTTTCGGGGAACCCCGAAGACGGCACCGGTTCGCCGTCATCGTCCGGCCGGCTGGTCGCGGGCGGGTCCGACGCGTCCATGCTGTCTTCCAGTGCCTCGTCCAGCTTCTTCTCGCTCTCGCGCCGGGTATCGCTCATCTGCGCCTCTCCTTTTCTCCTGCCGGATCAACCGACAGGAGCCAATGCCGGTTCCGCCCCGGTTCCCCACGCCGCCGCTTCGACCAACCGTCAAGCCGCTTCGACCAGCATCGCGCACAGGGGGCGACAGCATCGCCAAGCTGGCGTAGATATCCTCCATGACACTTCCCACCGAAGACGGGCCACGCGGCGTGGCGCCTGCCGTTGCCCTCTATTCCATCATCGGCTTCTGGTTCTTCTATGCCGTGCTGATCAGCCTGCGCGCGGCGGTGGTCGGCTTTGACTCCCAGATCGAAATGGCCGCCCGCCGCGCGGTGGTGACATTGATCGGCATCATCGTCACCTGGGTGCTGTACCTGGTGCTGCGCCGGTTCGACGGCAAACCGCTGATGATCCGGGTGGTGGCCGCTTTCTCGCTCGCCGCCCCCTTCGCCCTCGCCATGGCGGCGGCCAATTTCTATGTCTTCAACATCTATGATCCGGTCAGCATGTTCCCCGACGCGGATCATGAGAAATATACCCAACAGGGCTATGCCCTGACCGCGATCCTGGAAGATGCGCTCAGCCGCTATTTCTTCCTTGCCGCCTGGGCCGGCCTCTATCTCGCCCTCTCCTATGCCAGCGAGGCGCATCGCACCGAACGCCGCGCCGCCCGGCTGGAACGCGCCGCCCAACAGGCCGAACTGCGCTCGCTGCGTTATCAGGTGAACCCGCATTTCCTGTTCAACACGCTGAACTCGCTCTCGTCCCTGGTGATGAAGGACCGGCGCGACGAGGCCGAACAGATGATCATGTCGCTCTCCAATTTCTACCGCACCAGCCTCACCGGCGATCCGCTCGATGATGTGCAGCTGGAAGAGGAAGTCCATCTCCAGAAACTCTATCTGGATATCGAGGCGGTGCGCTTCCCCGACCGGCTGACCACCCGGATCGATATTCCCGCCGACCTGCTCAGCGCCTGCGTGCCGGGCCTGATCCTCCAGCCCTTGGTCGAAAATGCGATCAAATATGGCGTCTCGCGCACCTCCAGCCCGGTCGCCATCACCATCCGCGCGCGCGAGGAGCATGGCCTGCTGCACCTCACCGTCGCCGACAATGGCGACAAGCCGCCCAGCCCCGCCGATGGCGGCAGCGGCATCGGCCTCGCCAATGTGCGCGACCGCCTGTCCGCCCGCTTTGGCGATCAGGGCCGGATCGACTATGGTCCACAGGCCGATGGCGGCTTTGCCGTCAATCTCTTCCTTCCGCTCAACCGCCGGGGGTGCTGACGCCCATGTCCATCCGCACCATGATCGTCGATGATGAGCCGCTCGCGGTCGAGCGATTGCAGATGCTGTGCGCGCGCGAACCGCGCATCGCGCTGGTCGGCACCGCCAATGATGGCGAGGCGGCGCTGCGCCTGGTCGAGGCCCTGAAGCCCGACCTGCTGCTGCTCGACATCGCCATGCCGCTGCTCGACGGCATCGGCGTTGCCCGCGCGATCAGCCAGATGGGCATTCGCCCGGCGATCATCTTCGTCACCGCCTTCGAAAGCTTCGCGGTCGAGGCGTTCGATCTTGCCGCGATCGACTATCTGCTCAAGCCCGTCGCCCATGATCGCCTGACCCGCGCGGTCGACCGGGTCGAACAGGCGCTGCGCAGCCGCGACGGCGAGGATGGTGCCCCGTCCGCCCCGGCCGATCCCACGCCCGAATGGGCCGAGGAATTCTGGGTGCCGCACCGCTCCGAACTGGTCCGCATCGCCGCCGACCAGATCGACCGGATCGAGGCGGAGCGCGACTATATGCGCCTCCATGTCGGCGCCCATAGCTATTTGCTGCACCAGACCATCAGTTCGCTGGAGGAACGGCTCGATCCGCAGGCGTTCGTCCGCCTGCACCGCTCGCACATCGTCCGGCGCCCGCATATCGCGCGGCTGCGTCACGACGGCAGCGGCGTCTGGTTCGCGGCACTGGCGGACGGCAATGAAATCCGTATCGGCCGCACCTATCTCGCCAATGCACGGGCCATGACCGGGCGCTAGACGCGTCCGCTACGCACTCAATAGATCCACTGGATGCGGGTCAGGAAGGTGTCGCTCTCGCCGCGCTCGGCGAACCGGTCGAGCCAGGTGTGGCCCCAGGTCGCGCCGAATTTCCAGCGCGTCGTCGCCCACCAGTTAAGGCCCAGCATCGTCTTCTTGAACCGGCCGCCCTCGATGCCATTATCGTCCAGGTCCATTTCCGAATAGCGCGCCACCAGTTCGGGCGCGCCCCAGCGGCCCTTGGGAATGACGCGCCGGGCATAGCCGACATTGCGGTCATAGGGCCGGGTCTCGCCGGTCAATATCCAGCTGCCGGTGACATACCAGCCATGGAAGACCGGGTCGCGAAATTCGCGCGAATTGGTCCGGTTCAATATATATTCGCCTAGGAACGACACCGGCCCGACATTCAGCAGCGCCTCGCCGGCAAAGCCGTCGCTGCTCTGGGCAGAAAATTTCCCGGTATCGATCGCGACGTCGCCGACATTGGTTTCCGCCCGGCCGCTATAGCGGACCGTGCCGTCCGCCGCGGCATGGCGATAGGCGACGCCGACATGCAGGAACTCGTTGCGGTCGGGCACGTCCCAGATCAGCCCGGTCATGCGCGCCGAATAGTCCCAGCCACGATCGGTCGAGCTGCCGAAATCCCAGCTATCCTTGTAGGCGCCCGCCGAAAAGGTCGCCGCCTTGTTCGCGCCCAGCACCTGGACGAAGCGGACGCCGAAATTGCGCGACGTGAAAAAAGGCGTCAGCACGCGCTCGCTATGCGGCAGGTTCGCCGAATCCCCGACCATTTCATAGGAGAATGTCTCCTTGGTCTTGCCCACCGTCATCTTGGTGCGACTGCCCAGCGGAAAGGTCAGCGCTGCGTCGGTCAGCTTCCACTTCTGCTCGGGCGCGGTGTCGAACCCCTTATATTCGCCACTGACCTGATAGCTGACCCGATAGTCGCCACCGATCGAACCGGTGATGTTGAGCCGGGCCGAACGGACCTGGAACTCGTCCCTCAGCCGCCCGACCTGGTCTTCGCTCACCGCATCCTGGGCAAAATCGGTCCAGTCGCCGATCATGGCCAGGCCAAAGCGGATCTTGAAGAAGGGCTGTTCCTTGCTGGGGTCGGCGGGCTTGGCCGGGGGAAAGTCGGGAATGACATAATGGGGCGTTTCGTCCACCGCATGCACATCGCCGCCGCTATGATGACCGATCGGTTCATAGAGCGATTCCGTGCTCTGTGCGCGGGCAGCGGAGGCGTGAAATCCACCCATCAGCGCGATTGCCATGATGACGGGCGAAGTGCGAGAAAGACGCGCGCGCATGACCGATATCCCCTTGAACCTGCCTCTCCTGATCCTCGCAAATCAAGCGGTCCGCCATCGGGGGAAATACCGAGAATAACCGGGACGGCGCGCCCGCCCTCCCATAGAAAAAGGCCCGGCTTGCGCCAGGCCTCTCCCTTCCCTCGACGGGATGATTTGCGTCAGTTGCCCACGACCGGCCGGGCATCCTTGGCATCGGCATAGCGCTCGTTCGTCTGGGCGCGGGCGATGGCGGTGGCGATCGGCGCCTCGACCTGGGCAATCGCGGCCGAACGACAGGCGGTATAAGCCGCCAGATCGCTGGTCGAGCAGACCTTGCCCGCCGCGCGGGAAATGCGGCTGCGCAACTGCTGCTGGTCGGCGTAGCGGGTCAGGTCCAGGTCGCCGAAGCGAACTTGCGTAGTGCGGCCGTTGGACTTGAAATCCTGGGCCGAAGCGATGCCGGAACCGGCCAGCAGGGCGGCGGCACTCAGGGTGGTGATGATCTTGGCGGTGGCGAACATGGCGTGTCTCCTCAAAACTGTCATGGCATCCGGCCTGCGTCGTCAGGGGGCGTCGACGCGTCGGATGCGAACGGTTTGGCGGGGGTCTTGTGGGGGCGTTGCGCCATATCCCGTTCGCCCATCCTGTGTACGCGCCGTGCCGGCGCGCCGCTCGTCCGCTTCGACCGGTAACCCTCGGCATCGGCCAACGACCGATCCATCGACCAAGAGCGGACAGGCGCGGACGAACGACCGGACCAATGCCATTCGTCCACGAAACGACAGCGCATTCCCTAGGGGAAATTACGGAGATGCAGGAGGAGCGGACATGAAAACGCCCCCGGCGCAAGGGAATGCCGGGGGCGTATCCGGGATGCTGTCGGGCACTCCAGGATTCATGTCTCAACTGTTACCGTCAACACGGCACCATCGGCCGTGAACCGTCGCTTAACGCGCTGCTCTCTGGCCTGTTTCGATGTCAGAATAACGACAGGACCAGCCCTGCGGACGCCGCTTCGATGACCGGGGTATAACATCCGCTGGGCGGCATCGGTGGGGGACGAACCGCCCACCGCCATCCACCAACGACATCAGCCTTCCAGCGGCGGCAGTCCGGCGCGGCACAACGCATCGGTCAGATAGGCGGCAAAGGCCGCGTCCCGGCCCGGCAGCCGATGCCGCAGCCAGGCCAGCCCCACCAGCCCCCGCCAGGCATTGAGCGCTTCCGGCTCCATCCCCGCCAGCTTGCGATAGCGGCCGACATAATAGGCCGTCGTCGCGTCGCGCAGCTTGCCCTCCAGCGCCCCGGCCGCCTGCCCCGGCCCGAACCGCATCAGCATCTCGCTGCGCACCACGTCGGCCGCCGGGGCCGAGCGGGCCGCCTTGGACCAGTCGATCACCGCCAGCCCGTCGCCGCTGACGATCATATTGGCCGGATGCAGGTCGCCATGGGACAGATGATCCCCTTCGATCAACTGGTCCAGCCGGTCGATCGCCGCCGCGCGCAGCCGGTCGCCGATCGGCGCCATCTCGATATCCTCGGCCAAGATCGCCTTGCGGCTGCGCAATTCGGGCAGGTCATGCGCATGGATGGCGCGCTGCAACGCCGCCATCGCGCCCATCGCCCAGCCGATCCGATGGGGATGGCGGACGATATAATGGAGCAGGTTCGGCCCCTCTATCTCGCTATAGATGATGCCCTGCCGCCCGCCAGCCTCGGCGCGCCCGAACACACAGGGCACCGGTAGCCCGGTCGCCTGGATCGCCTGCGCCATCGCATATTCGCGGCCGATGATCCCGGCATCGACGCCTTCGTGAAACAGCTTGAGCACCTTGCCGCCCTCAAGCCGATACACGGCCGCGGACGCCCCCTCGGCAATGAAGGTGGAAGGATCAGGCAGGCTCATGCCACTCGCCTGTGCCGCAGCCGGGCGGGATTGGCCAGTGTTTTTGCGACGGGTGCCGCCGGCGCTGATGGCCGACGGCACCCATCCTCTTTACCAGCCGAAGGTCATGCCGACCCGGCCACCGGTCGAGCCCTTGACGGTCGAACCAGCGAAGCCGCCGCTCATCCAAACACGCTCGGTGACCTGGGCCACAGCCGCGCCGGAAAAGCCCTGCTGGCCGCGATAGGTCGACAGGTTGAACGACAGGGCAAAGGTCGAATCCGGCGGCAACAGCGTGCCACCCATCGCCATGGCCGCCGCGATGCCGGCGTTGGCCGCGCGCAGTTGCTGCTTCATGCCGACGACTTCGCCTTCCAGCGTACCGACACGGCCGCCAAGGCCCGACAATTCGCCGACATCCAGCGCCGCCGTCGCCAGGTTGCCCGCCGCATCGGTCGTCACCAGGCTGACCGCGCCCGACTGGGCAGCCCGGCTGGCCGAGGAGGTGATGCCGGCGGCGGTATAGGTCGAACTGGCCGAACCCAGCGCCACCTGGCCCTGCCGGACGGTGGTGACATTGGCACCGATCGCGATGCTATCGGCATAGACCGCCTGGGCGCCATTACCCAGCGCAACCGCGCTGGCGCCATTGGCCGTGCTCGCATTGCCCAGCGCGACCGCCCCGTCGCCCGTGGCCGTGTTGTTGGCGCCGATCGCAACCGCGCCGGTGCCGGTCGCGACATTGGGATCGCCGATCGCCACGGCGCCGTTGCCGCTCGCGCGATTGGCATAGCCGACCGACACGGCCGCACCGTTGGTCGCCTGCGCGCCATTGCCGATGGCGACCGCGTTGGCGGCCGACGCATTGGCGACATTGCCCATTGCAATCGCATTGGCCCCGCTCGCGGTCGGGGCAGCGCCCGATCCATTGGCAGCGATATAGGCGGTACGGGCCGCTGCCGCATCGGCGCTGCTCTTGGCATCATTGGCGGTCGCCAGCGCGCTGTTGGCGGTGCCGGCGATGCCGTTGGCGACATTCAGCGCCTCGGTCGCATTGCCGTTGGCCGTGCCGATCTGCGCCAGCGCATTATTGGCGATATCGCGCGCCTCGCTGCCATAGGCGATCGCCGTATCCGCCTTCACGCCCGCCGCATCGGCAGACGCCTGCGCCGTCGCCGCGTTGGCGAGCGCCGTGTTGGCGGTGCCCTGCGCGGTCGCCGCATTGGCAAGCGCGCTATTGGCCGTCCCCTGCGCCGCCGATGCGTCGGCCTTCGCGCTGTTCGCGGCATCCTGCGCCATGGCCGCATTGGCCAGCGCAGCGTCAGCGGTCGACTGGGCGGTCGCGGCGTTAGCAAGCGCCGTATTGGCGGTGCCATTGGCCGTCGTCGCGGTCGCCAGCGCGGTGTCGGCGGTGGACTGGGCAGCCGCTGCATCGGCCTTGGCGCTATTGGCCGTGGTCTGCGCCGTCGCGGCATTAACCAGCGCGGCATCCGCCGCAGTCTGAGCCGCAACAGCCAAGCCATTTGCAATATTGGCGTTGGTCCGCGCCGTATTCGCTATAGTCCGAACCTGATCGAGCTGCCCCAAATTCACCGCGTCGGTGGCCTGGCTACCGGCTGCCAGATTGGTCAATTGCCGCTCCGAACCACTCTGACCGATGGACACGCTTGCAGCGCGATCCGCAATCGAACCATTGCCAAGCGCAACGCTATTATCCGCCAATATGGTCGTCTTGGCGCGAGAGCCGAATGCCACACTATTGGCGGCATCCGCAATCGAACCATATCCCACCGCGACATTATTGTCGCGTACGGCATAGGCGCTGCTTCCCAAGGCTACCGACTGCTGGCCATAGGCTCGCGCGGAAGAACCTGACGCCACAGAATAGCTGCTGGCGCTTCCGCCGATGGCAGTGCCATAGGCGTCCGCCGTCGCACCTGCGCCAATGGATATCGCCACGTCACCACTGGCCTGCGCGCCGATGCCCATCGCAACCGAATTGGTCCCACTCGATACGCTCATATTGCCAAGCGCAATTGTGCCGACGTTGCTCGCAGCCGCAAGATCACCAATCGCAATCGACGATTCTGCCGCAATGGACGATGTGCCAATCGCGGCTCCTGAACGCGCGGCCGAGGCCCTGAACCCCATAGAAACGCCCCTGTCGTCAGCCGAGCTTCCGAAACCGACGGCTGTGGCATAATCTCCGGTGGCACGGCTCGAAGCGCCGATCGCCGTCTGGAAGGCGGTGCCTGTCAGCATTGGACTTCCGGCATAGGCATCGGCGCCTATCGCCGTGGACCCATAATCCCTGGCTATCGCCCCTGCCCCGATTGCGGTTGCCATATCCGCAAAAGTCTTGGCATCGACGCCACATTCCGTCGATTGATCGCCACTTCCTGCATTGCATTCCACCGTCTCATCGGCGCGCGCCATACCGGCCGTGGCGAGCGCGCACAGGCTGATCCCCGCCGCGACGCTGCGCGACAGGCCAAATTTCTTCATCATGAAACAGACTACTCCTACAGACCAAAGGTGCAGTCGGAGGGGATCGCTCTCAGCCAAGCCCCCGAATCATCCCCTCTTCCCCCACGAAGCGTGTCTTAATCGCGCCGAAGCGCTTCGCAAGGCTTTGGCGATGCGTCGAAATCGCACCCGTCTGGCATCTGCGCCGATGGCTTCCTATCTTCCTTGGCGTCACGGCCGGCACCCCTTGCCCCCACGGAACAAATCTGGAACAACGCCCCCATGAGTCTGACCCATATTTCGGTGCGCGGCGCGCGCGAGCATAATCTCAAGGGCGTGGACGTCGATCTGCCCCGCGACAGCCTGATCGTCATCACCGGCCTTTCCGGCTCGGGCAAGTCCAGCCTCGCCTTCGACACCATCTATGCCGAGGGGCAGCGCCGCTATGTGGAGTCGCTCTCCGCCTATGCGCGCCAGTTCCTGGAGATGATGCAGAAGCCCGATGTCGAGCATATCGAGGGCCTGTCCCCCGCGATCAGCATCGAGCAGAAGACCACCAGCCGCAATCCGCGCTCCACGGTCGCGACCGTCACGGAAATCTACGACTATATGCGCCTGCTCTGGGCGCGCGTCGGCATCCCCTATTCGCCCGCCACCGGCGAGCCGATCAGCGCGCAGACCGTCAGCCAGATGGTCGACCGGGTGATGCTCCTGCCCGAAGGCACCCGCTTCTACCTGCTCGCCCCGGTGGTGCGCGGGCGGAAGGGCGAATATCGCAAGGAACTGGCCGAGTGGCAGAAGGCGGGCTACACCCGCGTCCGCATCGACGGCGAGCTTTACCTGATCGAGGACGCCCCCGCCCTCGACAAGAAATACAAGCATGACATCGAGGTCGTGGTCGATCGCCTGGCGGTCAATGCCGACATGGCCACCCGCCTCGCCGACAGTTTCGAGCAAGCGTTGAAGCTCGCCGACGGCCTCGCCTTTGTCGACCTGGCCGAGGGCGTCGTCCCCGGCCGCGAGGACGAATCCCAGTCCGCGGGCAAGATGAAGAATGCCGGCATCCCCGCCAACCGCATCGTCTTTTCCGAGAAATTCGCCTGCCCGGTCAGCGGCTTCACCATTCCCGAGATCGAGCCGCGCCTCTTCTCCTTCAACGCCCCCATGGGCGCCTGCCCGGCCTGCGACGGCCTGGGCGAGCGGCAGGAGTTCGACCCCGAACTGGTCGTCCCCAACGAAGCCCTCTCCCTGAAGAAGGGCGCCGTCGTCCCCTGGGCCAAGTCCAACCCGCCCAGCCCCTATTATATGCAGGTGCTCGGCTCCCTCGCCAAGGAGTTCGGCTTCAGCCTCGACACCCCCTGGGCCGAGTTGCCGGGCGAAGTGAAGCTCATCATCCTCCACGGCACCGGCGGCAAGCCCGTCACCCTGCGCTTCGTCGACGGCAAGAAGAGCTATGAGGTCAAGAAGCCGTTCGAGGGCGTGATCGGCAATCTCAACCGCCGCCTGCTCCAGACCGACAGCGCCTGGATGCGCGAGGAACTGAGCAAGTACCAGACCGCCATGCCCTGCGAGACCTGCCACGGCGCGCGCTTGAAGCCCGAGGCGCTCGCGGTCAAGATCGCCGGCGAGGACATTTCCGTCTCCACCCGCCGCTCGGTGGTGGACGCGCTCGCCTTCTTCACCGCGATGCCGGACGCGCTCAATGAGCAGCAGAACCAGATCGCCCGCGCCATCCTCAAGGAAATTGTCGAGCGCCTCGGCTTCCTCAACAATGTCGGCCTCGACTATCTGAACCTCGACCGCACATCAGGCACCCTGTCGGGCGGCGAAAGCCAGCGCATCCGCCTCGCCAGCCAGATCGGCTCGGGCCTCTCGGGCGTCCTCTACGTCCTCGACGAACCCTCGATCGGCCTGCACCAGCGCGACAATGACCGGCTGCTCGTCACCCTCAAGCGCCTGCGCGACCTCGGCAACAGCGTCATCGTCGTCGAGCATGACGAGGATGCGATCCGCGCCGCCGACTATATTGTCGACATGGGGCCGGGCGCCGGCGTCCATGGCGGCACCATCGTCGCCCAGGGCACCCTGCCCGAACTCTTGGCGCACAAGGACAGCCTGACCGCGGACTATCTCAACGGCACCCGCCGCATCGAGGTGCCCGCCAAGCGCCGCAAGGGCTCGGGCAAGAAGCTCACCGTCCACAATGCCCGCGCCAACAACCTCACCGGCGTCACCGCGTCGATCCCGCTCGGCACCTTCACCTGCATCACCGGCGTGTCGGGATCGGGCAAGTCCAGCTTCACCATCGACACCCTCTATGCCGCCAGCGCCCGCACCCTCAACGGTGCCCGCATCGTCGCCGGCCCGCATGACAAGATCACGGGCCTCGAAAATTGCGACAAGGTGATCGACATCGACCAGTCGCCGATCGGCCGCACCCCGCGCTCCAACCCGGCCACCTATACCGGCGCCTTCACCAATATCCGCGACTGGTTCGCGGGCCTGCCCGAAGCGCAGGCGCGCGGCTACAAGCCCGGCCGCTTCTCCTTCAACGTCAAGGGCGGCCGCTGCGAAGCCTGCCAGGGCGACGGTGTGCTCAAGATCGAGATGCACTTCCTCCCCGACGTCTATGTCACCTGCGACGTCTGCCACGGCGCGCGCTACAATCGCGAGACGCTGGAGGTGAAGTTCAAGGGGATGAGCATCGCCGACATACTCGACATGACGGTCGAGGATGCGGTCGAATTCTTCAAGGCCGTGCCGCCGATCCGCGACAAGATGGCGATGCTCGCCGAAGTGGGCCTTGGCTATATCAAGGTCGGCCAGCAGGCCACCACCCTGTCGGGCGGCGAAGCCCAGCGCGTCAAGCTCGCCAAGGAATTGTCGCGCCGCGCCACCGGCAACACCCTCTATATCCTAGACGAACCCACCACCGGCCTGCATTTCGAGGATGTCCGCAAGCTGCTGGAAGTCCTCCACGCCCTGGTCGAACAGGGCAACAGCGTGGTCGTGATCGAGCATAATCTCGATGTCATCAAGACGGCGGATTATATTATCGACATGGGGCCAGAGGGCGGCGTGAAAGGCGGCGAAGTCGTCGCACAGGGCACGCCGGAACAGGTCGTGAAGGAGCCGAGGAGCTTTACCGGACGCTATCTGGCGCCGTTGCTGGGGCTGGAGGCTGTGGCGGCGGAGTAGGGGTCAGTCCGCGTAGGGTATTTCATCCGTCGGCAGCAGACTTGAAGCTCCGCTCTGCATCGTCATGTGCATGTTCACGCGGGCTTGGGTAGCGACCGGACGAGTTTGGATTCCTGCACCCATATCATCTGAAGCTAGGACCATCTGCTTGCCCCAACAGTCCGGTACATCCTGAAAGGATTCGTGATGAGTGGCCTCCCAGGCCATCTCAGAAAAACCAAGATCATTATCAGGATCCGCTCGGAATATTTGCCAAGATGCAGATCGCGGAATATCAATTCGAGAAGGGATTGCGTCGCCAGCGCCCCCCTTGTTAGTCAACCTTGTACTGCCCCAATCACCATAAGTTAGATCGGCAGAATTGAAGCGCTGGCGAACTGCGGCAAATAAACGCCGTTCATGAGCTGCCTCCTCCTTGGTACCGACAATATGGGAAAAGTTGTCAGGAAATGAACTAGCAGCAATAACGATTTCCGCCTGTGGAAGCGCATTCAGTATGCGCTCCACCATAGGGATGACCCAGCTTTCCATTGAAAGATATTGCTTGGACCAACCCGCATCTAAGACAAATACAGTATCAAGTGGAAGCGGGTCTAAATTCAGAATTGCGTCAGAAAGTGGAATTTGATGATCACGATTTTGATGTATTATCAAACCCCTATTTAGATCTGCGGCATTCCCAATTTGATGCAGCAAAATATCCGGATCGTTAGTCGGTATCAGGACCGGAACAGCACCTTCAACATCGCGAATAAAATTATAGTATCGCCTGTACCCTAATCTTGTTTCAAACAGCGCATCAAGTTAGCGTCCGCGCTCGTGGTGTAATTTCCGGTGTAGATTGAGGTTGTCGCATGGGGTGGGGCATGCCCCACCCCATGCGATTTCGATCTCGGTGGCCACCGGGCTCATCGGTAAGGTGGAGTTACC
>Ga0209813_10000042_pt1 | contig 53213 bp, 44 predicted proteins | sample EndMethybrTD3033_FD_187596 | JGI IMG/M metagenome (GOLD analysis project Ga0209813, IMG submission 187596) | Populus endosphere microbial communities from Tennessee, USA - Endosphere MetaG P. TD hybrid TD303-3 (SPAdes) (version 2) | ecosystem: Host-associated > Plants > Roots > Endosphere... | reverse complement strand
ATGGTCCCGATGCCCGACGGCGTCGGGCGCCTCTATCTGCGGGACTAGCGCCCGATCGGGCCATTGACGCAAGGGGGGATTTCGCTCATGCCGCGCCCCATGACCGACCGTTCCCCCCTCGCCCCCTCCGCCTTTCCGGCCCTGCCCGCCATTGCCGGCGTGACATTGCGTGTCGCAAAGGCGCGCTACAAGAATTGGGACCGGTGCGACCTCACCTATGTCGAGCTGGACGCGGGCACGGCGGTCGCAGGCGTGACGACGCAGAGCAAATGCCCCTCGCCCGAGGTCGAATGGTGCCGTGACGCCATCCCGCTGGGTCAGGCCCGCGCCGTCGTCGTCAATGCCGGCAACGCCAACGCATTTACCGGCCATCGCGGCCGTGCCGCTGTCGAGGCGATCGCCGCCAAGGTTGCCAATCATCTGTCCTGCCAGCCGTCCGACATCTTCGTCTCCTCGACCGGCGTGATCGGTGTGCCGCTGCCGATCGACAAGGCCGAGGCGGGCCTGGAAGCGGCCTTCACCGCCGCACCCTGCGGCTGGGAGGATGCGGCGAACACGATCGGCACCACCGACACCTATGCCAAGGGCGCCCATGTCTCGGCGATGATTGGCGACACCCGCGTCGATCTGGTCGGCATCATCAAGGGATCGGGCATGATCGCGCCCGACATGGCGACGATGCTCGGCTATATCTTCACCGACGCCGCGATCGAGCCGGCGCTGCTGCAACAGATGCTCTCGGCCGCCAACAAGCGGACTTTCTCCTGTATCACCGTCGACAGCGACACCTCGACCAGCGACACGGTGCTGGCCTTCGCTACCGGCAAGGCGGGCAACGCGCCGCTCGCGTCGATGGACGATGCCGGGGCGGATGCCCTTGCCGCTGCGCTGTCCGACCTGTGCCGTCAACTCGCCCATCTGGTCGTGCGCGACGGCGAAGGCGCCAGCAAGTTCATCGAAATCACGGTCGAGGGCGCCGAGAGCGATGCCAGCGCCCATCGCATTGCCCTCTCCATCGCCAATTCGCCGCTGGTGAAGACGGCGATCGCCGGCGAGGACGCCAATTGGGGTCGCGTCGTCATGGCCGTCGGCAAGGCCGGCGAACCGGCCGAGCGCGACAAGCTGGCGATCCGCTTCGGCGCGACGCAGGTCGCCGCCGGCGGGCTGGCGCTGGACGGCTATGACGAGGCCCCCGTTGCCGCGCATCTCAAGGGGCAGGACATCGTCATCGGCGTCGATATCGGCCTGGGCGAAGGGCGCGCCACGGTGTGGACCTGCGACCTGACCCATGGCTATATCTCGATCAACGCGGATTATCGCAGCTAAGGGGACCGGCGCATGATGGTGGAACTGCATGATCCCGTCGTCGCGCTGATGCGACAGGTCGGGCGCGACATCGTCATGCCCCGCTACCAGAATCTGACGGCGGAAGAGATTAGCGAGAAGGCGGCGAACGACTTCGTCACCATCGCCGACAAGGAAAGCGAGATCCGGCTGGCCGAAGGGCTGACGTCGATCCTGCCCGAAGCCGGGGTCATCGGCGAAGAGGCCTGCGCGACCGACCCGTCGATCCTCGACCGCGCCGGCGACGGCCTCAACTGGATCATCGACCCGATCGACGGCACGGGCAATTTCGCGTCGGGCAAGCCGCCCTTCGGCATCATGATCGCGCTTGCCGACAATGGCGCGACTCTGGCCGGCTGGATCCTCGATCCGTTGACGGGCCGGCTGTGCCATGCGACCCTGGGCGGTGGCAGCCATGTCGATGGCGAACGGATCATGGCGAAGGAAAGCATCGGCGACCTGCCGATCGCAGCCATCTCCACCATCTTCATGGAAGCCGACGAACGGGCCGAGATGGAGCGCAAGTCGCAGGCCATTTTCACCATGGTGGACATTCCCCGCTGCGCCGCCGAGCAATATCCCCGGCTGGTGCTAGGGCAGAATGACGTGTCGATCTTCGCGCGCGTGCTGCCCTGGGACCATGCGGCCGGCACTCTGTTCGTCAACGAGGCGGGGGGCTGCTGCCAGCGGCTCGACGGCAGCGCCTATCGGGTCGGTGAACAGCGTCGGGGCCTGATGGGCGCATCCTCGCCGCGCCTGTGGGATCTGGCGGCCAAAACCTATTACGCCTGACCGAAGGAAGACCGACAATGCTGACGATCTGGGGCCGCCTCAATTCGCATAATGTGAAGAAGGTCGCCTGGTTCGCGCAGGAAATCGGCCTGCCCTTCATCCGCCATGATGTCGGCATGGAACATGGCATGTCCGACGCCTATCTGGCGATGAACCCCAACCGGCTGATCCCGACGATCGAGGATGGCGATGTCGTGCTGTGGGAATCCAACGCGATCCTGCGCTATCTTGCCCACCGCTACGCCTCGGAGGAGATGTATCCTGCCGATCCGGCGCGGCGGGCGCAGGGTGACAAATGGATGGACTGGCAATTCAGCTTTGCCGATGCCCAGCGCGACGCCTTCATCCAGTTGGTGCGACGCCAAAGTGGACAGCGAAATTTACAGGTGGTCGAGACATCCGCGCAGGCGTCCGGCGCGGCGATGACGATCCTCGACCGGGCGCTGGCGGATCAAGAATGGCTTTCGGGTGTCAATTTCGGTGTCGCGGATGTGCCGATGGGCGTCTATGCCCATACCTATTTCACGCTCGACATGGCGCGGCCCGACCTGCCGCATCTGCGGGCCTGGTATGAGCGGCTGCGCGAAAGGCCGGCCTATGCCGAACTGGTGATGATCCCGCTCAGCTAGTAAAAAGGGACGGCAGTGGGCTGCCGTCCCTTTTTAAGATGCATCAGCGGCTTAGAGGACGCTTTCGATCCAGCCCTTGAGCGCGCTCTTGGGCGCAGCGCCGACCTTGGTTGCGGCGACTTCGCCATTCTTGAACAGGATCATCGTCGGGATGCCCCGCACGCCATACTGACCCGGCGCATCGGGATTTTCGTCGATGTTGATCTTGGCGATCGTGACCTTGTCGGCCAGTTCCTCGCTAATCTCTTCCAGAGCCGGGCCGATCATCTTGCACGGGCCGCACCATTCGGCCCAGAAGTCGACAAGCACGGGCTTGTCGGCGTCGATCACGTCCTGCTTGAAGCTGACATCGGTAACTGCCTTGGTGGCCATAACTGCGAACTCCTTAAGTTGGTCGATATCTAGGATGGCTGCGCCCGCTGCTCAACGGGTCACAGCAGCAAATATTGCTGCGTGGGCGAAAAGCCCGGCTTGTAGGGTGCCAGTTGCGCCGCCGGCAGCGCGATGAGTCGCGCCGCGCTGGTATAGAGCAAAGCCGCTTCCACCGTGCGGCCGGGGAAGATCACTTCCAGCGCGGCGACATAGGCGGCCATCTGGCGGATATGGGCGACCGGCACCTCCTCCGCATCGCGCGGTGTCATCCGCCCGGTCTTGAAATCGATCAGCTGGACCCGGTCCGCCTCGACCCTCAGCCGGTCGACCGTGCCAGCAATGACTGCTTCACCCACCACCGCCGCGATTGGCGCCTCGGCCAGCGCACCCGGCGCGAACAGGGCGGTGAAATGCGGACCCTCGATCACCCGAAGCGCATGGTCGATTACATCCCGGCGCAGCGTGGCATCCCCTGCCCCCTGCTGTTCCAGCCAGCGCTCCGCGCCCTCGCGCCGCCGCTCGGTGGGCAGGTCGGGCAGGCGCTGGAACAGGGCATGGAGCCAGCGACCGCGCTCGGCCGCCTGGCGCATCGCGGCGGTCGGCGGCGGATTGGGCACATCATCCTCGACCGGCGCGGAGGGCGCCAGCGGTCGGGGCGGACGCTGTTCCGCCGGCGCCTGTGCCCGCAGCCAGTCCGGCTCGACCACCACCGACTTGTCCTCGGCGCTTTCGGGCTGCGCCGCCTTGGGCGTCAGCACCTCGGTCCCGCGCCAACGACGGCGGGCGCCCCAGAGCGGATCGGCCTCCCAGTCGCAGCCCATATCGACCATCGCCGCATCGACCGCGCCATACCAGCTTTGCGCCTTCACCTCGCCCTTGGCCCTTGGCCCCAGCGATCCGGCGACGATCAGCTTCTCCTCGGCGCGGGTCAGGGCGACATAGAGGAGGCGCCAATGCTCCTCCCGCTCGATCGCGGCGGCATCGGCCGCGACGTCGCCAATCGGCCCCAGTCGCTCGCCCTTGCGCGGGGCCAGGATCGGCAGGCCGTTCCATTCCAGTGAATCCATGCGGTTGCCGGCATCGGGGTCGAGACAGGCATCGGCGAGAATGACGATCGGCGCCTGCAATCCCTTGGCGCCATGCACGGTCAGCAGCCGCAGCGCATCGCCCTGCGCCGCTGCGTCGCGGACGATTTCCACCTCGCCGCGATCAAACCAGTCGATGAAGCGCTGGAGCGAGGGATGATCGTCCGCCTCAAAGCCCAGCGCGGCGTTCAGCAATTCCTCGATCGGGTCGGCCGCTTCCGCCCCCAGCCGCTCGATCAGCCGGCGGCGACCGTCCATCGGGCCGGACAGGATCGCCTCCAGATAGCGATAGGGGGTGGTGAAGTCCGCCTGCCCCAGCAATTGCCGCAGCGGCAGCAGTTGGGCGTCGTTCAAGCGCTGGAGCAGATGGCGCCACAGGCCACCCTTGCGCCCGATCGCTCGCTCCATCAATTCATCCTGGGTCCAGCCGATCAGCGGCGACACCAGCAGGGCGGCAAGGTTCAGGTCATCGTCGGGCTGCGTGGCAAAGCGCAGCGCGGCCAGCAGGTCGCGGACCGCCAGCGGCGCATTGAGGCGCAGGCGGTCGATGCCGGCCACCGCGACCTTTTCCTCATAGAGGCGCGCGACGATCAGCCGCGCAAGTTCGCTGCGGCGGCGGACCAGGATCATGATGTCGCCAGGGCGGACCGGGCGCCCCCGCGCTTCCAGCATCATCTTGTCGTCGATCCATTGCCGGATCTGGCGCGCGATCTTGCCGGCCAGTTCCCGTTCCTGATCGGCGACCCAATCCTCCTCTCCCTCGACCTCGTCGGCCAGGCCCGCGATCGTCGGCTTCCACAGCAGCACCTCGCCGGGATGGCGATTGGCGCTGATATGCCGCACCTCGCCCTCGGACAGGCCCAGCGATTGCGCCCGCAGGGTGGCAATCGTCCGGTCGACTAGGTCCAACACAGGCGGGGTCGATCGGAAGCTGCGATCGAGCGACAGGTCGTGAAAGGCATGGCCGGCCATGTCGGCATGGCGGGCGAACACCATCTGCGCGGCCGCGAAAGCCTGCGGGCTGGTGCCCTGAAAACCGAAGATCGCCTGTTTGAAATCACCTACGGTGAAGATGGTGCGGACCTTGTCGGCCTTGGCGCCATCACCGGCGAAGAACTCGGCTGCCAGCGCGCCGACGATTGCCCATTGATGGACATTGGTATCCTGCGCCTCGTCAACCAGGATATGGTCGATCCGCTGGTCCAGCTTGTAGCGGATCCATTCGGCGATCCCGTCCTTCTGGAGCAGGGAGGCCGTGCGCGCGATCAGATCGTCGAAATCGACTGCGCCGGCGAGCCGCTTGGCCTCGTCATAGGCGCGGGCATAAGCGCGCCCGGCATGGAGCGCGCGGGCCAGCAGCGCGGCATAGTCCGCCTGCAGCTTGACCCCGATCAGTTCGGCGCAACGGGCATGGAGGCGCGCGGTCGCATCGCCATAGCCGTCGATCGGCGGCACCCAGCCCTTGGCGGAGATAAGGTCGCCATCCGCCTTGGCCCAGGCGCCGTGCAGGTCGGTCAGGGTCGCGGCGCGCGCGGCGGGTTCGCGGCCGCGCCAGGCGGCGATCCGGTCGCAGCGCTCCAGTGCGCGGCCCGTGCCCCAGTCGGCATTGGCCTGCGCCACCCAGGCCAGGCTGCGCATGTCGAACATGGCGTCGCTGCACTGATCCGCCAGCCAGGCGTCGATATCGCCTTCGGGCAGGCCCAGTTCGCGCGCCAGCCAAGGGCCGATATCACCGGGCAGCTCCGTCAGCGCAGGCAGGCGCGCGGCACAGCGCAGCAGGAAAGTCTCGGCCGCCCCCTCTCCCAGTCGCAGGCTCAAAGCCTGCAACGCGTCGATCAGGTCGCCATCGCCCAGTTCCTCGGCGCGGATGACCATGTCGGCCAGTGTCTGGCGGGCCAGCACACCCTGTTCGCGCGCGTCGAGCGGGCGGAAGCCGGGGGCGAGGTCCGCCTCCAGCGGGAAGGAGGCGAGCAATTGCTGGCAGAAACCATGGATGGTCTGGATGCGCAGGCCGCCACCGGTCGATTCCAGCACTTCGGCGAACAGGCGGCGGGCGCGGTCGCGCGCTTCCGGTCCGCTCTCTTCGCCGAGTGCTTCCAGATCGTTGAACAGGTCGCGTTCCTCGGCCTGCACCCAGGTCGCGAGCCGGTCATGGATGCGGTCGGCCATTTCCGCCGCGCCCGCCTTGGTAAAGGTCAGGCAGAGGATATTTTCGGGACGCACGCCCTGCAGCAGCAGGCGGAAGACGCGCGCGGTCAGCACATGGGTCTTGCCGGTGCCGGCGGAGGCCGACAGCCAGACATGGGCGTCGGGCGCGGCGGCCAGCGCCTGCGCGCCGGCCAGCGGTTGCAAAGGGCTGGAGCCTTTAGCCATCGTCGCGCCCATACCATTCCTCCAGCCGCATCAGCTGGTCATAATCACCATAATTGGCCACTTCCGGATTGACCTGCGCGGCGAAGGGCGCAGCGCCGGTCAGCCAGGTTTCGGCCGCGTCGCGGAACTGGTCATAAACGAAGGCGGTGAAATCGGCGGTGACGATCTTGTCGCGCTTGCCCATCGGATCGACCGGGCTCTCGCGATAGCCAAAGGCGTCGCCCTTCTTGGCGAGCGACCAATATTCGAAACTGCCCGCCACCCGCGCGCCGGCCACGCCGGGAAAGGCGCCATCGGCGGATTCCGCGATCAGGCCGAGCAGGCCTAATTGCAGCGCATAGCCGCCGCGCACCTGCCGCGCGCTGGGCGGCTTGCCCGTCTTGTAGTCGACGATGCCGATGCTGCCGTCGGGCATCTGGTCGATGCGGTCGGCCTTGCCGGTCAGCAGCACGCCGGCAATCTCAGCCTTGCCCTCGGTTTCGACCGCAAGGATATGCCGGCCCGCAGCCTGATCCTTCGTCACTTCGGCCGCGATCCAGCGGATCGCCTCGATCAGGCGCGGCTGCCACAGGGCACGCAGCAGCGGATGAACATCGGGCCGGGCGAACATGGCGCGGGCGCGCGCCTCCAGATCGGCCGGATCACGGCTGCCGCCCTGCGCCCAATGCTCCAATATCTCATGCACGACCGTCCCGCGCCACGCCGGGCCGGCATCGGCATCGACCGGATCGAGCCGATTGAGCTTCAGGATGCGCCGGGCATAGAAGGCAAAGGGATCGGCCTTCAGCCGGTCGACATCGGTGACCGGAATGCGGGTTGGCCGGACGGCGAGCGGCGGCACCGGCGCGGGGCGTTGCGATGGCCGATGGCTGGGCGGTAGGTCCAGCGCATCGGCCAGCAGGCGATAGCGATCGGCCGTCTTCCATTGCGGACCCGCCATCGCCTTCAGCCGCAGCCAGAAACGCGAGGCGATTGCCGGGCCGCCGCTGCCGCGCCGGGCGCGGGTGATGAGGACATGGGGCGCGCCGAGCGCGCTCGCAAAATCATGCGCGGCAAGGCCGATCCGGGTTTCGAGGCCCGGCAAGCCCAGTTCGCGACGAATGCGCGGCGCCAGCCAGGGATCGGGCGATGGCAGGCCCGGCCAGCTGCCTTCGTTGAGGCCGCCCAGGATCATGAGGTCTGCTTGCACCAACTGTGCCTCGACCAGACCCAATATGGCGATACGCGGATGGCCGCCCTGTGGCGGTCGCACCGACACGCCGCCCAGCATATGGTCGAGTAGCGCCGGCAGCGACCGGATATCGGCCTGGCGCGGCCCTTCGGTGGCGGCGGCCTCCATCTCGGCGAACAGGTCGGCGGCGGCATGGCCCTGATGCCCAGCCCAGAGCGCGTCGTTGGTGAGCGCCCCGGCCTGTTCTCGCACGGCCGCCAATTGCCCGGCCAGATCGGGCGCTAGCGCGAAGACAGCCTCCAGCGGTTCGAGGAGATCGCGCGCCCAGGGCCACCAGGCGCGGGCCTGCGCGCGCTGTTCCTTCTGCCGGTCCTCGCCCTCGCGCGGCTCCAATAGCAGGTCGATACCGCGCAGCCCCGCCTGCGGCCGTGGGCCGCGCAACAGCAGGTCGAGCTGACGCACCCCCTCCAGCCAGGGCAGGCGCATCTCGCCGCGCATCACCAGCGGATGCTTGAGCAGGGTCAGCAGCGCGACCGGCGCAAAGCGCTCGGCCGCCGCCTCCGCCATGGCGATCAGCAAGGTGCCAGGCGGCAGGCGGGACAAAGGCTGGCCCGCGGAATCGTCGGCGTCTATGCCCCAACGGCGCAGATGGGCGGAGACACGCACGGCGAGTTGTCGGTCGGGCGTTACCAGCGCGGCGGTGAGTTCGGGTGTTTCCAGCGCCTCACGCAGCGCGATGGCAATGGCCTGCGCTTCCTCGCCGGGCGTCGCCACCTCCAGCGCCTCGACCCCGGCGAGCGAGCGGCCGGCGGTCTTGAGGTCACGCCAGCGACTAGTCAGGCGCGGCGGCAGCATCGCGTTGGAAATATTGCGGCCGCGCACAGCGCGGGCATCATGCTCGCTGCCCCAGCGCCATTGAGCGACATCCTCGCGGCTGGCGCTCATGCGGTCGAGCAGGCGCTTCAAGGCATATTGAGGATGGGTCTCATGCCCTGCGGCGCTGCGGCCGGTGACGGGATCGGCCGGGAATGGACCGATCGCCGTCCAGGCATCTTCATCCAAATTCTGGTCGAGGCCGGCGAATACCACCTGTCCATTGGGCAGTTCGGCGATCCGCCGCAGCAGCCCCGCGATCGCCGGCGCGGTGGCGCTGATGCCGGCCGCGACGATGAAGCCCGGCGGCGGGGCCTCAGCCCAGCGCGCAGCAACCCGATCGAACAGCCGGTTGCGCCGATCCGCAAGGTCGATGAAGCCCAGCCGCGCCAGTTCCGCCGGCCAGCGGGCCATCAGAATGGAAAAGAGGTCGAGCGATTTTTCCCAATGGCTCGACAGCCCCTCGATCAGGTCGAGCTTCGACAGCGCATCGAGCGGCACCCGCTCCACCTGCATCTGGTCGAGCACGGCGCCGAGCGCCTGCCCCAGTTGCAGCGCCTGGCCGGCATCGGCCGCGCCGCCTGCATCCTGCACCATGCGCGCAAGGATCATCTGCCGTCGCATCGGCGGGATAGCGGCGGAAACGGCATCGCCCTCCCACAGCGGATCGAGCGCGCCGCCAACTTCCTCGCCCAGTTCCGGATCGCCCAGCGCGACCAGGCGCGGCAGCAGCAGACCGCCCTCGGCCCGGCGGACAAAGGCGTCGCTGACGGCACGGACCGCGCGATTGCTGGGCAGCAGGATCATGCCCTGCGCCAGGCGGACGGGATCGCTCCCCTGCTGCGCCAATATGCCGGCGACCAGCGCGTCGGCGAAGGCCCGGTGCGCCGGGATGGTGTACAGCGCCGGCTTGGCCCGATCACCCATGGGCGATCATCGACTCCACGACGGGAATGGCCTGCGGCGTGCCCACGTCGAACCACAGTCCCTGATGCACCGAGCCATAGAGACGCCCCGCCTCGATCGCACGGTTCCAGAAGATGTTCGTCGAAAAGACATCCGCCGGCGGATCGACCAGCAGGCGGGGCGACAGGATCTGCACGCCGGTGAACACGAACGGCGCGACATGGGCGGTCTTGCGCCGGGTCAGGCGGCCATTGGCGTCCATGTGGAAATCGCCCGGTCCGCTATGGCAATTGGCCCGCGCCAGCGGCACCAGCAGCAGCAGCGCATCCATCCGTTCGGGATCCCATAGCCGCTGCATCATGCCCAGCGTCTCGGCCGGCCCGTCGATCCACAGATTGTCGCTATTGGCGCAGATGAACGGCTTGTCGCCGAGCAGTGGTCTGGCGTGGATCAATCCGCCACCGGTTTCCAGCAGCTTGGCCCGCTCGTCGGAAATGCGAAAGTCCATATCCTTGCGCGTCTTCAGGTGCGCTTCGACCGTGTCAGCGAGATAATGGACGTTGACGACCACCGTCTTGATTCCGCCGGCCGCCAGGCGATCGAGCGCATGGTCCATCAGCGCCCTGCCGGCGACCTTGACCAACGGCTTGGGTCGGGTCGCCGTCAGCGGGCGCATCCGTTTACCCAGGCCAGCGGCCATCAGCATGGCGGTATCGATCATGCCTGGGCAAACTCTTCGAGTGCATGATGGCGCTTGTCGGCGGGGATATTGGCGTCGAACCAGGCCTTGACCGGCGCCAGCGCCGGATGGGCCAGATCGCGTTCCAGCAGCCCCCACATGCGCGGCAGATAGGACAGATAGCGCGGCTTGTGGTCGCGCTGCCAAAGGCGAGTGAAGATGCCGATGATCTTCGCGTTGCGCTGGGCACCCAGCACAGCATAAGCGGCGTCAAAATCGGCCGGCGGATTGGCGACCGCATGATAATGGGCCAGCATCGCGGCCTCCAGTTCCGGCGACACGTCGCGCCGGGCGTCCTGCAGCAGCGAGACGAGATCATAGGCGGGATGCCCCGCCAGAGCGTCCTGAAAATCGAGCAGACCAAGGCCTCGCACTTCGGGGCGGTCGATCAGCATGATGTTTTCGGCGTGATAGTCACGCAGCACGGTGACGACGGGACTGGCCGACTTTTCGGCGATCGGCAACACCGCGTCCCAGGCCGCATGATAGGCGTCGGCATCGACGTCCAGCCCGAGCGCCGGGCAATACCATTCGGTCAGCAGGCCGACCTCGCGCTGATAGACCGCGCGGTCGTAAGGCGGGACATCGGCAGCGGGCAGCTTGTGCAGGTCGGCCAGCAGGTCGATTGCGCGGCGATAGACCGCCAGTTCGCCCGCCGGATCCTCCTCGACATGTTCCTTCAGGCGTTCGTCGCCAAAATCCTCGATCAGGACCAGCCCCTGCGCCAGATCCTGCGCCAGGATCGCGGGCGCAGCAAAGCCCTGACCCAGCAGATGCTGAGCAATGGCAATGAAGGGGCGCGGATCTTCATGCGGCGGCGGCGCGTCCATCAGCACGGCACGGCGGCCGCCATTGAGCACACGAAAATAGCGACGGAAGGAGGCATCGCCGGCAAGCGGAACGATGGCGGCGCCATCCCAGCCCGCCTGCGTGAGGAAAGCGGGGGCGGTTGCGGGGGGGATCATATCTGTGACCATCGGTCCGTCCAAGCGTCGGGCACGCGCGCTGTCAAGCGCCGTGCGCCATCCGGCTCGATCATGATGGTCAGAAACAGGGCGTGCGACCAGAGCCCATCGCCCAGCCTGTCGGGCCATTCGATGATCAGCAGGCTGTCCTGCAGATATTCGTCCAGCGCCAGCTCGGCCGCTTCCTCCGCATCATCAAGCCGGTAGAGATCGACATGGGCGACCGGCAGGCGGACATCGGGAATGTCATAGGGCTGGACGATCGCGAAGCTGGGGCTGGGCGCCTCCCCTTCCAGGCCAAGCCCCTCCAGCAGGCCGCGCGCCAAAGTGGTCTTGCCTGCACCCAGTCCGCCTTCCAGCGCGATGACGTCACCGATGCGGACATGCGCCGCCAGTCGTCGCCCCAGATCGAGCTGGGCGCCCTCGCCCTCCAGGATCATATCCAGATCAGCCACGCGGCAGCTCGATCACGACCATCGTTCCCTGTCCCGGTTCAGACACCAATTCGAACGTGCCGCCATGGGCCTGCGCCAACTGCTTGACCAGCGGCAGGCCAATCGTCGCTCGCGCGCCCTTGCGGTTCTGCTCGGCGCGGCTGATCGCATCGAAGATCGTGGCTTGCCGGATCGCATCGATGCCGGGGCCATTGTCCGACACGACCAGGCGAGCGAGATCGGGGCCGCCATCGCCATGCAACAGCACTCGTGCGCCCGCGCCGCAATAGCGCACCGCATTTTCCAGAAGATGATCGACCGCCTGGCCGATCCGTCGCGCATCGCCCTGGATCACCCCCAGCGTATCCTGCAGGGTGACGGCAAGATCGATCCCCTTGGCCTTTGCCTCGGCGTCGATGCGCGCGACGCTAGCGCGCACCAGCGCCGCCAGATCGACCTCGCTGCGCTCGATCGGCAGGGTGCCGGCCTCGCCCTGAGTCAGGTCGAGCACATTGTCGATCAGCATCGACAGGCGCCCGGTGCTCTGTAGGATGCCGTTCACATATTCGACCGCACTGTCGCTGAGTTCACCGGCATAGCCCGCGCTCATCATCTCGGCAAAGCCGGCAATGGTCGTCAGCGGCGTGCGCAATTCATAACTCATATTCGTGACGAAGGCGGTCTTGACCTTGTCGGCCTGCTCCAGCGCCTCGTTACGGTCGCGCAGCATCTGCTCGACCCGCCGGCTGTCGGTGACATCCAGCATGGTGAACAGCGCATTGCCATCCGGCAGCGGAATGGCGGCAAATTCGAAGATACGCCCATCGGCAAAGCCGACATGGCCGACGCGCTGCTTGCGCTCGACCGTTGCCGCGCGGACCAGTTCGCGCACCAGATTGCTCTGCTGCGGTTTGGCAAGGCGGCTCTGCACGGCGCGCATCAACTCATCAATGCGGGGATGTTTGCCCAGCGCCTCTTCGCTGATGTCCCAGATGGTGCGGAAACGGCTGTTCCACAGATGCAGGCGCCCATCCGACGAGAAGACGCCGATCGCCTCGAACAGATTGTCGAAGGTCGCCGTCCGCACCCGCAGCAGCGTATCGCGCGCACTGGACAATTGCACCTGCTCGGTCCGATCCTCGAAGATCAGCAACAGGCCACCGTCGGGCAGCGGCTGGGCATAGACGCGCAAATGCGTGCCATCGACCAGCAGCCAGTTTTCCTCCAGTGGATCAGGCGACAGGAACCAGTCGCGCCGCTCCGCGCGCCAGGCCGGAAAATCGCGATTTTCCGGCAGGCGGCGCGCATCGCGCATCTGATCCAGCACGCGCTCGAACAGCGGCGCATCCGTGAGCGCTTCCTGTTTCAGGCCGAACAGGCTGATGAAGGGCTGGTTCCAGAAACGCAGCGCCCGGTCGGGACCAAAGCGCGCGACACCGGCCGACAGCCGATCGAGCAGATCGCGCTGTGCCGCTTCCAGCCGGCGATGCTCGACCCGTGCCTGTTCCAGCTCATGCTGGTCCATCGCGAAACCGGCGACCCCGGCCGCACCCAGCGGCACGTCGACGACGCGCATCGTCCGCCGTTCGCCATCAATGGTCGCAGGAACGATCCGCGCGAGTGAGGCGCCCTCTTCCATGGCCTGCGCGGCGGCATCCTGTGGGCTGAACCCGTTGACGTCCTCGACCAGTTCGGTGCCGTTCATGATCACATCATGGGCACCAGGGCCATCGACCGCGCGCACATAGGCGCTGTTGACCAGGCTCAATCGAAGATCGGGCGTCCGGTGCCACATCGGGAACGGCGCGGCCTCGACCAGTCCTGCCAGTGCCTCCAGCGCCTCGCGCAGTTGTGCCACGGTCCCGCTCAGCGCCTGAATTTCAGCCTGGCTGTCGGTTGCGTCGAAGATCCAGAGGACCACGCCGCCATTGCCTGCCAGCCCCGGCCCTGCCGGCGCCCCGCGAACCAGCAAGGTTCGGGATGATCCGCTGCCTCTGATCGGCAGGGAAAAGCTCTTGCCGGCCTTTTGTGCGGCACCAATTTCACGCCCCAACGCGGCGGCATCGCCGGGCTCAAGCCCACCGTCAGGCGCCGTCAGTTCGGACACGAAGGTCGGGACACGATCCCGGCCCAGCCATTTGCCCAGCCGGTCTGCAGCCTCCATCCGTCCGTCGGGATGAATGATCACAGGTGCAGCGGGTGCCGACGCCAGCAATGTCGTCAGCCGATCCAGTTTCCCCTGCGCCTGCATGCCTTCACGACGCATGCGCTGGCCAGTGACCAGCGCCCATATCGCAGCCCCCAGCCAGCCGGCCATCATCGTGCCTAGCAACAAAGTGGCAAGCGGGCTCACAGACCCCATTGCGCCATTCCCATCCCGTTCGCGACCAATTGTTTATCGTTCATACAGACCAATGGCCATGGGCCTATCGCAAGTCTGCGACGGCGGGAAGCATCCAGATATGATGAATGCCCGGTACGGCATGGTCCGGGCATCAGATAAGGTAAAAAGGGGGAGGATGACCCTCCCCCTTTTTTTGTCTTAATAGCGGTAATGGTCCGGCTTGAACGGGCCTTCGACCGGCACGCCGATATAGTCGGCCTGACGCTGGCTGAGCTGGGTCAGCTTGACGCCCAGCTTTTCCAAGTGCAGCGCGGCGACCTTCTCGTCCAGATGCTTGGGCAGGACATAGACGTCGTTGCCGTAGGTTTCGCTCTTGGTCCACAGCTCGATCTGGGCCAGCGTCTGGTTGGTGAAACTGGCCGACATCACGAAGCTGGGGTGGCCGGTGGCGTTACCCAGGTTGACCAGGCGCCCCTTCGACAGGACGATGATCTTCTTGCCATCGGGGAATTCGACTTCGTCGACCTGCGGCTTGATCTCGGTCCACTTCATGTTGGCCAGACCGGCGATTTCGATTTCGCTGTCGAAATGGCCGATGTTCGACACGATCGCCATATTCTTCATGGCGCGCATGTGATCGACGGTCAGAACGCCTTCGTTGCCAGTGGCGGTGACGAAGATGTCGGCGCGCGGCGCGGCTTCTTCCATCGTCACGACTTCATAGCCTTCCATCGCGGCCTGCAATGCGCAGATCGGATCGACTTCGGTCACGAGGACGCGGGCGCCGCCATTGCGCAGCGATGCAGCCGAACCCTTGCCGACGTCACCGAAACCGGCGACGCAGGCGACCTTGCCGGCCAGCATGACGTCGGTGCCGCGACGGATGGCGTCGACCAGCGATTCCTTGCAGCCATAGAGGTTGTCGAACTTCGACTTGGTGACGCTGTCGTTCACGTTGATCGCCGGGAAGGGCAGCTTGCCCTTCTTCGACAGTTCATACAGGCGATGCACGCCCGTGGTGGTTTCTTCCGACACGCCCTTGATCGACTGGACAGTCTTGGTCAGGAAGCCCGGACGCTCGGCCAGAACGCGCTTCAGCACGGCGCAGAAGATTTCCTCTTCCTCGTTCGACGGCGTGAACAGTTCTTCGCCGGCTTCGACGCGGGCGCCCCACAGAGCGAACATGGTGGCGTCGCCACCATCGTCGAGGATCAGGTTGCAAACGCCGCTGTCGTCATTGTGCCAGTCGAAGATGCGCTCGACATAGTCCCAATATTCCTGAAGGCTCTCGCCCTTGACGGCGAAGACCGGCACGCCCGACGCGGCGATGGCGGCGGCGGCATGGTCCTGCGTCGAATAGATGTTGCAGGTCGCCCAGCGGACCTGTGCGCCCAGCGCGGTCAGCGTCTCGATCAGCACGGCGGTCTGGATCGTCATGTGCAGCGAACCGGTGATGCGCGCGCCCTTGAGCGGCTGCGACGCACCGAATTCGGCGCGCAGGGCCATCAGGCCGGGCATTTCGGTTTCGGCGATCTCGATTTCCTTGCGGCCAAAGGCGGCAAGGCCGATATCGGCGATCACATAATCCTGCGCCTTGTCAGCGGGTACGGTGGCCACGAGCCTGTCTCCATCATTAGAAATTGACCGGCCGCCGGCATAAGGAAGGCGGCGGCGATGGTCGCGCTTTACCAATCGCCGCCAAGCATGGCAACTCAATATAAAGTTTTCTTTATGTGTTAATTGACCGGGCCACGGACCAGCCCGGACGGCAGGCGTGCAGACCCTTCCGCCAGTGCGATGGATCGTCCCGTCGAGCCGTCGCTCACGCCTTCGTCGGCCAGCAGATCATTGGCGAGGGCGATCGCCGTGTCGCACTGGGGCGCATCGATCCGCGGCGCGATGCCGGCAGATTCCGACAATTTCCAGATCGCGGCGCGATTGGCCGGGGCCGCATTGGCCGCCGCCTGGATCGCCTGAAGATCCCGGCATTCGAGCCCGCCGGCACCCGCACCATAGCTGTTGGCGAGCATGATCACATAGTCATCATAGGCGTCGAGGTCGCCCTCCAGACCTGCAACGTCCGCGAAGTGGCTCCGCAGCGCGTCATTCACCTCGACCAGCGCCGTCCGCTTTTCACGCACGAACTGGTTATAGGCCGGCAGGAAATCATAGGCACTCGTATTGCAGCGGAGCGCCGACACCATCAGCATCATCTCGAAATTGCGGACCTGCGCCGCCTCGACATGATCCTTCTTCCAGCAGGTCGCCGCCGACGCCGGCGCGAGCGGCATCGCTGCGGCAAGCGCCGCACAGATAATCTTCTTCATGAAATAACCCCGCATATTCCCCGGAGACGGAGAATGGGCGGAACCGATTGCTGCAATCTATCGCGCTACGGTTAAGGCGAATTTACCCTAAACGGTTCAGTTGCGATGACAGAACAAGCCGCGAATGACTTTTGTTGTTCTGGTTCTACAACGGTCGACAATCGACAGCGCAACGGATCAAAAAGTCAGGCCGACCCGCCGCCACTCACCAGATGAGCCGAATCGACCCCGGCAGCGGCATAGGCCGCGCGCCATTTACGGTGCGCAGGTGTGTCGAACAGCAGGGCTGCATCCCCTTCGGCCAGGAACCAGCTTTCGCCGGCCATTTCCTGTTCCAGTTGGCCTGCGCCCCAGCCCGCATAGCCCAGCGCGACAAGATAGCGGCTCGGGCCGCGCCCTTCGGCAATCGCCTTCAATATGTCGAGCGAGCCGGAAAGACCCCAGTCCGGCCCGGACTGCACCATGTCCTGCCCGGCCCAATCGAGCGAATGCAGCACGAAGCCGCGCCGCGGCTCCACCGGTCCGCCCTTCAGGACGGGCTGGTCAGGAATGGCCGAAGCGTCGATATCGAAACTCTGGAGCAGATCGCGCAAGCCGACCCCCTCGACCTCCTCGCTCAGGGAAATACCCAGCGCCCCATCCTCGTCATGCACGCACAGCGCAATCACGGAATGGTCGAAGCGCTCATCCTCCATGCCCGGCAATGCCAGAAGGAAGCGGCCGCCATAAAAGCGCGGATCGGTCATGCTTCGGAATATAGGCAGAAACGCGACAATGCCAATTGGCGACCGTCGCGGCAAAGGGGCATCATGCCACATTCCGCGCCCGCACCCTTGACAGCGAAGGCACGAGCAACGAACTCCGCGACGCCACAGGCCAGGAGACAAGATATGACCATCACCAAGGGTGATCGCCTTCCCAGCACGACCTTCACGAAGATGACCGAAAACGGCCCCGAGCAGGTTGTTTCGGACGAATATTTCGCAGGCCGCACCGTTGCCCTCTTCTCGGTGCCCGGCGCCTTCACGCCGACCTGCTCGGCCAAGCATCTGCCCGGCTTCATCGAAAAGGCCGACGCCCTCAAGGGCAAGGGCGTCGATGAAATCGCCTGCACCGCCGTCAACGACGCCTTCGTCATGGGTGCATGGGGCAAGTCGGCCGGCGCCGATGACAAGGTGACCATGCTGGCCGACGGCAATGGCAGCTTCGCGCAGGCCGTGGGCCTGACGATGGACGGCAGCAAGTTTGGCCTGGGCGAGCGCGGCCAGCGCTTCTCGATGATCGTCAAGGACGGCGTCGTCGAAGAACTGAACGTCGAAGCGCCGGGCGACTTCAAGGTCTCCTCGGCCGACTTCATGCTCGAACAGCTCTGAATTTTCCGATCGCGCGCCCGGCCCGGTCGGTCGGGCGCGCGATTGTTTCGCTGGCATCTTCCTTCCGTCACACAAGTGCGGTAGCAAGAGGTGATGACACAGAGCATCGGCACAGCGATCGTCGCGCAACTCGACGCCATCTATCAGACATCCATCGAAAATCTGCGGGAGGCCATGCGTGCCTATGCCCGTGACGGCAGCATCCCGCCGCCCGAGGCCAGGGCCGATCGGCGCTTCTGCTATCCCGAACTGCGGGTCACCTATCAGGATGACAGCCAGGCGCCGCCGCCGGGCCGTTCGTTCGCGCGCCTGTCGAAGCCCGGCCGCTATGTGACCACGGTCACCCGGCCTGCCATGTTCGCCGATTATCTTGCCGAACAGATCGACCTTCTGGTCCGCGACTATGGCGTGGAGGTGGAAACCGGCCTGTCTGATCAGCAGATCCCCTTCCCCTATGTCCTGGACGGGCTCGACATCAACGCGCTCGACGGCACGCCGCCGACCGAACTGGCGCGCCACTTCCCGGCAACGGAACTGGCCGAGATCGGCGACGAGATCGCCGACGGATTGTTCACGCCCGATGCCGAAGGCGACCGTCCGCTGGCCCTGTTCGACGGGCTGCGCACCGATTTTTCGCTGGCGCGCCTGAAGCACTATACCGGCACGCCGGCCGAACATGTGCAACGCTATATCCTGTTCACCAACTATCATCGCTATGTCGACGAGTTCGTGGACTGGGCGTGCAAGGAACTGCAGCAGCCGGGCAGCCGCTTCACCGCGCTATCGGGTGCCGGCGGCGTCTTCGTGACGCCTGAAACGGCGGACCCGGCCCAGATGATCGCCGACAGCGCCTGGCGCAAGCATCAGATGCCAGCCTATCATCTGATCGCACCGGATCGCAGCGGCATCACGCTTGTCAACATCGGCGTCGGCCCATCCAACGCCAAGACGATCTGCGACCATCTGGCCGTCGTTCGCCCGGAAGCCTGGCTGATGATCGGCCATTGCGGCGGCCTGCGGCCCAGCCAGCGGATCGGCGACTATGTGCTAGCCCACGCCTATCTGCGCGACGACCATGTCCTCGACGAAATGCTGCCGCCCGAAATCCCGGTGCCGGCGATCGCCGAAGTGCAGGTCGCGATGGCAAGCGCCGCCGAAGCAATATTGGGCGGAGGCAATCCGGAGGATTTCAAGCGCCGCCTGCGCACGGGCACAGTCGTCACCACCGACGATCGCAATTGGGAATTGCGCTATTCCAGCTCCGCCCTGCGCTTCAGCCTGTCCCGCGCGGTCGGCATCGACATGGAATCCGCTACAATCGCGGCGCAGGGTTATCGCTTCCGTGTCCCCTATGGCACGCTGCTCTGCGTGTCGGACAAGCCTATCCATGGTGAACTCAAACTGCCGGGCCAGGCCAACCGTTTCTATGAGGAAGCGATTGCGGGCCATCTGCGCGTCGGCCTGATGGCCTGCGAACTGCTGCGCCAGGAAGGGCCCAAGCTGCACAGTCGCAAGCTGCGCGCCTTCAACGAGCCACCCTTCCGGTAAAGCGACACCCCCGCGCTGCTGCCGATCTCTTCGATCAGGCGGCGGCGCGGGATACCGTGACCCGGTTCTTGCCTTCGCGCTTTGCGGCATAGAGCGCCGCATCCGCCCGCGCGACCAGATCGTCCAGTTCGCGATCATCCGGCCGCAAATCGGTAACGCCAAAGCTGGCATGCAACAGCGCTTGCGGCGCCTCGCCAAGGCGCAGGCAGCTGATCTCGGCCCGGACGCGCTCCATCGCATCGGCCGCGACCTCTGCGCCAGTGTCCACCATCAGCAGGCCGAACTCGTCGCCACCCAGGCGACCGACCACATCGCCACGCCGCACCGCATTGGTCAGCAAATGAGCAAAGCCGCGCAGCGCCGCGTCGCCCGCCATATGACCATAGCCATCATTCAGCCCCTTGAAGCCATCCAGATCACAAATGACCAGCGAGACAGGACGCCCCTGACGGCGGGCGTTGGCGATCGCCCGCTCTGCTGCCTCCGCGATACCCCGACGATTGAGCACATTGGTCAGCGGGTCGTGCATCATCTTCTGTCGCAATTGCTGGGCCAGGTCGCCCGCAACCACCAATACGGCCGCAACCGCCGTGCCGACATAGACGGTCGGCATGAACAGGCCCAAAATTGCGCGATAAAGCTCCTTGCCTTCGTCGGGGCCGCGGATCAGGGCGGCGGAGGTGGCAAGCGCCAGTTGGCCGATAGCAAAGGCGAGCAGCACCAGGAAAAAGGCGAATTCTGGCGGTGTGAAGGGCCGATTGCGGGGCCACAGCGACAGGGCACTGACCGCCATCAGCAGGCCGACATAGGCCGGTATGATCATCCCCTGCATGATCTGGCTGCCCACCGGTCCGATCGCAATGGCCATCGCCAGGCTCACCAGAATTGCGGGCAAGGCGAAAGCGAGCAGTTGCAAAGGCCGGCCCGAGCGCTGGCGGATGCCGATCGCTAGCAAGGATGCACTGATGATCAGGCCGATACCCGTCACAATGAACAGCAGCCGGCTTTGCAGGAAATAGCCGCCCGCGTTGGCAATCCACTGAAGTATGGCAACCGCATAGGAGGCTGTCCAGGTCAGCACATGCTTCTGGCGACCGAAATGCAGCCAAGAGACAGCCATGGCGATTGTCATCACCAGGGCAGTACCGAAAAGCAGAGAAAGGATAACGGCCGGCGCGCTCATAAACCGGCCGTTTACCAATTTTTACGGCAACTTACCAGCCGCAGGACTTGCCTTTATTCTGCTCCTTGAGCCAGCCCTGCAACGGCGCGAAATAGTTGACCAGCGCCTTGCCGGACATCTCGCGACTGCCGGTGAAGGCTTGCAGCGCATCCGGCCAGGGTTTGGATGCACCCACCTGCAACATGGCATCAAGTTTTGCCCCTACAGCCTTGTTTCCATAGAAGGAACAGCGGTGGAGCGGCCCCTTCCAGCCGGACTGGCGGCAGGCCGCTTCATAGAATTGGAACTGCAGCACACGCGCCAGGAAGTAGCGGGTATAGGGCGTATTGCCAGGTATATGGAATTTCGCGCCGGCATCGAACTTCGTCTCGTCACGGGACACCGGCGGGACGATGCCCTGATACTGGCGGCGCAGGTCGGTCCAGGCCGACTCATATTTGGATTCCGGGATCGATCCGTCGAACACGCCCCAACGCCATTTGTCGATCAGCAGGCCGAACGGCAGGAAGGCGACCTTGTCCATCGCCTGGCGCAGCAACAGGCCCAGATCCTTGTCGGTGCCCGGCACCTTGGCCGGATCGAGCAGGCCGATCTTCACAAGATAGTTGGGCGTGATCGACAGCGCGATGAAATCACCGATCGCCTCATGGAAGCCGTCATTGGCGCCGTCGAGATAGAGCGGCTTCTGGATATTATAGGCGCGCTGGTAATAATTATGGCCCAGCTCATGGTGGATGGTAACGAAATCGTCGCCATTCACCTTGGTACACATCTTGATGCGGATATCGTCCTTGTTATCCAGATCCCAGGCGGAAGCGTGGCAGATCACTTCGCGGTCGCGCGGCTTGGTAATCTGCGAACGGTCCCAGAAGGTCTGGGGCAACGGCGCGAAGCCGAGCGAGCTGTAGAAGCCCTCGCCCGTCTTCACCATCTTGATCGGGTCGTAATTCTTGGCCGTCAGCAGGTCGGTGATGTCATAGCCGAGGTCACCGGCACCAGCGGGCGCGACGATGTCATAGATATTGCCCCATTCCTGTGCCCACATATTGCCGAGAAGGTCAGCGCGGATCGGCCCGGTCTTGGCCTGGACCGCATCGCCATATTTCTCGTTGAGCTTGGTCCGAGTATAGCAATGCAGCTCGTCATAGAGCGGCTTCACCTCGGCCCAGATCTTGTCGGTCAGCTTGGCGAAGTCGTCAGCCGGCATGTCATATTTTGACCGCCACATCGCACCGGTATCGGCAAAGCCCAGTTCCTTGGCGCCCTGGTTGGCGATCGTCACCAGCTTGGCATAGTCGCCACGCATCGGCGCGCCGACATTGTCGTGCCAGCTGACCCACATTTCCTTGAGCTCGTCCGGATTGCGGTCCGTGCCCATCTTCTCTTCGATATCGCTACCGTTGATCGGCTGGCCGTTCAGCGTGCCTTTGCCTTTGCCATAGGTGGACTGGAGTTTTGTCGCGAGATCGTTCAGTTCCTGCGAGGCGCCGGGCGTGGTCGGCGCGGGCAAGGTCAGCGCGGTGCGCAGCAGCGTCAGCCGGCGCTTGGTCTCCTCGGTCAGGCCCGGTGCGGTGGCGAACTTGGCAGCCTCCAGGGCATAGTCGACCCGCATCGTCGTATCGATCGCGCCGAAATAGGAAGCGAGCGCGTCGGTGTCGTCGGTGATGTAGGTTGCGTTGATCCAGGCGGCCCGGCTGCTGATCAGCGACTGGTCGAACAGCGCTTTCTCCGCCTTGGTCAGGAAGGCTTCGGCCTCGGCCGCGGTCGGCTGCTGCGTGGTCGGCGCCTGCTGTGCCAGCACCGGCGATGCAACAAGGGCAGCCGCAAGTGCGGCGATCGAAATGGCGATTTTCATGAAACTTGGCCCCTCAGGTCTTCTTATGGGGCCAAGGTGGATTAGGCGGGCGAGACAGTCAAGCGGTCAGGAAATCGACCATCGCCTGGCCCAGCTCCTTGCGGGTAACGGCGTTCATATGATTGCCCGGAATCTCGACATAGCGGCCGTTGGGCAGTGCATCGACCAGTTCCTGCGCAATGCCATTATCCTGGTCGTCGGCGCCGCAGATCACTTCGGTCGGCTGCTGGAAGCCGGCAATCGTTGCCTCGTCGGTATCGACGAAGGTATTGAGGATGTGCAGCATCGCCACCGGATCGCCCTTGGTGGTCTTGAGGAACGCCTCGGTCATCCATTCCGACGTGCCGCGCTCGAACGTGCCGAGATTGGTCAGCACCTTCTTGTAATAGCCGCCCTTGTCGAGTGTCTTGGTCAGGCCGCGCAGGCCCATGCCGGCCAGGATCACCCGCCGCGGGGTCGCACCACGGGCCAGCATCCGCACGGTCGTGCGGGCGCCCAGCGAATAGCCGCCGAGGTCATAGTCGGTAAGGCCCATCTGCTCGACCAGCGCTAGATTGTCGTCGGTCAGCGCATCGGCCGGATAGTCAGCTGCGTCATGCGGCTTGCCGCTTTCGCCGTGACCGCGCAGGTCCGGCATGATCAGACGGAAACCCGCCTCCACCAGCTTGGCGGCATGGCCGTAACGGATCCAGTTGGTCCAGGCATTGGAGAAATAGCCATGGATGAGCACCAGGTCGCGTCCCTGTCCCACGACGTGCACCGCGATCGGCAGGCCGCCCAGCCCCTTGATATCATGGCGTTCGATCTGCAGGTCGGTCATTGCGCTGGTCCTTCGGGGCTTGGGGTCTCGCCGATAGGATCTCCGCCGCGCCCGCGCAAGAGCGCGATCAGGACCAGGGCGCTGCCGATCTGGGCGGCGGCCATGTCCTTTTGTGGATCCCACACATCGCCCTGCTGCCCATTATAATAATCGGCCGTCTCGCCGGCGGCGATCACTGTCAGCAGCCATTCGAATATCTCGTAAAGTGCGCTGCCAAGGCCGATTGCAGCAAAGGCGAAGGCCAGGCTCCAGCCATGGCGCAGGCTGCCATTGCGTCGCGCAATCTCTGCAAACGGCGCCGTCAGCAACGCACCGAAGGCAAAATGGACGAGCCTGTCATAGGCATTGCGCTGCAGGCCGAAGAGACTGGAAATATCATGACCGCTGAGCATCCGTGCCCAATCGTCATAGGGGACATAGGTATAGATCCAGCGCGCACCGAAGGTGTGAAGCAGCAGGAACAGCCAGATGCAGCCAGCCGATCCGGTCGAGAGCGGCCAGCGCCGCAGCAGCCAGGGCGCGGCAAACGCCAGCAGCAGTGTCGGCCCATGCTGCAACGGCGCGAGATCGGGAAAGGGCTGCGCGACATTGGCCAGCCCGATCGCCACCAGCAAGGTGGCGATCATCCGACGCTGTGCGACAGGAAGGGCGTTCCATGCCGCGACAGCGCCGGAGATCATGTGCAGGCTCAGCCCTTCTTGAGGTGACGACGGCCCAGCAGTTCGGCGATCTGCACCGCGTTCAGAGCCGCGCCCTTGCGCAGATTGTCGCTGACGCACCACAGGTTGATGCCGTTCTCGATGGTCGAATCCTCACGCACGCGGCTGATGAAGGTCGCGAAATCGCCGACGCATTCGATCGGCGTGATGTAGCCACCGTCCTCGCGCTTATCGACCAGCATGATGCCCGGCGCCTCGCGCAGGATGTCCTGCGCTTCCTTCGCCGAAATCTCATTCTCGAACTCGATGTTGATCGCTTCGCTATGGCCGACGAACACTGGCACGCGCACGCAGGTCGCGGTCAGCTTGATCTTGGGATCAAGGATTTTCTTGGTTTCCGCGACCATCTTCCATTCTTCCTTGGTCGAACCATCGTCCAGGAAGACGTCGATGTGCGGGATCACGTTGAAGGCGATCTGCTTGGTGAACTTCTTGGGCTCAGCGGGATCACCGACGAAGATGTTGCGCGACTGCTCGAACAGTTCGTCCATGCCTTCCTTGCCGGCGCCCGAGACCGACTGATAGGTGGCGACGACGACGCGCTTGATCTTGGCGGCATCATGCAAAGGCTTCAGCGCCACGACCATCTGCGCGGTCGAGCAGTTGGGGTTGGCGATGATGTTCTTCTTCACATAGCCATCGATCGCGTCCGGGTTCACTTCGGGCACGATCAGCGGCACGTCCGGGTCCATGCGATAGAGCGACGAATTGTCGATCACGACGCAGCCGGCAGCCGCCGCCTTGGGCGCATATTCGGCGGTCGGGCCGGAGCCGGCCGCGAACAGGGCGATGTCCCAGCCGGTGAAGTCGAAATGTTCAATATTCTTGCATTTGAGTGTCTTGCCGGTGTCACCGAAATCAATTTCGGTGCCCTGCGACCGGGGCGATGCAACCGCCGCGATCTCGTCAATCGGGAATTCGCGTTCGGCGAGAATGGTCAGCATCTCGCGGCCCACATTACCGGTGGCACCAACGACGACGACCTTATAACCCATGACTTAACACTCCACTCCATGCAGTATTGCGGGGTGGCGCATAGCGCAGTGGCGCGATTTGTCCAGAAAGAAGGGCTATTGCCAGCGATAGGCAGTGGATTGTCGACGCGCCCAGATACGGCTAGGAAGCCAGTCCATTTCCGCAAGGCCCGGACCGATATTGATGTCGTCTTTGACGCTGCCCCCCCTCCCCGATCGCTGGTTTCATTCCTTCGCCTTTCCTGACGGTGAACAGGTTCAGGGCATCAAGCCGCTGCAGCCGCTGCGTGCTGAAGCAGACCTGATCTTCAACGAACCGATGGCGGGCAAGCGTGTCCTCGACATCGGTGCCTGGGATGGTTTCTTTTCGTTCGAAGCAGAGCGGCGCGGCGCCAAAGAAGTGCTGGCCACTGACCATTTCTGCTGGTCTGGCGAAGGCTGGGGCGACAAGCGCGGCTTCAACCACGCCCACGCCCGCTTCGACTCTGGCGTTCGCTCACTCGACCTCGACGTCGCGCAACATAGGGCCGAAGAACTCGGCCAGTTCGACATCGTGCTATTGCTGGGCGTGCTTTATCATGTCACCGACCCTTATCGCGTACTCGAAGCGGCAGCGGCGATGAGCAGCGATCATCTGGTGATCGAGACGGTGACGGCGCTGCGCCATGAGCCGGTTCCCGCTATGCGCCTGTTCACCGAACTGGAACTGGATCGCGATTCGACCAATTTCTGGGCACCCAACATTCTGGCACTGCGCGAGATGTGTCGCCGCTTTGGTTATACCCGTTTCCAGGTACTGCCCGAAACGCTGGACAATCTGGGCTGGCGCCGTTGGGCGATGCCTTTCCGTCGCAAGGATCGCTATCGCCGGGCGATCTTCCACGCCTGGCGCTGAGCCTGTTCCGCTTCAAGAAAATGGCCTCCAACTCCATGCCGAGCGGGAGGCCATTTTCGTTTCGGCGATCCTCAATCCTTGGGATCGATACCGTGATCGCGCAGGAAATTCTCGATCGTCGTCCAAAGGTGAACGCTGATCTTCGGTCCGCCCACGCGGTGGGTCTGGCCCGGATAGACCATAAGCTCGAAAGGCACCGCCGCAGCCTGCATCTTCGCCATCAGCGCAGTGGAGTTGTCGAACACGACATTGTCGTCCGACATGCCATGGATCAGCAGTAGCGGGTCCTTGATCTTCACCGCCTCATCGACCGCATCCGACCCTGGATAGGCGCTCGGCTTGTCCTGCGGTTGGCCCAGATAGCGTTCGGTATAATGGGTGTCGTAAAACTCCCACTTCGTCACCGGCGCGCCCGAAACGATCGCGGCGAACGTGTCGGGTGCCTTTTCCGCCAGCTTGAGCGACATATAGCCGCCATAGGACCAGCCATAGGTGGCGATCCGCTTGGGATCGACAAAGGGCTGGGCCTTCAGCCATTCGACGCCCTTCAACTGATCGTCGACCTCGACCGTGCCCATGGCGCGATGGATCTGGTCCTCGAAGGCTTTGCCGCGATCGGGCGTGCCGCGATTGTCGATCGAAAAGACGATCCAGCCTTGATCGACCAGATATTGGTTGAGTGCGCCGCTCCATGTGTTGGTCACCTGGCGGCCAGCACCCGGACCGCCATAATGGATCATGAACACCGGATAGCGCTTGCCCGGCTGCATCGGTGGGGTGAGCATCTTGGTGTAGAGGGTGCTTCCGTCGGCGGCCTTGACGGTGCCAAATACGGTTTTGGCATGGCTCGCCAGATAGGGCGCATAGGGATGATCACCCTTCAGCGCATTTTCTGAAATCCACTGCAACTGCTTGCCCGCGCTATCGGCCAGATAGACCTGCTTGGGCTGGTCTGCATTCTGGCGGGTGACGACCATGCGGCTGGCCGCGCCATCCATCACTGCGTCGTTCCACCAGCCCTTGGCGGTCAGCGCCTTGAGTGGACCAGCCTTGGCCAACGAGGCGACGTAAAGTTGCTGTTCCAGCGGGGTCTCGCGATTGCCGGTGAAATAGACCAGGCCCTTGCCCTCATCCACGCCGACGATATCGCGCACTTCCCAGTCACCGCTGGTCAGCGCGGTCCATTTGCCGTCCCGCACATGATAGAGATGACCATGGCCGGTCTTTTCCGACCACCACAGGAAGCTGCCGTCGCTCAGCGGCGTGAAATTGTTGCTGAGGTTGATCCAACTCTTCGACGTTTCGGTGAGGACGATCTTCGCCTTGCCGGTCGCCGGATCGACCGCAAGCAGGTCAAGCCGCTGCTGGTCGCGGCTTTCGCGCTGGACATAGAGGGTCTTGCCATCCTTCGACCAGTCGACACGAGCGAGATAGACATTCTTGTCCGTGCCCAGATCCACCTGGACCTGGTCCGAGCCATCAGCCTTCATGACGAAAAGATCGACGATGGCGTTGGGCGTGCCGGCGGCGGGATAGCGCTGCTGGTAGACCTTGGTGCCTTCGCCGCCAATCGCAGTGCGGGTAACGATCCCGACCGGGCTTTCATCGACCCGCGCGACCGCGATCATCGCGTCGGTGGGGGACCACCAATAACCGGTGCGCCGGTCCATTTCCTCCTGCGCGACGAATTCCGACACGCCCCAGTTGACCGTATCGCTGGCGCCCTGGGTCAGTTGCTTCTCGCTGCCGTTCATCGGCTGCACGAACAGATTGCCGCCACGCACGAAGGACACGAAGCCGCCCTTGGGGCTGACCACGCCATTGAGTTCACCATCCGGCGTGTCGGTGAGGCGGGTGACCTTGCCGTCGAGCGCGGCGAGATAGAGATCGCCGTCGACCGGTACCAGGATCGTCTTGCCATCAGGCGACCAGTCATAGCTCGTAATGCCGGTGCTTCCCGCGACCGAGCGGTCGCGCTCGCGCTGCATCTTCTCTGCTTCGCTCAGTTCCGCGCCGCTGCCGGTCTTCTTTGAATCCACCAGCATGCGCTCGGCGCCGGTTGCCGTGTCGATCGCCCAGAGGTCGAGCCGCTCCTTCTCGTCGGCACGCGGCTTGAGCAAGGTTACCAGCTTGCCGTCAGGCGAAAGCTTGAGCGCACGCGGCTGCGGGCCGGCGAGGTCGGGACTGGCGAACACGCGCTCCAGCGTCAGCTTGTCCTGCGCTTGCGCGGTAGCGACGGGAAGCAGCAGCAAGGCGCTGACTGCAGCACCGGCCTTCAGATATGGGGGCATCTTCATCCTTTCCGGGCGGTATCCGAAAGGACGCCGCGAGACATGTGCATCGCTTAGCGCGACGTGATGGAAAAGATCAATCTGTTGGAAGAATATGTCCCGCCACACCTGCATGTCCGCCATCTGCATCGCCGCAACCGTCACCTTCCGGCTCAATCAATGAGGCCTGCGCTTAGCCCTTTGTCGCACGAATGAAAGAATAGCCTTTTAGGACGCGCGCGCCCCACAAATCTCCGTGCGGTCACGAACATACGGGACGTTGAGGTGATCAGTACACGGGAAGATGGCCGCATGCTGGCCTATGCCTCCGGCAATTTCGGTAAGGCGCTGGTCTTTGGCGGCGCGGAATTGACGATCCTGTTCTTGCTTACAGACATATTCGGCCTAGGTGGCACCACGGCGGGATGGCTGATGCTGGCCGCCCTGGGCGGCGATCTCGTCTTCGATCTGATCGCCGCACGGTTGGTCATTCGGCTACGACAGGCAGGCAGGGGTTATCGCTGGATGGTCGCGGTCGCGGCGACGCCCTGCGCGATCGCTTTCGCCCTGCTCTATGCGATGCCGATGCTGGGCGCGCGGCAACTATGGATGCTGGCGGCCGCGCTGCTGATGTTCCGGGGTGCCTATGCTATCATCGACGTGCCGCACAATGCGCTGATGGCGCAAGTGACCAGCGACAGCCGCGCCCGCGGGCGCGTGTCCGGCTATCGCCTGCTCTTCAGCACGGCCAGTGCGCTGGTCGTGGCGACCGTCCTGACGCCGCTGGTGCAACGGGCCGGCAGCGATCATGCCTTCGGCACCATGGCGCTGGCCGGCGCGGTGGCCGGCGGCCTGTTCGCCCTGACCATGATCCTGTGTGCCTGGACATCCGGCAGTGGCAGTCCCCGGCCGATGGGGCATGGGTCCGGCCCCGACGGTGTCGGCGTGCCGCTGCGCGATCCCATGGTGATCGGCATGGGCTTGCTGGCCCTTTTGACCGGCTTTGCCGCGCCGACCTTCGGACGGACGCTGCTCTATATGGGCAGCTATGTCGTCAACCGCCCCGATCTGGTCGCGACATTGTTACTGGCGCTGGCAGCAGGTCAGTTCGCCGGAGTCCTGTGCTGGACCGCCCTTACCGACCGGTTCAGCAAGAGTGTGCTGCTTGCCCTGGGCCATGGCGTGAGCATCCTGGGGCTGGTGGCATTCGGGCTCTGCCTGTCCTGGCCAACGGCGCTATTGGGATGCGCGGCGGTCATCGGCTTCGGCCTCGCCAGCGTCTTCATGCTGCCATGGGGGCTGCTTGCCGATGCTGTCGATGTGGTCGAATGGCGGCACCGCAGGCGGTTCGAAACTGGCCTGTTCGCCGCCTACCTCGTGATGGTGAAGGCAAGCGGCGCGGCCTCGACCAGCCTGATCGGCTGGACGCTGGGCGGCCTGGGCTATGTCCCCGGCCAGACGCAGACGATGGCGGTGCAGGCGGGTATCATCGGGCTAGGCTTGGGCATCCCGTTGATCGGCAGCCTTGCCGCCATCGCGCTGATGCGCTGCTTCGCACTGGGTCACGCCCGGCATGGCCGCCTGCTTGCCGCGCTGGACCGGCGCCGTCAGTCGGGCGCCGATCCGGTCTCCGGATTGAACCGGGGATTGGCGAAGTCCAGCGGGGCGGGCGTGACCTTCGCCGGCGGCTGGGCGCTTTCGGCCCATGCGCGACAGAGCATGTCGCGCAGCATCGCGGCACCGGCCGCGGTCCGTTCATAGACCATGGCGCGCACGTTCCGGTCGGAAAAATCGGTGAAGCCCGCCCGCTTCTCCAGCGTATAGACCTGCGCCACCTTGTCGCCGGCCTCGTCCAGATAGGCGAGGACGGCGTCGAACATGTCGCCGTCGCGACGGCCGGGCGCGCCGATGCGCGGCGCGATGTCGGCCACGGTCAGCTTCATGCCATCGACAAACTGGCTCTCGAACCGGCCATGCACGCTGCGATCGGTCGTGAAGCCATTGGGATTGTCGCCACGCCACCCGTCCGAATGGATCGAGTCATGCATGGGCTGCGCACCATCACCAATATAATGGCCAAGGCGTATTGTGTCGAAAGCGCAATGCTGCGCCGGCACGGATGCGTCCTGCCCGGTCGCCTGCGCCTTGCGGACCTGGCGCATGCAGACAATCAGCCGGTCATAGGCCTCGATCGCCGCATAGGGCAAAGTGCCGGTCCAGCGAACATTGGTGCGCGCGGCGGTCGCCGGATCGCTGGCCTTGATCGTCTCATAGCGTTTGTAGAGTGCGATCACGAATTCATAGCGCGAACGCGGGATCGGCTTCAGAAAGGCGAATTGCTCCCGGAACCAGCCATGATTGGGATCTTCCTCAATCTTCGAGAAATTCTCGGAATCGCCGCGCCAGCTGTCGGGCAGCGAGGCGGAGGCGGCGATATACTCGGTATAGGCCTTGAGGAAGACGGGGCCATCCGGCGGGATGGCGTCGAGCGCGGCGCGATCGATTACCGCATGGGCGGTGCCGCCCCAGGCCATGGCGGTGCCGGGGCTTAAGGCCAGCGCACCGAGCGCCAGGGCCAAGGTCAGATTACGCATCATCATGCCTCGCTTCAGGGGTCGAGCGGATCGCGCGGATCCACCCGCGCGGACAGGCGCGACGGGCGGAACAGCAATTCGGTGGGGGTCAGGCGCGCGCCGATGGCACCGGGCTGATAGCCCAGTTCCTTGTCGTTGCGCTGCACGAACAGGGGATTTTCGATCATCGCGCTCTGCCCCGGATTGCAGACGATGAGCGTATCCTTGTCCAGCGGCGCCGCCATCGCCATCAGCAGGCGGGTGGCGTTGCGCAAATTGGTGGTGGTGTGCCGGGCATAGGGTTCGATGATGATGGCATCGGCCGGCACGCCATAGCGCTCGATCAGCGCCTGGCGCATCTCCTGCGCCTCGGCAAAGCGGGTCGCGCGTGGATGGGCGCGGCCGCCGGTCAGGATGAGGAAGGGTGCGTCGCCATCGGCAAAGCGGTTGGCGGCAAGACGCAGATGATATTTGCCGAATGGGCTGAGCGCCATGCCGTCGACCTCCGGGCCGACGCCGGTGACGATCAGCGCGCTGTAGCGATAGCGCTTCCAGTCGATATTTTTGGCCCGCGCCATGGCGGGCGCGTTGAGGCCGCCGGTCAGCGGCTCGAAGCCGATCGCGTCGGTGCGGTCACTGACGTCGAGCAGGGCAAGGGCATAGTCGATGCTGGAATCCAGCGCCTGGGCCGATCGCTTGCGCGGCGTCTGCGCGATCCAGGCAGCGGCGCGCAGCCTGGCCTGACGCTCGCGCGGGTCGATCGTGCCGGCGCCGTCAATATCGGGATAGGCGGGCACCTGCCCCAGCGCATAGCTGCGCAGGATGGCGTTGATCCCCTCCACCTCGCGGCGGATCTGCGCACCGGCACCATCGTCCGCGACCGGCACGTCACGCAGCGACAGCGCAGCCTGCACCATCAGGGCGATCTCGGTCGGGGTCCAGATATGGGCCTGTGCCACGCAATCGACATCGCCGGCACATGCCGTGCGGCGATCTTCGCGGGCATGGAGCAGCGCATCCATGTCCGGCCGGGCGCGGAAGGCGGCAAGGGCGGCCGGGTCGTGTCCAAGGGCGTCCAGCACGGGAAAGAGGCGCCGCGACAGCGCCTCCGTCACGGCGTCGCGCGCCGCCCCGGCCAGAGCCGGGACGGGCGTGATCGCCACCGCCGCCATCGCCATCAACGACGCCGCAACGCGGCCGAGGCGGCGGGCCATCACCAGGACTTGCTGATGACGAGGCGGAAGTTGCGGCCGAAGATCGGGCGGCCATAGATCGCCTCGGCACTGCCCTGACCGCTCAGCGAGTCGGTGCGGGTATTGCCTTCGGTCAGGCCATGGGCGTTGAACAGATTGTCGCCCACAATCTGTGCCTGCCAGCTGCCATGGCGCGCCGTGATGCCCGCGCCGATCGTGCCATAGGCCGGCAGCGCGGTGTTGTTGTAGAGGTCGACATAGCGCTTGCCCATATAGGTGTAGCGACCATAGACCGACACGTCGGTGTCGCCCGTCTGGAAGTCGAAGCTGGGACGGATATTGCCGTAGATCTTGGGCTGACGGACGATCTGGTTGCCTTCGGCCTGTTCCGGATCGGCGCCGGTCGAGCTTTCGAAATTCTTGTATTTGGGATCGCTGATGGTGAGCGCGCCATTGAGCGAGAACCAGTTGGTGAGCGCCAGCTTGCCGTCGAATTCGACGCCCTTCACCTGCGCCTCGCCGATGAAGGGCACGTTGACATCGTTGCGGCCCGTGGTCGGATCATAGGCCAGGAAGCTGGCGTTCAAGGGATCGAAATTGGTGTAGAAACCGGTGACGTAGAGATAGGAGCGGCCGAAGGCGAGCTTCAGCCCGGCCTCGAACTGGTCGGCCTTGGTGGTGATGATGGTCGGGTTGATGCTCATCACCGTCTGGACGTTGGGCGGTGTTTCGAGGTGCGAGGCGCGGCCATAGATGCCGACATGGCTGGAGAAGTCGTAATTGGCGCCGACCGTCCAGTTGGTGACGTTGGGCTTCAGTTTCTGGTTCAGGATCACGCCGGTGAAGGCACGGGTGCTGTCGTCCGCCAGGGTGCTGGCGTCGCCCAGATTGGCCGCCTCGGTCAGCGCGGCCCAGCCCTTGTAGCTGTAGCGTTCGTGACGGATGCCGGCGTCGATGCGCAGGCCCGGCACGATTTCCCAGGTGTCGTTGGCGAAGACGGCGAACATCTTGGCGTCGCTGTCGCCCTGATTGAGGGTGGCGGCATAGTTGAGCACGCCATTGTCGGTGACACGGCCGATTTCCGCGCCGGCGGCATTATAGGCGACCAGGTCCAGCGTGCGCGGCTTGCCCGCCACCTCGATCAGGTAATTCTGATAGAGGGTGCGGCTGTCCTCGCCATAGAAGCTGCCATAGACGCCGAGCTTGAGGTCATGGGTGCCAAAGCCAGTCTCGAACTTCTTGGCGACCGACAGATTGGCCTGGGCCGAATAGAATTTCGAATGGATGTCGCGATACTGGCCCTGCATCACCAGGCCCGACGCCGCATAGGGATCATAGACGGTGTTGGTGCCGGCCAGCGTATAGCCGAAATGGTCGACCGCACCGAAAGCCGTCGTGGCGCGGGCGAGATAGCCTGCGGCAAAGGCGTTGCCATCGGCCGGGTTGGTGGTCGAGTAGAAGGCGCTGAAATCGAGCTTGCCCTGGGTGTAGCCAGCCTTGGCCGAGACCAGCCAGCCGTCGAAATCGCCATCATATTGCGCGCCCAAATTGACCATCTGCATATGGCGGCCGTCCGACAGGTCGCCGGTGCGGCTCTGGATCTGACCGGTGCCGTCGCGATATTTGAGGTTCACGTGGCGCAGCGCCGGCGAATTCATCGTGCCATCGAAATAATCGATATATTTGTCGAGCGAGACGCTGGGATCGCGCGGGTCGGAGATCGGGATCGGCAGATAGAAGACGTTGTGATCGTTCACATAGTTGAGGGTCAGCTTGATCGAGCCATTGTCGAAATCATGCTTGATATTGGCGCGCAGCTGGCCGCCCTTGTCATTGGCGAAGCCATTGTCGCGATAGCCGTCATGATAGCGGATGAAGCCGCCGATCGCATAATAGGTGTCGTTGCCGAGCGGTCCGGCCTGATAGGCGTCGAGGCGATAGAGGCCGGTGTCGCCGAGCGTGACCTGCGCCTTGCCGCGCGCTTCGTCGCTGCCGGTCACGGTGATGGCGTTGATGATCGCGCCCGAATAGCTGGCATAGACCGGGGCCGGGCCGCCGCGCACGACTTCCACATGGTCGGTCATCAGATCCTGTTTCAGGATCGCATCGCCGCGGAAAAAGACGCCGTCATTTTCATGGAACAGCGGCAGGCCGTCCTGCTGGAAGCTGACGAAGCCGCCGTCGTTGGGCAGGCCGCGGATGCGGTAGATATTCTGCACTTCGCCGCCGGTGATTTCGGTCTGGAAGCCGGGCAGCTGGCCGATCAGGTCGGCGAAATTGACAGGGGCGATCTTCTCCACATCTTCGGCCGAGATGGTGTTGATCGCATAGGATACGTCGAAGCGGCGCTGGGCGCGGGTGGAGCCGGTGACGATGATGTCGTTGGGGCCGTTGCCGGCATCGGCGGCCGCTTCGGCGGCAGGCGCGGCGTCGGCGGCGGCCTGCGCCAGGGCGGGCGTGGTGATGGTGCAAAGCGCGGCAAGCGCCGTGCCGGAGGCAAGGAAAGTCTTGAGCATGATGCGTCCCCTCTGAATTGGTCGGGGCGCCTCTGGCCGTGCGATATGACATTTTTAATTATTGTTGTGAAAATAAATAAATCCCCATAACCGGTCGTCGCTTTTCACCGATAGCGGGATCGATCATGTTATTTCCCACCCTGGACAAGGACCAGCGGCGCATCCTCCAGATGCTGCGCAAGTCCGGGCCACTGTCCCGTTCCGCGCTGGCATCCGCGCTGGAAATCAGCGGGACCGCCCTCACCCGCCTGTCGCGCGACCTGATCGGCCTCAATCTGGTGGAGGAAGTGCCGGGTGCGGAAGCACAGGGTCGCGGGCGCCCTGCCATTCCCCTGCGCCTGGCCGGCCATGGCGGCTATGCGGTCGGCGCGACGGCGCACAAGGGCTTCATCGACATCGCCCTGGTCGATTTCACCGGCGCCACCATCGCCACCCATCATGAGGCCGTCGCACCGATCGATCCCCAGGAATTTGCCCGCAAGGTGCGGCGCATGACGCATGAACTGGTGGACCGGCACGGCCTGTTGGGACGGCGCATGCTGGGCCTGGGCGTCGCGGTGCCGGGGCCGTCCCTGTCGCCGGCCGGCGATCGATGGAGCGTCGTCGACGTCCTGCCCAACTGGCGCGATGCGCCGCTGCGCGACATATTGTCCGCCGAAATGGGCTGGCCGCTGTGGATCGAGAATGATGCCAATGCCGCAGCGATCGCCGAATATTATCTGGGGGGACTGCTGCGCGATTTCGGCACGATCGTCGTACTGCTGCTGGGCTTCGGCATTGGCGCCGGCGTCATTGTCGACGGGCGACTGATGCGCGGGCAATATGGCGTGGCGGGCGAGATTGGCTGCCTGTTTCCGGGCCATCTGCCCCGTCCCAGCCCGCTGGATCTGTTGGCTATGCTCCGCAGCAATGGGTGCGATCTGTCGTCGGTCACCGACATTGATTTCAATGCCGCGGACCAGATCCAAACCATTAAAAACTGGCTGGACCGGGCTGCAGAGCAGTTGGAGTCGGTGTGCAACACGGCATTCGCCTGGCTTGATCCGGGGGCAATCGTCCTGGCCGGCACCTTGCCACCCACCATTCTTCAGGGCCTGGCCAACCGCCTGGATGATGCAGACCTCGTGACAACGGTCCATCACCGCCGGCCGCCTGTTCGGATATCCAGCCTTCAGGGGTCACCGATCACCTTTGGCGCCGCGCTGCTGCCCATTCATGCCTTGTCCGCCGATGTGTGAAATTTACGGACAGTCCGCTCCATCCTTCATCGAAAATGAATGAAGCGACGGTCCGCAGTTTACCTATCGAGATGCCGGCCCCGAAAGGTCCCCCCGACGCACCAGATTCTGACTTATGCGGATCGGTGCCAAATGGCGGCACAACGCATCGAGCGCCGCCGCCGGATCATGGCGCGCGCCGCACAGGAAGATGTCGACCGCAGCATAGCCATGTTCGGGCCAGCTATGGATCGACATGTGGGATTCGGCCAGCAGCGCGACGCCAGTGACGCCCTGACCTTCGCCGAAATGATGGAGATGCAGGCCGATCACCGTCGCGCCCGCGCTGTCCGCAGCCGCGCGCAGGGCGGTTTCGACCAGCGCCACATCGTCGAGCACGGGACAGCCATAAAGGTCCGCCAGCAGATGCCGGCCATCATAGGTCATGGGCGGTTTCACAGCAAAGTCTCATGGGCATGGCCGATCGCGGACAGCGCCGCCTCGGCCGCGGCCATGCCCTGATAATGGGCTTCCTCGAACAGCGACAGACCGCTGAGGTCGGAATGGGCGCGGAAGAAAGGCGCGCGGATCGCGGCGCGCTGCGCCGGCGCGACCTGCCAGAGGAAGCCGGGCGTCGGCCGGATCATGGCATGGCCCCATTTCCACAGGTCGATCGAGCCGATTGCGCCGTCGAGATCGGGGTTCATGGCCAAAAGGTCGTTGCGGACCAGCCGCCGCCAGTCGGCATCGGAACGCTCGACCAACAGGCGGCGAGCCTTGGCTGGCGGCATGTCGGACAGGGCCATATACCAGGTCAGCACCGTCGGCCCTTCGCGCGATGCGTTCTGATGCGTGGCGACGACATAGCCGAGCGAGGCGCTGCTGGCGGAAACATTGTCCCAGGCGGGCCCACTGCCCTTCCCCGCCGGCGCGCGATCGACGGTGACATTGGCGATAAGCCAGGGCGCATAGCTGTGGGCGACGTCAGCCTTCTCGCCCAGCAGGCGGCTGGCGATGAAATGCGGCATGGCGAGGATGACGGCACCGGCGCGGTAGCGGATGCTGGTCCCGCGCGCGGCATTGAAGACATCGACCGTTGCGCCGCCGGCATCGTCAGGGCGGGCGCGAAAGGCGATCTGGCCGGTCAGGACGCGGTCGCCCAGCCGATCGGCCATCAAGCGGGTGAGGCGGCCATTGCCTTCGGGCCAGGTCAGTTCATTGTCACCCGCGCCATCGGCGGTGAAGCCGCGCCGACTGGCGAAATAGTGGATGCCGGCCCAGGCGGACACCTCCGCCGGTTCGGTGCCATAGTCATCGCGGCAGGCGTAGCGGACATGGGCGCGCAGCACCGACGAGGTCCAGCCCTGCCGATCGAGCCACTGCGCGAAGCTGATCCGGTCGAGCGCGACCAGGTCTGCATCCTGCGCGCTATAGGCGATGGGGATTGCAAAGGCGGGCCGCCCCTGCGCATCCCGGCGGCGAGAGAAATCGGCCATGGCCCGGTCGAAGGCGGCAAGATCGGCCCTGTCTCTCACCGACAGGCCGGTTTTCGGCACCAGCCCCTCCTGCCATTTGCCCTGCCAGAGCAAGCGTTCCTGCAAGTCGGCGCAGAGCTGCAGCGGATCATAGACCGGTCTGCCGTCTCGATCGCCGACGATCATGCCCAGCTGCCGCAGCATATGGCGCAGGCCGCGCGCTTCCTGGTTGGGAATGGGGAGATAATGGGCGCCCAGCGGATAGGCTGACACGGCGTTCCGGCCGCCGCGCGCATTGCCGCCGGGCTGTTGTTCCAGTTCGATCAGGCGGAAATCATCATAGCCCGCCTCGCGCAGCCGCCAGCCGGCGGTCAGGCCGGCGACGCCGCCGCCCGCGATCAGAATCGGCACATGCGCCTCCCGCTCCGGTTCGGGAAAGGCGCCGTCGCGCAGCCGGTGGCCAAGCGCCATGTCGGCGCCGCCACTGCTGCCAGCCGTAGGTGTTTCGCAACCGGGCAGAGCCAAAGCAGTCGCCGCCGCCATGCCTCCCTTCAACACGGTTCGCCTGTTCTGGACTATGGGATCAGCCTTCATAGCGCGCCCATTCCTCGGCGAAGCTGCGCACCAGCGCCTGATTGTCGAGCCGGTTCACCGGCACCGGACGGCGCGCCATGTCGGGCGGGAAGAACTGGGCCTGGCGCGCGGTGGCGTCCGACAGGAAGCGATTGCCCGGCAGCAGCCGCGTCGCCGCGCCCGGATCGGCCAGCCCGGCCAGGATGAAGCCCCATTCGCCGAAACTGGGCACATAGACATGATAGGCGCGTGTGTGGAAACCGGCCGCTTCCAGCGTCTGCGCCACGGTCCAGAAAGCGGCGGGGGCGACCAGCGGCGAGGTGCTCTGGATCACCGCCATGCCGCCGGGCGCGAGATGCGGCTGCAGCATGCGGTAGAAAGTCTCAGTATAGAGTTTGCCGACCGAGAAATCGACCGGATCGGGAAAGTCGACGATGATGACGTCGAAGCGCGCCTTGTTCTCCCGCACCCAGCGGAAGGCATCGGCATTGACGACGTGCATGCGCTTGTCGGTGAGCGCGCCGCCGTTGAGTGAGCGCAGAAGGCCGGTCTGGCTGAACAGACGGGTCATGGCCGGATCGAGATCGACCAGCGTCACGCTGCGCACCTGGGGATGGCGGAACACCTCGCGCGCGGCGAGCCCATCGCCGCCGCCCAGGATCAGCACATGCGCTGGCCGCGCGACCCGCCCCATCGCCGGATGCACCAGCGCCTCATGATAGCGATATTCGTCGCGCGAGGAGAATTGCAGATTGCCGTTGAGATAGAGGCGGATGTCGTCGTCATGCCGGGTCAGCACCAGCCGCTGATAGGGACTGGAAGTCGCATAGATGACGCGTTCGCCATAGGCCGCAATTTCCGACCAGCGCTGGATGCGATCGGCAAGCAGGAAGCCGGCGATCAGGCTGGCCATCACCAGCAACGCCAGGATGCGTTCCCGCATCAGGCTGGCCCGGGCGGGGACCAGCAGCAGCAGGAGCAGCGCGACGCCGACATTGAGCAGGCCGAACATCAAGCCGGTGCGGATCAGCCCCAGATGCGGCACCAGCAGCAGCGGGAAGAGCAGCGACGCCGCCAGCGCCCCGACATAGTCGAAGGTCAGGACGTTCGACACCGTTTCGCTGAAGTCGAAACGGTCGCGCAGGATACGCATCAGCAGCGGGATTTCGAGGCCGACCAGAAAACCGATGACGAAGACGAGGCCGTAGAGGATCGGCCGGAACTGTTCGACCAGCGGGAAGAGCAGGAACAGGCCGGCGGCCGACCAGCCGCCCAGCAAAGCGACCAGTATCTCCACCCGGATGAACAGCCGCAATTCGTCGCGCTTCACATAGCGCGAGCACCAGCTGCCCACACCCATGGCGAACAAATAGGTGCCGATGACAGTCGAAAATTGCGTGACGCTGTCGCCCAGCAAATAGCTGGCGATCGTCCCGGCAAGCAGTTCGTAGATCAGGCCGCAGGTCGCGACCGCGAACACGCTGGCCAGCAGCAGCCCGACCAGCGCGGTGCGCCTGCGCTCCGTCGGGGCAGAAGGCGTGTCAGCCATGAATGGCGGCGGCAACGATGATCCCGAGCGCAATGGCGATAGCGCCCGCAAACTGGGCGACGGCGAGATTCTGCTTGTCGCGTATCTCCTCCCACAGCTTGCCCGGCGTCAGCAGGTCGAGAATGACGAAGCCGACGACGAAGACGAGGATGCCGACCCCGGCATAGACGAGCGAATTGAGCAATGTCGGCAGCGAGATGAGCATCGACGTCTCCTATTTATGCGTGGGACCATAAGCGCGATAGGCGCCGGCCGTGCGGCCGCCATCGGCGAAGGGGGAATAACCCTGCGATGCGGCGGCAAGATAGAGGCCAAGCACGCCAAGGCACCAGAGGGCGTAAAGAAAGCTGCTGCGGCTCATGGCGATTGCATCCCCTGCAGCCAGTCGTCAGCATCTGCCGGTGACCCGTCCTTCTGTGCCAGCCGAGCATTTTCGAACATGATGTGCAGCACCAGCATCAGCAGCGGCGGGACCAGGATCATCAGCATCGCCAGCCAGAAGTTGGAGGCGAAGCGCGCACCACGCGCCACGGTCAGGACGATCTCGACCGGAGGTAGACCTTCGGCCTTGTAGGTGCCGCTGGCCGTATCATAGGCAAAGCTTCCCGAACTGCCCCAATGATGTGCCTGTACGTCCACCACCAGATCATAGGTGCCAGCAGGGAGACTGGTGACCTTCAGCGTCTGCGCCCGCGCCCCTTCCGACCAATAGCCGTCGGAATCCCGTCCCGAATAATGTTCGTTGAGGGCATAGGCATCATAGCTGTCCTGGGTCTTGCGATCGACGAAGGCGACATCGACGTCGACCCAGCCCTGCTCGACACCGGGCGTTTCCACTTCCACCGTCATCGCCTGTCGTCCGAGCGGCAACTGGATCGGGCCGAAGGTCTGCGACACGGTCGGGCCATCGGGGATCGCCGACAGGCTGAAGCCCTGGGGCTGCGCGGTCCAGCCGAACAGGGTCGCTAGCACCAGCAGCGCCACGAAGGACAGGACGGCGATCGGCCACCAGCCCTTGATCCGCCGGGCATAGGGCGATGGCTGATGCGCGAGCGGCGTCATCCCCGGCAGCCAGGCCGGCGGCGGCGCGACATCGAAAGCGGCACCGATTTCTTGTCCGGTCAGCAATTCGCTGATCGTCCAGCTCTTCTCCCGATCATCCTGTTCCAGGCTCAGCATGAAGCCGGGGCGGACATAATCGGTGGCGCGCACTTCCTCGCCCACCTTGACCCGCCAGTAGAATTCGCCCGCCACCCGCGTCACCCGCGCGGTGCTGCCGCTGTAGAAGGGGCTGAAGCGGCGGCGGCCGACGATCAGGTCGCCACCGTCGCGCTGCGGCATAGCAGTCAGCATGGTGCCAAGGCTCCAATGACCGTTCTGCGCGATCAGCCAGCGATAGCCTGCATATGGGTTGAACAGCAGATATTCGTCCCAGGCCGCCCAGCCATCGGTCCGTTGCAGCCAGCCGATCGCTTCCCACTCCACGCCGCGCAGCTTACCGCGCGTGCCGAGCGGAATGGCGAGCGATGCCTGCACCTCATGATAGCGGGTGATGATCCGCGCATCGGGATGGGTCGCATCGATCAGCGTGCCGCAATATTCGCAGGCGAGCGTCACCGTATAGCCGGCCGCGCGCATGGCGATCGTCCCGCCGCAGGCCGGGCAGGACAGGGTGCGGACGCTGCTGTCGTCAGGCGACATGCGGGTGCAAGCTCCAGCCCGGCAGGGACCGCAGGTTGCGCGGTTGCAGCGACGCCAGCGTCACATGATGGCCGACATAGAGGGACGGGCCGTGCCGATCCTTCTGGAAGGACGCGCAGCGCCCGTCGCGGTTGCGGAAATCGACGCTCAACGCTTCCCAGCCGGCCGGCGCGGTGAAGGGCAGTTCGCCCTCGCAACCAATGCAGCGCACGGTGCGGATATCGGTGATCTCATAGCTGTGCCCGGCAATATTGCCGCTCTCGCCCGGCATGACCGGCGCGTCGTTCATCAGGCGGCGGATCATCTGCGCCAGCGATCCTGCCAGTTTCACCTCGCGCAGCGCCATAAACTGGCCCATCGCCTCGCCCAGCCAAGCATGGCTGCCATCGGCCAGCAGCATCAGCCATTCGTTCCAGGCGCCATCGTCCCAAGCCCAGCGGACCCGGCCGATGATAGAAAAGGACTGGTCGAAGCACTGCCCCTGGGTGCCGATCTGGACGGGACTGATGTCGAACGGCAGGACCGCCGTCTCCCCCATCGCTTGGGCGCTCTGGCTGTAGCGAACCACCAGCGTGCGACAATAGTCGCACACCCGGACGGGCAGAGCCGGCGAGCGGAAGACAACCTCCGCGCCGCAAGTGGGACAGGCAAGGGATTGCATCGACGGCTTAGCGGATGCGGCCCAGCAGTTCCGCCTTCTTGCTGTCGAACTCGGCCTGGGTGAGCGCGCCCATTTCCAGCAACTTGTGCAGCCTTTCGATCAGGGCGAAGGGATCTTCGGAAGGTGCCGCCGGGGCGCTGGCCGCGCCGCCCAGCGCCCCGGCCATGGCCTGGCCAATGGCAAGGCCGGCCGCTGCGCCCGCGCCGACGCCGGCGACACCGCCGGACTGCGCCGCGGCAGTCTCGATCGCCTCGGCCGCCTGGAACCTGGCATAGCGGTCGAGATCGCCCAGCACCCGCATCGAACTGGCCTTGTCGAGATGCTTCTGCACCTCTTCGGGAAGGGACAGGCTTTCAACGAAGAAGCTTTCGACCGACAGGCCCCATTGCGCGAAGGCGGGCGCGACCGCGGCCTTGAGCGCATCGGACAGGGCACTCTGGCTGGCGGCAAGGTCGAGGAAGGCGGTGCCGCCGCCCGCCACGCCGGTTGCCAGCGCAGTCTGGATCGCCGCACGGAGCTGCGGCTCGACATCCGCTACCTTCACTTCGCCCAGCGTCCCCATGATCCGCGAGGCGAAGGGCGCGATTTCCTTGATACGGAAGCTGTAGCTGCCGAAGGCCCGGACGCGCAGCGGCCCCAGTTCGGGGTCGCGCAGCGTCACCGCCTGCGCCGTCCCCCATTTGAGGCCGATCTGCTCCTTTTCAGAGAAGAAATGGACATCGGACTTGAAGGGCGACTTGAACCCTTTGTCCCAGTTCATGATCGCCGTCAGCAGCGGCAGGGTCGACGTGTCGAGCGTGTAGAGGCCGGGGCCGAACATGTCGGCGATGCGGCCTTCGTTGAAGAAGGCAGCGATCTGCCCCTCTCGCACCGTCAGTTGCGCGCCATTCTGGATTTCCCGATCGGCCAGCGGCACCCGCCAGCCAAGCTGGCCCGGTTCCTCCACCCAGTCGATGACATCCACGAATTGCTTCGACAGAAAATCCAATATTCCCATGACAATCCCCTGCACCAGCAGACAGTGTAGATGTCTGGTGTAACGGGACAAGAGGAATTGCAGAATCCCATCGCCGGCCACCGATTAATAACCCCCCCATGAGATCGGCCCGGACCGGCCCATATGGGTCACGCAATGCCGACTTGATCGTCCGGTTCATCCGCTCGTCTCAGAACGTCCCCTTGACCATATAGGTGAAGGTCGGCCCGATCAGGCGGTCGCGGCTTTCCGTCGACAGGATCGGCGACGCCCCCCGCACGCCTTCATAGATGGTGCGTTCCCGGCGCGAACGGGCGTTCAGCACATTGCCGACCGTGAAGCGCATGGTAAGCCCCATCACATTCTTGTTCTCGATAAAGGCGGAGGCGAAGACCGGTCCCTCCCAGATGCGGTCGACCTGATTACGGCGATAGCCCGCCTGCTGATGCATATAGGATGCGGACACGCCCGTCGCCCAACTGGTCGCCGGCACGTCATAGCGGAAATCGCCTTCAAATTCCCAATCGACGAACTCGCTCCAGTTGCGCGTCTGCCCGGTGAAGGGATCTTTCAGCCCCGACGTCTGGTAGACGATCGTGGTGTCGAGCCGCGCCCCCTTCCAGCCGATCGGATCGAGGTTGAGCGTATTGGTCGACACGATCGCCCAGGCCCATGCCTTGTCGATATTACCCACCGCTTCGCCGGTCGCGCCGACCGGGATGATGTCGACCCGGTCCTGCACATCGCGATAGATGAACTCCAGTTTGGTCGATCCCCATCGGCCCAGCCGCTTGTTCATCTCTGCGGTCCATGACCAATCCTGCTGCGGCCGCAGGTCGGCATTGCTGGCATTCTGGTTATTGTCGTCGAGGAAGGCGCGTGCCAGAAAATCATAGAAATCGAGCTGCAGCACGCGCCGTTCCAACTTGGCCGACAGATCAAAGCTTTTGGTCGGCTTCCATGCCAGGGAGATCGACCCCTTGGGTCGGTCGAACACGCGGGTGATCCCGGCCGGGCCGGTCTGGGCGATCCGGGAATGTTCGGCACCCAACGCGACCTGCACCGACAGCGACTTGGCCAGCGGACGACCGAAGCTCAATATGGCTTCATAACGATCTTCCTTCACTCCGCCGCTCGCCTCGGGGAAGGGCTGCGACGTGAAGCCGCCCTCGATCGGATCAAACGTGCCGAGCGAGGCGATATTGTCGAGCGAATTATAGGCCGCCTCCGCCGCCAGTTGCCAGTCGCCGCCCAGCATCTTCCAGCTATATTCGCCGCGCGCGATCGTCTCGTCCAACGTGCCGACCTGCGCGTAGCGATCGCCGCTCGCGGCGCGGCCATCCAGCGGCGCGTCGATCACTTCCGAGGAATAGGGTTCATGGCTGCGCCGTTCGAGGCCGATCAGCTTGAGGCGGCCGGGTCCGGCGGCAAATTCGAAATCGCCGCTGAACTGATAATTCCAGCTGTCATTATCCTCACTGATCCAGCGCAGACGGTCGGGATAGACCGGCGAACCGGTCCGTTCGCTGCGTTCCCGGTAATGATGCCAGATCTGCTGATAGCTCGCGCCGAAATGGGCGACCGAACTGCCCGGCCCGTCCCAGGTGAACTGCCCCGAAAACTTCGGCGCATCATGGTTCGACGTCCACACATCGTCGCGCTGCTCGATCGCATCGCCGTTGCGCCCGCGGATCATCGTCTGGCCACCGGCGGCGCTGCGCCGCGCCTCGTCATTGTTGAGCGCCACCTCATATTGCAGCGCCCCCGTGCTGCCGCTGACCGAGACATTGCCCCGCGTATAAAGTTCATCGGCAAAATGCGCCCGCATCACCGGCCGCCACTCGAACTGGCCCGATGTGCGGCCGGCCTTGTAGGTCAGATTGGCCACTTGGCCGCTCAGCCCCGGTATATCCAGGCTGGCACCATCGACAATCTCGATGCGCTCGACATTGGCGGCCGGAATACGGGTAAGCTGGGTTTCCAGATCGTCCGACTTGTTGGATGGGCGCGCGCCGTTGAACAGTACATTGCTGGTCGCCTGGCCCAGGCCGCGCCGTTCCTGGCTCTCCTTGATCGCAAAGCCCGGTACCCGCAACAACATGTCCCAGGCATTGCGCGGCGCAAAGCGCTGAAAATCGGCCGGCGTATAGACGGCGCGTTCAGCCGGTCGGTTGGCGGCCGGATTTTCGACGATGGTCGGCTGCGTTTCGTCGCCGGGCGCGGTCACATCCTGCGCGCGAACTGCTGATGAAGCCAGCGCCGCCCCAATGGCGACGGCCGTTGCATGAATTTTGATCTGCATTCCCCTCTTCGCGCCGCTGCCTTATGCCGACAGCCGCACGCTCCCCCTGATGTGCCTGTGCGAACCGAACAGCCGCTCCTGTCTGGAGCCAGGCCGGGTACGACGCTCCCGCTGCTGGCCACATTTTCGGCCCATCGCACCCGTTGATCGACGAACAACATTGCGACGACGACAAATGTAGTTGAAGCACCCCTTGCAGGAGCCCCCCCGTTAGGCTCAGGCTCCGCAGCACCCTTGCACCATTAGGCATGGTGCCGACCATCGGACGATCCGTTCACCTGCCCTGGTCGCAGCTCTGCGCTCCATCGACGCCAGACATCCCCGATAGCGATGGCCTGTAAGGAATTCGACGAGGACGGCCAAGATGCGGGCATCAATCTCGGCATGACAAAGCGCCTGCCGGCCGGGCCGCTTCCAAACGGCGGGTGGCGCGATTCGCGAAACGGCGAATGTTCGCGAGATCGCTATACTGGGATTGCACAAACGATCTGCGCGACATGCCGTACGTTTGCGTCTTGTTCTGCTGAAAACTCCAAGACCGATTTTCGGCTGGCCATTAACTCTCTGAAAGCCAAGAGTTAATGGTGGGCGCGACAGGGATTGAACCTGTGACCCCACCCGTGTGAAGGGTGTGCTCTACCGCTGAGCTACGCGCCCCCTATAAGGAGGAGGCGGCCTTTCGCATCCGATGTCTGACCTGTCAAGCGCTGCCTTACAGCTTTTGGGAAATTATCGCTGTCCAGCGCGTTCGGTCGCATTATACAGGCTCGACAAACATAGATCAGAAAGTGCATCATCCATGCGTCAGACCGTCGCTCTCGTCCTTGCCTCCATCCTCCTGTCCGCGCTCGCCGCCTGCAATACGGTGCAGGGCGTCGGCCGTGACATCGAATCGGTCGGCACCGCCGGCAAGGAAGTCATCCACTGACAGACGGGCGTGGGGCGGCGTCCTGCCGCCCTGCGTCATTGCAGGATGCGCGGAAAGGCCAATGCCTTGCGCAAACGGACGCCATCACAATCCGGTTCGCCGCATTCGCATGCTTCGATCGCATAGCGTACGCCGCACATCACCAGCACATCCTGATCGAACGAATAATTGGAAATACCCGCGCGCTCGACCTTTTCTTGTGCTCTGGCCTTGAGTGTCATGGGCAACTTCCCTCCATTTGGGACAATCGACAATGGTTGTTGCAATGCACAATGTCAATTGATCGGCATTGGTTCCTTAACCGATAGTCAGAAATCGTCCCGCAAATCGCACGTTTCGACGGCATGCCCGTGTTTCTACATAGACGCTTGCAGCGCTTGATTGCCGCTCCCATATGCGCGGTCATGAATGACCATAACCGCTCGTCCATGCCGGTCTGGCATGGCACCACCATCATGTCGGTCCGCAAGAATGGAAAGGTCGTCGTCGCCGGCGATGGCCAGGTATCCATGGGCCAGACCGTGATGAAGCCCAATGCCCGCAAGGTGCGCCGCCTGCATGATGGCAGCGTCATCGGCGGCTTCGCCGGCGCCACGGCCGACGCCTTCACCCTGTTCGAGCGGCTGGAAGCCAAGCTGGAGCGCCATAATGGCCAGTTGATGCGCGCCGCCGTCGAGCTCGCCAAGGACTGGCGCACCGACAAATATCTGCGCAACCTGGAAGCGATGATGATCGTCGCGGACAAGGACGTGACCCTGATCCTGACCGGCAATGGCGACGTGCTGGAGCCTGTTGGCGGTGTCGCCGCGATTGGTTCGGGCGGCAATTTCGCCCTCGCCGCCGCCCGCGCGCTGGTGGAATATGAGGAGGATGCCGAAACCCTCGCCCGCAAGGCGATGGCCGTGGCGGCAGACATCTGCGTCTACACCAATGACCAGCTCACCATCGAAACGCTCGACAGCGCAGCCTGAGATTTCAAGAAAAGACCATGAACGACAATTTGACCCCCAAAGCCATCGTCGCCGCGCTCGACGCGCATATCATCGGCCAGCATGATGCCAAGCGCGCCGTCGCCGTCGCGCTGCGCAACCGCTGGCGCCGCCAGCACCTGCCCGCCGACCTGCGCGACGAGGTGACGCCCAAGAATATCCTGATGATCGGGCCGACGGGCTGCGGCAAGACCGAGATCAGCCGCCGCTTGGCGAAGCTGGCCGACGCACCCTTCGTCAAGGTCGAGGCCACCAAGTTTACCGAGGTCGGCTATGTCGGCCGCGATGTCGAGCAGATCGTCCGCGACCTGGTCGAGGAAGCGGTGCGCCTGGAAAAGGACCGTCGCCGCGAAGCCGTGCGGGAAGCCGCGTCGGAAGCCGCCATGGCCCGCCTGCTCGACGCACTGACTGGCAAGGATGCGAGCGAGGCCACCCGCCTCTCCTTCCGCCAGAAGATCGAGAGCAACCAGATGAACGAGGTCGAGGTCGAGGTGGAAGTCGCCGACACCCCGTCGATGCCGATGGAAATTCCCGGCATGGGCGGCCAGGTCGGCATGATCAACCTCAGCGACATGATGTCCAAGGCCTTTGGTCAGCAGCAGAAGAAGCGCCGCAAGATGCGCGTCGCCGACGCCTGGGACAAGCTGGTCGAGGAAGAGCAGGACAAGCGCCTCGATCAGGATGATGTCGCCCGCGTCGCCGTCACCAGCGCCGAGCAGAATGGCATCGTCTTCCTCGACGAGATCGACAAGATCGCCGTCAGCGACGTGCGCGGCGGCTCGGTCAGCCGTGAAGGCGTGCAGCGCGACCTGCTGCCGCTGATCGAGGGCACGACCGTCTCGACCAAATATGGTCCGCTGAAAACCGACCATATCCTGTTCATCGCCTCGGGCGCCTTCCATGTGGCCAAGCCCAGCGACCTGCTGCCGGAACTTCAAGGCCGCCTGCCGATCCGCGTGGAGTTGAAGGCGCTGACGGAAGAGGATTTCGTCGCGATCCTGTCCGACACCAAGGCCAGCCTTGTTGCGCAATATCGCGCGCTGCTGGCAACCGAGGAAGTGACGATCGACCTGACGCCCGAAGGCATCCGCGCCGTCGCCAAGATCGCCGCCGAGGTGAACAGCGAGGTCGAGAATATCGGTGCCCGTCGCCTGCAGACGGTCATGGAAAAGCTGTTGGAGGATGTGAGCTTCGAGGCCGAGGACCGCCGCGGCGAAACGCTGGTGATCGATCAGGACTATGTCGACAAGCAATTGTCGGCCGTCGCCCATGATACCGACCTCAGCAAATATGTGCTGTAACTGAGCGCATAGCTTAAATTCGGGCCGGCCATTGCTTTTGGCCGGCCCGGAATCTTCCCCCCTGCCCGCCATCATGTCAGCCTCCGCCATGCGATTCGCAGGGAGGGAATATGATCCGCACTTCGGCCTGGCTCTTGGCGAGCCTAAGCATTGCCGCACTGTCCACCACCGCCGAGGCGCAGACCGCCCCCAAACCACCCGTCGCGGCCAGGAAGCCGCATGAGGTGAAGGCGCCCTTCGGCGCGACGCGGCAGGATCCCTATTATTGGCTGCGCGACGACAGCCGTAAGAACCCCGAGATGCTCGCCTATCTGGCGGCCGAAAATGCCTATGCCGACGCGCTGCTCGCGCCGACCAAGCCGTTGCAGGACAAGCTCTACACGGAGATCACTGGCCGCATAAAGCAGGACGACAGCAGCGTCCCCTATCGCAAGAAGGGCTACTGGTACTACAGCCGCTTCGAGACCGGCGGCGACTATCCGATCGTCGCCCGGCGCAAGGGCAGTATGGATGCGCCCGAGCAGATATTGCTCGACCAGCCCAGGATGGGCGCGGGCAAGGGCTATTTTGCGATCAGCGGCCGCGAAGTCAGTCCCGACGACAGGTTGCTCGCCTATGCCGAGGATCTGGTCGGCCGCCGCCAATATGTAATCCGCGTCAAGACGATTGCCGACGGCAAACTGCTGGCTGACGAAATCCCCAATGCCGAACCCGATTTCGCCTGGGCCGACGACAGCAAGACGATCTTCTATGTCGAGAAGGATCCGACCACCCTGCTCGGCAAGCGGGTGAAGGCGCATGTGCTGGGCACGCCCGTCAGCGCTGATCGGTTGGTCTATGAGGAGAAGGACGATACCTTCTACATGGGCCTCAAGAAGACGACGTCGGACAAATATATCTGTATCGTGCTGCAATCGACGGTCAGCAATGAGGAACGCTGCGCGCCGTCCGCCAATCCGGCCAGTTTCACGCCGCTCGCCCCACGCGAACGGGACTTTCTCTACAGAAGCGACAATGTCGGCGGGCAATGGACCATCCGCACCAACTGGCAGGCGCCCAATTACCGGCTGATGACCATATCGGACGCCGATGCCGCCAAGGGCCGCGCGGCCTGGACGGACATCGTGCCGACCAGCGCCAGCGTCTTCATCGAGAATTTCCAGCCCTTCGACAGATTCCTTGCGATCGAGGAACGCTCCGAAGGCAATAAGCGCCTGCGCCTGCTGACCAAGGCCGGCAAGAGCAGCTTCGTCAATGCCGATGAACCAGCCTATGCCATGGCGCTCGACGTCAATGCCGAAAGCGGCACGCCCTGGGTCCGCTACACCTATGACAGCCTGCGCACGCCCGAAACCACCTATGAGGTGAATGTCGAGACGGGCGAGCGGAAGGTGCTGAAGGTCCAGGAAGTGAAGGGCTATGACCCCACCAAATATGTGACCGAGCGCGTCTGGGCGACCGCGCGCGATGGCACGAAGGTGCCGGTCTCGCTCATCTACGCCAAGACCTTCAAGAAGGACGGCAGCGCCCCGCTCTACCAATATGCCTATGGCAGCTATGGCTATTCGACCGACCCGGCCTTCACGCCGCTGCTGCCCAGCCTGCTCGATCGCGGCGTCGTATATGCCATCGCCCATATTCGCGGCGGCCAGGAAATGGGCCGCAAATGGTATGATGACGGTCATCTCAAGAACAAGATGAACAGTTTCACCGACTTCATCGACGTGACCCGCGCGCTGGTGGATCAGGGTTATGCGAAAAAGGGCCGGGTTGCCGCGATGGGCGGCAGCGCTGGCGGCCTGCTGATGGGCGCGCTCGCGAACATGGCGCCGCAGGATTACAAACTCATCATCGCACAGGTTCCGTTTGTCGACGTCGTGACCACCATGCTCGACCCGACCATTCCGCTCACCACCGGCGAATATGACGAGTGGGGCAATCCCGAGCAGAAACAATGGTATGATGTGATGCTGGCCTATTCGCCCTATGATCATGTCGAGGCGAAGGCCTATCCCAGCCTGTTCGTCGGCACCGGCCTGTGGGACAGCCAGGTCCAATATTATGAGCCGACCAAATGGGTGGCCAAGCTGCGCGCGACCAAGACCGACAGCAACCCGCTCGTCTTCCGCATCAATATGGAGGCCGGCCATGGCGGCAAGTCAGGCCGCTTCCGCCGCTATCGCGATCAGGCCGAATATAGCGCCTTCGCGCTGGAGCAACTGGGGGTGAAGTAACCACTCTCCACCCCTCCCTTCCAGGGAGGGGTCGGGGGTGGGTCTGCCGCGTAGCGGCAGTAGAAGGCTCGCTTCGCTCGCTACCCACCCCTTAATCCCCTCCCTAAAAGGGAGGGGAAATAATGTTCAGTAGCTGCGGCCCACCAACACGCGCTCCACGGCCGCGCCGCCAGTGAAAATGCAATTGCCATCCGCCGCTTCCGCATCGGTCGGCACGTTCCGCAGGGTGAGCTTCTCGCCCTTCAGCCACTGCACCACCTTCTCCAATTCCGCGCCGGTCGGCTTGGCCCATTGGACCAGCGCCCAACCGGGCTTCTTGCTGGCGCTGAAATAGGCCTTGAGCGCGTCGAGATCGGTGATCGACTTGTCGATATTGCCATCAAGCCGCGCCTTGGCATCGGCGAACAGCGACGCCTGGATATCCTCCAGCATCGCGGTTGCGCCGGCGACGAAATCGCCCTTGGCGACGATCTGGCTGTCGAGCTTGCCATCTTCCCGATAGAGGCGGTCGCGGCGGATGACCGAGACATTGCCACCGGCCACATCGCGACCACCAACCTCGATCACGATCGGTGCGCCCTTCTTGACCCAGCCCCAGCGCTTGGTCGCCGCCTTGGACGGCCGCTTGTCGAGCAGCGCGCGGACCGGCTCGCGGAACACGTCCAGGCCGTTGAGCTGGTTCACCAGGTCGGTGCAATAATCGACGATTGCGGCGTCTTCCTCGGTATCGCGCAACATCGGCACGACCACAATCTGATAGGGCGCGACGCGCGGCGGCACGCGCAGGCCATCATCGTCGCCATGCACCATGATCAGGCCGCCGATCATGCGGGTCGACATGCCCCAGCTGGTGGTCTGGGCCAGTTCCTGCTGCCCTTCGGCGTTCTGGAACTTGATATTCTGCGCCTGGCTGAAGGTCGTGCCCAGGAAGTGCGAGGTGCCGGCCTGCAGCGCCTTGCCGTCCTGCATCATCGCCTCGATCGAATAGGTCGCGACGGCGCCGGGGAAACGTTCATTCTCCGGCTTCTCGCCCGCCACCACCGGCAAGCCGACACATTCCTCGGCGAAGCTGCGATAGACTTCGAGCATCTTCATCGTCTCTTCCATCGCCTCATCGACGGTCGAGTGCGCAGTATGCCCTTCCTGCCACAGGAATTCGCTGGTGCGCAGGAACATGCGGGTGCGCATTTCCCAGCGAACGACATTGGCCCACTGGTTGATCAGGACAGGCAGGTCGCGCCAGCTCTGGACCCAGCGGCTGAAGGCTGCGCCGATCACGGTTTCCGACGTCGGACGCACGACCAGCGGCTCTTCCAGCTTCGCTTCGGGGTCGGGCACCATCTTGCCGTCCTTCTGGATCAGGCGATGATGGGTGACGACCGCCATTTCCTTGGCAAAGCCGTCGACATGCTCGGCTTCCTTCTCGAAATAGGACAGCGGGATGAACAGCGGGAAATAGCAATTTTCATGGCCGGTCTGCTTGATGCGCGCATCGAGCAGGGTCTGGATCCGTTCCCAGATGCCATAGCCCCAGGGACGGATCACCATGCAGCCGCGCACGCCGCTTTCCTCGGCCATGTCGGCTTCGGTGATGACGGCCTGATACCAGGCAGCGAAATCCTGTTCGCGGGTAACGTTAAGGGCGTGTTTCACGGGGTCTGTCGCCTGTCTAAAAGTGGATGGGGCGCCATAGGCCAGACCCGCCATCCCTGTCGACCCCCAAGCATCGCGCCGGGCGGGGTTCAGTCGGCGTCGGCGCCCAATCGCTCCAGCCAGGCCTTGGCCTGCTTGGGTTCGCCCACCGCATCGGCCGCAGGCTTGCCGCGTGCCGCCAGAAACTCTTGGTGCAAGTCAAAGCCTTCGAGACCCAACTGCTCTCGCAGCCGATCTATATCAGCTGCCAGCTCTTCCAGTTGGTCCACCATGGGCTTGGCGTTTTCACGCGTCCATCGGTCACTGTTATGGCCAAATAGCCCCCAGCGTCCGGCAGCGGTCACGCGCAGCGCCGCAATCAGCGCCGCGCGATATTCCTCTTCCAGCTCCGCCCGGCGGATATCCAGGCGCTCCAGTCTATCCGCCTTGGCCATAGTGGATCAGCTCAGCTTGTCGATCTTCGCATTGAGCGCAGCCAGCTGCGCCTTGAGGACGGCGATCTCGTCATCCTTGCTTTCTTCGGTCGCGGCCGGGGTGGGGCTTGGCGTAGCACCCGGCATGCCCGGAACGCCATTGCCGAACGCGCTCGCTGCGGCCTCGAACATCTGCATGTTGCGCTTGGCGATCTCGGCCAGCGGGCCACCTCCGAAAGCGCCTTTCATGGCTTCCTGGAACTGCTGCTGGTTCTTGCGGAAGGCATCCATCGACGCTTCGAGATATTGCGGCACCATCGACTGCATGGAATCGCCATACATGGCGATCAGTTGGCGCAGGAAGTTGACCGGCAGCATGTTCTTGCCGCGCTGTTCTTCTTCCATGATGATCTGGGTCAGGACATTATGGGTGATGTCCTCGCCGGTCTTCGCGTCGACGACGACGAACTCGCGCCCCTCGCGGGTCATCTGCGACAAAAGGTCCAGCGTGATATAACTTGAAGTTTCGGTGTTATAGAGCCGCCTGTTAGCGTACTTCTTGATAACCACCGGTTCGGATTCATTAGCAGCCTTCGATTTGGCCATGCCTGTCTCTCCCTCACCTGCTCATCCCGCATTAGCACAGGGCGATGCCGCGCCGCAACATGGCCCGCGCCCTTTACCCCTTTTTCTCAACATTTTATGGCGCGAAACGGAGCATGATCCTGATTTGCGCCGCCGCGCCTTCATCGGCCTGCGTCGCTATCAGGAGGCGCAGCGTCCGTCGCCACCACCACCATGCCCCATTGCCGCAGCGGCCGGCAGTGCCCGGCTGCTGCGGTATCAGGCTGATTTGGCACCGGAAAGCGATCGGGCGCCGGTCGTCTTCATCCCCTCCCTGATCAACCCGCCACAGGTGCTGGACCTGTCGGAAAGCCGCTCCATGCTGCGCCACATGGCCGCAGCAT